>Ga0209017_10000770_pt1 | contig 29311 bp, 21 predicted proteins | sample YNPBryunderm2012_FD_185812 | JGI IMG/M metagenome (GOLD analysis project Ga0209017, IMG submission 185812) | Anoxygenic and chlorotrophic microbial mat microbial communities from Yellowstone National Park, USA - YNP Bryant MS undermat 2012... ...
TTGCCTCAGGTGGCCTCGGATGCAGCGTGGCCTTCACAATGGCCCTGACCCACTCCGGATCGGTTCGCCGGGGGCTTTCTCCTCGGGGCGCGTCTGGCTCCAGAGCGCAGGGCCCACCGGTCGCAAACCGCTTCCGCCACCACAGCACCGTGGGTCGCAAGGTCTTGAGCTCTGGGGCAATCTGCCGATGGGAAACTCCTTCAGGAGCCAGCAAGCAGATGCGTGCGCGCAGCCCAAGCTATTGGGGCGTGGTCGGGGCCCGAACCCAGGCCTCCGGGATTCGTCGTTGTTCAGGCCTCAGGGGCAATGCCGGTGCTGGACTCCACAGGCCCGTAGTGGACCACATCCCAGGGGATCGTAAAGATATAAGGATTACGGTACACTAGAGTGTCTGCAGCCAGAGGCTCTTCTGCGAACCGCTCGGTTCCAATCTGCCCTGACTCAGGTTGCTCCACCACGAGTTCGGCCAACGTGGCTCTAACCACAGCGTTTTTGCCAAGAACTACGAGCACGTGCTTGCGGCCGAGGCGGCACGGCTTTTCTTCGCAGAGGTGGATGCGCGGGCGCGTTCGCACGGCTGGACCGGCAACGAGCACTTCCGTGCCGAGGGTACGCGCGTTGAATCGTGGGCCAGCCTCAAGAGTTTCGTGCGCCAGGACGGCCGCAAGGCCCAGAAGCTGTAGGCTGGCAAGCAAGAGAATCCCGGCCATCCCACGCTGGACTTGGGTGGGCAAACGCGCAGCCGCGCCACCCAGCGCAGCAGGACCGATCCGGACAGTGGGTGGGACCGGGAGGCCCCCCCAAGGCCAAGAGGCCCGGCTGGCTTTGGGCGGACCGGTGCTGAGGGACAACCGACGCGGTCTGGGTGCATAGTTCAGGATCCAGGATTCGATGGCCGAGTCTGAGCCTGAGGTCGCCCTGCAGCCAGTGGCTACGGTGGTAGGGTTGCCCTCGGGGCTACGGGTCAAAACCGTGGGTGCGGACAAGGCCTAGCCCCGTAGGGAGTTTGTGGCTGGCTGAAGACGGTACGGAGATGGTGCCCCTGAGTCTGGCAGGTGCACGGTAAGACGCCTGCGGTGAGTCCGCCAAGGCGGCGGCGACCTGAAACATGCCCCCCGCGACGGACGCCACCGCCCTTAAAACCCGGGGCACACTGCACATCTTCGAGTTGGGCCAGAACAACCGGACCAGACATCAGCCCCTTGGCAGGCAACTGTGGGAAAAACAGCCCCATTTGCGGCGGTCTGTTAATCTAACTGCTGTCCACCTCGCCAACCAAAGACCGCGCCCGCCAAATGCTCGTCCGGCATCATTCCCTGAGCGACGTCCGCGCCGCGGGGCCAGCAACTCTGGGAGGCCTTTACCGATGCGCACGGAGACTGGCTGGGCCTGTTGGTCTTCTGCGCCGCCTCCTGCCGCTTGCGCGCTCGCGAGCCGTGGATCACTTGGAGCGATGAACCACACCGCCGCCGCCTCCTCTGCTGTTCCACAGCGTCTGGTTCCTGCTCTTGCCCCACAAGACGTTGCCCAAGCTGGGTTCCTGTTACCCGCGGCTGGCGCTGGAGCATTGGAGCGCCGACTAGCAGGCGCGTTACGGCCAGGCGGTGGTGCTGCTGAAGACATCTGCGAATCCACGGTAGTGCTCTGGCATCGTCTCTACCGCTCAAGGCGGGCAGGTACTAGCTCCCAACGAAGGCTTTGGTTGCATGCGCCGCGACTTCTAGGTGCACCCCCCCGACCTAAACGGCTCTTCGCGCGGAAATTCCAGCGTAGCAGCCGTCGCCGTCTGGCTGCCGAGCCTCTCCAACCGGCCCTGGCTGCTGTCGAAGCCGCAACCCGCCCCCGCAGCACCCACCGTTTAGACGTCTTGCATCGGCGGCCCCGGCCCGGGTGCGTCGGCCCGGGGCGATCCGTCAGATGGCGAGGTTGCGGCACTTCAGTCACAGCGTGATCGTTGAATAGCGCTCTCAGAGCAGAAGAAGCCGCAACATAAAATTACCCCCGATTTTTTGTGGTCCGAACGACCGAACACCCTCGCCATGCATTAGGCTACCTTCCGGCCCGCTGACCCAGCCTCCAATCCCTTTTGTGCATGGCCGGTGTCCGTGTGCCTTTGGAATCGTTGCTCGACTTGCAGGGGCAGCAGCAGAGCGGCGACTTCCCCCCTTTGCCGTAACGAGCCGTTGGCACCTGCCTGTTGCCGCAAGGCCGGCCTGTCGCCAGGGTTGAAAAAGTGCAACTGACTGCGGCTGGTGAGTTTGACGATTTCAGGCTTGCCTGGGAATAATTGGCTTTGTTAAGAAATTGGCTGCGATGCGGGACTGGGTTGAGCTGGCTTGTTTTTAGCGGAGGGAGGTTTGTGTGCAAGGTGCTGGAGGCTTTGGGACCAGGGGCCGGTGTAAGCGACAGGTACAGCACGCGTTGCAGGTTTTGAGGCCATGATCGTGGTGCCTGCTCACATGGGCCGGATGAACAAGCTGGCCCTGTTGACCCGGTTGCAACAACTGGGCACGGCTTCGCGTGCCGATCTGGCCAAGTCCCTGGGGCTCAGCCAACCGACCTGCGGCAAGATCGTTCAGGAGCTGCTTCGCTCGGGTGTGCTGGAAGAACTCAGCGAGCCGGTTTCATCTCTGGCGGGGCGGCTCCCGTTGCGACCGCGCCGGAAGCTGGGGCGGCCCGGCGTGCTGCTGCGTCTGAACTGCTCGAAGGCGCGGTTCCTCGCCATTCAACTGGATGTGACCCACACAAGTCTGGCGCGGTTGAGCCTGGGATTCACCGGAGCTGACGCCTGGGAGACGAGCGTACCGACCGGACATTCGGTGGCCGAGTGGGGTCGCAACCTGGCGCTGGCGGCTCGTGCCCTGCCGATGCCGGAGTTGTGGGGCGTGCTGATCAGCGTACCTGGATTGTTGGATCCTGCGCGTGGCCGGGTATTGTACTCGCCGAATCTGCACTGGACCGAGACGGTGGACCTGCGCACGGTGGCGGAACGGATCTGGCGGGCGCCGGTCTTGCTCATGCAGGAGGAACAGGCTCTGGCTTTGGGGCATCGGCAGGTGTATCCGGAGCGCGACAATTTTCTGCTGGTGGATTTTGGCCAGGGCGTGGGCGGCGCAGTGCTGGTTTATGGAAAACTGCAGGCGAACCCGCTGCCGGTGTCGGGTGAGCTGGGGCACACCCCCGTGGCTGGGAATGGGCGCCGCTGCGGTTGCGGGGCGGTCGGTTGCCTCGAGACATTGGCCTCGCTGCGCGGACTGCTGCAGAGCTTTGCCGAAGCGGTTCCGCACCGTCCGCGCACTTGGGCCGCACTGTGTGAGCACGTGCGGCGTCAGGGCTTGGAACCGTGGCTCATCCGCACCTTGGACGCCACGGCGGATATCATTGCCGGGGCGCTCAACATTCTGGGGCTTCAACAGGTGGTGCTGACCGGCATCCTCACCGAACTACCCTCCTGCGTGGTGGAATATTTGAGGAAGCGCATTTGCCAGGGCGCCCTCTGGGCGCGGTTTGGCGAGGTTCATGTGGAAACTGCCCCGCGTCATCGCGCCGCGGGCCTGGTGGCCGCAGGCATTGAAAATCTCGTTCTCAACCGACTCCGCGAAGACAGGACGGACACTGTCCGCCTCGCTCCCTAGTGATCCGATCTCAACCATGTCCAACCCTTCGACCCAAGTACCCATGATCCCCCTGAAAGAACTTGAAGTTTGGTTTGTTACCGGGAGTCAGCATCTCTACGGGCCGGCGGCATTGGAACAAGTAGCGGCCAACGCGCAGAAGGTGGCCGCGGCCCTGGATGGCTCTCCAGTGATGCCGGTTCGGGTGCGGTTCCAGCCGGTAGTGAAGTCCCCGGAGGAGGCCACGCAACTGTGTCAGGCGGCCAACCAGGAGCCGCACTGCATCGGGCTGATCACCTGGTGCCACACCTTTTCGCCCTCCAAGATGTGGATCAACGGGCTCAAAGTCCTGCGCAAACCGCTGGCCCATCTCCACACCCAGTTCAATCGCGACCTACCGTGGTCGACGATTGACATGGACTTCATGAACCTGAACCAGGCGGCCCATGGAGATCGCGAACATGGCTTTCTCATGAGCCGGATGCGCCTGCGCCGCAAAGTGGTGGTCGGGCACTGGGAAGAGCGCGAGGTGCAGGAACGGTTGGCGGCCTGGTCTCGTGCGGCGGCCGCTTGGCACGATTGGCAGGGGGCGCGGTTTTGCCGGTTCGGTGACAACATGCGCGAGGTAGCCGTTACCGAGGGCGACAAGGTTTCAGCCCAGATGCAGTTTGGCTACTCGGTCAACGGCTACGGAGTCGGGGACCTGGTGCAGTGCGTGCAGGCAGTGTCGGAGAAGGAAGTGGACGAACTCATCGCCGACTACGAAACGCGGTACGAACTGGTCCCTGAGCTTGGCCGAAACGGTCCGCGCCATACGTCATTGCGCGAGGCCGCACGCATCGAGGCCGGGCTGCGGAAATTCCTCAAACAGGGCGGGTTCAAGGGCTTCACCGACACCTTCGAGGACCTGCATGGACTGCCCCAGTTACCCGGCATTGCCGTCCAGCGGCTCATGGCGGAGGGCTACGGCTTTGGGGCCGAGGGGGATTGGAAGACCTGTGCCCTGGTGCGCGCCATGAAAGTGATGGCCAGCGGGTTGCAAGGCGGGACCTCCTTCATGGAGGACTATACCTATCATCTGAATCCCCAGCGGCCCGCGGTCCTCGGCGCCCACATGTTGGAAATCTGCCCGAGCATTGCGCAGGGCCGGCCCCGCTGCGAAATCCACCCCCTCAGCATCGGGGGCAAGGCCGATCCGGTACGACTGGTTTTTGACACGCCGCCGGGGCCTGGAGTGAATGCCTCGCTGATCGATCTGGGCAACCGGTTTCGCCTGATTGTCAACGAGGTGGATGTGATCGCGCCAGAGCAACCACTGCCCAAGCTCCCGGTGGCCCGCGCGGTCTGGCAACCGCGCCCCAATTTGGCCGTGGCGGCGGCGGCTTGGATTTACGCCGGGGGCGCTCACCACACGGGCTTCAGCCAGGCCGTCACCACCGAAATGCTGGAAGATTTCGCCACGATGGCCGGCGTCGAATTCCTGGTCATCGACGGTCAGACCCGGCTGCGCGATTTCAAACGGGAACTGGAATGGAACGAAGTGGCCTACGGCCTGAAGCACGGGTTCCTTGCTTGAAACGGCCACCTCTTGCTTGGAACGAACCATGAGCGCGACCTACACCATCGGCCTCGATTACGGGACCAACTCCGTTCGTGCCCTCATTGTCAACACGGCCAACGGGCGCGAGGTGGGCACTGCCGTCTGGGAATACGAACATGGCACCCACGGCGTGTTGCTTTCCCGCGACCCCAACCTGGCGCGCCAACATCCGGCCGATTACCTCAAAGGCGCCGAAGTGACCATCCGCCAGGCCCTGGCGCAGGCCAAACGCAACGTGCGCGGGTTCAAACCCGAACAGGTCGTTGGTATCGGCGTCGACACCACCGGGAGCACACCCCTACCCGTGGATGCCCAGGGCCAGCCTTTGGCCTTCCAAAAGAAATTCGCCCGCAACCTTGCGGCCATGGCGTGGCTGTGGAAGGACCACACCAGCGTGGCTGAGGCGGCCGAGATCACCGCCCTGGCCCGTCAACTGCGGCCTCATTACCTGGCCAAATGCGGTGGGACCTATTCCAGCGAGTGGTTCTTCAGCAAGATCCTCCACTGTCTTCGTACGGCCCCGGAGGTTTTTGACGCCGCCTACACCTGGGTCGAGCTGGCCGACTACGTCCCTGCGGCCCTTACCGGTACCGAGCATCCCGACCAGATCACCGTGGGCATCTGCGCAGCCGGCCACAAGGCCATGTACCATGAATCCTGGGGCGGCTATCCTGATGCGGAGTTTCTGGGCAAATTGGATCCGAAGCTAGCAGACCTACGCTCCCGACTGCGCCCCAAGGCCCATACCATTGACCGTGCGGTCGGCACCCTTACGCCGGCCTGGGCCAAGCGCACCGGTTTGCCAGCCGGCATTCCGGTGGCGGTGGGCGCCTTTGACGCGCACCTGGGCGCGGTGGGCAGCGGTATTGCCCCAGGCATCCTCGTCAAAATCATCGGCACCAGCACCTGCGACATGATGGTGGTGCCCCAAGACCAACCGTTGGCCGACATTCCGGGTCTTTGTGGCATTGTGCCCGGTTCCATTCTGCCGGGATATTACGGCTTGGAAGCCGGTCAATCCGCCGTGGGCGATATCTTCAACTGGTTTGTCGAGTACCTGCAGCCCGGAGGACCGAAGGCCGGCTCTCATGAGGCTCTCACCCGGGCGGCGGCCCGGCTCAAACCCGGAGAATCCGGACTCCTGGCTCTGGACTGGAACAACGGAAACCGCACGATTCTGGTGGATCAACGACTCACGGGGCTGCTGTTGGGCCAAACCCTCTACACCACTCCGGCCGAGATTTACCGCGCCCTCATTGAGGCCACTGCCTACGGAGCCTTGACGATCATCAACCGGTTCGAGGAGTACGGCGTGAAGGTGGAGCAGATCATCAACTGCGGCGGCATTGCCGAGAAGAATCCGCTGGTGATGCAGATCTACGCGGATGTCACCGGACGCCCCATGAAGATCAGTCGTTCGGCCCAGACCTGTGCCCTGGGCGCTGCCATCGCCGGAGCCGTCGTGGCCGGGGTCCACAAAGACTATGCCTCGGCCCAAAAGGCCATGACCGGGCTTAAGCCGCGCGTCTTCCACCCCAACCCGGCCGCCCACGAAGTCTATCGGCAGCTCTACCCTCTCTATCGCACCCTCCACGACGCATTCGGCACCCGGGACTGGACCGGAAATCTGTACGACGTCATGAAGACCCTGCTCGATATCCGCAACCGGGCCCGGGCTGTCACCGGATAGCTGACCTTTTTATGCCTGCCTGCGTGGATTCAAACCGACGAACCAATGAACCTTCTGGCTGTAAATGAACCGATGAAATCCCTGTGCCATCCTGCATTTCTGAGGGTGGGGCTTCTGGCCCTGGGCCTGTCCTGCCTACCCCTGTGCGCCCAGACCACCAACCGGCTGGTGATTCATGCGGACCAAGGACGACACACCATCAGCCGCATGATCTACGGCCATTTTGCCGAACACCTGGGCCGCTGCATCTATGAGGGGTTCTGGGTGGGGGAGGACAGTCCCATCCCCAACACCCGCGGCATCCGCAACGACGTTGTGGAAGCCCTTCGGCGCATTCGTGTACCGGTGCTGCGATGGCCGGGAGGGTGTTTCGCCGATGAATATCACTGGAAAGACGGGGTAGGTCCTCGTTCTCAACGGCCGGCTCGCATCAACACTCACTGGGGTGGGGTCATTGAGAACAATCACTTTGGCACCCATGAATTTATGGACCTGTGCGAACAACTCGGGGCTGAACCTTACATCGCTGGCAACGTCGGGTCCGGCACCCCCCAGGAAATGATGGAATGGATCGAGTACATGACCAGCGATGCCAACTCCACGCTGGCCAACTGGCGGCGTCAAAATGGCCGGCAGGCCCCTTGGCGGCTTCGCTATTTCGGCATCGGCAACGAAAACTGGGGCTGCGGCGGTAACATGACTCCAGAGTACTACAGCGATCTGTTCCGGCAGTACAACACCTACGTCAAAAACTACAGCGGCAACCGGATCTATCGAATCGCCTGCGGTCCCAACGGGGGTGACTATCGCTGGACCGAGGTGCTCATGCAGCGGGTCGGCCGCCGCATGGACGGCTTGTCCCTCCACCATTACACCATCCCCACCGGCGACTGGGGGCGCAAGGGCTCGGCCACGCAGTTTGGAGAAGACCAGTATCACGGCGCCCTCCGGCGCGCGTTGGAGATGGAAACCCTCATTCGCCGTCACAGCGAAATCATGGACCGCTACGACCCCGAAAAACGCGTGGGGCTGATCGTGGATGAGTGGGGCATCTGGACCGATGTGGAACCCGGCACCAACCCCGGGTTCCTCTACCTGCAAAATTCGATGAGGGACGCCCTGGTCGCCGGCTTGACTCTCAACATCTTCAACCGGTACTGCGAGCGCGTGCACATGGCCAACATCGCCCAAACCGTTAACGTGCTTCAGGCCATGATCCTGACCGACAAGGAGAAAATGATCCTGACGCCCACCTACCACGTGTTCGAGATGTACACCGTTCATCACGATGCCACCCTGTTGCCCACTGACCTGGAATGTGCCGATTACGCCTACGAAAATCATCGCATCCCATCCCTCAACGTGTCGGCCTCGCGCAATCGGGAGGGCGTCCTCCATGTCAGCCTCTGCAATCTGCACCCGGACCAGCCGGCGCTGCTCCAGGCCGAACTGCGCGGTGCCCGGCCCACCCGTCTGCAGGGTCGTCTGCTGACCGCAGACAGTGTCCAAGCCCACAACACCTTCGACCGGCCTGACCGGGTTCGGCCGGTTCCCTTTACCGAAGGCCGGCTCACGGAAAACGGCTTTACGGTGATGCTGCCTCCGCGTTCCGTCGTGGTTTTGGCTCTTCAATAGCCCCGGCCCGCAACCTCAGCTCTCTTCCTCACTGTTCCATGTCGCTGAAAGAGCTCAAAGAGGCCGTTTGGGAAGCCAATCTGCAATTGGTCCGGGAAGGTCTGGTCCTGCAGACTTGGGGAAACGCTAGTGCTGTGGACCGCGACCGTGGCCTGGTGGTCATCAAACCTTCGGGAGTACCCTATGATCAGATGAAGCCCGGGCACATGGTCGTGGTAAGTCTCGAAACCGGCCAGACCGTGGAGGGAGCGCTCCGGCCCAGTTCGGACACCCCCACGCATCTGGTTCTCTACCGTGCCTTCCCGCAAATTGGTGGCGTGGTTCATACGCACAGTCTGTATGCCACGGCGTGGGCCCAGGCATGTCGACCCCTCCCCTGTTACGGCACCACGCAGGCCGATTACTGGTTCGGCGAGGTCCCCTGCACCCGGGCCATGAAGCCTGCGGAAATCCGCAGGGACTATGAGGCCAACACCGGCCACGTCATCGTGGAAACTTTCCGCGGTCGCGACCCATTGCAGCAGCCGGCCGTGCTCGTGGCCAGTCATGGCCCGTTCACCTGGGGCCGCCACGTGCACGAGGCGGTGCACAATGCGGTGGTGCTGGAGTTTGTGGCGCGGCTGGCCAGCGAGACCCTGCGAATCCATCCGCGTGTGCGCCCTGTGACGCGAGCGTTGTTGGAAAAGCATTTTCTGCGCAAACACGGACCCGGCGCTTACTATGGCCAGAAATGATTTCGTCGGCCCGCAGCTCTCGGGCGATGCTCCAAAACCTAAACCCATCCAAGACCAGGTCAAATCCATGAAAAATCAACTCCTCATCCTCGGCTCGGCCCTGGCGGCCTGTATCGGGCTGCTGAGCGCCTGCACCACCGCGCCCACGGCGCGATCTTCCATCACCCGTGCCCCCTTTGGCACCACACGGGACGGTCAGAGCGTGGAAGTGTTCACGCTCCGCAACGCCCACGGCGTCGAGACCCGTATCATTAACTACGGCGGCATCGTGTTGTCGCTCAAAGTCCCGGACCGCGACGGTCGGTTTGGAGACGTTGTGCTCGGCTATGACACCCTGGCCGAGTACGAGAAAGAGTCGCCCTACTTCGGGTGCCTCATCGGGCGTTACGGCAATCGCATCGCCGGCGGCCGTTTTACCCTCAACGGCGTGACCTACCAACTGGCCACCAACGACGGCCCGAACCACCTCCATGGCGGGATCAAGGGCTTTGACAAGGTGGTCTGGAAAGTCGAACGTGCCGAGGTCACCCCGCAGGGGCCGCAACTGGTCCTGAGCTATCTCAGTCCGGATGGTGAGGAAGGCTATCCCGGCAATCTCCACGTCACGGCCATCTACACTCTCACCCGGGACAACGCGCTGCGGCTGGACTATCGAGCGACCACGGACAAGGACACCATCGTCAACCTGACTCAACACTCTTACTTCAACCTGGCCGGTCACGGGGACATCCTCGGGCATATTGTTTACATCAATGCCGATCGGTTCACGCCGGTGGACGCCACCCTGATCCCCACCGGTGAACTGCGCCCGGTGCAGGGAACCCCCTTTGATTTCCGCAAACCCACCGCCATCGGTGCCCGGATCCAGCAGGATGACGAGCAACTGCGCTTCGGCAGGGGCTACGACCACAACTGGGTGATCAACAAGAAACCCGGCCAGTTGAGCCTCAACGCCCGGGTGTACGAACCCACGACGGGCCGGGTCCTGGAAGTGCTCTCCACCGAGCCCGGTTTGCAGTTTTATTCCGGCAACTTCCTGGATGGCACGCTCAGGGGTAAGTATGGCTGGGTCTATCACCATCGGAACGGTTTCTGCATGGAACCGCAGCATTTCCCGGACTCGCCCAACAAGCCCCATTTCCCATCGGTGGTCTTGAAACCGGGCCAGGAGTACAAAAACACCATCATCTACCGCTTTTCGGTCCGGAAGTAATCTCGGAAGATGCTGATTACGCCGGCGGCGCAGGCAGAGTGTCTGCGCCGCTTTTTTGCTGGGCGGCTCCCGGGCTGGTCACCGCGGCGGGGTAGCAGTCGCAGGGTAGGCACAAAGACCGTAGGATGGGGTCCCACAAAAAGCCACCCGCTGCGACGCCCCATGCGTAGGTGCGGGCCACGGCAGCCCCTGCGAAGCCCAACTCGTTTGGAGGGCGCAAGGTTACGGGGGCGTCGTTGGTTGGGCTGCAGGCAAAGGCGTGAGGCGGACACGTCGAGAATCGGGCCCTGACCATGGTCAAGACCGCCCGTGCCGACCTCCCGGGCGGCGGGCCGGGTCGGCCAACGTTGCACGCGCGGCTTTTGCTTCGTGCCGGCTCCGGGTAATTGTGGGGCAGTTGGGGGTCTTGGCGCTGTGGAAGGCCCGTGTGACCAGCAACCTAGCCATGACTGCAAAGATGAAGGAAACTCTGGATCGGTGGTTCGAGCTCAGTGCCCGGGGAAGTACATGGCGCCGGGAGATTCTGGCTGGCCTGACCACGTTCATGACCATGGCCTACATCATTGTGGTCCAGCCCAGCGTCCTCTCGGGCCGGATGTTCGGGCAGAACACGGGCATGGATTTTGGTGCGGTCATGGCAGCCACCTGTGTGGCTTCGGCGCTGGCGACGGTGCTGATGGCGTTGTACGGGCGGTATCCGATCGCGCAAGCCCCGGGCATGGGGCAGAACTTCTTTTTCGTGCTGACGGTGATTCCCGTGGCTGCCGCCACGGGCGCGGGCGAACCGTGGCGGGTGGCGTTAGGGGTCGTGTTCTGGTCCGGTGTCCTGTTTCTGGTGCTTTCGTTGGCCGGCCTGCGGGAACTGATCTTTCACGCCATCAGTCCCAGCCTGAAGCACGGCCTGACGGCGGGCATCGGGTTGTTTATCGCCTTCATTGGCCTGCAAAATGCCGGTTTGATCGAGAAGGATCCCGGCACGGCCGTGAAACTGACCGCGCATCTGGCTTCGCCGGACGTGCTGATCTTTCTGGCTGGGCTGTGGTTCACGTCGGTGTTGGCCGCGCGGCGGGTTCCGGGAACCATCTTGTGGGGGATGACCCTGGGAACACTGCTGGCTTGGGCGACGCATGCGCTGCTGCCGCATCTGCCGGCGGCCTGGCGCCAGTCTCCGGCACTGGCAGATTCTCTGCTGGCGACCCGGTTCGAGCCGGCCACGGGCGTTGTCTCAGCCCCGCCTTCGTTGGCGCCGACCTGGTGTCAACTGGACTGGCAGGCTGCGCTGGCTCCGGCCCTGCTGCCGATGATTGGGGTATTGTTGTTTATGTTCGTGTTCGATGCCATCGGCACCCTTATTGCGGTCTGTGAACAGGCCGGCTTGATGCAGGACAACCGCCTGCCGCGGGCCCGGCAGGCAATGATTTCTGATGCGGTGGGCACCGTGGCCGGGGCGCTGTTGGGCACCAGCACGGTCACCAGCTACGTGGAAAGCGCGGCCGGCGTAGCTCAGGGAGGGCGGACCGGTCTGGTGGGTCTGGTGGTGGCAGCGTTGTTTCTGGCTGCGCTTGTATTCGAGCCGTTGGTGGCCATGGTGGGCAGTTACCCTCCCATTACCGCCCCGGCGCTGGTGTTCGTTGGGGCGCTGATGTTGCGCCAGGTGGGGCGCGTGAGCTGGGACGATCCCACCGAAGCCATTCCGGCCTTTCTGATGGTGCTGGGCATTCCCTTGTCGTACTCGATTGCCGACGGCCTGGCTCTGGGTCTGGTGACCCATCCGGTGTTGAAGCTACTGTCCGGGCGGGGACGAGAAGTGGGCGCGCTGAGCTATCTGCTGGCGGTCCTGCTGCTGGCGTATCTGATCCTGTTGCGCGGCAGGCTGGGCTAAGGAGCACGGCAGGAAGCCACACGAGGGAATCGCGCATGCCTGTGCCGATGAGTGGCGGCAGGCATCGGTCAATCCGCCAAGGCCGTATCAAAGAGCGTGGCCAGCTCGACCGCGCGCCGGGCTGCGCGCCGACAGGCTTCGTAGCCCTGCTGCCCTGGCAATGTCAGCTCCGCAGAGGAACCGAACCAAGCCGCCCCCTCGGGCCATGCCGCAAATACCCGGGCCAGGCTTTCTTCGATCCAGGGCCGGTTGGCCCGGCGAAAGGCCTGCAGGAGCTCTGCAGACAACCCTTCCCGGGGGACCAGACCCTGCGGGAGGCCGCATCGCCGGGCGGCATGTTCGATGTCCTCCGTGGCGTACAATCCCGTGGCATAACAATAGGTCAGAAGCCCCAGCAACTGACGCGGATCCGGTCCCCCCATCCAACGCCCCCGCAAGGGCGGCACATGCGCCACCACGGATCGTACTGCGTTCCACACCAGCCGGACCAAGATGCGGTCGGCGGACATGCGCGGGTTTGCCGCGAGGCTGTCTGCCAATCCCCCCGGCTGTGCAATGGTCTTTTTCATGGTCAAGGTCTCCTGTCGCAGTAGCCTGCTCAACCTCGCCTACACCTTCGCAGTTGGCCGTCACGGCACAGCGCCAAAAAGGTGACATTCCGGTCACAGATTTCGGGGGGTGGCGCGGCCCGTCCAAGGTACCCCCGGCCGGGCGTTGGTCTGCTTTAGCAGCTTCTTCGGGGAAACTTTTCAGGGCAGGAAAAGGTGCCACCAAGGAAAGTGCCGACAGCACCAGCCGCAGCGGCGCAGCGGGCCGAGACCCCTGCCGCACACTTCCGCAGAACCTGGCCCAGTCCCTCCCCTGGGGATCGAGGATCCAGTCGACTGCAGGAGCGGGCCGTGTCCATGGCCCTGCGGGCCTTGGGCCTGTGGAACGCCCCCAAGGACCGTCTCCTTCCTTGGGCCCCCGATCTGGAACTGGAGCCGCACCAGAAACTTTGCGCGACCCGGCTGCTGCGGCTCAAACCAGCGGGGTTTGATGGACGCACTCTGCTCGGCCGCCGACGTGGATGTAACCGACGGCACCGCAGCGGCCAGGCTGAACCTGCGCCGTCGGTACACCTTCCTGGGCTTCGCTGCACAATTGATCGCTGGCGCGTGGCCCCAGCAGCGAAGGCATTTCCCTGCTCACGGGCCGGGCGCGGCCGCATGGCCGCATCGGGGAACTGTCGCTGAGTCCGTGCCACCCAAGCGCCGAGGACTACGCCGAGGGGCGGACCGGTGGATGCCAAGCCGCCCCGGAGCCGCTTGTAGGACGGGGTGCCGCGCCGCCGGCCTCGGTCAGGGTGCAAGTCCAACAGCCGGGCCTGAGTGAACCGAGCCGGGGAGCAAGGGCTGCCCTGCAGGGCTGCCACGGGTCGGGTTTGCAAGCGGATCCCACTTGGGATACAAAGAAGCAGTATGAAAGCGATCACCGTTCGGGGGCATCGCGTCCGGGGAGCTGTCCTTGCATTGGTGTGGGGGCTGGTCAGCCAGGAAACCTACGTTCCGGCTCAAACGCCGTTCGAGCCTGCGCCGCTGGTCCCGCCTCCGCCCGCAGCCAACTCTCCTGCTTCGCTGCCTGTGGACCCGGCCCCCAGGATCCAGTTCGCCACACCCATGCATGACTTCGGCAGGGTCGTGTCCGGGGCTGTGCTCCGGCATGATTTTTACTTTACCAACGTGGGATCGGTCCCGCTGGAAATCAGCAATGTGCAGGTCTCTTGCGGCTGCACCACGGCCGGGGAGTGGAGTCGGCGGGTCGAACCTGGCCAAACGGGCATGATTCCCATTCAGTTTGCCACCGCCGGGTTTCAGGGGATGGTGTTCAAAACCATCACGATTCATTGCAACGATCCCCAGCAACCGAACGTGACCCTGCAGTTGCGCGCCAATCTATGGAACCCGATCGAGGTTAACCCTCGGTACGCGACCCTCCGTGCCAATCCGGAACGGTTTTCCCAAGCGCGCGCGGTGGTCCAGATTCTGAATCATGAAGAAGCGCCGCTGCAGTTGAAAACTCCGGTCAGCAGCAATCCACTGTTGCAGGCCGAGGTGCTGGAACGTGTTCCCGGCCGGGAATTCGAGCTCATACTTACTCCCACGGGGCAGGCGCCCCCGGGGCCTACCCAGGCCACCATTAGCATTCCCACTTCTTCCACCAACGTGCCGGTCCTCAATTTGACGGCCATCGTGATCCTGGATCCGGTGGTCACGGTGTCGCCTCCATTCATTCAGCTGGCCCCAGGGCCTTTGCCCGCGCCCCAGACGGTCGAGGTGCATGTCATGAATCAGGGCACGAACCGGCTGGAACTTTCCGAGGTTTCGGTGAGCAACACCAACGTTACGGCGGAGGTGCAGGAGACTGCGCCAGGGCAGTATTTTCTTGTGCGGCTTCATTTTCCGGCGGGATTCCTGCTGGCTCCGGGGCAGGTGGCGGCTTTGAGTGCGCGGACGTCGCATCCGCAGTATCCGGCACTGCGCGTTCCGATCGCCCAGGCCCGGTCCCAAGTCTCTCCGGCGCAAGTGCTCCGGCCACCGTCGCCACCTCAGCCGACCCAGGCGCCGCAGGCAGCGCCGCCAGCCGTCGATCCGGTTGCGCCTGCCAGGCCGGCACGGCCTCCGACAGAATTCCCGCCTCTGCCCGGGGGCTGAACCGCCCTCCACTCCAGGCAGGACCGGCCTTGGGCTATGCCGCAATCGATCCGAGTCACAAGCGTTGTCCACGAGGCACGCCGCCGAGCGGCCAGCGTATTGGCCGAGGCTGGGATGGTGTTGCTGACGGGGCTGTTGTTCGGGTGGTTGGCCAATGCGGTGTCGCCTCGGGGCTTGCAGTGGACCCGGGACTATTTCCCTTGGCTCAAGGTGGAGCCGGTCTCCCCGGCGCCAGCGTTGGAGACAAGCGACGCACCCCCTGAGGATGCGGCCGAGGCCCAAGCAATCGCCCGGGTCCAGGCCCGAGGTTTCATTGCATGGAACTTTGGGCGTGCAGCCGAGGCGTTTGAAGATCCACGGCGGTTGACCGGGCAGGTGATCTGGGTGGATGCACGACCTGAGGTCCAATACCGACGCGGCCACATCCCGGGAGCAAGCCATTTCGATCCGTATCGGCCGGAGCAGCAACTTTTGGAGGTGCTAGCTCTCTGCCTGCGGGCAGACCAAGTGGTCGTGTACTGCAGCGGGGGCCAGTGCGAGGACGCCGAGCTGGCCGCCCACCTGCTGCAACAGGCGGGCGTGCCCCGGGAACGGCTGGTGATTTATGTGGGGGGCTTTGGCGAGTGGGTCCAGCGCGGGCAACCGGTTGCCTCCGCCGACAGCAGTGGAAAGGTCCAGCAGCCATCCCTGCAACCATGAATGCATCCCCTACCCGAATCGAATGGCTGGCCGTGGCTCTGCGCTGGGGCCTGGGCGCCTGGATGGTTGGGATGGGTCTGGTCAAGGGACTGGATCCGGTGGCGTTTTTGAAGGCGGTCCGACAATACGAACTAGTGTCCTCTGCTTGGATGCTCAATGCGGTGGCCATCTGGGTGCCGTGGCTAGAAGTGTTTTGCGGTCTTTTGTTGCTGGCGGGGGTGGCCGTGCGGGGCACGGCGTGGTTGTTGGTGTCGATGCTGGTGCCCTTCACGCTCCTGGTGTGGAGGCACGCCCTGATGCTGCAGAACAACCTGCAAATCCCCTTCTGCGCGGTCAGGTTCGACTGTGGCTGTGGCCTGGGCGAGGTCTACATCTGCCCCAAATTGGCGGAGAACTTGTTGCTGACGCTGGCGGCCGCCTGGCTGGGCTGGTCGGGGAAGGGCCAGCGCCTTGCGCTGCGCTATGAGCTATTGGGGGGCAACGTGCCCGCCGAGTGCCGGACCACTGCCACCGGCCATGGAACCTGACCCTCTCGGCAGAGCACTCCCCTGCGGCATCGAGCTCGGCTGACACTGCCTTGCGGACATGAGCCCGTTCCAACCTTACATCGCGCCGGAACAGCGGGTCCCCGAACTGACCGTTCGAGCTGTCCTGTTGGGAACGGTGCTCGGCATGGTCTTCGGCGCCTCCTCGCTCTATTTGGTCCTGAAGGTGGGGCTAACCGTAAGCGCCTCGATCCCAGTGGCGGTCATTTCCCTGGCCTTGTTCCGGCTCTGGAGCCGTGCCGGTGGGCGTGATGCCAGCATTTTGGAACACAATGTGGTCCAAACGGCCGGTTCGGCGGGCGAATCGATTGCCTTCGGTCTCGGGGTTACCATGCCGGCGATTTTGATCCTGGGCTTCGACCTGGAACTGAGCCGGGTGATGCTGGTAGCCGTGCTGGGCGGTCTGCTCGGCATTCTCATGATGATCCCGCTGCGGCGGGCTTTGATCGTAGCGCAACACGGCCTACTGAAATATCCGGAAGGAACGGCCTGTGCGGAAGTGCTCAAGGCCGGGACGCGTCCCCCGGCTGCGGCCGAGGCGAGTCCAAAGGAGTCGGTGGCGTCCGTGCCCCCTTCGGCCGAGCAGGCTGCCGGAGGACTGAGTGCGGGGACGGTTTTTGCGGGGTTCGGGCTGGGGTTGTTGTACAAGACCCTCATGTCGGCCGGCAAGCTGTGGAAGGACGTGCCGGAGCGCTTGCTGGGCGGGCCGCTCAAGGGAGGTTCAATTGGGGCGGAGATTTCTCCCGAGCTCCTAGGTGTCGGCTACATCATCGGGCCCAGGATCGGGGGGATCCTGATGGCCGGCGGGGCTTTGTCGTATTTGCTGTTGATGCCCATGATCCGCTTTTTTGCGCAGGACAATCCTGATCCGGTACCGCCCAGCACCTTACCGGTGGCGCAGATGGGGCCGCACGAGCTGCGCGGGGCCTATATTCTTTACATCGGCGCCGGGGCGGTGGCTGCCGGCGGGATCATCAGCCTGGTGCGATCCTGGCCGCTGATTTTGCATGGGATCCGATCGGGTCTGGCGGATCTGGGGCAGGCCATGCGCGGATCAGCCAACCATGAGCGGACCGAGCGGGACCTTCCGATGACCTGGGTGCTGGGCGGAATTGCGGCATTGGTCTTGGCCATTTTGTTGGCGCGACCGCTGCACATGAATCTGGTGGGGGCGCTGTTGATCGTGGCTTTCGGCTTCCTGTTTGTGACGGTCTCCTCGCGTTTGACGGGCGAAATCGGATCCTCTTCGAATCCGATTTCGGGCATGACCGTCGCCACCTTGTTACTGACGTGTCTGATTTTCCTGACCCTGGGGTGGACGACGCCGGCGCATTATGTGACCGCCTTGTCAGTGGGGGGGATTGTCTGCATTGCCGCCTCCAACGGCGGCACCACTTCGCAGGATCTCAAGACGGGCTTTTTGCTGGGAGCCACCCCGCGGGCCCAGCAAATCTCCATCCTCATCGGGGCCACGGTCAGCGCGCTGCTGTTGGGCCCGATCCTGCTGCGTTTGAACCAGGCCGCCACGGTATATGTACCGGCGGGTCAGGTGGCGCCCGGCTTGCAATTGCCCGCGGGGGCCGTCTTGGGCCCGCCGGAGTCACTGGCCGGACCCCAGGCCCGAGAGGATCCCGGCATCTACCGGGGCTGGCACAAGACCTCGCCTGAGGGCGGACCGCCCGGCAAATACTTGGTGAACGACGAAGGGCAGGTAGTGTGGTACGTGGACCCTGGAATCAACGGGCATTTCCGTACACGACCGGACGGCTCGGAGGTGCAGAAATTCGATGCGCCCAAGGCCACACTCATGAGCTACATCATCAAAGGCGTGCTGGACCGGGAATTGCCTTGGGGGCTGGTGCTGTTCGGCGTCATGATCGCCGTCATCTTGGAACTGTGTGGCGTCTCGTCCCTTGCCTTTGCCGTCGGGGTTTATCTGCCCATCTCGGCCTCCACGCCCATTTTCCTGGGAGGACTGCTTCGGGCCTGGGTGGACCGGGCCCGTCGGCGCCGCCGAGGGCTGACGGCCGAGCAAGCGGCATTACAGGGCGACCGAAGTCCGGGGGTGTTGTTGGCCAGCGGCTACATCGCCGGCGGCGCCATCGCCGGCATTGGCATCGCGTTTCTCGCGGGCGTGCTGACCGACCTCGACAAGCGGCTGAGCGACTGGGCCGCGGCGCACAATCCTTTTTACGCCGGGCCGGCGGCCGATCTACTGGCGTTGCTGCCCTTCCTCGGGCTGGTGTTGGGTCTGCTTTGGGTGGAACGGCGCACCCTCAGCAGCAGCCATCCAGCGCAGCCGTCTCCGTTTCTTCCGTCCTCGGCTTGACCTTCACCAACCACGCGCAATCGACCATGGAACGTCAATTGCCCTGGATTGTCGCAGTTGTGGCGGCCGTTTTCCTGGCAGCGGTGCTGGGACTGGTCAGTTCCGCCAAACATCACGAGGCCTTGCGCGCCCGCCAGGCTCTGCAGGAGCTGCAGGCTCGACTGGATCAGGCGGAGCAAGAACTCATACAGACCCATGAACAGGTCGCCAGTTTGGAGTCCCGCATCCGAGAACTGGAGACGCAACGGGACACCGAGCTGCACCAGCGCGACACCCTGTTGGCGGAAATGCAGGCCGCGCTTGAGTCGCGCGACGTTACCCTCTCGGAACTGCGGGGCCGCTTGACCGTGGACATTCTCGAACGTGTGCTGTTCGACTCGGGAGAAGCAGTCCTGAAACCCGAGGGACAAGCGGTCCTGCGCAAAGTGGCCGGGGTATTGGCGGGCCATCCAGATCGCAGCGTGCAGGTCGTCGGACACACGGACAACGTACCCATCAAACCCGCCGCGCGGCATCGCTTCCCCAGCAACTGGGAACTCTCGACGGCCCGGGCGACGGCGGCGGTGCGGTTTCTGGCCGAGGAATGCGGATTGGATCCACGGCGGCTGAGTGCCGTGGGTTGTGGGGAACACCGTCCCATTGCAGACAATCGCACCGCCGAGGGCCGGGCCCGCAATCGACGCATTGAGATCGTGGTGCTGCCCGCCGAGGCGAGCCAAGAGCTCCGGCAAGGAATCCCTCCGTCCCAGGCCGAGCCCGGTTCAACGCCCCCAACGCCCGGCACCTCCTCGCAGCTTCTACCTGTGGGCACGGGCCCTTGAGGCACCCTCGACACCGGCCCGGCTCACGAAGGCCCCGTAGGCCGAATGTCTGCAAGGCTTCCCGCTGGGTAGCGGCCAAGCCCGTAGCTATTGACCGCGGTTGCTGGAGGCACCCACCCGTAATCCAGCCGTCGCACCCGGCACGTCATCAAAACAGCCGCAATTGCGACTGGGTAACCTCATAGCCCGCAAGAAGGCCGCCGCGCACCCGGTGGCTGCTGCTGTCCATGCATGGAGCAGCCGAACTCGGGCGGCAGACACACGATCCGCTGGTCCCAGCCGCACACGAACGGGACACTGACAGCCCGGCGAGTCCCGGTGAGGCCCTTTCTTGTCTGCGTTGGCTCCTTTTCCGCAGTGGCCAGGTGCGTCGATCCAGGTTTTCGCCGCGTTTCCCAGCCTGGCCACCAGAGGACCGAGGCGCATTGGAAACTGCAGATCAGTGAGGGCTCGGAAATGCCCAACGTTGCGTGCGAAACAGGTCGCTTTGTAAGGTTTTCAGCTATCTCCGTGTGTGCTGGAGAGGAAATTTTCTCAGCTGTCGGGCTGGTGCCTCGCGTGCAGACTGGGGTTTCTGCCATCAGGGAGTCCGCTTGGCCTTGACAGCTCGGCAGGTTCTGCGAGGCTCAGGCCGGGAAGCGCCGAGTTCTCCGGGCCGGGCTCACGGATTGTCGGCAGGTTGTCGGTATGCTTGGCTGCCCTGTTTGCTACCATCAGTTGCACACGGTCCGGCATGGTGAGGGTATTTACTTCGCCTGTGACCACTGTGGCGGACGCGCTGTGACCGTGCCGCAGATTCGACGCATGGCTGGAGACCGGCTGGCCACTCAGGTGCTCCGTCAGATGCGGCTTCAGCCCGCGGGCCCCGGGATCCCCTGCCCTTTCTGCAACCGCCCCATGCAGCGGTTTCCTTTGACCGATCCGCCGCTGGAACTGGAGGGCTGCCGACAGTGTCTGGTGATCTGGTTCGATCCGGGCGAACTGACGGCCCTGCCGGAGCAACCGCCGGAAAATCCGGAGATGGCAGCCGCAAAGTTGCGGGGTCGAATCGCCATCGAGCGTCTGCGCAAAGAAACTGAACGAGCTGCGGAAACCGAGCTGCAGCCGTGGCAGTCCATGGCCATGTTGTTCGGCCTGCCGGTGGAGCTTAATGCGCCTTCGGTGGCGCGGACTCCGTGGGCTACCGTGGGCACGGCATTGCTGATGGTGGCAGCGTCCCTGGCGCTCTGGCTCACCGGTCCCGAGTTGTTGGAGACCTTGGGATTGATTCCCAGCCAATGGTGGCGCTGGGGTGGCGCCACGTTTCTGACCAGTTTCTTTTTGCACGGGAGCCTTTTGCATCTTGCGGCCAATCTCTACTTCCTGCTGGTTTTCAGCGACAACGTGGAAGATTACCTGGGCCCAAAACGCTGGTTGGTCCTGCTGGGATCGGCCGCCCTGGTGGGCGATCTGATGCACATCCTGCTGGATCCTCGATCCGAAGTGCCGTGTGTGGGCGCCAGCGGGGGAATCTCCGGTTTGCTCACCTACTACGCGTTGCAGTTTCCGCGAGTACGGTTGGGACTGCTGATTTACTGGCGGGTGGTGCGCATTCCCGCCTGGGGCGCACTGATTTTGTGGGCCCTGCTCCAGTTTCTTGTGTTGCTGTATCAACTGCACGGTGTGGGACACGTCTCGGCTGCAGCGCATCTGGGGGGTGCCGCCACCGGACTGGTCTGGTGGTGGATGTGGAAGCGCCAAGAGCCCGACGTCGACGATCTGCTGCTGTAGCCACTTTATGCCACATGACAAACGCGAGCGGGGGAAGGATCCTCTGGACACGAGCAACGGAAGGCCCGCCAACCGGCCGAGGGCGTCGGATTCGATTTGCCCCGGAATCAGTGGTGACTAGGCTGGGGGCTGAACCAGCGAAAGCTAGTCCGGAGAAACGAGCTCAGAGGCCCGAGGCCGAGGCCGCAAGGGGCTATCTCCCCGGACTGGCGTCCGAGTCCGATCTACCATGCATGCGAACTTTGGAGCCGTGTTGATCGGTCTGGCGATCGGAGGAGCCATGAGCGCGGTGGCCGACTCCCTCACCGTGGTGGAAGCCCCGCCTCTGGGCGGCACCAATCGATTTTACGGGGGCAATCGCCCGCCTCTGGAACCCAGCCCGTTCATCAAACTGCCCATTGGCAGCATCGTCCCTCAGGGCTGGCTGCGGCGCCAGCTCGAACTGGCGCGCGATGGCATGGTGGGACGCTTGAGGGAACTGTCGCCCTGGCTGGACTTCGACCGCAGTGCGTGGGCCAGCCCGGAGGGTCGGGGCGAACGGGGCTGGGAAGAAATGCCCTACTGGTTGAAGGGGTTTGGCGACCTGGGCTATGTCTTGAACGATCCCCAGCTCATTGCGGAAGCCCGTCGCTGGATCGAGGCAGCCATGGCCTCCCAACGTGAGGACGGCTGGTTCGGCCCGCGCGACCTGCTCACCGGCTTGGACGGTCAGCCCGACCTTTGGCCACACATGATCATGCTAAATGTTTTCCAGAGCTACCACGAGTACAGCGGGGACCCGCGGGTCCTGGAAACCATGCGGCGTTATTTCCAGTGGCAACACCGGTTGCCCGGTCGCGCCTTCGGCGTCGGTTACTGGCCCATGCTGCGCGCCGGCGACAACATCGAAAGCGTCCTGTGGCTCTACAACCGTACGGGCGAAGCCTGGTTGCTGGAGCTGGCCCGCAAGATTCATGAAAACATGGGCGCCTGGCACAAGGACGTGGTCAATTGGCACAACGTCAACATCGCCCAGGGTTTTCGTGCGGGCACGGTGGCCTGGCTGTTCACGCACGACCCGGCCCACCGAGACTCGGCGGAGCGGAACTGGCAAAAGGTCATGGGCACCTACGGACAGTTCCCAGGCGGCGGTTTCGTCGGCGATGAAAATGTGCGACCGGGCTACGTGGATCCGCGGGGCGGGATCGAAACTTGTGGCATCGTCGAGTTCATGCACAGCTACCAGATGCTGCTGCGCATCACGGGCGCAGCCGTGTGGGCCGACCGCTGCGAAGAGATCGCGTTCAACTCGTTCCCGGCGGCGTTGACGCCGGACCAGAAGGCCCTGCACTACATCACCTGCGCCAATCAGGTCCAGTTGGACCGCCACAACAAAGCCCCCGGCATCCAGAACAGCGGCACCATGTTCTCCTACAGCCCTTACGAAGTGTATCGCTGCTGCCAACACAACGTTTCCTACGGCTGGCCGTACTATGCGCAGGAACTCTGGCTGGCCACTCCGGACCACGGGTTGGCCCTTTCGCTCTATGCCCCGTGCGAAGTGCGCGCTCGCGCCGGTCACGGCGCCGTCGTGCAGGTGCGCGTGGAAACAGACTATCCGTTCGAGGACCGTGTCCGCCTGCAGTTGACCCTGGCCGAACCGGTCCGCTTCCCGCTCTACCTGCGAGTGCCGCAGTGGTGCGAGGCGCCGCGGTTGACTCTCAACGGCCGCCCCGTGCCTGTGCCGGCCCGGCCCGGACACTACCTGCGGTGGGAACGGACCTGGCAGGACGGTGACACCCTTCATTGGCAGATGCCCATGCGCCTGGCCGTACGCCAGTGGCCCACCAATCACAATGCCGTCTCCATTCACTACGGCCCGCTGGCCTTCTCGCTAGCGATTCGGGAGCGCTGGGAAAAATACGGCGAACGCGTGCCGGGCTGGCCGGAATGGGAGGTATTCCCCGCCTCGCCCTGGAACTACGGTCTCATCCTGGACCCCAAGAACCCCACAAAAGACCTCAAATTGGAGAAACGACGGCCCGATCGGTCAGCCTCCCAGCTCTTCACCCCAGAGGCCGTACCGCTTCGCATCCGCGCCCCGGCTCGTCGCATCCCGGAATGGCAGTTGGACCGCCTCAACATGGTGGGACCGCTCCAACCCAGCCCGGCCTACTCCACCGAGCCGGTAGAGGAAGTGACCCTCATCCCCATGGGTGCCGCCCGCTTGCGGATTGCGGCCTTCCCCACTGTCAGCACCGATCCGGCGGCGCATCGCTGGAGACCTCCGGCCCGGCCCCAACCGCCCGCCTATCGCGCCTCCGCCTCGCATTGCTTCGAAAACGACACCGTAGAAGCCCTGTGCGACGGCCTGGAACCGGCCCACTCCAATGACCACAGCATCCCACGCTTCACCTGGTGGCCGCATCTGGGAAGCACCGAATGGGTCCAGGCCGACCTCCCGCAGCCTCGGACGATCCGCCGGGTCGCTGTCTACTGGTTCGACGACACCGGCGTGGGCCAGTGCCGAGTCCCTCAGTCCTGGCAGGTGCTCTACCGGGCCGGCGACTCCTGGCACCCGGTTCGGAGCACGGCAGCCCCGCCGGTGGCCCGGGACCAATGGAACGTCTTTGAGTTTGAACCCGTGACCACCACGGCGTTGCGACTGGTCGTGCAACTGCAACCTGGTTTTTCCGCTGGAATCCTGGAATGGAAAGTCAATCAGCCATGAACATCCGTCGCATCATTCACGCTTCCCGTCCCCTTGGCACCCTGGCCGCCCTGCTGGGGTTCGTCGCAGCGGCCTGCGGTGCCGGTGCTTCCGCCTCGGCATGGAAACCGGCCCAAGGACCCTTGATGACCCGTTGGGCCCGCGAGGTCTCGCCCAGCCGTGTCCACCCCGAGTACCCACGGCCCCAAATGGTCCGGAAGGATTGGCTCAATCTCAACGGCCTCTGGGACTACGCCATCACGGACCGTACGGCACCCCAACCCACTCAGTGGGACGGACAAATCCTGGTGCCATTCCCGGTGGAGTCGGCCCTCTCGGGTGTCATGCGACGCGTCTACGAAACCAACCGCCTCTGGTACCGGCGCACCTTCGAAGTCCCACGTCGTTGGGCCGGCCAGCGGGTCTTGCTGCATTTCGGGGCTGTGGACTGGGAAACGGTGGTCTGGGTCAATGGACGTGAAATAGGCCAGCACCGCGGAGGATACGACGCCTTTAGCTTCGACATCACCGACGCCCTGCGCCCGGGCGCACCCCAGGAACTGGTCGTAGCGGTCTGGGATCCCACCGACTCCGGCTACCAGCCGCGCGGCAAACAAGTGCGCAACCCCCACGGGATCTGGTACACCCCCTCCAGCGGTATCTGGCAAACCGTTTGGCTGGAGCCCGTGCCCGAGACTCATATCGAGAAAATCCGGCTGACCCCCGATGTGGATGCCCGGACCATTCGCATCGAAGCCATTTGCCGGAACGCGGGCGATGGCTGGACGTCGCGCGCCGAAATTCGGGAAAGCGGTCGCCTCATCCACCAGTCCAGTGTGCCCGTTCCGACCGAGACCGGACCGACCAGCGTGGCACGTCTGGAGGCCGTCATCCCCCGGCCCCGGCTCTGGTCGCCCGATGACCCTTTTCTCTACGACTTGCAACTAAGCCTGCACCGGGACGGCCGTCGCGGCGACCAGCTCCGCTCCTACTTCGGCATGCGCAAAATTTCCGTCGCCCGCGACGCCGAAGGGATCAACCGACTCTTCCTGAACAACCAGCCCTTGTTCCAGTTCGGCCTCCTGGACCAGGGATTCTGGCCGGACGGGCTCTACACCGCGCCCACCGACGCCGCTCTCCGTTACGACATCGAAATGACCAAGAAACTCGGGTTCAACATGGCCCGGAAACACGTCAAGGTTGAACCGGCCCGATGGTACTATTGGTGTGACAAGCTCGGCCTGTTGGTCTGGCAGGACATGCCCAGCGGGGACCGTTACATTGGCCCCAACGATCCCGACATTACGCGGTCGCCCGAATCCGCCGCCCAGTTCGAGCGCGAATTGCGCGCCATGGTGGAAGGGCTCTACAACCATCCCAGCATCGTCATGTGGGTGCCTTACAACGAAGGCTGGAGTCAATGGGACACCTGCCGGATCGTCGACCTGATCAAGCAGTGGGACCCCACCCGCCTGGTCAACAATGCCAGTGGCTGGACCGATCGCGGTTGCGGAGATGTCAAAGACGTGCACATCTATCCCGGTCCCGGCACCGCCCCCCGCGAGGAACGACGCGCCGTCGTCCTGGGCGAATTCGGCGGGCTGGGCCTGCCCCTGCGCGGCCACACCTGGCAAGACGAACGCAACTGGGGCTACCGCAGCTACACCACCCGCGAGGAACTTACCGAAGCGTACCTGGAGCTGCTCCGCCGCTTGCACCCCCTGACCGGTGAACCGGGGCTGGCTGCCGCGGTCTATACCCAGACCACCGATGTCGAAATCGAGGTCAACGGCCTCCTGACCTACGACCGTGCCGTGGTCAAAATGGATCCCGACCTCATCGCGGCCGCCGCCCGCAAACTTTACACTCCGCCACCCAAGCGATTCAGCCGGCCCGACCAATTGGTCCCGCCCGCCACTCCCCTGGTCACCCACGACCCCTACTTTAGCATCTGGTCTCCGGCCGACCAGTTGACCGACGCAGACACCACCCACTGGACTGGGCGACCCCACCGTCTGACCGGGCTCATCCGGATTGACGACCGCACCTGGCGCTTCCTCGGCGCCAGCCCCGCTCGCGTACCCGCCCTACCCCAGACCAGCCTGGAAGTACTGCCCACCCGCACCCTCTATACCTTCGAGGGCGCCGGCATACGCCTCAAAGTCACTTTCCTCACCCCAGCCCTCCCCATGAACCTGGACCTGCTGTCGCGCCCGGTAACCTACGTCACCTTTGAAGTTCAGGCCATCGACGGCAAACCCCACCGCGTCGCTCTCTACTTCGACGCCTCCGGTGAGCTCACCGTCAACGAGCCTGATCAGACCGTCACCTGGCAGCGCGAAGACTTCGGCCCCGTCCAAGCCATCCGCATCGGTTCGGTGGAACAACCCATTTTGGAAAAGCGGGGCGACGACCTGCAGATCGACTGGGACTACCTGTACTTGGCCGTACCCGCCGCCGCCCCGGGCGCCCTCGCTGCCGGACCGCGTTTGACCCTTCAGGAGACTTTTCTGCGCGCCCAACGCTGGCCCACCGAAATCCAGGGCTCAGACCAACCCGTGCGTGCCGACAGCCTCGTCGCCGCTTGGAACCTCGCCCTGGGCAACGTGGGGCCCAGCCCCATCCGGGCCTGGCTCATGGTCGCCTACGACGACCTCTACTCCATCCAATACATGCGACACAACCTGCGCCCCTACTGGCGCCGCAACGGGTGGGAGGCCTCCGATCTGCTGCGTGCCGCGGCCGCTGACTTCGAAAGCCTCCAACGGCAATGCCAACAGTTCGATGCCGAGCTGATGGCCGACCTGGAACGCGTCGGCGGCCCCCAGTACGCTCGCATCGCCGCCCTGGCCTACCGCCAGTGTTTCGCGGCTGGGAAGTTTGTCGCCGACGCCCATGGCCAGCCGCTCCAGTTCTCGAAGGAAAATCACTCCAACGGCTGCATCGGTACCGCCGACGTGTTCTATCCCATGGCCCCGCAGTTCCTGCTCTTCGGCCCCACGCTGGCTAAGTCGTTCCTGGTGCCCTACCTCAACTACGCCGCCAGCGACCGCTGGAAATTCCCCTTCGCCCCACACGACCTCGGTACCTACCCCCACGCCAACGGCCAGGTCTACGGCGGCGGAGAACGGTCCGAAGAAAACCAAATGCCCGTCGAGGAAAGCGGCAACCTCCTCATCCTCATGGCTGCGGTGGCCCAAATGGAGGGCAATGCCCTCTTCGCCATCCCCCCCTACTGGTCCCGACTCGAACAATGGGCCCAATATCTCAAAGACAAGGGCTACGACCCGGAAAACCAGCTCTGTACCGACGACTTCGCCGGACATCTGGCCCGCAACGTCAACCTAAGCGCCAAGGCCATTGTCGGACTCGGCGCCTTTGGCAAGCTCTGCGCCCTGCGCGGCGACAAAGCCAAGGCCGAGGAATACCTCAACACCGCCCGCGAATTTGCCCGACGCTGGATGCAGGAAGCCGACGACGGTGACCACTACCGCCTAGCCTTCGACCGGCCAGGGACCTGGAGCCAGAAATACAACCTCGTCTGGGATCGCATCCTGGGACTGAACCTCTTTCCCGAAGAGGTCTTCCGCAAGGAAATGGCCTTCTACCGCCGCATGCAGAACACGTACGGATTGCCCCTGGACAATCGCGCTGACTACACCAAGCTCGACTGGATCGTCTGGAGCGCCACCCTCACCCAGGACCGCCGCGACTTCGAAACCCTCATCGCGCCCATCTGGCGATTCCTCAACGAGACGCCCGATCGCGTGCCCATGACCGACTGGTACGACACCAAAACCGGGCGCAGGGTCGGCTTCACCGCCCGACCCGTCGTCGGCGCCGTTTTCCTACCCCTGCTCTACGAACCGGCCCTCTGGGAAAAATGGGCCCGACGCGACCAGACCCGCGCCAGCAACTGGGCGCCCATGCCAGTCCCACCCAAAATCGTCCCCATCGTCCCGGCCGCCGACACCCAGCCCGCCCTCTGGCGCTACACCACCTCACGCCCCCCCGACAACTGGTACCATCCCGACTTCGACGACCGCCATTGGAAGGAAGGCCACAGCGGCTTCGGCACCCGCGGAACCCCAGGCAGTATCATTGGCACCGTATGGAACACGCCCCGCATCTGGCTGCGCCGCGAAATCGAAATCCCCGCAGACGCCATCGACCAGCTGGAACTCTGGATTCATCACGACGAAGACGCCGACGTTTACCTCAATGGGCACCTGATCGCCCGCTTCCGGGGTTATGTTACTGACTACTTCAATCGGCGTCTGAGCCCCGCTGCCCGGGCTCACCTTAAACCCGGCAAGAATCTCTTGGCCGTCACTTGCCGCCAGACCGGAGGCGGTCAGTACATCGACGTCGGGTTTGTCCGGGTTGAAACCACCACGCGCTGACATCGCGTCCCTCCAGCCTGCCCCACCTGTCCCCGGCCGCTCACGGGCCGGGACGGTGGCCCGCTGCCGTCTGGAGAGCTCGAAGGCCCTCCTGTCCCTTGGCCAGTGGTGCAAAGCAGCCGATGTCAGTTGGTGACGGGTGCGCCGTGTCAGCGCAGCCGCTGCAAGACCTCTCGGGGGCCGGGGTGGAACCCAGCCCTCCAATTCCGGACCGCGGCCGGTGCAGATGAAGTTCGCGGGTCTTCATTCCCTTGTGGGGAATGGCGGTTCCTGCCGTGCCGCACAAGGAGGTGAGCCTTGGCCTGCTTCCTGGCTTCTTTGAGCCCATCCTGCCTGCCCCTAGGCAGGGCAGCTTGCCAGCCCGCGTGGCCACGAGGCAGCAGCCCTCAGTTGCAAGCCGCCGAACGCTTCTGTCTGAAGGGAACTTGCATTCCAATGCGGACACGGTTCCGCCGGCGCACGAGGGCCATAAGGGGATGGACAGTCCATCCACTCACGTCGGCAATTACGACCCACTCCCCTTCACGGATACCCTGTCGGTTGGAAGCCAGCGCTACGGCAGGCGCGGAGGCCTGCGTCACGAAACAGCCCTCCGGCTATCCTTACGGCTTGAAACTCCTGCACCCCATCCCAGATTCCAACGCGCACACCAGGAATCGGGCACGCCGAGCCGGCCAAGGCCCGCCGGCTAGGGGCCGGAGCCCGGCTAAGCCCACCGCTCCGTTGACGTTCTCTCAACCCCTCCCAGGCCCGCACACGTTTCCCCTGTCCTCCCCCAAACCCGGGGTCACGGTCTACCCAGCCTTTGCCGGGGCGCATTTCAGTTTTTGGACAGGTTGCCGGGGCGGGTGTCCGCGAAGGTAAATGCCAACGCTCATTGCGCCAGAAAGTCTCCAAAGTGGCCAGACACAAGAGGGCTTCGTCCCTGCTGGATTCCAGAACTGGCTCGTGCGCTTGAACCGGCACTGATACTGCGCGCAGGTCGCCTCCACCA
>Ga0209017_10000771_pt1 | contig 29301 bp, 30 predicted proteins | sample YNPBryunderm2012_FD_185812 | JGI IMG/M metagenome (GOLD analysis project Ga0209017, IMG submission 185812) | Anoxygenic and chlorotrophic microbial mat microbial communities from Yellowstone National Park, USA - YNP Bryant MS undermat 2012... ...
GTAGCCAACCATAAATTTACGCACCGTCGCCGAACGCAACAAAGGTGGGTAAAAATGGGCATGCAGATGCCAGCCTGGATGGGGTAAGCCGTCGGTCGGACGCTGGTGAAAACCCATACTGTAGGGAAAGGGAACATTAAACAGCCGATCATAACGGCCGGTCAGCTCGCGCAAGATGGCGGCCAGACCCTCACGGCCCTGATCATCCAAATCACCAATAGCCCCGGCGTGAACCCGTGGTAGTACCAGTGTCTCGAACGGCCAGATTGCCCAGAAGGGAACTAGTGCTACCCACGTCTCATTTGCGCATACAATCCGTTCACCCAGCGTCAGCTCCAGCTTCAGATAATCACAGAGCAGACACCGCTGATGCTCCTGCCAGTATGCGGTCTGAGTTGACAGCTCTTTGCGCATCTCGTTGGGCAATTGCTCGTTGGCCCAGATTTGACCGTGCGGGTGAGGGTTAGAAGCGCCCATCATTGCCCCGCGATTCTCAAAAATCAGCACCGACTGCACCCAATCAATGGCGGCCAATTCATGATACTGCTCAACCCAGACCTCAACCACGCGCCGCACCTCAGTCTGCGTCATCTGCGCCAGTGTCAGATCGTGACGCGGCGAGAAACAGACTACCCGACAGATACCGCGCTCAGCTTCGGCGTGGAGCAACACCGGTCCCGTTTCGTTGTCAGGTGATACCCGAACGCTTACTCGATCTAGTGGAATATCAGGCAGCAGTGCGGCAAAATCGTTCTCGAATACAAAGGTCTCGGTATACAACGGATTTTGAACACCGTTCGCCCGTGTATTCCCCGGACACAGATAACAATGCGGGTCATACGTCGGTAGCCCGGCAGGTGGCAGTTGCTCAACCTGCCCCAACCACGGACGTTGGGTACGATGCGGAGAAACCAATACCCACTCACCGGTCAGTCGGTTCAGACGGCGGTGAGGCCGGGTAAAAAGTTCATGCTGTTCCATGCGTACATCTCACTCCCTTAGCGCCCGGCCAGACCAGAGGTTGCAATGCCTTCGATAAAATAGCGCTGGGCAAAGAGGAAGACAATCAGCGTCGGCAGCACAGCCAGGGTCGAACCAGCCATGATCAGATCAACCCGCGCAGCGTAGAGTGCCTGAAGATCAACTAGGCCCTGCGTCACAACCTTACGAGACGGACTACTAATGATGATCAGTGGCCAGAGAAAGCTATTCCAGGCATAGAGAAAGGCAAATGTTGCCAGCGTCGCAATAGCAGGCCGAGCCAGCGGTAAAAAGATACGAAACAGAATGCCCCAATGCGACGCTCCATCAATCAATGCGGCATCTTCTAAATCTCTTGGTACGCTCATAAAGAACTGTCGCAGTAGGAACGTACCGTAGGCCGTAAACAACCAGGGAATGATAAGTGCTTCCAGGCGATCAACCCATCCGAATACTAGCATCAGACGGTACATCGGTACGATCAGCACTGCAAACGGTACCATCAGTGTTGCCAGATACGCCCCGAACAGCCATTCACGACCGGGGAACTCTAGCCGGGCAAAGGCATAACCGGCCAAAACTGATGTCAAGACCCACCCCAACACGACGAGGACAGTGACAATAATGGTATTGAGCAACTGGGTACCCAACGGTACAATACTCAACACTTCCAGATAATTCGACCAGCGCACCTCGCTCGGCCACAGCGTCGGTGGCACCTGCACAACCTCAGCCGAAGGCTTGAGCGATGACAGGAACATATAAATGAACGGAAAGACCATGACGAAGCCGGTGATACCGAGCACTATATAGGCCAGCAATCGCTCCCACGGTCGGCGCAAGATTGTACTCGCCATGCTCTGCCTCGCTTATTCGTAGTGAACCCATCGCCGCGACAGCCGGAACTGAATTAGGGTCAACAGCAAAATAATCACGAACAACAACCAGGCCAGTGCCGAAGCATACCCCATGCGGCCACCGATAAATGCCTCTCGCCAGAGTAATGGCACAATCGTCAACATCGAATCCGCCGGGCCAATGGTATTTGAACGGGTCAAGCCAAGGGCGACCGGTACATCGAATACCTGCAAACAATTGATCAGCGTTGTTACCAGTACAAAGAATGTGGTCGGCGAGAGCATCGGTACGGTAATAAAGAGAAACTGTTGCCAGCGGCTGGCGCCATCAAGACTGGCTGCTTCGTAGAGTTGCGGCGACACACCCTGCAACCCGGCCAGAAAAATGACCATATTGTAGCCGATGGTCTTCCACGAAAAGACCAAGATCACGCTGATCAAGCCCCATTCCGGGCTGGTTAACCACGGGATCGGTTCCAAACCGAACAGCCGAATCACATAATTCACAAAGCCGAAATCAATGTTGAGCAGATAGCGCCAGAGCAGAGTAACCCCAACGACCGAAGCAACCACCGGAATGAAGAACACCGCACGAAAGAAGGTACGACCGACAATTCTTTCATTGAGGATGACAGCCAGTATCAGGGCCGGTACCGTCGAGACAACCAACGTCACCACGGAAAACGCCGCGGTATTCCACATGGCCCGGTAAAAGGTCGGATCGGAAAGGGCGCGCTGGTAGTTGTTGAACCCGATAAGGTTCGGTTCACCAAAGAGACGTGCATCGGTAAAACTCAAATAGAAAGAGATCGTGAGTGGCACAAGAAAAAAGATCAGCACACCTAGAATCGTCGGCAGCAACATACCGAACGCATCAATCCACAACCGCACACGTCGGCTGAGATGGCGACGTGCGGGAGTTGCAGACAGTGCTGCCGGCGCCTGTTTGGTCATGGATCACCTCCGGGGAATAGAGCAATAGACCCAATGCAGGAGAGGGTACCGATTCACGCATCGATGATCTGATGATCTGGCGAGCGATGCACGCCCACCGCTCGCCGCAGTGCGATGATCTATTTGAACGTACTGGCCGCCCGCTCGCAGGCCTGCTGACCAAATTGCTCAGGCGTGATCTGGCCTGCAATCATCTGATCCCAAAGGCTCTGAACAATACCACTGAAATCGGCCCAACTACCGTCCCAGACAGGCGCCTCGAGGGCAGCGTAGGAAATGCCATCGAGGAACGCCTGGTTGTTGGCCGGTGGCGTCGAAGCGAGGAAGGCATCAACAGCAGCCTTATCGCTGCGCGGCGGGATATTTGTACCTAGCGCAGCAACCTTCGCCGTTGCCTCGGCACTGGTTAGAACGACGCGGTATACTAGAATTACAGTAAGCGATTAGCAAGCAGCAACCTTCGCCGTTGCCTCGGCACTGGTTAGAACCTTCAGCACCTCCCAGGCGGCCTGCGTATTCGCCGTCTTCGCATTGACCAGGTACGGCCCCCAGAAGAGCCAGGTGCTCTTGACCTTACCCTCAGGCATCACTGCCACGTCCCAGTTGAACTTAGCATTGATGCGCACGCCAGGGGTAAACCAGCGACCGTTGAAGTACATCGCGACCTTCCCGGCATTGAACAGTGCCTCACCATCAGCATCACCGGCGGGCAACAACTTCTCGTCGTACAGGAGACGAACCATCTTAGCGCCCTCGATAGATTCTGGTGTATTCAAAGCACAGCCACGTCGGTCGGGCGTAAACGGACTCCCACCGGCTGCATTGATGAAATAACCCCACGCCGGTCCCCACCAGTTGCCAAAGCCGAGACCATACTGCTGATTGGCCGGATCGGTGAGCTTTCGTGCTGCCTCGAGCATGGTGTTCCAATTCCAGTTGCCTTCGGCTGCCAGCTCTTTTGGTGTCTTCAGACCTGCCGCCTTAAACAAGTCTTCGTTGTAATAGACAACCATCGTCGAGATGTCACGTGGCAAGCCGTAAATCTTGCCATCGCGGGTCAGTTGCTCGATGACGTTTGGATAGAAGTTGCTCAACTGGAAACTGCTATCGGCATCGATCAGTGGTTTGAGATCGAGTATCTGACCGGTATTAACAAAATCTGCTAGCTCAACACCACCAATCCAAAAGATGTCAGGTGCATTACCGGCAGCCAGCTCGGTCTTCAACTTCTCGAAGTAACCCTGATTAGGCGCCGGATCATAGACCGCCGTAATCCCCTTGTCCTTGAGTTTCTCGTTCACCAGAGCATTTAACTCTTCATAGACGCGCTGTTCAGCAGCATCACCAGGGCGAGTACGCCAGCGAATGGTCACCGTTTGTTGCTGACCACTGGTACTGCCACTGCTGCCGCCAGTGCCACCGGTTGTTGGCTGACCGCCGCCACATGCGGCCAGTAATGTGGCTAACAAAGCCATCAGCGCAATCCACGACAGGGTGTGTTTCCGTAGCATCGTTGCTGTTCCTTTCTCAGCAAATAACCCCCAACCATCTACCACACGTGCCCGACCACTGCTCGCTGTCATAGACAGACGTGGCGTGCCATCCCTATACGCAACGTCGCACGTGGCAGACCGACATGTGGTAGGCGACATTATATTGTTGTTACGCGAACTATGCAAGTTCATAGTGCCAGCGTCGTTCCGCGAGCCGCTAAAGTTGGAGACGACAGACTTGCGGGCCGTACCTGTCGTGAGCGGATGTCTGATAAATTTTATGTCAAGTATAATCTTCGCTGACCGAACAATCCACCAGCGGAGTGCCACCGACGAACATCCCGCACCTGGTGCCAATGACTCCCAACCCGTGCGATCCCCTGGGTGCGCGGGCCAGAGACCTGCGTCGTGCGCTGCGAGGCTTATGCCCCATCCTCCCATCCAGGCTCCTCCGCGAGTGAAAGTTGGTGGGAAGTGACCCTTCTGGTCGTTGCCATGCCATCCCAACTCGCTTCACGCTCCTCATTACGCCCTCTGTGGGAGCAAGGTGAGGTATGTCAGGTGTGCTCTCAGGCAACAGGAATCTGAAAACGTTGAAAACCCCTCTTTGCACAACGAACCAGCACAACCCTCTTTGCTACCACAGATAATGCAAAACGCGGTACAATGTGTCATATGAGGCTTGGGCACACATCCGACAATTTTTGTAACGAGGAGTGCAGTATGCAACCAGAGTGGAGCGGTGATCCCGAAGTCAAACCAGTATTGCTCGCTGTTACGTTGACCGGAGCAATTGCATTTCTGCTCATGGTCTGGCTGTTTGCTTTCTACTGGTGACGCCATCACCACAATTGCGCCTTCCTCCTGAGTTGGAGGCAGGCGCAATCTATTCTTGCTAAATCGAAATTTACTGGTACAATAATTGACAAGTCTAGGATACGGACTATGCCAGAAATCAGTAACTGTGACTCACCACAGATTGAAGCCTACCGCCTCTTCCTGAAACTCCACCGTCGCTTTCAGGAGTTAAATCGGGAAGAGTTTCGCCCTTACGATCTTTCGACGCCGCAGTATGCTATCCTGTTCTACGCTACAGAAGAGGGAGTACCGCTCAGTTATATCTGTAATGAGATGCTGGCCGACAACTCGAATCTGACCCGACTGGTTGACCGCTTAGAACGTCGTGGTCTGGTGCGGCGAGCCACCGATCCGCGCGACCGTCGGGTCACACTCGTTCAACTCACTCCGGCAGGTAAGGCACTGATTGATGAACTACGTCCCCGCCATCGCCGTCTGGTTGAGCAGCGTCTGAGTTATTTATCGGCTGAAGAACTGGCGGCCTTTCATCAGGCAATGCAGCATCTGTACGAAGCGTTGCTCACGCATCAGGATCACGAAGACACCGACTGATTATGCGATCAATTCAAGCCCGTGCGACAATGCGCCGTTCGGCGATGTTTCGCGCACTTCGTCACCGCAATTATCGCCTATTTTTCTATGGGCAACTGATTTCGCTGACCGGCACATGGATGCAAAGCGTAGCACAGGGCTGGCTTGTCCTGCGATTGACCGATTCACCTTTTCTCCTTGGATTGGTGGCGGCAGCCAATTCGTTACCGGTATTGTTGTTTTCCCTCTTTGCCGGTACGATTGCTGATCGCTTTCCCAAACGTCGGATTTTGCTGACTACCCAATCTACTGCAATGCTGCTGGCGGCTACGCTGGCCGGCCTAACCCTCAGTGGTATCGTGCATATTACCCATGTTCTGATCCTTGCGCTTTTGTTAGGTATCGTTAATGCGTTTGATGCGCCGGCCCGTCAGGCATTTACCGTCGAGATGGTGGGCCGCGAAGATTTGTTAAATGCGATTGCGCTGAACTCTTCCATCTTCAACGGTGCACGTACTATCGGACCAGCGGTAGCGGGTATCGTCGTTTCCTGGATTGGGGAAGGGCCGGCTTTTTTGTTCAATGCGCTTAGTTTTGGCGCGGTGTTGACCAGTCTATCGCTGATGCACCTCGACACGCAGCGATCACCTGCTGCCCGGCACGGCGATACAGTGCGCGCAGGGTTACACTACATTATCCATGAACCTAATATCCGCGCCCCCTTACTGCGCGCCGGTGCAGTAAGTTTTTTCTATTTCGTCCATATTCCACTCTTACCGGTCTTTGCACGCGATGTTTTACATATCGGTGCTGCCGGTTTGGGCTGGTTGTCGGCCTCTAGTGGATGTGGTTCCCTGCTCGCCGCACTCATCCTTGCTCAGCTCAGCGATAACTCACCGCGTGGGAAACTTTTAACAGTTGCAGCCCTGCTGTACGCACCCCTCCTGATCAGTTTTACTCAAACCCGAATTGTACCGCTGGCCCTCCTGCTGATTGGACTGTGCGGTTGGGCAGGTGTTACCACGATGGCGCTCACCAATACCCTGATTCAATTGATCGTGCCCGACGATCTGCGCGGACGGGTAATGAGTGTATTTACCCTGTCACTGATGGGGATGAGTCCGTTGGGTGGGATGCTGGTCGGCAGTGTTGCTGAGCTGGTCGGTAATGTGCCGATGGTCGTCGCTGGTAGTGCCTTCATCGGATGGCTCTTGGTGTTGAGTGTAGAATGGCACGCGCCACAATTACGTCAATTGTAACCGCACCTGCGCAGGCTATGGTTGCCGTTCAATGATTTCAGCAAATCGTTCAAGCGGTTGCAAGCCGATCAGCCGAATCTCGCCTATCTCGAAGACCGGTTGCACGCGAATCCCACGCTGTCGTTGTTCGGCATCCAGTCTTTCGGCTAACTGTCGGGTAGCCCCCTCTGCCATACAGGTATCAAACGTTGTCACAGCAAGGCCTAATTCAGCCGCATACCTGCTCATCAGGTTCGGTAGATCAGCGTCGCGCGTCGTCGCTACCTCACTTTGCCGTTCAAAGAGTAATTCGTGCATCGGCCAGAAAGCATCTTGTTCCCCGGCACAAAATGCCGCCGCAGTGGTCACAAGTGAAGCAGTGCCGTGGTTGAGCACCGGACGGAAGATGTATAAAACTTTCCCCGTAACAACGTAACGCTCGATCAATATCGGTTCGACCGTCAACACGTGACGGCGACACGCCGTTCAGAGAAAGTCTGAATAATCGATAAGGGTAAGCGGCGCTGCCGGATCGCCGAGGGTGAATGCACCATTCGCATCACGGCCAACCAGTGCTCCCCGATAGGTTACGGCTAGCATTGGTGTTGGAGTTGCGGCTACTGCAACGGGAGATGGTGGCGTGATCGTTGGGTCTATCGTACTGGTTGGTTCAACAATGATCGCTGGTGACGTAGAAGGAGTTGCAGTGGGTAACGACGACGGCGATTCGGTCGTCGGTACTGATGAAGTGCAGGCCACCAGAATTAGCAGGATAAATAACCAAAAGAATGAACGTATCAAACAAACCTCCTCATCTAGGTGTGCGGGCCTCTGGCCCGCGTTGTACGATCTGCGAGTGGAACCTATCGTTTCCCCAGGCCCCCCGCAAACACGCTAGCCGGGTGCGCGGGCCTCTGGCCCGCGTTGTACGATCTGCGGTTGGAACCCATCGTTTCCCCAGGCCCCCACTCACTCCTAGCACCTATCTCCTCTCCTACGGCGCCGGTACGCAGGATGGTCGGTCCGTCAACCATGGGGCAAAAGTGATATTACTGCCCACGGCATCGCCAGTCCCCTGCGGATTAACATCAGGTTCATACGGGCCAGAAGCGTGCCCCCACCAGTTATTGCGCATATCGAGCGCAATCTCACTGGCAGCTCCACGACCGATTCCATAAGTGAGGTATGTCGGACGAATCACTGGCGTGTGGCCTTCAAACAGATTTTGCTCGATCCGCAATGGCATCAGAAAACCACCTTCGGGCCTGACCTGTACGGTTTCACTACGCAGGCTTAAACCCAAATCACCTCCGATCAGGGCATTGCAGATCAAGGTACCCTGTAACATACCGTTCGTTGTGAGCTGTACGTTCACACCACCATCGCGGAAGAGATTCCCTTCTATTGTGAGATTAAGGGTTTCGCGTGCATTCTGATTCGCGATCCGCACCATTGGCGCACCAGCACTGAGACGATTACCGCCAATTCGGTTCCCGACGAGCGTTACGCTGTTGCCACGGCTGTACGCCGCCTCAAATGCAGCTCCAAATGGCACATCATTACCGGCAATTTCGCTCTGCGCTAGTTCGAGCCGCGAATCGACCACCAGGACTCCACCACCGTTATCGGTAATCCTGCTAAAACGGACTACCAGTCCACCTTCTTCACTCACCAGTACTGTTCCACCCAGGCCACCACCACGAATGTCGGTATGCTCAAGCGCAATAAAACCGCCAGGACGGCCATAGATACCACTCCAGCGGGCGCCGGTAGCACCAATAAAACGCACCGGACGGCCAGGTTGGCCGAGAGCAATCAACCGACCACCATCAACATAAATCGAGACTCCCAGCGCCAGGCGTACCTCTACGCCTGGTTCAATGATCAACTCGCTGCCGGGCGGCAGTTGTACATCTCGGTTGAGCACGATTGGCCCCTGATCACTCGTCCAGCGCGTGCTGCCACGCAATACCAGCGCCGGTACCGGTGTTGGCAGGGGTGTCGAAGTCGGCAACGGAGTCGCGGTTGGCGGCGGCGGATTGGTTGGGCTGTCATCAATGATGAGATCGGCGCTCGTTGGGGTGGGGGGCGGTGGGAGTGTTGGCGGTGGTGGCGCAGTTGGCAATGGCGGGATGGTTGGTGGAGACAGAGTTGCGGTTGGAATAATCGTTGGCAGTGTCGGTGGCGTGCCTTCTGGTACCGGATACGCCGGGACAGCGGTTTCGGTCTGCGTAGCCTCGGCCCGCACAGTTGCAGCCAGCGCAGTCGTTTCCAGCACGACACTGGTCTGGGTTAGAGCCAGGTCTACTGTTGGCGTCGTTGCCACCGGGTAGGCGGGAGGTGTTGGCACCACGCCTCCGGCCGGCGTTGTTGCTTCGGGATATGCAGCGCCCTGCGTCGGTGGACGAGCTAACGGAGAACCCGTCGGTGGCGGCACATTTACGTTGCTGCCAGGCGAAAAGAAAAAGGTGAGAGCAACTCCTAAGCCGAGCAATGTAAGTGCACCGATCAACAACCACGTATCACGGCTCAGACGGGGATTTGGCGCTGATGGTTCAGTCTCGGACACGAATCAGCCTCCACTCTCATTCAAATGCCTTTCGTGTATCTTATCACATGACGCACGATGACGCTCAACCATACGCCGATCAGCCCTCAAACAATCAACCATGCTAGCTCTGTCAACATCTCAATTGAGGTTAATCCACCGTGCAAACCACGATACTCGAATGGCCGACCAGGGGGATATTCCCAAATAATCGCTTCACCGGGCGCAGGTAGAATGACCAGCTCACCCAACCGTGACGCTAGCCGCTCGCCAGGCTTTGGCCCAAAATAGCCGGCTGCCATCAACTCAGCGCCGGTCACAACCGTTGCACGTTCACCGAGCAGGCGCTGCAAGTTTATCTGAACCTCACCAACAACTGCTGGTTGTACATGGAGCACCGTCACCCGCGGCGAACCGGAAGGAGGTAAAGGCCGCCGATCTCCCCCCTGACGGAGAAAACGCTCTAAGTCAGGCCATAGACGGTTAAGCACAATTACTTGCAGCGGATCAACCGCAACCTGCCCATGATCAGCAGTGACGAACAGCACTGCCGGTTTTGGAGCTGACTTTAACACCGGCAAAAGATGCTGCTCAAGCTGATCAAGAGTGGTCACAATTTCGGCATTAACCTGGGCAGATTCAGGACCGTACCGGTGCATCGCAACATCAACAGCATCGATGTATACGTGATAGAAGGTTGGATTCACCTGACGCTCAAACAGCGTGTGCAAACGTCCCGCTGCATCAGCAATATGCTGAAACGGTACAACTAATGCACCACGGCACAAGGTACGGGTATACACCGAATGGGCAAGCGTCGTTGGCAACAGCACAACACTATCAACTGCTGCCGTTTTTAACTGGCGGTAGAAGCTCGCCGCAGGGTAGACTTCGCTCGGATCGACACCATACGCAACCAGACCATCGGCCTGGCGCTCGAAGTAGGGCGAGAAGAGTAACGAACCAATGACCGCCTGAAGATGAGGGTCAAAGATATGCCATTCATAAATCCCGCTCTGATCGGCTGCCAGACCGGTATGCAGCAAGGTCACGTGCACCGCAGTGGAAGAAGGAAATGCAGTTGTCAATTGGCAAATCTGCCCCTCAGTAAGGAAGCGGCGCAAAAAGGGGAGTCGTTCGAGATAGCGATGAAAGAAATACCAGCCAAGCGAATCGATCATCAGCAGCACCACCGTCGCCGGTCGTGATGGGAGCGCGTGAGCAATAGGTAGTGGTGGCAGGTCGGCAGCAGCTCCGGTCAGCAGATACGCCATAGTCGATGGAATCTGGGCAAATCCATACGGATTGTACAACGGAACAACCCGATCAGAACCCTGAAATGCAGCGGCTATCGCAGCAGTTGACTCTTCGAGCAGCATAGGAAACTCCTGATAGAAGACGGGTACATAGATACTGTAGCACAACAGAAAGAGAAGTGAGAGCGTCTGAAAAAATCCGCACGCTTATGAACAGATGGAAGGCTGTCGGATTACGTTCGATACGGTTCACTTACAGAGCAGCACCAACAGCCATTACCTCGCTGCCGATGACTCCGCACCCACGCAGTCGTCCAGATACACGGGCTGCACGCCTTCGTGGTATGGTGAGCGAGGGGAAGACATTGGCTCGCGGATGAGCACATCATCGGGGACGGGTTTGAAACCCGCCCCTACCGTGCGTTGCCGGATGCTATCGGCCTCCCCACAAAGAGTGTGGCCGCAGACCACGGTTGGAACAGAAAGCTGCCACTGCTACGCACGTTGCGGTGCGCGTTTCGCGTTCCCTCTCATCTCTTCGCACCTCTGATCGGCAGGGTGAAAACGGTGAAAAGCTCTATCTGGTGCGTAGGGCCTTTCAGAGTTAGCAGGTTTTGGTCATATTCACCAATGACCATCGTTCACCCGCGATCCTATTGCCAACCCCTATGGGTTCCCTAGGTGTGCGGGCCGCTGGCCCGCGTCGGCTAGGAATGCTGGAGACGGACATTTCAGCAGGCGGGTTGAGAACCCGCCCTGAATACCGCCACTTTCCAGAAGTCGGTATTGCCCCTGAATTGCGGAAAGGCTTAAGGGCACAAGACGATTACGACGATCTATTTGCTGCATATCGACGCACGATATTGCCGACCACATTCCCAACGCAGCGCGAAATCTTGAACCTGCTTCAGCAATACAGGCGGATTGCCCTTACATGCTTTGAAGCTGAGAGCCAACGCTGTCACCGTCGTCATCTGGCCGAGGCTATCAGCAAGTTGCCAGGTTTTACTTACGATGTCATACACCTCTGAAGGTATCGTCATGCGAACGAAGGTGCTGATCACCGTTAAGACGTATCCCACAATTTCGTGCAGATACCGATTTACCAAGCCACCTCATGTTCATGTTATTGTATGACATTGTCGCACCGCTAGCCGTGATCGCCGCTACGGCGCCGGTACTGCAATCGTGATCAGACGATGCGTAAGTTCAACCGTTCCATAAACAATTACCCGGTCGCCAATACACGAAACAAGAGTCAATCGCTCATCACCCGTGGGCAGAATGTACTGCACTTGATCGGGAGTCACACGCTCTTTGCGAGCCACGACGTAGCGAAACGTTGTCCCATCAGCACTGTAGAGGAATATCTCACTCCCAACAGTCAGGCGATCAATGTTGGCAAAGGGAGCTGGAATCTGAGGAGCTTTGCGAAAGCGCAGCACATGCCCCCACAACACGATATTCTCACCCTGCCCCGGCTTGGCGCTGTAGATGTACCAGCCAACGTCGTGATCGGGAACAACCGGCACATTGTTCGCATCAAGCCCTACCGGTATCAGGGTTCGGTCGAGTTTTATTTCTGGAATAACCAGCCGAACAGGTGTACGGTCGCCTACCGGTGATGGGGTTGCCAGAGGTGTTGCAGTTGCCGACAGCACGGGTGTGGAAGTAGGTGGTGCCGTCGGTGTAACCAAAGGTGTTGGGGTGCTTGTTGGTGGTGACACCGGTGTTGGCGATGGGGTAAACGTAGGCGTAATCGGTGTTGGCGTGATGATCGTGGCGGTTGGAGTATACGCTTTTGGCGAGAAGATTGTTGGTGATAGCTCGGTAAGATCGGCGCCTGTGGTCGTTTCGCTACATGCACTCAAGAATAGGCAGCTAGCTAGCACTATCAGTAGCATTCGCATTGAGTTTACCTCGGTACTGTCAGAATACCCCTCTCTAGCCTACCACAAGTTTCCTTCCCGATAGCCCAGGCTGATCGGTTATACTGAGAACAGTAATCGGAAAAGGGCGCAATCGTTGGCCTTTTCCCTACAGTGAGAGTCAGAAAATGCTGCACACTATCGCAAAAAAAGTTGTTTGCCAACACGACTAGATAACACCATTTATACCATTTCTCGCGTGATACCATATTGGACGAGAGCCATGTCAGTTAGGAATGAGAGGAATATGCGCACATTAACGGTATATCATCTTGGTCGTATCGCATATACTGCGGCATGGGATATTCAGCGGCAATTAGCCTACAAGCGTTCGCGTGGCCAGATTGGTGATACGCTGCTCGTGCTCGAACATCCCCCAACGATTACCCTGGGCAACAAAGCACGTCCTGAGCATGTGCTTGCCTCTCCTGCCGAATTAGCCGCACGTGGTGTCGTGGTTGTTCAGAGTGATCGGGGCGGGGAAGTGACTTATCATGCGCCGGGCCAACTGGTCGTTTACCCGATCTTCAAACTTTCGCAGCACGGCAGTGATGTTGGCCGCTATATGCGCGGGTTGGAAGAGAGTGTGATTCGGGTGTTAGCCGATTACGGTCTGGTTGGTGAACGCATTGCGGGCTTAACTGGGGTTTGGGTACGAAATGGCGCGGCAAAAATCTGTGCTATCGGCGTGAAGCTTAGTGCCAGTGGCGTGACGACCCATGGCCTGGCGCTCAACATTGATCCAGACCTCAGTGGCTTTGAGTTGATCGTTCCCTGTGGGATCGTGGATCGCGGTGTGACGTCACTGGCTAACGAACTCGGTATCGTACCATCCTTTGCCGAGGTTACTGAACGACTTATTGCAAGGATGTGCGAGGTGTTTGAACTGGTGCCACGTGAAGAGGTGTTGTTAATGGCATAGCTTGTTTTTTGAAGGTTGACATTTTATATCGAATATCTACTTTTATCTTATCTTTTTAGAGTTTGTATTTACTTCTATTTAGTGAAGACAAAAATCTCTTTCTTCTTACCGGATTTTGCATTCCCGAATAATGACACCTTTCTTACCATTCATGATACAATAGCAACACACTGGCAACAAAAGATTTGTGCACAACAAACCTTCTCAGCCCAGAGCACTGGCATGTAGTTTCACTATTTGTATTGATTCGGAGGTATGTATGTCGAAAGATACGGTACAGGAGATCGTGGATGAACTTGGATTTGGAGTTGTCCCGAATATCTTTGCCCATGCTAAAAGCACCGATATACAAACAGCACTCTGGAAAGCCTTCCGTCATGTGGTGCTGCGTGGAGTGCTGCCGCGTACAGTGAAAGAGATGATGGGAGTTATCAGTTCACAGTCTCGTGGATCACGATACGCTGCCGAAATTCATCTGCATGCTTTGATGGTTCAGGGGTTGGAAGCGAGTTTGCTCGATTCGTTACGTCGTGGCGAAATTTTGCCGACGCTGCCCACTCGTGTTCAGGCATTACTCCGTTTTGCTCAGGCTGCAACTGCTTCACCTGATACACATCTTCTGGAGGAACTGCGTGAGTCAGGTCTGAGCGATATTGAAGTGCAAGAGGCAGTCGCAGTCGTAGGGGTATTTGCGTTCATTAATACCTGGACGGATTTGCTGAACATTCCGGTCGATAAGGTATGAGTCTTGAGACGCTGTTAGTACGGTTGCTGCTCTTACACGAAACAGCAACCGGTTATACGGATCTGCCGGTTTCTGGTGTCCTCGACCACGCTCAACGCTATGTAGGCTGGATATTCGAGCTTGGGAAGCTCAGGGTGCTTGATCCTGACTCTGCTCAGGGACTTCCCGGCCGTGGTCGGTTTGCCGGGGGATATGGCGCTTACTTTTTCGGACTCCCTTATCCAATGTATCTCCTCCTTGAAATACCCAATATCGATGATCCGACAGAACTACGACTGGCAGCTCTCTTTTGTGATTATTTACTTTCGGCTCTGTATGCAGCAGGATATCGCGAAGAACTTGAGCGACAGGCACGATACGATTGGCTGACCGGTTTAGGGAATCGACGTGCGCTTGAGCGGCGATTGGCGGATAGTCTTCCGACAGGATGGGGATTAGCATTCCTTGATCTCGATGATCTGAAAAAGTGAATGATAGTCAGGGTCATCAGGCAGGAGATCAACTGTTGCAACGTTTTGCTGAGGCCCTGCGGCAGGCAGGGTTTGAAGCGTTTCGCTTAGGCGGCGATGAATTTGCCGTCCCCCTATCCAGACAGCAAGTAGAAAAGTTGAACCAAGTAGTGGGTTACTTTCAAGTCAGCTATGGATTTGCCTGGGCTGAAGAAGGTTCGGGTGTAGTGTTACTAGCTCTAGCCGATCAACGAATGTACGAACAGAAGCATCGTAAAAAGACCGGTCGCTCAGTTTAGCATGATCTGCGGTACAATATGTATGCCAATCGAATCGTTATCTGATCGTGTGACTTGATCGACGATCACTGGAAGGCGAGAACGCCAATGGCAGAACTTATCCCACTTAGTGATGTAGGTGTGGCGCAATCTACACCGACTGCAACCAACCGACCACGTCGCCCTGAATGGCTGAAGGCGCGGGCGCCGGGTGGTGTGAACTATCACGATGTGTTACGCCTGATGCGCGAGAAGAATCTGCACACCGTTTGTGAAGAAGCCCGCTGTCCAAATATTGGCGAATGCTGGAATCATCGCACTGCGACGTTCCTTTTGCTTGGCGATATTTGTACCCGTGGTTGCCGGTACTGTGCAATCGGCAAAGGGAAACCGAAACCAATTGATGAACAAGAACCTGAACGGGTGGCCGAATCGGTTGCCCATCTAAAGCTGAAGTTTGCCGTGCTGACCTCGGTCAATCGTGATGATGTGCCCGATGGTGGTGCGCATATCTTTGCCCGCACTATTGAACTGATCCGACAGAAAGTGCCCGATTGCAAGGTTGAAGTACTCATTCCCGATTTTGATGGGAATTGGGATGCACTGGCAACAGTTTTAGCAGCCGAGCCGGATGTGCTTAACCATAACATCGAGACGGTGCCACGTCTGTTTCGACGGTTCCGACCTCGGGCAAAGTTCGAGCAGAGTATCGAGTTGTTGGCCCGTGCTAGGGCTGCGCGACCGCATTTGGTGACCAAGAGTGGTATGATGGTGGGCGCTGGCGAGACGAATGAGGAAGTCTTTGAGGTGATTGATCGCTTGCGTGAGGTCGATGTGAATGTGCTGACGATAGGCCAATATCTAGCCCCTGATGCAAGCTACTGGCCAGTCCATCGCTACGTCACGCCTGATGAATTTGCCGAGTTTCGTCGCTACGCTCTGGCACGAGGCTTTACCCACGTTGAGAGTGGCCCACTGGTACGATCAAGCTACAATGCTCACCTCCACGTCGGTGCGGCTCAACACTAAGCGTTTCCAAGAGCGCAGGGTTCATCGGTCATCTGCGCTCTTGCCTATCATTTCAATGCGGTCGTATGATCGGACGATGCAGCGATTGGGGTGTCGCTGCTCCAGAAAAGAAAGGGTTATACGGTGAGCGAACAGGTATACGATCTGGTAATCCTTGGCTCAGGACCGGGCGGATACGTTGCAGCCATTCGGGCCGCCCAGCTTGGGATGAAGACGGCTATTATTGAAGTTAATGCGCTCGGTGGCGTTTGTCTCAACATTGGATGTATTCCCACCAAAGCGTTGCTGCACAGCGCCGATCTGCTGGAAGAAGTGAAAGAGGCGAAGCGTTTTGGCATTAATGTAGAGCACGTCACCTTCGAGCTGACCGGTGCGATGAAGCATAAGGATGCAGTCGTCAAGCAGAGTACTGACGGTGTTGCGTTTTTGATGAAGAAGAATAAAATCGAGGTTGTTGCCGGTCGTGGTCGCCTGATCGGACGAGGTCAAGTACACGTGCAATTGAACGAGGGTGGTGAGCGTGTGCTGGCGGCCAAACATATCATCGTCGCCACCGGCGGCCGGCCGCGTCCCTTCCCCGGCATTCCTTTCGATGGCGAGCGGGTGCTCTCCTCAACCGATATGCTGAATCTGAAAACGGTTCCGGCCAGCCTGTTGGCTATTGGCGCCGGTGCGATTGGGGTTGAGTTTGCGTCGATGTTTCGTTCCTTCGGGAGCGAGGTGACAATTGTTGAAGCGCTCCCGCGGATTGTGCCTAACGAAGATGAAGAGGTAAGCGCTGAATTGACCAAGGCATTCCAGCGTCGTGGGATCAAGACGCTGGCTGGCGCGAAGGTTGAAGGGGTTGATGTCGGCGGTGATAAGGTCGTTGTTACCGTGGTGGATAATACCGGCAAACCGCAACAAATTGCCGTCGAAAAGCTACTGGTCTCGATTGGCATTGCGCCAAATACCGAGAATATCGGCCTGGAAGAGGTCGGTGTCAAAGTGAACAGTCGTGGTTTTATCGAGACTGATGGCTTCTTGCGCACCAGCGCCGAGGGGATTTACGCAATTGGCGATTGTACGGCCAACACGCCGTGGCTGGCCCACAAGGCCAGTGCTGAAGGCATTCTGGCCGCTGAACATATCGCCGGTCATCATGTCACCCCAATTGATTATGGCAAGATCGCTGCCTGTACCTACTGCAACCCCGAAATTGCCAGCGTTGGTCTCACCGAAGCTAAAGCACGTGAGCGCGGCTATCAGGTGAAAATAGGTAAATTCCCCTTCTCGGCCAATGGTAAGGCCCGGGTCATTGGTCAAACCCGTTTCGGCTTTATCAAACTGGTGGCCGATGCCCAGTACGATGAGATTTTGGGCGTTCACATGATCGGCCCGCGGGTGACTGAAATGATTGCCGAGGGTGGCATTGCCCTCAGCCACGAGGCTACCGGCGAGAGCCTGATGCAAACGATCCATGCCCATCCGACGCTCTACGAGGCTATTGGTGAAGCTGCCCATGCGCTGGTGCATGGATCACCGATACATCTCTAAATCCATGGTCGTTCGCGCTGACACCAGGAGAATGGCGAGACTTGCCAATCCTGTCGGTCGCCGTGCCATACGGGGCGTGATCGGAATCTGCCCCGTATGGTATGTTCGTGTGTTGCGCCATCGGCTGCATTCGCTCTCTGCACGGGCGTATCAGCGGTTGGTGTCTCCGGGTGATGACAGAAGCAGGTTTTTTCAGATACGCGCTAAGCTCATACGAAAAGGTCGGCGGTTGATACGCTCATCCTTCCTGCCCCTTCTGCTTCTCAAATAGAGGCAGAGGTGGTATGTGATTTTGGAATCTACATCTGTCGTCACTTGCCATTGCGGTTGAAATTGATATGCTCAACGTGGTTACGATGTAAAAGCAAGGTTTCAGCTATGCGTCGATACCTTCCTCTCTTGGCAGTACTGGTTTTTCTCAGTGGCTGTGCCGGTCGTTCGTTCATCCCTGAGCCGGTGCTGGCTCCCCCCGATGTAGCGGTTCAAGTGCAATACCTGCTCCCACCGACATTTGCTGATGACTATGATGTGTTGCCAGAACCGGCGCCCTTTGCCGACGAGAAGGGTTTTTTGGTTGCCCTACGCCCACGTGGTGGGACGGCGACGATCACGATTGCCGGCGGTTCGGCTGCTCGTAAGGTATGGGAGCAGTACCAACCGGACGCAGGCAGTAATCGGGTGAAGAAGACGGTGTTGCGAGGGGTGCAGGGCATTGCCATCTTTGATCCAGACCTGATTACCATGGCCTGGGTTGTCGATGGAGCACCGTACTTTGTCTCGGTCACGACGGCCGATGACAAGAAGGTGCAAATCTTTATTAACGCGCTGGCCGTGTACGATAAAAGTACCTGGCAACGTCGGGTACTTCAGTAGACATGTAACATCACTGTATCGTTTGGAACGTCCATCAAATCCGCTTGTCACTGTACTGGGCAATGCTGCGTCCCTACGATGCGATAGACCTGTGCGTTTAACAAACTGTGACCGTTCTGCCACAGGCACAGCATCGCTGCGCACCTATGATGTTACCACACGATGGGCAGGGCGGATTCCCAACCCGCCCTCCGTGGTATTTACCCCATTGCTTGCGCCGCTGTCTTTTGCATCAGTTCCCACAAGGCTGCTACATCAGCGTGTTCGGTTGGCTCGGCGCCGATACTGACACGCACCATCCAGCGGCCATCGAGCATTGCCGGGGTTACGTATGCGGCACCGCTAGCATTAATCATCCCTACCCAGCGCAGTGTATGACGATCAAGATCATCACCACTAAGGCCAGGCGGTTCGTGGCGTACACAAACCGTTTGCAATGGTACCGGGGCTAATCTGCGCCAATGCGGCGTAGTATCGATCTGTTCTGCCAACCAGTGGGCATTGGCGAGGTCGCGGCGTAAACGAGCGCGTAACCCCTCGGCGCCTTCACAACGCAAGAGAAAGTAGAGCTTCAAGGCGCGGAAGCGTCGTCCAAGGGGAATGCCCCAATCACGATAGTTCGTTACTGCACCATCAGCACTGGTTTGCAGATAGCTCGGATTTGTCGACATAACCCTGATCAGGTGTTGTGGATCGCGCACATAGTAGAGCGAGCAGTCAAATGCGGCCCCCAACCATTTGTGCGGATTGAGTACCAGACTATCGGCATATTCGATACCCTGCCACAAATGCCGACATTCTGGGAGTATCATTGCTGAACCGGCCATAGCAGCATCGACATGGAGCCAGATTCCCTCACGCTGACACAGTTCGCCAATCGGTTCAAGGGGATCACAGGCTGTTGTGGCAGTGGCGCCGATGCTGGCAACAACCGCACAGGGTACACGTCCGGCAGCACGGTCGGCGGCAATCGCCGCTTCAAGCGCATCAACGCGCAGTTCAAATTGATTATCGACCGGCAACAGGCGCAGGTTTTCGCGCCCAAAGCCAGCCAGGAGGGCAGCTTTTTCCACCGAGCTATGGCTCTGCGTTGAAGTGTAGACGACCAGCGGCTGGGGAAGAGCTTGCAGGCCACCGCGCACCTGACTATGGTCGCTGGTGCGTTCACGGGCACACAAGAGCGCAACCAGCGTGCTGGTACTGGCCGTATCCTGAATTACCCCGCGCCAGGCCTCGCTCAGACCGAGTAACTGCCGCATCCAGTCAGTTGTCAGTTCTTCCAGCTCGGTCAAAGGAGGACTGGCCTGCCAGTTGAGTCCTAACTGACCGAGTCCACCGCTGAGCATATCACCGAGCAGCGAAGCCAGGCTGGCATTGGCCGGAAAGTACCCAAAAAAGCGTGGATGCTGCCAGTTAGAAAGACCGGGAATAATCAACCGTTCAACATCGGCAAGGATGGACTCTGGCGGTTCGGGATGTTCAGGGGGATTCGCCGGTAACTGGCTGCGTAGCTCACCGGGACGCAACTGTGACCAGACCGGTCGGCTGGCGATGGTCCTCCGATAATCGGCGATCATATCGACAATTTGATACCCGAGACGCCGGAATTCATCAGGGTGCATAGTGTACTCCTCAGAACTGTGTAGTGAGTTTACTGAATTGTACCGCATCACAGCCAGGAGACATACAAAACGCGAATCCGTGCAGGTTTGCGCGAGGCAATGCGGAGTGTGCCCAAAGACCACGGTGCTCGTATGCTAACATCACGTGAACGCCGTGAGAGAAGAAGAGTCTTTGTCTGTCAGGCATGATCTTGGCGCGTGAGACCGGCTAAAAGTAAAACAGCCGCCGAAACTGGCGGCTGTCTTATTGGCTCCCCAACCTGGATTCGAACCAGGAACCCGCTGATTAACAGTCAGCTGCTCTACCGTTGAGCTATTGGGGATTGATTTCGCCTGAGAGTATAGCACAAGTTTCCAAAACGTGCAAGTGGCTCAATGGGTTTAGCGCCCGTCCTGCGAAGTGCGTCTGATACCCCTCACCTTTCCCCTAGCCCCTTTCAACAAAGGGGAAGAGGAAAAGTGAACAGCACGCCTCTACGAGCCGGTTCGCTCCCTTCAGGCATGTCGAAACGGGGAGCTGCGCACCTCTGCAAGCGCCGCAGATGAGTTGTGAACCCTCCTTTCCTCGCTCACTTCGCTTTTCGCCAGACCCTCTCTCGTATCTTTGACGTGAAGGAAAAAACGTATTACACTTCAAACAACTTTCCTGGTGCTTTCAACTGACCACTTGCTGTTCTACAATGTCGTTGCTTAACGAGAAAGGAGAGGGACATGATGTCACCACGCGAGTTTATTATGCCATCACAGATGGTGATTGGTTCAGGTGCCGTTGAACAGGTTGGCTCACAATGTGCGAAGCGGGGCTGGCAGAAGGCATTAATCGTTACCGATCAAATTATGCAAAAGCTCGGTGTGGTTGGTCAGGTCGAGCAGAATCTAGCCAACCACGGCATTAGCAGTGTAGTCTACGCCGGTGTCAACACTGAGCCGGTCGTTGAATATGTTCAAGAGGGGTTAGCGGCGTATCGTGAGGGTGGTTGTGATTTCGTCGTCGCCGTGGGTGGTGGCAGTCCAATCGATACAGCGAAAGCCATTGCCGTTCTCGTCACCAATCCCGGCTCAATCGAACAATACAAGGGTATCGGTAAAATTCCTGCGCCTGGCGTTCCGGTTGTTGCCATTCCCACGACTGCCGGTACTGGCAGTGAAGCTACGATCTACACTGTAATCACCGATCAGAAGACCGATGTTAAAATGCTGATCGGTAGCCCTTATCTGATGCCTACGATTGCGATTGTTGACCCCATGCTAACCATCTCGTCACCGCCGAGTGTAACAGCAGCAACCGGTGTTGATGCGCTAGTGCACGCGATTGAAGCCTACGTTTCGGTTAAACGTCAGCCAATGACCGATGTCTTATGTCTGTCGGCCATTGAACTGATCGCCGGTAATATTCGTCAAGCCTGGGCAAACGGCAACAACATCGAGGCTCGCGAGAAGATGATGTTAGGCGCGACTCAGGCCGGAATTGCGTTTAGCAACTCATCGGTCGCTCTCGTTCACGGAATGTCGCGTCCGATTGGCGCCTACTTCCACATCGCGCATGGAGTTTCTAATGCGGCACTGCTGGCTGTAGTCACAGAATTCAGCCTGGTCGGCGATCCAAAGCGCTACGCCGATATTGCCCGTGCCATGGGTGAACCAATCGAGGGTCTGTCGTTGATGGAAGCGGCTGATCGAGCGGTCGTTGCTATTCGCCGTCTGGTGCGCGACATTAAAATCCCCTCGCTCCGTCAGTTGGGTGTTGAACGTGAACGGCTGATGGAACTGGCTCCAGCGATGGCCGATGCTGCTATCGATAGCGGTAGTCCGGCGAATAATCCACGCAAGCCTACCAAACAAGAGATTATTGAGTTGTATGCAAAGGCATACGACGAAGGCGATCGGATGGCGTAGGGGCCGGTGAATGAAGTGCATTGAGCCATAACAAAGGGCGTGAGGGTTGATCGTATCACCCTCACGCCCTTGACCAATCGTGATACTGGTTGCAGATCAGTTACGCCACTTTCGGCAAATGATCGTCGTTCCCTCACCCTCTTTCGACTTAATATCAAACTCGTCCATCAAGCGTTTTGCACCGGGCAGCCCCATACCCATACCGCGTGATGTGCTATACCCATCTTGCATCACCAAATCGATATTCGGAATACCAGGCCCCTGATCTTCACAAATAATCTCGATCCCCTTTCGCGAACCCTTCTCAATATCACGCACCGTAACGTTACCGGTACCCGCATAGAGAAAGATATTTCGGGCCAACTCGCTCACGGTGGTTGCGATGCGTGCCTGATCGATTGGTCCAAAACCGAGCGCCTTGGCCATATCGCGAGCCATGGTGCGCGCGATGACAATATCAAGGTCACTTCGGATGACAGCAGTCTTACTCTGCGCCATCGTCGCTCTCCTCACTGGTCATCCGCTGCATCATAGCCAGCCCCTTTTCGAGATTGAGGGCCGTGAGCACACGCGGTAGTTCAAGTCCTAATTCAACCAATGTAATTGCAACTGCCGGTTGCAGACCGGTCAGCACAACTCGTGCACCCATCAATCCGGCCATCGCGGCAATGTCGGCAATCAGTCGACCGATAAAGCTATCAACAACATCGAGAGCTGTTAAATCGATGATCACACCTTTTGCTCGGGTGTCATGAATCTTTTGCAATAAGTCATCTTTAAATTGTACCGCCGAGGCATCGTGTAATGCCACCTGGATCGAAGCGATCAGAATGTCGCCAATTTTCAATATCGGAATGCGCAGATTATCCAAGATGCCGCTCCTCTACCTCTTCAGTGAGCATTTGCCTCAAAGCTATATTATCACACAACTGCCAGTACTCCGGCAACGACGAAGCTGGACAGGAGGGGAACACTCAGGTTATCAGTTCCGTGGGGCGAGACTCCTTCGGCAATTGTTGCGGCCAAAGCAGCTATGAGACTTGCAATCAGGGCTGCATTAAAGCCTATCGGTACGCTTTGTGGACTAAGCGCCGATCCTGGCGTCAATAACAAGGTGAGCAGTATGGCCACAAAGCTGGCAATGAACATCGCCGCCGATCCTTCAAACGAGCGTCGTCCCCGACCGATCTGGTAGTGGTGCCGTCCCCAACGTTTGCCAACAATAGCCGCCAGCGCATCTCCCCAAGTCATCGCCATCGTCCCTGCTGCGGCAACGTATCCGCGATCATCAGGAGAGTTGGTGCGCCAGAACATCAGAAATAATAGCGTGATTGATAGAGCAAAGTAAACCGTTCCCGGCGTGCTGTCAGGGGCATCCACCGATTCTAGCAGCCGAAAACGGTAGAAGATAAAATTAAGCACGATAAAGGTAGCAAATGGGATGACTCCAATCGTCCAGTTTTCAAATAGCGCGAGGACACCGAAGACCCACATTCCGGCGCCAATATGGACGAATTTACGGGTGAAATCTTGTGGATATCCTTGCCAACGGCGGATTACTTCAGCGACAATGAGAAGCCCGAATGCGTATCCGAATGAGGTCACCAGTCCGATGAGATCGCGTGTACTCATAGTGATGCCGGGCGCTAATGATGGCGAAACTCGCCTTCTATTCTATTCATGTACTGTCAAGTCGTCAATTGACGCCCGATCATAGTGGTGAACATTTAATGACAAATTGCTATGCCTGTCGTTTAGAACACGGAAGGCTATGGCACAAGGTGGGGTACGGCACGCGGAGGGAGACTGGGAGTCATATCTTCTCGACCACAGGCGAAGACCATCACTGAAATCGCAGCCGTTTTTGCAGTCTTCTCCTCATCGTTTCGGTCTGAAATGTCTCTCGATCAACGATGCATTTTATTATACAGGCAGTTACCCAAACGCGCTCATCGTATGACACACAAGAGCACTTTCCAACGGTCTTTCCCTACTTTCTCTCCCCAGGCGGAAGCGGAAGGGAGCTAGGGAAATTGAGGCGGAGGCACGCCCCACTGCACGGGCAACGAAAACACTGAAAACCTCTACGACCATGCTCACGCTTTGTCGCAACCCTCAGCTATGGTACACTATCAAGGCAACAGCATATAATATAGAGTAACCTATGCTGGCAATAATCATCGTATCTTGGAATGTACGCGACCTGCTTCGTCGTTGTCTCACTGCTGTGCAATCGTCGCTCGCGGAGGGTAACCTGACCGCTGAGATCATCGTGGTTGACAATGATAGCCGCGATGGAACGGTAGAGATGCTCAGGAAGGAATTTCCTGCCGTGCAGCTTATTGAAGCGGGGGCCAACCTCGGCTTTACCGCCGGTAATAATCTTGCCCTTAGAACACTGCTTAAGCGACCAGATGGCGGCCCGGAGTTTATCCTCTTGCTCAACCCGGACACCGAACCGCAAGCGGATGCGATTCCCCAAATGGTTACTTTTTTGCAGGAGCATCCGGCAGCCATTGCGGTTGGGCCACGCTTACGTTACAGTGATGGCAGTCAACAATCATCACGCCGTCGCTTCCCGACACCGCTGACCATGATTTGGGAAAGCACCCCTTGGGAACGACTCTGGCCGCATAACCCATGGGCACGCACGTACCACTGTCTCGACCGCTCTCCTGATCGGGTGCAACGAGTGGGCTGGCTGGTCGGGGCTGCGTTGCTGGTACGAACAGCGGCCATTCGGAAAGCCGGTTTCCTCGATGAACGCTTTTTTATGTACAGCGAGGAACTGGAGTGGCAGTGGCGTTTACAATGGGCTAGTCCGACTGCTCTACCGCCCAACCGATCTCGGCGTGAGCATGTTGAAGTGTGTAGTCAAATCTGGTACCTCCCGACAGCGGTTGTTGTACACCACGAAGGCAAAAGTAGCGAACAGGTGCCGCTCGTTCGCCATCGCTACTTTCAGCAGAGTCGTCTGCTCTTGGCCCGAATCTGGTATGGCTGGCTCACGGCAGCCCTGTTACGCCGCCTGATCTGTCTGGGGTATCAATATGAATTGATCATAGAGGCAATGAAATTAGTGATTGGTCACCGCCCTGCACTCCGCCGACAACGGATTGCACTATACCAACAAGTGTTGTACACACTACAGAATGATCGATAATAGCCACCGATTCTCGATATGTATTACGCCACACTGAACGATAATTGGCAGATTCGTCCGCTGAGTGAATTTTCACATGGCATTTACCCGCGCAACGATGACGGTTGGTTACCGGCCATCGTACCGGCACACTGGCAACAATTGCCCGGCCTGGAAACACACAGTGGTAAAGTTGTCTACCGTTGCCGTTTCACGCATTCAGCATCGGTTGAACCTATCCCCGGCGAACGGTACTGGTTGCGGATCAACGGCGCATTCTACTACCGACACACCTATTTCAATGGTGTTGATTTGGGCGCCCACGAGGGCTACTTCGAGCCGACTGAACATGACATTACTGCGCTGTTACGAGCCCAGAACACGCTCATTCTTGAACTCGATTGCCCCGATGAACACAACAAGGTTGGGAAGCGGATGATCACCGGTGTCTTCTCTCACTGGGATTGCTTCGATCCGCAGGCGAATCCGGGGGGAATCTGGTTGCCGGTTGAACTCCACCGTAGTGGGCCGGTCAGGCTCCATCACGCCCGTTTACGTACCGAGCACTGCGATGCCCACCTCGCCCAGTTGCGCTTCGCCCTCGATCTAGATGCTACTCAGGCCACGCCGATCCAGATTGAGATCAGCTTTGCCCCACTCACCTTTCACGGTGAAACCCAAATCTTTACCCTGCAACGCCGACTGCGCAGCGGCACGCAGACGGTGGCCGGTCTGCTGAAGCTCCGTGAGCCGCGCCGATGGTGGACACACGATCTCGGTCAACCCGATCTCTATCAGGTAACTGTGCGCATCTGGCTTAATGGTATCTTGAGTGATGAGCAGTCCTTTGCGTATGGTGTGCGCACATTCGAGTTGCGCGACTGGATTCCTCACCTCAACGGTGAACGCTTTTTAGTAAAGGGCAATAATTACCCTCCAGGAGATATGCGCATAGCCACGATGAACCGCGAACGGGCTGAGCGAGATCTGGCCCTAGCCCGTGATTGCCACATGAATATGCTGCGGGTGCATGCCCATATCGATCATCCTGCGTTTTACGATGCTGCCGATGCCGCCGGCATATTGCTCTGGCAAGACTTTCCTCTTCAGTGGCTGTACCGCCCAGAAGTGCTGCCGGCGGCCCGCCATCAGGCACGGGCAATGGTCCGTCTCCTCGGCAACCATCCCAGCATCGCAATCTGGTGTATGCACAACGAAGCCATTCATCTCGAAGATACCGCCGATGAATCATTGGCGGCACGTCTGCGTACCTACCAGTCGGCCTTCATTTTTAGCTGGAACCGGGATGTAATGGATGTGCAGTTGAAAAAGATTGTCGAAGAAGAAGACCCTACCCGCCCGGTCGTTCGTTCATCAGGTGAGCCAGACGTACCCTACGTGCGTACCGGTACCGATGCCCATGCCTACTTCGGCTGGTACCGCACCTATGGCACCCTGGCCGATGGAGAAGCTGTTCGAGCGCGTTTTCCCAGCAACTTACGCTTTGTCACCGAATTCGGCGCTCAGAGCTTTCCCAATCTCGAGAGCAGTCTGCGTTTCATGCCCGACCCACTCGACGACGACGCTATCAAGCGCCTGGTCGAACGGCATGGCCTACAGGCTGACATTATGTCGGCGTGGTACCCGTGGCGTCAGGCGAAATCGCTGGCCGAGGTGATTGAGTTATCACAGAATTATCAGGCCGAACTTAACCGGTTCTACATTGATCGGTTACGTTACCACAAATATCGCCCGACAGGTGGCATTATTGCCTTTCTCTTTGTCGATCCCTATCCTGCCGTCTTGTGGAGCGTGATCGACTATTGGCGCGTCCCGAAACGCTCGTACTATGCTTTGCGTGACTGTTTCCGACCTCAGTATGTCTTTACCCTCATTGAACCACGTACATTCACAATCGGTGAAGCTATCGATCTGCCAATCTATGCGGTCAACGATGCCCGTGAGCCGCTTGTTGGCGCCCAACTGACTATCAGGTTGTGCGATCCAACCGATAACGAATTGGCAACCGTCATCCGCTACCTCGATCTTCCTGCCGATTCGCTGGCCACAGAGATCGATCGGCTGCGCCTAACTCCGATTCGTGCTGGCGATTACACCATTGAGTTACGCCTGAGTGGAGCCGGGCCGGAGTTTACCAATCGCTATCGGTTGACGATGGTCGCAACAGGCGAGATGACAACCCGGTGATCGCGCCCTATTCCCAGCCAGGTGCGCAGGTCAATTCCTGTTGGCACACCGATGACCGGTATTACCGCGTGTCAGGGGGTGGGTTCCACAACCGCACCGATAGAGTGTGGAACCCGAAGCCAAGAACGTTGCTCCGGCAATTGGTTTCGCCGCTACATATCTGTGCTATAATGATTACGCAGTGCGTCATACGACCATTTACTCAGGAGGCGAACAATGACGATCGCAAGCGAGCGCGGTATCGATCTCTTTCGTTTCGATGAACTACTCACCCCGCGCGAGCGTGCACTCCGTGATAAAGTGCGCGCATTCTGTAACGAGCATGTTGTACCGATCATCAACGACTATTGGGAGCGAGCTGAGTTTCCTTTTGAACTCATCCCGCGCATTGCCGAATTGGGCATTGTAGGCGGCACAATTAAAGGGTACGGGTGTCCAGGGTTTTCGAGTGTTGAAGTAGGGATCATCGCCGCCGAGCTGGCGCGTGGTGATGGCAGTGTTGGTACCTTTGTGGGTGTAACCAGTGGACTGGCCATGGGAGCCATTGCTGCCTGTGGTTCAGAAGAGCAGAAACAGCGCTGGCTACCGGCTATGGCCCGTCTCGAGAAGATCGGGGCATTTGCCCTGACAGAACCTTATGTCGGTTCTGATGCGGCCCACATCCGCACCATCGCCCGCCGTGTGAGCGGAGGATACCTGCTCAATGGCGCCAAACGCTGGATTGGCAACGCCACCTTTGCCGACGTGATTGTCGTCTGGGCACAAGATGAAGAGACCGGACGTGTCGGTGGTTTCCTGGTCGAAAAGGGCACGCCAGGGTATCGGGCGACGAAGATCGAGGGCAAGATCGCCAAACGTTCGGTGATCAATGCGGATATTACGCTTGAGAATGTCTTCGTCCCGGAAGAGAATCGATTACCGTTTGCGCGCTCGTTCCGCGATACGGCAAATATCCTTAAGAATACCCGCTACGGTGTGGCCTGGGAAGCCGTCGGCCATGCGCAGGCAGCTTACGAACTGGCCCGTGAATACACCCTGCAACGTGAGCAATTTGGGCGTCCCATCGCCGGCTTCCAGTTAGTACAGCAGAAACTGGTGCACATGCTCGGCGATCTGACAGCCATTCAATTGATGGCGTGGCGGCTGAGCAAGCTACGTGACGAAGACGAAACGCAGGTGACGGAGGGAATGGCCTCACTCGCCAAGCAATATTGTGCAGCGAAGGCACGCCAGATTGTGGCCCTGGGGCGTGAAGTGCTCGGCGGAAATGGTATTTTGCTTGACCGCCACATTGCCCGCCATTTTGCCGATATTGAAGCTGTTTATACGTATGAAGGTACCAACGAAATCAACACTTTAGTCGTTGGCCGTGAGATTACCGGAATTGCGGCGTTCGTGTAGCGTTTCGTCCCCTGGGAGCGCGGGCCTCCGGCCCGCCTCCGCACCTCGCCTGGGAGTGCGGGCTAACGTCCCTGTACTGATGATTGTGGATGGACCCGATTTGGAACCATAACTCACTGCGTGATCCCCACACCCGGCATCCAGTACCTTCTTTTCCTTTTGCAGCAAGTTCAACATATGCTCTACAATCTGTTATACTACTCTCACGGCAAGAATAGCGTATGGGGTTGTCATGAAGTCGCGGAGCGCAACGAACCAGGTCTGTTTTCTCCCCGCCCGTTGGTGCGGTTTACGTCTGACCACCCGTGGTTTTATGGCGGCTTGACCGCCGGTATTCCAGATTCCCCCTCTCTGCGTTGGTATACGGAACGGATTCCTCTTTGTATCACGAAGGATACGAAACGTGAGTATTGATATTTGAGGTGGTACGATGCCTGAACATATTCTGGTTGCCGTAGCCTGGCCGTATGCAAACGGCCCACGCCACATCGGACACGTTGCCGGTTTTGGTGTACCAGCCGATATTTTTGCCCGTTACCACCGATTACGGGGCAAT
>Ga0209017_10000772_pt1 | contig 29286 bp, 38 predicted proteins | sample YNPBryunderm2012_FD_185812 | JGI IMG/M metagenome (GOLD analysis project Ga0209017, IMG submission 185812) | Anoxygenic and chlorotrophic microbial mat microbial communities from Yellowstone National Park, USA - YNP Bryant MS undermat 2012... ...
ATCTGGCTTTGCCTATGATTTCGCAAACTTTTTCGGGAAGGTTTTGGGATTGATGAGCGTCGAAGAAAGCCGTGAACTTTACTACCGGATACTTGCAGAGAAATTAAGCATTCAGGCGGAGATTGAGAATGAGAAATTGAAGCGAATTCGTAATGAAAGCGTTGACCGCGCTGTTGTAGAGAAGTTACAGAGTCTTGTGATTGTGCTGTTGCGTGATATACAGAAGCGTTATCCGGATGATGCGGAATTGCGCGACCGTGTAACTGATTTTGAACTTGAGTGGAACAGGTTACTTAAGCTGTAATGTTTGTTTTACCGTCGATACGGCAGTTTGCTGAAGAGCGCTTGGTGATACCGTCAGGCGTTCGCGGTGGCATGCGTTATCGTAGAGATGTTAATCCGGTAACGCATGGTGTTTTTGATATATATGATGCGTTTTTGAATGATCAGGAAGCGCGGGAGTTATTTTTGGTTGCCGGCAATCAGGTTGGAAAAACGCTGTCGCTTATTGCGTTGGGTGTATATGTGCTAACGGAGTTGCGGGAAGACTTGCTTGTGTTTGGGCCGACGCTTCAGGTGGCTCAGGCGGTTGGTGGTGAAATGATCCGTGTTATGGATCATATGGGTGTTAAGTATGAACGTGGTACGTATAACTGCCGGCTTGAGAATGGTACGGTATTAACATGGCGTGGTCAAAGTGACGCGCAGCGAAGTCAGGTAACGGCGCGCATAGTTCTTGTTACGGAGGCGGAGAAGATCAGGCAAAAGCGAACTGAAGAAGCGCATCCCATTGATCAGATTCGGGCGCGTACCATGTCGTTTTCCAATGGAAAGATAGTATTTGAGAGTACGCTGACGAGTGAAACGGGTGTAATGTGGCGTGGTTATAATGAAGCTGAAGTGCGGTATCGTTTTCATCATCGCTGTTATGAATGTGGTTCTTTATTTTTGCCGGATGTAGCTGGGTGTTTTTCGGATTCTTATGCATGTACTGTTTGCGGTTCGCTGCTGACTGGCCGGCGTCGCTGTGTAAGCGAGGGTGAATTTGTACGTGAAGGTGAACCGTGTGGAAGAACGTATGGTATACGGTACACGGCGTTTGATGGTCTTCTTATTGACCCGCTGGCTACGATGTGCGTGTTACGGGACAGTAAGGACATAAACGATCTTCGCCGGTTATATTTGCAGTTTTTAGCTGAACCGCCGAAGATTGTTTTTGTTGCGCCAAGCGATCCAACTGTGTTTATACACCGTCGCGGTCAGGTTAATCCGGAAGACTTCTGGGCTGTTGGTGTTGACGTTGGTTCTTCCGTGTCACATTGGGTGCTGCTTACGTATACGCCCGGCGAGCGCCATATTAAAATTACAGATTTCGGCAAGTGTCGCGGTTCGATAAAAGATCAGGTGAACATGCTGGCGTCGATAATCAGCGGGTTGAATGATCGTGGTGTGCTGCTTTTTGATTATGGTTTCAATGGTGCTCATCTGGTACGTTTATGGAACAGTCTTGAACCTCGTCAGCGTGTTTTGCCTGTACGTGGTATAAGTGAACGTAGTTTTGTTATCGACCCGAACACGGACATCAGTTATGGTGATTTCTGGCGTTATCGTCGCATGAAGGGTAGTGGAACGTATGGTATTCAGGTGTATACCGTTTCAGCGAAGGATGCGGTGTTTGGTTTGTTGTACAGTAGTCGTCTTGTTATTTTTGCCAATGACGGCAAGGACGTAACGATAAAGTATTTCACCGATTCGATATGCAGAAGCGAGCGTCCGATTGAGAAGAATGGCCTGCGTGTATATGAGCTTGTCGGTACTTCAAACCACTATTTTGATGCTACGGTGTATGCTCTTACCGGTTTGCTGTTTGCAGGGGCGCCGGTTGATTTGAGTGGTTTGCCGCGGGTTGAGGCTGCGGGTGTTGTGTATGACGGTAACGTTGATGATCTTACGTCTGGTGATATAGACATTGTTGAGAATGTAAAACACCAGAGAAGGTTGCGCATGAAATCGACGATAGACAAAGGAGCGTTAATATGATATATTCGCCGCCTGTTGTTATCAATAATATTGATGAGGCGCTTGCCTTGTATAATGGGAGTTTGCCGTGGGAGGAAGACCCCATTCGCGCTCGCAATGTGCTTGCCGCGCTTGAGTATATTCTGTTGAATCGTCCGCAGCAGTCTCAACTGGCGCAATTGGGTATGAGTTTCGAGCGTGTACGGGAAGAGCTTGACAGGGTACGCGGGTATCTGGGCTTGGCTGATGTTGAACACAAGCATTACTTTCAGCGGGTTAATACTACCGGCATTGTGTAATGACTATACTTATAGGTGTATGCGCCATGTTGAACATGTTGAACAAGGGAACGATAAACGATTGTGTAAGATATGTTATTCAGAACGAGGGTGGATATTCAAACCATCGTTCTGATTATGGTGGTGAAACGTATTGGGGTATAACGAAGGCTTTTGCTCAAGAGAATGGTGTACCTTGGCCGCCAAGCAGAAGGGATGCAGAACAGGCATACGAAGCTATTGGGAAGAAGTTTGGTGTTTTTTATCTTGATGGTCCTACGGCGAAGTTTCTTTTAGATGGCTGTGTATTATTCGGGTTCAGGCGTTTTATCGGGTGGTTTCAGGGCGCGATAAATGCGTGTTGTGGTAGTAGTCTTGTGGTGGATGGTGTTATAGGCCCGAAGACTGTAGCCGCTTATTCTGCTTGTAATAAACGTGTTGTTATAAGGCGTTTACATGAACATGTAAGGTCTTATCATATTGCGGTTGTGTCTCGTGACAGAAGTCAGTTGGCGTTTTTACGCGGGTGGCTTGTACGTGCAGAAAGCAGATACAACGAGTTTCTGAAGGGGCTTGAAAATGGCTGATCAGATTATAACATTATTGCGCCGTAGTGGTATTCGACCGGAAACGCTTGAAACGTATAACATGCAGCAGAGTACACGACTGGATCGTGTACTTTATTGCAGAAAGTTCTATAAAGACAGCATGCTGTTTCGCACCATTGTTAACCGTATTATTGATATGGTTAATGTATATGGTGCTAATATTGTAAGTGCTCCCGATATTGTGACGAACGAGTTTCTTGTAAACGCATTGAGGGAGTATCTGCTTACCGGTGAAATTCTGTTTTACGTACCGACGAATCAGCTGCTTGAGTCCGAGCGTGTGGAGTACGAGGTTGATGAAGAGACAGGAGAAGTGACGCGTGTTATGTTTGATGGGGAATTTGAGATTGACTATGACGGCATAATTGGGGAGTATGAGTACTTACGTCCGTCTGCTGTACGTGGGGAGCCGCCGTTTGCGGTGGTGTTGCCGTGGATTGTTCAGATCAGCTCTCTCATGTATGCACAGATTCGTGCAGCTGAAATCGGCTCCCGTTTGCTGGCGCGTATTGTGACGGGTGTTGGTGGTATTAATTCTGAAGACCCGGAGTTGCAGCTAAGTGAGGATACGTATATTTTGCGTACAAATAACCCACAGGATGCTATTGACTTTCCGAAGTATCAGCCCGCTGATTTTACGGTGCAGATGAAGACACTGCTTCGTCAGGTTTCAGCGGCGTGTGGTATGCCGTATGAGGTTCTGATGAGTGATTTCACGGAAGCGAATTTCAGTCAATCTAAAGCGGCGTTTATTTCAGCGCGATATGAGATTAATCGATATCGCGGGTTTATAGACAGATTTGTTAACCGTATTGGTAATACCGTTATTGAATGGCCGGATGTTGAGAGTCTTGATTTTCTTGATCAGGCGAAGGCTGCTGCGATTATGAGTAATATAAACACGGTGGAGGGTGCATGATATGTTTGAATTTATTGTATCTGTTTCCGGTGTTGTGTTTATTCTATATTTGATTATTCAGTTTATTTTAGGAGGTATATACTGATGAAATACTGGGCGAGCATAGAGTTGCCGGAAGGTGATATTCCGGTTGCTTTAGCCGGGAGAGGTGGTGCAGCTCCATCATGGTTTTACCGTGATGTTGATGGTGTAAGGGAAATTGGCATAACTGGGGCACTATATCCGGTTGGTGATGAGGCGCTTGGTGTTATTGGATACGACTGGATACTTGACGCGATTAATGGGGTCGACAGTGTAAGGCTGTTTATTGATTCGCCCGGTGGTGTGGTGCATCCGGCTCTTGAGCGTATTATGCGTCGGTTGCAGGGTATTGATTCTGAGGCTATTATTACCGGCACATGTGCGTCGGCAGCGTATTTCATTGGCCGAAGCTGTAAGAGGCTTATTAGCGACGGTTATACGACAGAGGTTGGCGGCATAGGCGCGTATGTTTTGCTGTGGGATTTTGGTGAAGCCAACAAGAACAGGGGCGTGAGGCCGATTAAGATTAAAATCGGTGAAATGAAGGGGATAGGAGCCGGTGGAGAGTACACACAGGCTGAAATAGATGAGGTTTATCGTGAACTGAAGGATATTTTTGATGGCTACATGAATATACTTGGGAGCAAGTATGCACAATTTGCGGACGGTCGGGTTTACACTGCGGTAAGGGCCTTTGAGATGGGTCTTATTGACGGTGTAACGCCGGCAATTTACACGGGAGAAGATGCTATGGCTAACGATGCTGATGATGTGATTGTGGAGCAGGCTGATGCTTGCGAACAGGAGACACAGGCTGAAGCTTGTGAAGTAGAAATGAAAGCGGAAGAACCGGTTAAAGATGTTGAGCAGAAGGCAGAGGAACCGGTGGAAGAGAAGGTTATGAAGAAGCTTCCGGTTCGTCGGGTAAGTGACGACTTTGCACCGGAAAGGCTTTTCTATAAGCTTCTGGAAATTCATAAAACACGAACGGCTGCGTGGGCCGCGCTGGAGCGAATTAATCAGGAAGCGTATATGAAGTTGCGTAACAAATTGCATTTTTAACTGTAAAACGAAAGGGTTAATAATATGGCTATTTCTTGGAGTACTAATGCTGAAATTAGGCGGGATTTGACTGATGCTTTCATTGAGGCTGCTGCACCGGCGGCAGCGTATCGGGTTGTGTTTTCGCCGTTGCCTGTTCCGTCTCGTGTAGGAGCGATTAAGGTTGCACCATTCAGCAGTATTGCTGTTGCACCGACTTCAATTACGCGCAGCCCCAATACAGAGTATACTGAAGGTACACTGTCCCTTACTTCTGTGCTGTATGAATGCACGGATGTGGGCCTTCAGATGTCGATGGATATTGCTGAGGAATATCCGGTTAACATCGAAATGGCTATGGCTCAAGCACTTCGCTTTAAGCTGGAGTCAGCGGCGGAGGCTCTTGCTGTAAACGTGTTGTTTAATTCGACCACAGGGGCTGTACGTGCTGCGAATAACAATATTCTAGCTGTGACTACGGCATGGAATGCAGTTGGGAGTACGCCTATTGCAGATGTGGCGGCGGCTTATGAGGTGGCCACGGCCGCATCCGGTGGTATTACCCCGAACACGCTGGTGCTTTCTCCGGCGGCGTTTTTGGCGTTGAAGGGGCACCCGGATATTATTGCCCGTTTACCCGTCACCGTTCTTCGTGGTGATAATGAGATTGAACAGGCTCTTGCCGGTGTGTTTGGAATTCAGAACATTATTGTGAGCCGCGTGGGCACGCCCTCCGGTTATGCTTGGCCTGCCGGTACTGCCCTTCTTGCGGTAACGGCTCCGGCCAATTCTCTTGCCTCAACGCCAGCCGCGTGTCGGCTTGTTTATTGGTCTGAAGACGGTGACATCAGCCGCGAGGGTTGGGTTGTTGAGTCGTATGACAAGATTGAGACACGCTCGCATGTTATCCGTGCTCGTCGTAACGCGGGTCATGTTGTGATTTCGCCGCGCGGTCTGTTTGGCCTTACCGGAGTCGTCTCGTAATGTTGTTACAGGGGCTGAAAAATATTTGGCCCTTCATGCGTTCGGTGTGTGGTGGTGTAGTTCGCACATATACGGATTACACCACCGCCACCTATAGCGAATGGGAGGCGATTGTGTTCCCGGGGTATGCATCAACGGGTATTTCTGCTTCTCTTGGTTTTACAGAAGAAGCGGATTATATATGTGTTATCAGAGCCCCATACTATTCAACACGTACGGCTAAATACGCCAGTATAAGCAATGAGAATCACAGTAGAAAATACGTTATCAAAAGGTGGTCTGACGTTGTGGGCGGCTTTTTGATCGTTACACTTGTAAAAACAAGGAGTGAAGAGGCGTTATGAACATAAACACCATTGCTGGCGATATACTTACGACCGCATCTATTGTTTTCAATGTACCTGTTGGTGCTTTTGGTACATATAAAGGTTCAGAAGAAAACGGTTTTATATTGCGTTTAGATGGCTATGCAGCGGAGAAGCGTCAGATTACCGGAAACGAGTGTTTATTGGCCGTTAATGTTATTTTAACAGGCGTATACAGTGTTCGTATTAATCAGGACATGAACACGTATAAGGTAGAGTGTGAAAAGTCAGTTTCATTTGTCAATGAAGTGATAAAGGCGCCCGGTGTAAGTGAAGTGATGATAAGGGATGTTGAAATTGTTGGTGATGGTGATTTTGCGGTGTTTACATTTTCATTTGTTGTAAACGGGTTAGTAAATGCGTAAAGCTTTTGTTGACATAAAGATAAACAATAAAGATGCGCGTCAGGCTGCATATCACTCAAATGTGAAGAAGAGCGGCCCCAAGAATCAGTTGCGTAATAATTTGCGTGTTATTGGCGTGGCGTTCTGGAATTGGTTGCGGCTTGCAATGCATAAAGACACTGGCGCGGCAGCTAAATACACAACGATTAGCGTAAACAGCGCTGGTAATAAATATTGGATAAGGTTTGCGCCGCAACGTATAAAACGTGATGAGGACCCGAAGCTTCAAGAGGCTATAAGAGAGTATGAGGAGATGAAGGCTAAGGGTATGATTGATGATATACCGAAGATAGTACGCGGTCGTCTTGAGAGTTATAAGGAATATGTTGTAGATTACTGGTATATTGCGACTGGTTATGGCGGTGTAAGAGAGGAACTCTTGCGTTTATGGGATGATAGACTGGCTAACGTTATATGGCCCCGATGGAGCAGGGACATGTGGGCGCTACAGTGTTGGGAGCTATTTGGTGGTGGTGACAGAAAAGAATCTATAAAACTTGCTGCTGCGGCCCTAAATCTTCCGCAAAAGGTTTATGTACCGAAGTATTACCCGACGAAAGACCCGGAAAAAATTCTGAAGCTGTTACGCAGGAAGAAGTATTTCCAGATAATTAGTAAGCGTCTTGAGGACAGAAAAGTACAGTGGGAACACAGAAGGGCTACAAGAGCAAGATTAAACAGAATGATTCGGGCGGACAGCAAATATGCGACACCGCAATTAAGGAAGAGAATGGTTAGGTCTATAATCAATGTATAAACAGGAGGTTTAAATATGTCTTTGCCTACACCTACAGGAACAATTCTGTATTACAGCACCAATGGCACCGATTGGACGGCATTCGGTTGTGTGACCAATATCTCGTATAAAGAGAGCACGAAAACGAGTGAAGTTGATCTTATCAATAACGACACTTCACAATGGTCGGGAACGACTGTAACAAGTCGAACCAGAAGCTTTGAGGTTTCCGGGCTGTTTAAAAACACGGGACCGAATGGTGGTGTTATTTCCGGTTCCACGCTGACGGGGACAAACAATACGGTTCCCAGCTCCGGTATGTCGGGAGCCGAGGGTGTATTTAAGGTTGGTCAGAAATATCGGCTTGCGCTTGCTTTGCCCGTTACTGATACGACCTACACCGTCATTCGTTTTACGCGTGACGATGGTGAGGTTGCTACCGGTAACGAATTGCGGTTTGTGGTAACCGACCGAAACATCACGTTCAGCGGTACTGAGCCGGTTAGCTTTACTATTACGTTTGCCATTGATGCGGGTAGCCTGTGCTAATTGATGGAGTGCTAAATATGTTTATCAGCACATCTGAAAGTAGCGTATTTACAGGGAAATATATTAAGCAGTTGACCATGCGTCAACTACTGAATATTACGGATGCGAAGAAGGCGGACGCCGGTTATAATCAGGTGGCTGAAATGGTGTATTTGAGTTATTTCAATGATGCTGCTTGCACCCAACGCATGTTTAACAATGGTGGTGATGCTTTAGATGCATTGCCGCCCAATATGTTCAATGCGGCCGTGAATGAAGTGATGGTGTTTAACGGAATCTCGGAGGGTAACACTGAAACTGAAAACCCTACCTGATATTGATAAGGGACGGCATTGATGCTGATATACCTGTGAATGTTGCCAATGATATATTGCGAAGTTATAGAAGCGACCCGCCTACAAGATACCGTGTTGAGTTCTGGTTATCTTTGATTGCGAAGATGATATACAGCGCATTGGGGGGTAAGGGTGAAATGCCGACGCCCCCTTGGTGGACTAAAGAGGAAAAGAAGGCTGACATTGATGCGGTTGTTGCCGGGCTTAAAATGCTTGGTATAGGTGTTACGATGGGGGATTTTACAGATGCCGAATGAAATAACACTTGGGTTAAATACGGGGCCAGCCGAATCTGCTCTTGACAGATTTTCTGGTAAGTTCCGTGCGTTTGCCGGTGGGCTTGGAAGGGCTGCTGACAGCACGAGTGTTATTTCTCAGGCTATGTCAAGGCTCCGCTCGACGCTTATCAGTTTTGCTGGTGTATATGCATTCACATCTGAAATGCAGAAGATTGACAGCCTAAGAAAATCGGCTGAAGCGCTTGGTGTTTCATTTGAGAAGCTACAGCAGTATTCGCGCGCCGGCGTGGTTTCGGGTATAGGTAATGTCGAGGGTATTCTTGCCCGGGGCGCCGCGTTTCTTGAGAGGTTGAGGGCTGGGGAGGAAGACGCAAAAAAGATTGGTCGAGCTCTTGGCGTTGGTGCTGCAAGCGGTATTGAAGACCTTATTCGTGCTGTTTCCTCATCACCCAATAGAATGATGTATCAGCGTTCTATCTTTGGGCGTGGCCTTGGCGCAAGAGACATAGGAAAGCTTCTGGAAAATGTTGGTGGTGTGAATATAAGTGAAGAATTTGCCAGATCGATAGAGCAATTTAGAGACTCTGTTTTGCTGTTTCGTGAAACAATTATACGCGATTTGTTGAATGTTGTGCAGCCGCTGTTTTCGCGTGTGAACAAAGTTCTTTCCAATGATAAATTGAAATATGCCGCATTTGCTGGTCTTGGTTACTTTGGCTTAATGGGTACGGCTAAGTATTGGCGAAGATTGGTGCCACCGGTGCAGAAGGGAGAGTATGGAGGGGCGTTGGCGTTCGGCGAAAAGCTTGTGATGTATCCTCTTGAGAGATTTTTATCTGGAAACCCGCCCTATTCTTGGGGTGGATATGAATATGTTCGCAATTACAGGAGTTTGAAGAAAGCGCTTAATATACTGAAGGCGACCGGTTTCAGTGAAGATTTTATTGACCGGTTTTTGAGGACAGTCAACAAGAGTGCTGTGCTGTCGTTTCTTGCGCCAGCGGCTGCTGTTTTTCTTCGCGGTATTGATAAAATTGCAGATGATTTAAAAACCGCATCGAGATTGCTTCTTTCCCCAATTGTCAGCATACCGGTGGCGGTTGGGTCTTTCTCGTATGCATTTTATGAGGTGTACCGTTATCGCCTTATAAACATGCGGTCTATTATGGATAAAATCAGGGGTGGTTTTGAGAAAATAACAAATGCGCTCTCCGTGTTTTCCGGTTTGCTGGATATATTTTCGGAGCCGTTTGTTGTTGGGTTTAATAAGATTACCGAAAAGATTAAGTCTGTATTGGCTTCCGTTTTTAAGGGGTTTGATTTCAGCGCCGCGTTTGGCGAGATGGAAGCGCCAAGCATAGCGAAGGGAAACAGGTTAGCAATTGTCAACAAACAATTCAACAGCTTTATCGATGCATTTAATAAGCTTACGGAAAATCTGGAGCCGTTCGATGAAGCACTGAGGAACATACCGGATTTAAAGCAGAAGGCAACGATAAACACATTTTCTTTAAACAGTCTTCTTGATAATATCAACCGCCTGCTTGATTTTTACAATCAGATTGAGCGGGGCTTGTTGACACCGGAGCAGCAGGATTCGCTTGATAACGCTGTCGAGAGTTTGATTAAACAAAGGGAAGCAGTAGAAAATGCGTTGAAGGCAATAGATACCGGCGTATATTACAAGGTGTTACTTCGCAATATACACAAGGTTGATGTTGATGAAATAAAAGGCCCGCAAGAAATTCTTGATGCATATAATGATGCGATAGGCGTGCTGAATAAGGTATTCGAGAAGGGACTCATCAGTGAAGGTGCATACTCCGCTGCGGCAAGGGAGATATGGGAAAAGTATTCACAAATGTGGGACAATCTTCCGGAAAACGTAGACATGAAGAAGGCACAGGAAGAATGGGATAATATGCAGAAGGCAATTCAGGAACAATGGGAAAGTCTTATGGGTTCAGCGCGCAATGTTATTGAATCCGTAAACCCGATTGAGCGTTTCAAGGGGCGTGTTTACGATGCCGTGAAGGCTTTCATAAATGGGCTGATTGATGAAGATATTCTGATGCAATATGCATCGAATGAGTATCGTGATATATTCAGGTCTGGTGAAGGTGCAACGTCTGCACTGGTTGGTCAGCAGGGTGTAACGTCATATTTTGCGAATGTATTCACGTCGATTCGTGTGCCGATATGGTCAATTCAGCAGCTGCTTCAACAGATAGTTGTGAACGGGGTGTATCTGAAAGGGTGATGCCGTGTCTCAATATATTGATCTCTCTAAGGTTGAAATTCTCTTTCAGGGTGAATCGATGTCGATTGGTACGGCGTCGACAGCTGAGCGAAGATATATGATAAAAATAGATAAGAGTGCATTCACAAACGAGATCACAAACAAGAGTGTGTTGCGAATAGAGCACAATGTTAACAATATAACGATAAGACTTTCACCTATTGAGATGTTTTATCTTGCCGGGTTAGCTAAAAGCATACAGGATTCCATACAAAGCTCAAATTACAACATATTTAAGACGATACCATATTCAAGGTTTTACTACAGCGGGTTAAGTCAATCGTTGTATGATGGTTCTATCTTCAATCTTGCGTATTCATACTGTGGTTTTATTGGTACACCGTATTCGTTAAACAGAATGGATTTACGGTGTTCTAATGTTGATGTTCGATTTATTGATGAAGTATGTATTCTGACGCTTGGTTATTCATTCTTTGGTATGGTGCCGTCGAATAAGTTTGCAACATTCATAATGCCGTATGGTAATGCGCAAAGATATCCAAGCGTATACAGATTCAAGGCCGATGGTGGTGTTGAGCTGAACACGGTTACATATTCAGGAGACACACAGGTTGCAGAATTGCCGGAAACGTATGGAAGCGAATGCAGGTATAGGGTGCTTGTTATTAATCCGGTGTATCCGGCATATTACCAGTCTTTTCTTGGTACGGTAAATAATGCGCCCATAAATTGGCTGGATGTTGGTGCTATTATTGGTGAACCGGCCGAACAGGCTGCTGGTCTTATGATTGATAACTACAACGTTTCAGTTATTCCGACTGTTTATCCGGTGTATACGGGCTTATGGCCGCCTACCAGCACGACGCTTACATTTCAACCGTCGTATCTATTTCTGCATGAATTGGGCGTTGTTGGATATAGAAACAATTCTCTTTCCGCTGACGCTGGGTTCAGGCGGCCGGTGGTTTATGTTAACCCTGAAACCGGTAAGCCGCCGGAAGACATTACGGTGGGTAATGGCATAGAACAGGCGCTTATTGCGAAACCGGCTGACTGGAGTTTTCTGGCGCAATGATAAACAGGGGTGATTTAATAAATCGAGACAAGCTTAACGGGCTTATTTCAGATACCGCAAATAAGACACGTGTTGTTGGTGGTGGTAAGATTCTACCGAACAACAACCCGGCGGTTAATCAGATTATTGTAAGCGGTGTTGGCGGCGGTGGTGGTGGTATTACCGTCAAATTCGTTGCAAAGTTACCGCCTATAAATACAACATCCAAAACGCCCCGCTTTGTGTTCTGGTGTTCTGAGGAGACCGGCAACGAGATTCTTGGGGAGCCGGGTACAGGTGATGATCAGGTGTGGGCGTGGTGGCCCAATGCGCCTTATTATGTACCGGTGCAAAGGTACACCATGAAGAGCGGTTTTCCGGAGGTTGCCTGATGTATACGCTGTATATAAAGGGTTACAGAAACACCAGTTTCACGGATGGGCCGGCGTCTGAAGATGACGCCGTTATTAATCTGGATGCCAAGTTTGCGTCTTTTGATGTAGCTGAAGGCGTTGATGTGCATTATAACTGCTTGGGCCAGTGTAAGGTTACATGTGAAACAAGGGAGCAGGCTGAGGCTGTTATTGAGTTGTTGCGCGATTATGAAGTGGTTGCCGTTAATCCGGAGGTTAAATTTCAGGTAAGGGCGCAGGTACCTAATGACCCGTTGTTTGCCCGTCAATGGCATCTGCAAAATCTTGATGCTACCGTTGCGTGGGATTATATTAAACAGCAGGGTATTTATCGTATTGGTGTTATAGATACAGGGTTCATGAATATACAGGACCTTAATGAGTCCAGACCGTTTATAAGTGTTTTCTATAAGGGTCAGTTATATACGAACGTTGTTGGGGCGGGATGTTTTTCTCTCAACAATAATGTTGAGTTTTATACATCAAGGTCTGATGATAGGAACTGGAAAACGTCAGAGGGTGTTTCTGGGCTATGGTCTGTTCACGGTTCACACGTCGGCGGTATTATAGCCGCAAGGGGCAATAACAATGTAGGTGTTACAGGTGAAATCTGGAATGTTTACAATACAAGCGCCGGTATATTTCCGATAAAAGCATTTAATTACGGTTATAAGTATCAGACGCCTTACGGCACCCGTTACACGACAACCGGAAGTTTTGATGCTATATATAACGCTATAGATGTTGCTATTGCGCTTGGTTGTCGCGTTGTAAATATGTCTATCGGCGCATGGGTATCCGCTTTATATGGCGGTGCTGAAATCAAGCAACTGTTTGAGGAAAAATTCGAAGCAGCATATAATGCCGCTGGCACCGTGTTTGTGATTGCTGCTGGCAACAGCGCGCTGCCGGTGGTGTCGTCCGACCCGTTCTTTGGTTTGCCGGTATGGGAGCTTCCAGCCGCATGCACACCATCAACGAACAACGTTATTGCGGTTACCGCTGCAAAAAAAGACAATGATATTGCACGATACAGCAACTACCACATGAATTTGTGTGATATAGCCGGCTATGGCGGTGCTGGTTATGATGCAGTAGAAGACGACATACTTTCAACAGCGGGTCAGATTGGTCTATGTGAAAGGGGTTATGATAAAAGGGTTGTAACCGTACAGGGTGATAATACCCAGTACATGTTTCTTGCCGGTACATCAATGGCCGCTCCGACGGTAGCCGGGGCCGCAGCGCTTGTTTTAGCTAAATATTACAGTCTTAAAACACAGCACCTTAATGTAGATACTCTTCGCGCAATATTGCGCGGTACATGCAAGCGACACAACAGAAACCATTTTTTTACGAATAAGGCCGGTGGTATACTGAATCTTCATTATGCCCTTATGGGTGTTACGGAGTACGCAGCCGGTTATAGCCCACCGTCCCTTGAGGTGTATATTGATGAAGAAAACAACGTTGGTAACCTATGCATCAAAATAACCAACAACGATACGGCCACGCGTCTGTGTATTGTCCGCGTTGGTGCGGAACGGTTCTGGTGTCCGTATGATGAGACAACAAATGAAGAGCGCAGTATAGGCGATTTTGCACAATTTTTGAACTCTGGTCAGAACACGATATTCAGGATACCGCTTGAAGATTTGGGTGACAATTACGATAAGCTGCTTGGTATAACGGCTTACAGCGTTGATGTTAATTATTGGCCCTTCAGATATTCATATTGCAATAAACAGCGCTACACAATTAAGGCCGATTGTCCATCTGGTCTTGGCTTACACCCAGCCGTTGATGTTGTTGCCGTAGACCCGCGCGCGTTCTTCGGTAACGATATACCAGACTATCGTGAATTTGAAAACCTGTTTGATGCAAATGCTATAGTTCGCCTTTACCGTTACGCCCATTGTGTTCTTACTGCTGCTTACGGGCGTAATTACCCCCCTGCGGGTGGTATCGTATCATTACCTGATGGTGTTGGTGTTGAAATGACGAAATACGTGCTTCGCAAGGACACAACACAAAGGGATATAATGTATGCGCTTGCTTCATTGCATCGGCAATTATACGACGTTGTGAATAATGGTGTATACCGCTATTCAAGTAAGTTCTCACGGGGCATGTGGTATTACCCTATTGATGTGGTAGCGTATTATAACACCGGTAAAATAAAACGTAAGCGCTACAGTGACACATTCTTTCTTGGTTATTGTGACATACGCGTTGAGAATATGAAGCGTGTAGTGTATCAGATATTCTCCATGTTACGTTCGCTGTCGTGTTTGTTTACAGTGCTGTATAGCGTACAATGTGCAGACTGTGGTATGGGTTTGTATACAGCCAGATATTGGGGGAAAACACCGCTATCATTTACGAGCCTGATGCCAGTACCGGTTAACGGCAGAAACTTTTCTGACAGCAGAAGTAATGATATATGGATTGGCGGAATACAGCGCAATTATACATGCGACGGGTCGAATCTAGAGTCAAGCACTGAAACCCCACCACGCTATGTTGGTATAACACAGAACACAGTTGTGGGGCCGTTAACTGACCTTAGGGCGTTTCCTTTTCACCATCAGAATCACGACCCATATTTCTTTAAGGCTAGGGGTGTAACTGTCGGTGATGTAACGTATTATTATTTACCGTGTCATGTAAAAGAGCTGTCTGACTTGGATAATAAAACAGAAAACGACACCGGTGAACCGACGTATACGCCGCCAAGTGAAAATTCATGGTACAATCTAACATCGTATCTGGCTGGTGTCTCCCATGGCGATAGACCGAAACCGCTAACCGGAAACGGCACCCGCAGAGCATTTGAAATTTATGATTCATTAAATGACACAGATGATAGGCTATATGCACATTCTGGTATTTGGGATGATGTTCGCGATATAGCTGAATCCTATCGTGGTGTTATGTATAAAACATATTCAGCGCTGCGCCTTGAAACCGCCTTGCAGAACGTGCTCCCGCCGATACGCATTAATGTAAGTGTCTTCATGGGGAGCGATACAACAGACTGTTGGCCCGGTGGTCGGACGCTGCCGTCCTTACCACAAAACACCATTAACAACTGGCCTGTAAGACAAACGTTGGCTATAGAAGGTTATTATAAAATCTACAAAAATGCGCCTTCCAATGAGAATCTGATTGTATCGAAAACGTTCAGATATTCACTTGAAGATTTGCCAGCCGGTGTTTCGCAAGTGGAGAGGCTTGTTGATGTGGTAACCGTTGATATACCGACAGAGGCACCCGGTATTATTGTTGTTGAAACTGGGCTTAACAAGGAATTTGCGAAGTCGCAACCTAAAGCGACATTTATGCTGCATTATACTGCGTTGCCGGTGCCAGCAAACGGCGGAGATGTTCGACTTGTTTGCGATAGAAGTTATGTTGGCAAACCGTATAACCGCGTTCTTGCCGGTGTAGATGACGAGACCTTTGCCGACAATTCAAGGTGGGATTTAAGGTTTTACAATCTTGAAGGGGAGGGGATGGTGCCGTACACCGTTGGGCTTTATGGTTATGGTTCATACACAAGAAACTGTTCTATTGGTTTAAGTTATTATGTAGGCGCACATAGAGCCGATTTTATAACCGTTCCAGACGTTCGCGGTATGTTTAAAACGACTGCCGAAACGCTGCTTAGTGGTTTGGGTTTGACTGTACAAACAAGAAGTGATGATCGCATTAATGGCGTTGTTTTCCGGCAGGTGTCAAGCAGCGAAACACCATACGAACCGATTGTTGCTGAAATGATACCACCGCCCGGGTTTGTCTACTCTAAAAATGATACACCGCCTGCAAACAGAAAAGTGTTTCTGATTAATCAGGTTGGCGGTACCACAAACAAAATAGAATATAAGCCGGATATGCCAACGTATGACGAACCACTGATTGAAATTGCTGTACCGTCAGAAAAAAGAAAGATATACACCGCGCCCCACCCCAACAGGCCATATAAAAACGTATCACAAAAGCGTATATGGTGCAGAAACACGGTGCTTGAAAGCGGGCTTACAGAAATGGAGAATTACGTTATCGGTGGTGGTGTATACAGAAAAAACAACAATGGTACGGATTCAGACTTTACCGTTGTATTCCCCTTTAAATATGATATACCCTTTGTTGTCAGCGCATCACTAAACGGGCAAATATATACGCCGCGCGGTGTTAAGATTGTGTATACTGATATACGGCCAAATGAAAAAGACTTTATACCGGACCTCATTGGCCTTAAATACGAGGGGGCTCAGAGCGTTGCACAGAATCTTGGAATCGAGATTGCAATATGTGGAGCACGCATGCATTATCTAAACAGGGGAGATAGCCCATATATCGTTTCACAATGGCCAGCCCCGGGGGTAAGATACTGGCCTTTTGTATTCCAGAAGATAAAGAAAATATATGTTCTGCTTAACTCTTCCACACCGTCACTTACATATCTTGACGTTGATCTATAGTGGTGCTATATAAATGGGCTGTATTTTGTGTTAAATTCACCTTGCCGTATTAATATGTCGTTCACGCTTATTTCAAACGTGTTGTCTTCGTATACAGTGGCGTGAATGTGTTTCTTTCCGTTGTAGCCAAGAAATTCAATCACGCCCTCGCGAAGCAGGTGTATCAGGTCAGCCAATTCTTCTGTGTACATATCACGGCTTATAGCTTCTTCTGATTCTATGCACGCTTGTTTATTATTCATTACGGCAATGTTTATATCCGGTGTGATGTGCAGCTCAACTTCCGTACCACCGAAGTAATTAAGTGTACATTCGGCATATTTGATGCCGGCGAAGCGCATGAAGTCCACCATTTTACACAGTACATTATTCACGTTCATTTTTTTCTCTCTCTAAGCCTTCTTTCATGGCCAGTACACCCCACGGGTTTATATATAGCTTGTATTTCTCCAGTGTAGCAAGCCATATAACACCGCCCCCTATTATTGCATCAACGTATATGACTCCCTCTTCAAGTTTTGATCGCAACTTTATATTATTCTTTTTCGCAAACTCCAGTATTTCCCACCCGACGGCACTGCGTTTAAGGATGTCTTCGGGTGGTAATGACTTTTTACGCTTCGCATTCATCACATGTACCCTCCTCTATCTGAATAAGTCTGTCTCCACATCTTAAATAATATGGTGAATCACTATTTGCTTCACTCATAGGTATAACTGCACCCGCACATACACCCATTCTGTTTGTTTTTTCCTGAATGATGATGCACTCGTCGGGCCATGTTACAGGGTTTCCGTTTTCATCAACAAAAACCATAACCCTGTATATGTTACTGTATTCACGTATAGCATTGTAGATCAACATTCTTTAACCCCTTATAATGTACGGCGTTTTTTGAACATTGTTGGTTCGCCTTTATGGGCAACAGTAACGCTGTCCGCGTTTTTTCTCAATATCTGCAAACACACTTGTCTGTCGTATGGTTCGTATGTCACATACAGGCCTGACTCGTCCATATACCAGTAATAAAAATTACCGTCGTCATTGTCTACCAGCCTGAAGCCATTTCCCGCGTCAATGCCCGCATAATATGCGTCTAAACATGATTTATATACCATTTGCCTGACGAACCGTTGCGGCTCCTCCCATTCCCTGATCTTGATTGCCGTTTTTGTGTTTACAAGACGATGGCTAATTACAAACCACCTCCCTGTTATATCGCCAAGCGTTTCACCGTATTCAGTAAGCTGAATACTCCAATATTTTCTGTCACAGCATTTTACCGCACCAATGATGTTTATATTGGTGCCGGGTATTCCAAAATATGCCTGACCACCAAATATAAACGGTTGCACTGTTCCGTAAGATGTCTTCATACAGCAACCCTTCGGGTTACAGCGCTGAAGCGCTCATTGTCGATAATAACATAACGGTTGTCCTTAATTCCGATCATATTTAGCCCCGGCAAGATAAATCGGTTAGCGTACCGGTGGATTCGGCAGCTAACAAACCGATTCGGCTTCCGGAGGTATGCGATCGGTTTATATACCCTTCTATCAATACAAAGTTCACCGCCACCACAAACCAGATCGATGTAATTATCATATTCCACATCCCCGAGGATGTCCACAACACAGGCGCAATCCGATTCATTGTAGAACGAATCCATTTTATTTTCGAACATACCGAACAACCGCATGTCGAAATCACCGTAAACCTCTTTCTTATGCCGGATGATGCTCAAACCATCCAGAACCATTGTCTCCTCGGTGTTGTTCACCGAGATGGCGAACTCATTCCACGGTTCCATGTTTGACGGAAACGACGCCTTCATGTCACATCCCCCCTCCGGCAAGAATGTTAATCGCCGTGTCTACCGGCAGCCAGTAGACAACCCTGTCGCCATAGTATAGAACGACTGTTGCCTCCCCGACTTCAAGGCTCCAGTTCCCGCGTGTAATCCAAGACCTCCCCTTGTAGACGGCCTCGCGCAGCAAGGGCCAAAACCGCGACCTAATCTCTTTCCTTGTCCTGCTCATTGCTAACCTCCTTTTCGCCGCTCGTCGGCTACCACCAATACAATACCATATGCGCAACCGTAATGTCAAGTACTTTTTGATTTTTTTAAAAAAATTTTCCCGGCATTTCAGCACAAGATAAAAGCACATCCACACTCAACTAAAAACTTTACCGTTTCTTCTGCCGTTTCAATTGATCTGTCGCTACCATTCGGCCGGCGCTTCTTGCTTAATACGACATAAAGCGTATTGCCGGCTGTTTCTGTTACGACATCTTTAACAAACCCACGGAGTCTTTCAGTGTCTAGGTGTATCTTCTCATACATGTAAACATCGATAACACCGCGGTCCATTACAACGCTTCCGCTTTGCATGAACTGAATATGATTTTGCATTGCACGCGTAAGCATTTGTTCCTGTGTACCACCATACGAAGAAAAAGATGGTATAAAGAAAGCGTTATTTCTGCGGGCCAGCCATCGCGCTATTGTGCTCTTGCCGGTTCCAGTATCACCTGTTACGATTATTCTACTTGAAAGCATTTAAGTATGTACTCCATTTTGTAAACGCCCGGCTCTATTGGCTTGTCTTCCATTGAAGCGGTTACAGCTCGACCTATACCGCCGTCTTTTCTTTCGAATGTGTACACCCGTGTACTGTCGTCGAACGAAACTTCCACATCGGCGTTACCCCATAATTCATTCATCAGCTTCAGCATTGAAAACAGATCCGTCGAATTCATTGACAACTCTCCCTGTGGTTAATTGACCGTTTTTGTATACGTAAATGCCGTGTTCCCGTTCTATGCACCCGAATTCCTTCATCTCATTCATGAACTTTGACCGTATTTTCTTCAACTCTGTCGAGTACCGTAAAAATTGCCCTATGTCATCTCCGCCTTTATATACACTGCATACGTTTTTATAAGAGCAGTAAGAGCAGTGTGACCCGGGCATGTGTTCGTATTCACTTTCTTCCTCCATGGCCTTTATAACGCCTTTAAGAAAAGCCTCTACATGTTTTTTTTCAAATTTGTAGGTCCTGCTTGACACCGGCGACAGAAACGTTACTCCGTCGCATCGGCCATATTCGCTTAAAGCAGCCAAGAAGTAAACAGCGCCCTGTAGAATGTTCTTTTCCGACAACCCGAAAGATTTGAAATCGACAACATCTATTTCACCACCACAACGTCTTATTATAAGGTCTGGTTTCGCTATGAATGGCTTACCCGCTGCTGTGAATCTGATTTCCTTTTCAACGTCATAAGAGACAACGGCCTTATCAATAACACTTGCAAGATTCAGGGCTATAAATGCCGCGATTGGGTCTGTATGGACCTTAAAGTTGTCTTTCAGAATGCCCTCTATGTACTCGTGTACAATTTGACCGCGATTACGGTCATCTTCACACGAAAGCCCGTCTATATACCTGTACTTGAATCTTGCCTTACACTCCAGAAACGAGGCTATTGCACTGTAGCTTAACGGTCTTTCATTCATATTGCGCCTCTCCAAGTATTTTGATGCCCTCGCCGTGTATTCTCGAGAAAACCGGATAATTAAGCACCCATTCTGACGGGTGCGGTGACAGCAGTGACCTGCTTATACACTCAAAACGAAACGCATTCTTTATTTTTGTTGCAAGTGGTGAAAATGTTATGAACGCATCGGCCCAACGGGCGAAGTTGCTACTTCCGCTGGCTCGGTCAATCATAGAGCGACTTCCGGGCATACCCTTAGCGAAATGGTGAACAAGAATCACGGAACAACCGGTCGATACAATAAGCTGGTCTATGCGATTCAAAAACTGCTTTGTAACACTTGCATCACTCTCATCACCATCAAGCAGCAGATAAACCGGATCAAATATCACCACATCATACTTGCGCCTTTTTGCTACAACATTAACGGCGTCAATTACCTCTCTACCACGGTTAAAACAACCGCGCAAGTTCCACACATCCACAAAACGACAGTCAATCCCTGTAGCGGTCATATCATCAGCACGCTGGCGCATTGTGTATGCGTCAATCTCAACGTTGATGTATAGTACATTGCTTTCGCGGCATTTCAAACCATACCATTCACCACCCTCTACAAGTGCAGAAGCAAGCCACAACATGCTTAGAGACTTGCCTATCTTTGCGGAGCCGCTTATGATGCACTTTTGCCCACAACGCATAACACCTTCGATAAGCACGGGTGACGGTGCTGCAAAGCCCTCTGCACCTATGGCCTTTGGCAGCCCAATTCGCTTTATAGATTCCGGTAGCGATATACCAACAATAAAATCATCAAAATTTTCTATGTTGTCACTTACATAAACCGGTTCAATAAGCACACCATCACGGTAAGAATACGGTAACCTGCTTAATCTACTTGGGTTTTTACATGCTTTATCTATCGCATATCCGCGACTTGTTATCAGATCGTGCAGTTCCCTAACACGCTGTTTATAGTCGTCAATACCACTTGCCCCGACACGTGCAATAATGTGAAGCGACTTGGAACCGCTGTAATAAGCGCAAACCGCAATCGGCTTGATTAACTCAAGCAACTCAATCTGTCGCTCAAGCGTTTCACCGTCACATTCAATAAGCGCGTTTGTAAAGCCTTTAACGTCCTTATCACTCTTGCCTGTGGTTGAATTTATTCTGTAAAAATATTCAACACCCGGCTCACTTGTAAGATTCACAACAAACGAATTTGCTTCCTCGAAATCAAGAAACGAATCTGTAAATTTGTTTCCGACCTTTTTAGTTATGCAGATTGTATCGAGCGGCGCGAACAGTCTGCTCATTATTGCAGCCGGATCAAACTCAACATTAACGCGATATCTTGCCGCGCTTGCTATTGTTTTATCCACCTCGGCCGGTGAAAGCCCGTCTATGTTTATAGCCTTTTCTCTTATGCGGTCAAGCATATCGGCAATGTGACCGTACTTGATTGCGGCTATAAACAGCGCGTTATTTCTTCGCCCTTGTTCTATTTTATTCTGTAGATACCACATTATCTTCCACCCGTGAAATACATACTGAACAGTTTTGAGCGGTTTTGTTGAGTGTCAGTAAACAGCCGACAAAGGCGTCTATTGCGTTATGTGACAGTTCGTTGTTTAACACGCGGCTGTAACGTTCAATCACAACACGCCGCATGTCTTCTTTCTTCTCTTTAGCGCAACCAACAAACGCCTTTATCGACATAACATATACGGGTATATATGCAATACCGTTTTCTTCAGAATACATAAGAGTTATACCTTCATAAGCTCCATATTGATGTGCTGCTTCTGTACCCAGGTGTCTGTTAACCTTTTCATAGCCAATCACGTCCGGTTCGACGCTGCATATAAGCTCATAAAAACGCAAGAATCTTTTGCCAAGATCAGACGGCAACACCTCTTCTCCGATAATCATAAAGTTATCGTCGTGTACCGCGTATCCGGTACACTTTCCAAAATCCAAAAATAAAGTTCTCATTATAACACCCTAACAGCCTTACCATAAAGTATAGCACTCGTATCTTCATTACACTTCACACACAGCACACCGATCAGTTGCGACTCATACAACCAGCCGGCATCAATTACATTCGCTGCTATTACACGCAACACTCCGGTCTTTCGTTCCTCGTGTTCACCGAATAGTATAGAGCGGAGCTCATAGCGTTTTCCGCTCAGAGAGAACATCGGTAATTGTTCCTGAACATAGTAGGCAACTTCATCTTTTCGTATTGGCGCAAACTTGGCAACCACAGAAAAGTACATATCACAGCACCTTCAGATCGATAAGATAAGAGTTTTTATATTCGCCGGAATGGCACGTTTCAATCGTTGCAATAACATCAAGGTCAAGAGTCTTAGATGAAAGTACATCAAACGTCGGCACCCGGTCAATGCCCTTTTCCTTGTACTGATTTTGAAGGTGTTTCGCCTCTTCCAACCAGTTTCGGTTAGACATGAGAACGGTTGAAATGATCTTGACTGAACGTAAGTTTTTGCTTCCGTCCCGTTTTGTGATTGGCGCTTCAGCACAGTACACGGCCCCATCATACTCGAAATAAAATCGAGCCTTAGGGAACGGTGTATCATAAAACTTAACCCGCTTCAGCGTGCAGTTGTACTGACCGGTTTCCAGTGTACCCGGGCGTTCACTTACACTCTGTTCGATGTAGCTGATGAAATCATCCATTGTTCAAGCCTCCAGTTGTTGTTCCATTGTTTCAATCAGTTTCACAAACCCTTCCGGCGTGATCTCCACATCAATCCCGCCGGTTATCACATCCTTAGTTAACAGTAATCCGCTCTCTTCTGTTGTGGTCAACACGCGTTTACCGGTTTTCTTTTCAATCACACACTGCTGACCATCAACACGCGTGTTTTTTGTTTCTTTCGGACGGTGTATAACACCGATAACATCACAGTGCTTTTCAAGCACAGTAAGCGGGCCGGTTTTCCCGCCCGACAGCGCCGGACTGTACAGTATGCGCTTGTATGTTGTGCCGTCTTCCCGTATTTCTGTTGAATCTTCTCTAAGTATGTTTGCCGTCATAATTACGGTCTTGTCAAGAGAGCGTAACATATACATCAGGTCGTGCATTTCTTCAGCACGCATGATCCACCGCTCTCCATAGACCTGTGTACCGGCGGCAGCTTTTGCATATACTTCAATATGACGTGCAAGCGCATCTACCGAATCAATAACCACGCGCTTTCTGTCAGTGTTCTTCAGCGCTTCATGAAGCTTGCGCTTATCGTACTTCAGAAACACAAAAGCGTCACTGACACGGCTTCGCCCTTCTGTGTCGATGTATAATGCATCTGGTACAGCACGACAACACGTTGTCTTACCTACGCCCGGATCACCATAGAATAGCACCATCGGCCTCATGATTCATTCTCCTGTGTTTCGTGTGCTTCACACTTATCCTTATTTTTTTTAGCCGGTTGCGCCCAAACAATGCGGCCCGCCTGACGCCCCTTTTCGCTGCCAAACCGAACATAAAACTTCGTACCGGCATCCAGATTCGTGAACAGCTTTTTGTACACACTGAATTGTGCATACGTGTCCTTAATTTTCCATATACTTGTCGGTACACGTTGCACGTCAAAATCGAACTCTACAAACAAGACCTCGTGCTCGCCGTCACGGAACTTAAAAACCTTACTGCTTACGCTTTTCAGTTTTGCCTCGTATTTCATTGACCTCTTTAGCTCCCTTGCTTTTCTCTGTGACAGTTTCCATTCTCTCTGTATATCTTTAATACCCATACATCTCAGATCTTCCTGCAAATCGATAATCTCTGAGGGCGGGCCTGTAGCCGTTGGCATAATGCGCGCGTATTCATATTCCGCAAGCGCATCGTTCACTTTCTTTCTTATCACCCTTGATATGAAATATTTTGTATACTTGATAACAACCCCGTCGGGTGCATCATAATTAGGGAAATATTTCCCGAACCAGATTGTGAAATCAGCGGCGTGATCCTTACCTATAACCTTTGCCGCTATATTATAAATCCTTTCCATATATCCTTTCCCTGTGTTTAAAGCGAACTTTTATCTTGTGATAAAACGGATACCTGTCTTTTTCTGCTATCATATAGAGGGGCATTTCTCTTTTACCTGTGTCCTTACGATAAATTGCATACATGCCCCTTATTCTTTTACAATCCACCTCATCACTACTTGATACGATTGATTCAAGTTCTCTCTTCGCAATATACCCGCATATATAAATCTCATCGCCCTTAACCACAACGAAGGGCTTTCTAACCTTTACGGCCCTGTCACATATCTTCGCATGTAACTGAAGTGTTACATGATCTCCAACGTACAAGCCATTGCGGTATATCACAGGCACCATCCCGATACACTCTTATTCACAGTAACATATACACCGGCCGGCGACGCTATATATTCCGTCTTTTAACGCAACATATTTTACGCCGGCGTCGTACAGTAAGTTCCATGTCAGGCCGGAAACAAATGATGCGTCCTTTGACTTCGTGGGAAATTCGGTAACCGGACAGATACGCATACCATTCACAAAAACATATCCTCCGTCAACAACAACACCGCCAAGAGAACCGAACAGTGAATACGCAAGCACCGGGTATTCACGCTTGATAAAATCTTCAAGCCCGATTCGCGGTGAATACATCGCCTTTGCGTCCATTTTCTTCACATATATCTTCTCCTTATTCACGGTAACATATACCCCAGACCTTGTTACCTGGGGAAACGGAATGCGCCCACCACTTATAGCTGGGAACACATCCGAAGAGCTAACAGAAACAAGCATATCCTCATCGCACCACAGAAAGCGTTCCAATAGGGGTAACATGTGAAACCCCTTTGCCTTCATGCAGTGCAGCCTCATGAAGTTTACCATAAAACCGGCACAATTTTCACACCCCCAGCCGTCGGCGGCAACAACAACCTGGGGCATTACTTTGTCGCGATACACCGCATACACCCTGCCAGCATAAGCGAGGGGTACGGCGTCCTCTCTCTCAAACTCGTATCCAGTACCACACACGTGACACTTCCATGTACCACGCGCAGGAACCGGTAACACCCCCTTATTCTCAATGCAACTTGCCCGGAAGGTCTCATCTTCCCAATCACATGTATTGAATGGGGAAGAAGTCACAATCACATGGGTATTCAGACAGAAGAGGTGGGCTCTGCGGCCGTCCAGAACGACCGCATATTTCTTGCCACCGTGCTCGAAGCAGCCATGCGACTTACCTTCGGCCGCCAGTTCCGCAGCAACATTCACAGGGAAGAGCCAGTCTTCAAGGTGTGGATCATTAATCACGTTTCTTGTAAACTTTTCCATTTCTTTGCTCCTTTCACTTCAATTATACCACACGAAACCACAAAAGTCAAGTGGTTTTCGTGTGATTTTTACATGTAAGAATCGTGCTGTTTTCTTTGCATTCCACTTCACCGCCACATTCCGGACAACAGCTTGGAGCTTCAATCTTATTCCCAGCCGTAAGTACCGACACAACAACTGGTGATGCACCACCGGATAAAGACACCTCAACCCGTGAACCAACGCCCACACCGATCGTTTCAGCGTTGTATACCGTTCCCATGTTAACGCGCCTGACGGTCTTACCTTCCACTTCTACCGGTTCAACGATAAGCACAGGCGTTATGCGCCCGTTTTTACTTACACTGTACTCCACGCCCGTAACCGTTGTTTCAACAGCTGGTACCCCGAATTTATATGCAATTTGCCAGTTATGGTGATGCTGTGTACTCCCCATTTTTTCACGAAGCGTAATATCATCAACCTTCACCACCACACCGTCGGAATCATAAGGCAATTCACCACGTTTCTCTTCAAGCGCTAAACAGCTATTAATCAATTCTCTTGCGTTATAACAGCGAACTCGAATACCGGTATCAAATCCCATCTGGAAAAGCAGACACATGTTTCTAAAGTGGGTGTCCCAGATTCGCTCCGAACACTCAACAATATCGTATGCAATAAACGACAGCTTGCGCTCATGCTTCTCCGGATTCTTGAGAAACAGGGCACCTGCTGTTGCGTTGCGCGCCGTTGATCTGATTGACAGCTCTTCGAAGTGTTCACGCGTCATGAACACTTCACCGCGAATTACAGCGTGCTTAATCGGTATGGTTTTCGGTACGCTATTGCAGTACCGGGTGAAATTTTCCGTCACATCCATGCCGCAAAAACCATCCCCGCGTGTTGCGGCACACACAAGAGACCCGTCTTCATAAATCAGACTTATGGCAACCCCATCAATCTTCATCTCAACGCAAACCGGGTTGCCATGTACAACTTCATAAAACCACCGTTCTATATCATCTGTATGTTGCATTGACAGCATTGGAACATTGTGCTTAACACAACCGGCCGTACCGATTACGTTACTTGTAGGTGAATCGGTCCGTTTCATTTCAGGCACTTTCTCCTCCATTTCCCTCAGCTCCCTTATCATCCGATCATATTCACGATCAGATATTGTTGGTTTGCCGCGCTCATACGAGAGCGCGTGCCTTTTTGCTTTCTTGATAAGATTTTCATATTTTGCCTTCATGTTCAGCACCCCGCTGTATTCATTTTACCACAGGTATCTTCTCAAAGTCAAGTACAATTTCTTTTTTGCCAACAAAAAAGTGTATCTTGTTTTTCACGATTTCAGCGACGCCCATCTCCGGGGCGCCGCTCCGATCGATCACCTCGAGCAAAGCAGTGCAATCAAACCGGAACGACACCGGGTCGAGCAGACCGCTGAGGCTTGCGATCCAGCTTCCATCACTACCAATGATCCTGGCGTTCGATGAGTAAACGCCATGACCATCTGTCTTTGCGTGCACCTCTACGTTCCCACCACCAACCATCTTCAGGGCAAGAGCGAGGCTTCGTGCCCTGAACGCAAACGCAACGTTCATTTTTCTCTTCTCCTTTTCGGTCGCCGGCTTTTTATAAGCAAGTTTCATGCCAATCAAAAACACGTGTTAAAGTTAATAAATTCAATTAAACATAGTGCAAAACAGTGCAAACACGTGACAAAAATTGTCAATCGTGTGACAAAAATTGTCACTACACGGTTACATGATGTTTGCGTTGCCGAAAAATAGGTTCAACCAATCGCTAGGCTATTGGGTAGCATCCATATTTCCCACCACCACCACCACCAATAGACACCACCCCAGCAGATACAGCACGAATTTGGCATGTTTTTTGCTATATAAGGAATTACAAGTATTTATAAGTTATTAATGTATTTACAAGTATTTATAAGTATTTATAAAATATTTATAAATTACTTATAAGTTACTACAAGTTATTACATGAATTTACAAGTAATAAGAAGCGGATTTTATATTAAATAAAATCCGCTTCTTTATAATATACACTAATAAATACATGTTATTAAATACTTGTTAACATACCTGTAAATACATGTAAATAAAAGAGAGAGAATCTCTTTAAGAGAGATTCTCTCTCTTATTATTTGTAATAACATGTAAATACATGTATATAAGCGGTAGATTTTACTATAAAGTAAAATCTACCGCTATTAATACGTATAAATACATGTAATTACATGTTAATACATGTATAACACGCTACCCGCTGGTGTCTATCTCTACGTGTTTATGCCATTTCAGGGGATAATATTCCCAGATTGTAATGTGGATTACAATTAAACAACTCAACACACACCAGAAAAAATACATTAAAACAAGCGCAAAAAGCGTGTTATTTTACTGCTATAGTTCACCGGTGTTTTTATACAGTATAATGTTTTCAACAACTTACGTGTGCATAAAGTAGAATAAAAAAAGTTTAAAAATTTTTTGTTAGGTGGGGTCAAAAATGGCCTTAAAATGGTTTTATATATATAGAAGAACAAAAGAGGAGACAATAACATGTTGCGACTGTTTGCTGTGCTTAAAATCTTCTTGCGGTTTTTAAGCGTGCTGGAAAGTAAGTACTTTCTTGGCTCGGGTGCGCTTGCGGCAGCGGTGATTGCCGCCGTGCTGTATTCGCTGGGCGTGTCCGAAGATGCGGCGGTTACCACCGCCGCTTCGCTTGTTGCAGCAGTTGGTGCTATTCTTGCACGCTTCATTTATCGAAAAGCAGACGACAGCAACAACAACAACAAAAACGACAGTAAGGGGGAGGTGCTTATCGTCAAAGTTACAGACGAGTGGACACGTGCTTCCCCGGTGGTGTGGTATAAGCTGTTGGTTCCGATTGCGTTCAAGGAAGCAGCAAAGAAACACAAATTCGGTGCAGATGCTGACGGTAATGTGTACAACCTGAAAACCGGTGAACTGATTGGTGAAACACGGGAAAGAAAACAGGTATGATAAAAGAAATTACAACCATCAAGTGGTTTGCCGGAGAAAACGGCAAGGCGGTTGCCGGCATGTGCAGCGCGCCCCGTGTTGAGGTTGAAAACGCAGACTGGCTCACGGGTAACGTTGAGGAAGTTGTAACACTTAATGAATACAACGGTAAACTGTATGTTAAAATTGAGTCGGGGCCAAGAACAGGCAAAATATATCAGCTACCTAAGAGTGCTAACGTTGCAGTGTTTAAAATGTCTGAAAACGGGCCAGCTGTTGCATTTTCTACAACAACCGGCAGTAATGGGGAGATTTTGCTGGTATGATATGGAAATTTATTGAACTTACCGCGTTTCTGGTAATATGGTTGTTAAGCGCATACTTGTATTTTAACTGACCGGGGGGTATTGTGAACACTTGCGATAAATATGAATGCGTAAAAGCGGGTGAAATTGATGCCATGCTTGCGCGTGTTGTCCGTGTTGAGAATTACCTCTTCGGTTGTAACGGAAACAACGGCTTAAACAGCCGGCTTGTAAAACTTGAGCAGCGTGTTGGCGGGTGGTATAATTTTGTTGAGAAAATTATATACGCTCTTATAGGTGGTATAAGCGTGTTTTTATCTGGTGTTTTATCAAAGTACATAGGGGGTATATGAGTATGCGGAATTTGCGGAAAGGTACTGTAAAGCGGGATTTCGGGGCCATCTAGCTTTGCC
>Ga0209017_10000775_pt1 | contig 29167 bp, 20 predicted proteins | sample YNPBryunderm2012_FD_185812 | JGI IMG/M metagenome (GOLD analysis project Ga0209017, IMG submission 185812) | Anoxygenic and chlorotrophic microbial mat microbial communities from Yellowstone National Park, USA - YNP Bryant MS undermat 2012... ...
TCAGCATTCGGACCCAGGTTGCGAAACGTGGCATGGTGGCGGACTCCTTGGAAAGGGGGGAAACTCAACCACGCGGGGGATGGCCTGAATCGCCGCGACGAACCTCGGCGCGCGACACACATGGACGCCCTCATCGAAGGTCGGACTCCCCCCGGCGCGTCCGACAAGATCCGCTTGGGCTACAATGGCAAGCGGGGGCGAGTTCCTCGAACGGCCCCACGGCCGATTCCTCCTCCCGCGTTCCTTCAGGCTACCCGTGACGCTTGCGTCGGATCAATTGGTGAACGCGGACTTGGGACACTAAACCGAGTGAGGCGAGGCAACCTGGCCACCTCTAACCCGATCCCGGCCAGGAATGGCCGACACACACTTGACGACCCAACCGACCGACCCGACCGGCGGAGACCAGGCGGCATGAGTGGTGGTTCCCCTCCGACTTCAATGACCTCCGCGACCTCGATCGACTCACCCCGCCGCTTCCGTCCCGCCGGTCATGCCAAGACCGCCGTCGGGGCCGGCGCGTCCTGGGCGATCCAGGGTGTCGAGGTGGCCCTAGTGGCGGCCTTCCTCGCTCTGACCTTCCTTTACGGCTGCTTCCCGGTCAAAGACACCGACCTCTGGTGGCACCTCCGCACTGGCGACCTGATCCGAGCCGAATGGGTGATTCCGACAACTGATTGGTACACCTACAACGCCGAGGGAGCCGAGTGGATTGACCTTCACTGGGGGTTTCAGATCTTGATTTCGCTGGGCTGGGAAGTCGGTGGCATCGTCGGTCTGAACTTGGCCAAGTGTCTGGTCACGGTAGGGGCGGTCTGGCTCCTGATCGCGGCGCGGCGTCCTGAGTGGCCGCGCTGGGTCATGCTGACGGCCTGGTTGCCGGCGCTGTACATGCTGAGCGGGCGGATGTACGTCCGCCCCGAAACGCTGACTCTGCTCTGGTTGGCGGCCTATCTCGCAGTGCTGTTCCGCTGGCGCGATCAACCGCGGTTGATGTGGGTGCTGCCGATCGTTCAAGTGGCCTGGACCAACACCCAGGGTCTCTTTGCCCTGGGGCCGTTTCTGCTAGCTGTCGCCCTAATCGACGCGGCCCTCAGTCCGGGGGCGTTTGCCGCCCACCGCCGTCGTTGGTGGCGCGACGCCTTGATCGTCACCGGCCTAGTGGCCCTGGCCTGCTTCGTGAACCCCTATGGTTGGAAGGGAGCGCTGTTCCCTTTGCAACTGCTCACCACCATGAATGATCCTGTGTTTGGCCGCCATATCGCCGAGCTCAGTTCCATCCCCAAACTCATCAACGACGCCGGCCAAGGGCCGTATCCTCTTTCGGGCGACCCCGTGGCCATCGCGGGCTTTCTGATCGACCGCTACCCCAACCTTCCCTTCACCCTGCAAGTTCAGATTGTCACCATTCTGCTGGGAGCCGCCAGCTTCGCGCTGCTCTGGTGGCAAACCCTAACGCGTCGTCTGAGGGCGTGGGGTCGGCGCGACGCGGCCAAGCTCAAGGACAAAAACCGCAAGGCGGACTCCCGCGCCAAGGCCGCCGTTGGGGCGACGGGACGTTGGGAGAGTCTGGGGATTCAGCCGTTGCGATTGATTCTTTTTGTGGCCTTCACCTATCTCAGTTGGAAGGCGACCCGCAACAGCCACCAATTCGCGGCGGTGGTCGGGACCGTGACCGCTTGGAACCTTGGTCAATGGGCCGGAACACTGCTGGCCGAGCGCCCGGGCTGGCGCGACTCGCTCACCCCCCGCTTCGTCGCGCTGGGGGCGATTCTGGCCTGTCTGGGTCTGCTGGTTTCCGGCACGATTTACCGCTGGGCCGGCGAGGGCCGCACCCTCGGGTTGGGCGAAGAGCCAATGTGGTACCCCCACGAGGCGGTCGCCTTCGCTGGGGCCCAGGGGATGCCCGAACGTTTTTTAAGTTTCCATGAAGGCCACTCCGCCCTATACGCTTATCTCCACGGTCCGCAACGCAAAGTCGATTGCGACGCCCGCTTGGAAGTCATGGGGCCAGAACGCTACAGCCGCTATGTCACCCTCAAGGATTGGATCACCGAGGAGGCCCCCCGCTGGCGTGCCGAACTCGAAGCCCGGAGACGCCCTGCTATCTTGACTGACCACGCCATGAACGCCGCCACCGGCGCGGTGCTGATGACTGACTCCGATTGGCGTTGCGTCTGGTTTGACCCAATTGCGGCGGTCTTCCTGCATCGCCGCGACCTGCCACGCGCTGGGGTCGCCCCGGTGGATTTCGCTGCACGGGTGTTCGACCCGTCCGGCCCGCATGAACCGACTACCGACCCGGCTCGGCTTGCCCTGGCGATTGGTCTGCGGAACTACGCTGGATTCTGCAAACGTCCCGGACGACTCGACTGGGCACGCCCCATGACCGTCTGGGGTTCGCGGATCAGCCGGGCCCTACTCGATCTGGACCCCACCCGGATCGACGCCTGGAAACTCCTAGCTCAGTTCGAGCAACTCCGCGACGAATCGACCGCCAACCTGGTTGGATCCAGCCGATCCCAAGCACCGCGACGCCCCGACCGCCCACTCGATCCGATCGACGATGGGCATTCCCTGCGGGCGGCTTACGCCCTCCGACGCGCCTTGGAGATCGCCCCCAACGATTTCCTCTCGCTAGCGCTTCTAGCCAAGCTCTACCAGGATGGAGGGCTTTGGGACGCGGAACGCAATGTGATTGAGCGTTTGAGCCGTCTGACGGCGATCAATCCACTTCAGACCCGTGAGATTGAATCCGCTCGTGCTCGTCTAAGCGAACTCAATCGCCTCATTCCCAACCAAACGCCGCCACGCTGGGAGAACCGCGACGACCTGGAACGAAGCTTGGAACGTCTGTTGGCCTCGGGCCGCGCCCAAACAGCCGCCGAATGGTTGACCCAATCGGCCCCTGATCTGACCACCTCCTGGGAACGCGCCGATCTGACCGCCCGCCTGTGGTGCCGCCTGGGCAATCCCGACCAGGCCGCTCGCATCTGGAACGCCGCGCCCGATTCCACCCCGCCGGGTCTCAAAGCCCGCCGCCTGGCGATGGCGGCGTTTGCCCGATTCGATCTCGACATGACCCAAGCCCACCTGAACGACGCGCGCACGAGCCGACCCGATGATTTCGAAACCTGGTGGTTGGCCGCGCTGGTGGCGCTCGATCGCGCCGACGGCCCCACCGCTCTGAACGCCTTAACCCACGCCCGCGACCTGCTGCCCGCCGATCCCCGCCAGCGTGAACAAATCGCCTTCCCCCTGGAGGCAATGCTCTCCTGGGTGGCCAAGGCAGTTGAACCTATCCATAAGTGATTTGATATCATTGCGTTTGGCAAGGCGTTCCCTAATCTTCATCTTCCGACTGCGACGTTCAAGGGACCGTCGCCCGCGCTGAAGACGCGGCGCGACGGTTCTTCGGCGAGTTAGCCGGATGGATCGGGATTCCGAATCCATTTCATCCACCAATCAAGACGTCAAGACGACGCGGTTGGCCGAAATGTATCTATCGGGTGGCTGGGTGCTGGTGGCGCTCGCCGGCCGGCTAGCTCAATACTTGCGGATCACGCCGACCAACACGCCGAGAATCTCGACGTGGTCGCGGTAGATCGGTTTGTAGTTTTTGTTGGCCGGTTCGAGCCGGTAGCGATTTTTTTCTTTGAAGAACCGTTTGAGAGTAACTTCGTTGTCCCCGTCGGCGACGGCGACGATCTGGCCGTCGCGGGCGACCTTTTGTTGCTTGATGATCACGTAGTCACCGTCGGCGATATGCTCCTCGATCATGGAGTCGCCGCTGACCTGGAGCGCGAATTTGTCGCCGGCGAGCTGCCAGTCCTGAACGGCCAGGAATTCCTCCTGTTCGACCGCTTCGATTGGCTGACCGGCGGCGATCCGGCCCCGCAATGGGATGCCGGCTGGCTCCGGGGTGGTTGGGTCGTCTAGCAACTGAATCGCCCGCGCCATGTTGGTTTCGCGGTGAATCAGACCTTTCTTCTGAAGCGCTTTGAGGTGACACATCACCCCGTTGGGACTTTTGATGTCGAACTGCTGACCAATCTCGCGGACGGTCGGGCCGTAGCCGCGCCGCTGAATCTTGTCGCGGATGAACTCGTAAATCTCACGCTGACGGGGCGTCAGCAACTCCAAGTCGGCCATAAGTTGGGATCCTTTCGGCAACAAGGCGGGTGAATCGGGTAAATCGAACCAACAAGAAACCGCCCCGCCCAAGGGGACACGTTCCCGGATCGCTTTTCCCCGCAACCCGTTGGAGATCGCCAGGTCGCGTCCCCAACGGAAGGTCTCGGGAATCAACCGATCCTTCATCGAAGCCACGGACGACCTCGCCGCGCGACCACTTGCCACGCGGATCCACCACCAAACAGAAGAGGCCGCCGGAATCGAGCCCGTCGGTTGGTTCCTTGAGAAAACCATGATCCACCCAGGCGAACTCCCTCCTTGTCCCGTCTCGTCTCGGTTGAAGGAAGTCCACCGAACGTGCGATCACCAACTGGCTCTATGACCGCTAATGTACACTGGTGGCCTAGCGCACGGTAGAACAATCCCCGAAAATTTTCCACTTTTTTTCTCAAGTCTGGACAAGCTCGCGGTCGTGCGGTTTGTTCCGAGATGATTCCCGCTGGTTTTCCTTTCCTGGAATCCTCGCCGATGAGTACACCCGAGACTCCCGCTGCGCCCTCCTCGACTCGAATTCTGGCGATTCACGCCCATCCCGACGACATTGAGTTCCAATGCGCGGGAACACTCGCCCTGCTGCGTCGCCTTGGTTGTCCGGTCACGATTGCAACCATGACCCCGGGCGATTGCGGCAGCGCTGATCGGGACGCTGAGGCGATCGCTGAGGTTCGCAGGGCCGAGGCGCGGGCCTCGGCCGATTTGATTGGGGCGGAGTATCTTTGCTTGGAGTTCCGCGATCTGGCGATTTTCGACGACGACGAGTCGCGCCGGCGGGTCACCGAGCTGATTCGGCGGATCGACCCCGACTTGGTTCTGACGGCCCCGCCGGTGGATTATCTGATCGACCACGAAGTGACCAGTCGCTTGGTACGGGACGCCTGTTTCTGCGCGCCGTTGCCCAACTACAAGACCCGCCAGTGGGAACCAGCTCCGCCAACCCGACGGATTCCCCGGCTTTGGTTCGTCGATCCCCTGGGGTTGGTCGATCGGGACGGCCGATTGGTCGAGTGCGACGCGCGGATCGACGTTTCGGAGGTCTTCGCACTCAAACAACAGATGTTGGCTTGCCACGACAGCCAGCGCGCTTGGCTGCTGGCCCATCACGGCATCGACGAATACCTGCGGGTTCAAGAGGAGTTTTCGCGGCGTCGCGGCTCCGAGATCGGCGTTGCGCACGCCGAGGGGTTCACCCGCTACAAAGGCCATCCCTACCCGCAGGACGATCTGCTGTTGACCCTGGTGGGTCAGGACGGCAAGGGAGGACGGATCACGCCGACATCGGCGTCAACGGTGGACGCGAGCCCGGACACTCCGGCTTCCTAACCTCGACGTTCTGCGATGCAAGCGGGCGTCACGTCGTTCGCCCCACAACGGCGGTGCCGGTCGGCGGGGTGGACGGTTGGGCGAGCGGAGGGCGAGGGCTCGGCCCCGTCCTGCCCGCGTGTTGGGTGGGTTCACGCTCCTGTGTCGTCGAGGTCGAACTTGACCCCCTGGGCCAACGGCAGAGTCTTGCCTCGGTTGATGGTGCAGGTCTGACGGCGCATGTAGGCTTTCCACGAGTCGGACCCGGCCTCCCGCCCCCCGCCGGTGGCCTTCTCGCCACCGAAGGCTCCGCCAATCTCCGCGCCCGAGGTACCAATGTTGACGTTAGCGATGCCACAATCGGACCCCTCCGGTCCTAAGAACCGTTCGGCTTCGAGGAGATCGTCAGTGAAAATCGCCGAGGACAGCCCCTGTTCGACCGCGTTGTGAATGGCCAGCGCCTCGTCGAACTCGCGGTAGGTTAATACGTAAAGGATCGGCGCGAAGGTTTCTTCGCCCACGATCGGCATGTCGGGACGGGCGCGAACGATTGTCGGTTCGACGAAGAAGCCGGGCCGATCCTCCAGCACCCGGCCGCCCTTCACCAGGTCGCCCCCCTGAGCGCGGGCCGCCTCCAACGCCTTGCGATAGGCTTCAACCGCCTGGGGACGAATCAGTGGCCCCATTAAGGTCCGTTCGTCGGCGGGGTCACCGATGACGATTCCCTCGAAGGCGCGGGCGATCCGGGCGACGAACGGTTCGGCGATCGACTCATGGATAATCAGCCGCCTCAAGGTAGTACAGCGCTGACCAGCGGTGCCCACCGCCGCGAACAGCACTGCACGGGTGGCCAGGTCGAAGTTGGCTTTGGGAGTCAGGATCACGGCGTTGTTGCCGCCCAGTTCGAGGATCGTCCGGCCCAGACGTCCGGCCACTACCGCGCCGACTCGTCGTCCCATCCGACAACTGCCAGTGGCCGAGATCAGGGGCAACCGCGGGTCGGCGATCATCGACTCGCCTACAGTCTGAGCTTCACCCACGCAGAGGTTGAACACCCCGCTCCAGCCCATTGGCTCCACCACCCGATCGACCAGGTTTTGAACCGCGATCGCGGTCAGTGGGGTCAACGGGGAGGGCTTCCAAATCAGGGTGTCGCCGCAAACGGCCGCGATCATCGCGTTCCAGGCCCAGACCGCCACCGGAAAGTTGAACGCGGTGATGACGCCGACCGGTCCCAGCGGGTGCCATTGTTCCATCATGCGGTGGTCGGGACGTTCCGAAGCGATTGTCAGACCGTACAACTGGCGCGACAACCCCACGGCAAATTCACCCATGTCGATCATTTCCTGGACTTCGCCCAGACCCTCGGAGCGGATCTTGCCCACTTCGAGGGTAACCAACATCCCTAAATCCTCCTTGTGGAGCCGCAGCGTCTCGGTGATCCGCCGCACCACCTCGCCCCGCGCTGGGGCCGGCAACGACCTCCAGGCGCGGAAGGTCTCGGACGCCTTCTGGGCGCAATGGTCGTAATCCTCCTTCGAACCGGTCGCCACCCGCGCCAGCGTCGCGCCGCTGGCGGGGTTGATGGACTCGATCACCTCGCCGCCGGGCTTCTCCAGCCGGGAACCGGCGTGAACTCCGCTGACCACCGCGGCCGGGTCGATCCCCAGCCGTTTCAGCACCGCCGTCGCGTCCACCACGATAGGAACTCCCTCTCATTCCAGGTGCGTCGTCACGTCGCCCGATCATCCCGCTTACGGATCATCTCCCGGAGCGAACGAGCCTAGCCCCGCGCCGTTGATCCCGCAAGCCGCGCGTTCCATCCCCTCAGCCTTCACGGGGGCTGGAACAGGCCATGTGGGCTAGGCTGTCCTGACAATCCTTCGGATCGTTCATCTCCTCATGGCGAACCAAATCTTATGGAATTGATATGATTCCATTCAGACAAGAACTTCGTTTTGTTTTCCAGGCTTCGCTCTGGTCTTGGAGAAGGCCTGCTTCTTCGGGGTCGGGGATTCGGTCCGGTCAGATTAACTGGGATGGTACGATGGGAGGTCAGAACAGCTTCATGGACGCAGCCGGGGACGCCGTGATTTCCATCAACGACTTTGAACGCATAGCGCCAGGGTCGTAGTTGGTCCAAAGCGCCTCGACCCGCTTGCCTTTGGTCGAATGAATCGTGCGCTCGGGGGCGAGATGGATGCGCCATTGGGGAGCGGGATAAAGCGTTCGCATCAGTTCACAATCATAATTACTGATCGCCACCAAACCTGTCGCCGCGTTTAGAGCGGCCGCCAATTCGATGTGCTGCTGGTCCGTCATCTCGTGACCGTAGGCGTTTTCGTCCCCTCGGGTGTCGTGAACATAAGGCGGGTCGCAATAGAACAAGGTCCCCGGCGTGTCGTAGAGTCGGATCACGTCCAAGGCTGGACGATTCTCGATCTGCACTCGCAGCAGACGTTCCGCGATGTCGGGCAACGCCTCGACCCCGCCCAGCCATCGGCTGACGACCCCACTCATGCCGGCCCGACTGGTGTTTTTACAGTTGGCCCAACGTCCTAGGCTGGCGGTTTGGGCCAGTCCGGTACGCACCTGCCGGGCGCGGACATAAAACCGGCGGGCGCGCTCGATGGGGTCCACGCTCGCGTCAAACTCGCAGGCACGGCTAAACTCTTCGCGGCTGAACGGAGTCAGGCCGATCTTTTCGACGAGTTCCGCCTTGTGGTCCCGGAGAACCCGGAAGAAATGAACGACCTCGCCATCTAAGTCGTTGTACGTCTCGACCGGCGACGGTGCGCGGTTGAGCAGAACCGCGGCCGAACCGGCGAACGGTTCGCAGTAATGGTGACAATCCGGCAGGAGCGGCAAAAGCCAATCCAGATGGGAGAACTTGCCCCCATACCAGCCAAAGGCGATCCGCTTGCGTCCATGAGGCGTCAACACCGGCGGCGGCGCGTTTCGACGGGCCATCTCCCTCCTCCGATCGTCCCTGAAAGTCCCTAGACCGCCCCCGTTCCCAATAAATAAACGCACTGTCTTCAGGTTGGTTCGTTTGATTGATTGTATCACCAAGCCCATCCCAAAACGCCGTCCCACGGCCCCCAGGTTCTTGACAAATCCACTCCATTTTCTACACAATCCACTTCCGTTGAAATTGAATCTCAGTCGCAATCTCCAGGTTCGGATCGATAGCACATGAGGATCGGATGGGGTTGGTTGTGGGTGGGGTTGGGGTTAGGGATCGGGTCGAGTTGGGTGACGGCTCAAGAGACTCTCGGGCGTCCTCAACCGCGTCCGGAGCGCACGGCGGAGGAGCGGGCGGCGTGGGTGGCGGAGTTGCGTCGGCTTTACGCGCGGCCGAGGGAGGAATGGCCCGCGCCGATGGTTGATGAGGGGGTGGCGTGGAAGGAGTTCGCCGCGTTGCCTTCGCGTCCCAAGCCGACGCCGCTGGAGGAGGAGTGGATCGAATGGGGGAAGCGGCTGTTTTTCGATCCCCGGTTGTCCCGCACGGGGGAAATGGCGTGCGCGTCGTGCCACGACCCTGACCTAGGATGGGCCGACGGGCGGACCGTCTCGTTCGGGTTGGGGCGTCGTCCTCTCAAACGCAACGCGCCTGGGCTGGTGTTCGCGGCACACGCCTCCGCGCTGTTTTGGGATGGCCGGGCCGACTCGCTGGAGACTCAGGCTCGCATGGTGTTGCTCAATGAGGAAGAGATGGGTTGCTCTGAGACGATCGCTCGAGAGTTGCTCGAACGTCCCGAGTATCGCGGTTTGAACGAGTTGCCAATCCCCAAACCAAACGCCGAGCCAACCAAGGATCGGGTGGCGTCGCCCGCTTGCGACACCCCAGCGCTGGATCGGGTCAGCCGGGCTCTAGCTGCCTTCGAGCGGGCGATTCCAGTCATCCGCGCGCCGCTGGATCGGTTCATCGAGGGGGAGGTTCAGGCGCTTTCCGACGAGGCGTTGATTGGTTTGGATCTGTTTCGCCGCGAAGGGCGTTGTTTGAATTGCCACTACGGGCCGTTGTTGAGCGACGGCCAGTTTCACGAGGTGGGGTTGAGCTACTTTGGACGCGAGTTGGAAGACCTCGGACGGTTTCACGTCACCGGCGACCCGGCCGATTCGGGGAAGTTCCGCACTCCGAGCCTGCGTAACGTCGCCCTGACTGCGCCTTATATGCACAATGGATTGTTTCAACTCGACGGCGTGTTGAAGATGTACAACGCTGGGATGCCGACGATTCCCCGGCGGGGCGACGCGGCCGAGGATCCGCGGTTTCCGGTCAAATCGCCGTTGCTCAAACCGCTGGGTTTGAACCGCCGCGACCTCGCCGATCTCAAGGCGTTTTTGGTCGAGGGGTTGACCTCGCCGCCCCGACGGGTCCGACCACCCCAGTGGGATCGTCCACTCGATCCGCCGGTTCGCCCTTCGGCGATCTCAAAAGAGTCAGAGTCGGGTGAAGTGAAGGAATAATAATCAAACGGGCCGAGCCGGTCCGTCACGTCCCGTTTGGTCCCGCGGCTCGCGTCGAAGCGTCAAACGTTCCTCTGGAAGCGAACCGATTCCACGCTTGGTCCGCGTCCGGTTCGCGGCAGACTCGCCTTTGGTCTCCGATTCGGATCATGCGTCCATGATTTCAACACGTTCGTTTGGGTTGCGGTTCGGGTTCGCGTCTTCGTTTGGGAGTTGGTCGGACGAACCGGTTTGGGTGGCGTTGCCGGTGACCGGTTCGAGGCTCAAGCGGATTCGCGGATTCACCTTGATCGAGCTGTTGGTGGTCATCGCCATCATCGCGGTGTTGATCGCGTTATTGCTGCCCGCCGTGCAAGCAGCGCGGGAGGCAGCGCGACGGATGCAGTGCGCCAACAACCTCAAACAGATCGGCCTCGCCACCCACAACTTCGAAAGCGCGCGGGGCGAGCTGCCAACTACGATGGTTAATCCGACTCACTACTGGGGCGCGATGCTGCTGCCGTTCTTCGAGCAAACGAATCTCAACCATTCGTACAACTTCGAGATTCGGTTCTCCGACCCGCCCAACAGCACGGCGGTTCAGATTCATTTGAATGTCTTCCAGTGTCCTAGCACACCGGAGCCGTATCGAGTCAATCCGCACTTTCCTGCGCGTCCGGCAGCGGGTCAGACGCGCTGGCCGGCGGCGGTGGCTGACTATGCGGCCAGTGCGGGGATCATCTCCAACCTTTGGAACAACCCGCCGGTGATCTCCTCGCCGCGTCCGGCCAGCCTCGACGGGGTGTTTCAGGGGAATGACTCGACTGGTCAGCGGAGCTTCCGCGAGGTTAGCGACGGGTTGTCCAACACGGTCATGTTCTTCGAGTCGGCGGGTCGTCCCTACATTTGGCGGGCTGGTCGGCAGATCTCGCGGGCCGAGACCCCTGCGTTGAGCGTGTTGGTGTGCGCCTGGGCGGAGGGCAACCTGTTCGTGGCGCGGGGATACGATCAGGGGGGAGTTGGTCGGGGGCGATGCATGGTCAATTGCTCGAACCAGTTCGCGGTTTACGGGTTCCATCCCGGCGGGGCCAACGTTTGCATGGCGGATGGATCGGTGCGGTTCCTCAAACAGACGATCAGCGCCGAGACATTCGCTGCGTTGTTGACTCGTCAAGGAGGTGAAATTATTTCATCCGACCAGTTTTAACAAAGCTTAAGTGCGGATGTGACCCGATCCGGTGACGATCCACTTGGTCGTGGTCAGTTCGCGTAGGCCGCAGGGTCCCCGGGCGTGGAGTTTATCGGTGGAGATGCCGATTTCCGCGCCCAGGCCGAGTTGGCCGCCGTCGTTGAACCGGGTGCTGGCGTTGATCATGACCGCGGCGGTATCGACCCGGGCAGCGAAGCGGCGGACGCTCTCCAAGTCGCGTGATACGATGGCGTCGGTGTGTTTGGAGCCGTGGCGGTTGATGTGCTCAATCGCCGCGTCGAGCGAATCGACCACTGCGACTGCCAGGGTGAGGTCGAGGTATTCGGTATCCCAGTCTTCGGGGGTGGCCGGGGTCATAGCCGGCACTAGGGCGCAGGCTTCGGGGTCGCCCCGCAGTTCGACGCCGTGGGCCAGCAGGCGTTCGGCGATCCGGGGTAGCATGGTCGCGGCGATAGCGCGATGGATCAGCAAGGTCTCGGCCGCGTTGCACACACCGGGACGTTGGACCTTGGCGTTGAGGATGATCGCCTCGGCCATGTCGGGATCGGCGTACTGGTCGATGTAAACATGGCAATTGCCGTCGTAATGTTTGAGGACCGGCATCCGGGCCTCGGCCACGACCCGGCGGATCAGACCCGCGCCGCCTCGGGGAATCGCCAGGTCGATGGCGTCGGAGCGGGTCAGCAGGTGGCCGACCGCAGCGCGATCGGTGACCGGCACAAGTTGGACCGCCTCGCGGGGCAGGCCGGCCGGTTCCAACGCATCGGCCAAGACCCGATGCAGGGCGTGGTTGGAGTGGAACGCTTCAGAGCCCCCCCGCAGGATCACTGCGTTGCCGCTTTTGACGCAAAGCGCTGCGGCGTCGGCGGTGACGTTTGGACGGCTTTCATAGATCATGAACACCACCCCGAGAGGAACACGGACCTTGCGGACCTCCAAACCGTTGGGACGGATGGAGGAGGCGAGGGTTTCACCCAAGGGGTCGGGCAGCGCGGCAATTTCTTCGAGGGCGTGGGCGATCTCGGCAATTCGATTGGAGTCGAGTCGTAGACGGTCGATCGCCGCGCGGCTGAGTCCGGCGTTTTGAGCGTGGTCCAGATCGCGGGCGTTGGCCGCGAGGATCACCTCGGTTTGAGCGATCAGGCCGCGGGCCGACGCCTTAAGCCAAGCGTCCTTGGCCGCCCCTGAGGCGGTCATGAGCTTGCGGGCGGCGCGTTGGGCCGCATCGGCCATGTGGTCGCAGATCGTCTTGAGTTCGTCGGGCGACAGGGCGTCGGCGGAGGTCGCGGCGTCAGCGGATGCGTGAGCGTGTGGGTCGGGAATCATGGTCGGGTCTCCGACTCCGCCGGGGTCGCAGCGGACTCGCGGCGGTTTGGTCGAGTTCCAACGTCTGTTCTTCTTCTTGTCTTAATGGATCGAATAAGGTGGAGAGGAAGAGGTGGGAAGGGAGTTCCAGCCGACTTGGGCCTCCCAGACGGTCAGGGCGTCTACGGTAGCGGCGACGTCGTGGACCCGGAGGATGCGGGCTCCCCCGAAGGCAGCGGCCAGCGCCGAGGCGATCGAGGCGGGCAAACGGTCGTTCACGTCGCGTCCGGTGAGTCGTCCCAGCATCGACTTGCGCGAGGTGCCGATGAGCAAGGGACGTTCGAGGCGAGCAGTCAACTCGGGCAGGCGTCGGAGCAACGCCAGGTTGTGGTCGAGGGTTTTGCCAAAGCCCACGCCGGGGTCGAGGCTGACTCGTTCGCGGGCGATTCCGGCCGCCTCCAGCGCGTCGAGGCGTTGGGCCAGAAAGTCGCCCACCTCGGCGACGACCTCGGTGTAAACCGGGTCGTGTTGCATGGTCCGGGGTTGGCCACGCATATGCATGGCGATCGCGCCGGGTTCCCCCGGGGCCCGAGCCAACAGGTCGAGCATCGCCGGGTCGCGGAAGCCGCCGATATCGTTGACGATCGCCACGCCGCTCTCCAAAGCGCGGCGGGCGACCTCGGGCTTCGTGGTGTCGATCGAGACGAACACGGGGCGATGGTCGCGGGGGTGGCGATGTTCGATCAAACGCTCCAGCACGGGGGCGACGCGATTCCATTCGACCTCGAGCGGGACCGGCTCGGCTCCCGGACGGCTTGACTCGCCGCCCAGGTCGATCAGGTCCGCTCCTTCTTCAAGCAGACGCAGCGCGTGGTCCAGCGCGGCGGACGGGTCGAGGTGGCGTCCGCCGTCGGCGAAGCTGTCGGGGGTGACGTTGAGGATACCCATGACCAGGGGACGGCCGCGGTGTCCGTCCGATTCGTCGATCAAGGGGCGTCCCTGAACCATCCAACGCATAAGACTTTGTCGAAGTAACCGGGAGGGAGGCGACGGGGCGCAGTGGGTGGGGGGAGAGGGTCGTTGTGTTTGACTGCGACCCCTTCCTCTCAACGCGCCGAGTTTACCAAACCGTTTCGAGATTGCTTACGATCCGCTTAGCGAGTTTGGTCAGCACCTTGTCGTAGGCGGTGAGGACAGTTTCGCCCGTTTCGGGGTAGAAGTTGACCACCTCTTGCAGGCGGATGCGGTTTTCGCCCCGCTGGGGGTCGCTGGAGGCGCTGGGGAAGAAGGCGACACTGACTTGAACCATCGAGGTGACCTGACGGGGCAGGTTGTTGGGGTTCTGGATCAGGGCGTTCTTATCGGCCAGTTCGATTTCGCCTTCCAAGATGTAGTCGGCTTGTTCGGGCGAGCCGACCACCTTGTAGGGAGTGCTTGTCTCGATTTCACGGATGACCGCCTCGGTGAGCCTCAGATTGAGGTCGCGGCGGAAGGTGTTGACGGTGCGGAAGATTGGCACGTACACCGTGCGGATCGTTTCGTCGAAGGGAGGGCGCAGGCTGTAGCCGCACCCCGCGCCGCCTACGACCCAGCTAAGCACGGCGACCAGTCCGCCCCGAAGCCAGCGGCGACGCGATGAGGCGGAATCGGGAGACCAAGGAGCCGAAATCGACATAGCGTCCGCCTCCTTGCGGCGCGACCGATGGGACGAGGAAGTCCACTCGGTGAGGAAACCAGGTCACGCGGTCGGAGTCGAGCCCAAAGCGGGATCGAACCGCGTGTTCCCGCGACATGCGGGATTAGAAGGGGGCCATCGTGTTGCCGATGCCGTTTTGCGCGCCGGCGAAGGGGTCTTCGGCACCGGGGGCGACCATCGTTCGGCTGGGGATCGACTCGCGCCGCGGCATTCGGGCCAGGATTTCCAGACGCTCGCGGGCCGGTTCGACGTAGCGGCTCTGAGGCCATTTGCGGGGGATCGAACCAAACATGTACTCGGCCGAGGTGACTTTACCGATGCTCATGTAGTACTCGCCGCGCAGGAAAGCGCGTTGGGCCTCCTGATCCTTGATTTGGTCGAGCGCGCGGTAAAGGGCGGCGTTGATTTCAGGCTGGTCGGGGGCGAGGGTTTGAAACTGGCGGATGAGGGTTTTGCATTCCTCCAAGTGTTGGCCATCATAGTTGGGGCCGACGTAGGCTTTGAGTTTGGCGTCAATGGCGTCCAAACGGGCGCGGAGCGCCTCGGGACTCTTGGGGTATTCGGTGACGACCTGAGTGTAGTAACGGGCCGCCTCGTCATAGGAGCCGATTGAGGCGTAGTAGTCGGCGATGAGCAGGGCGGCGCGGGGGGCCAGTGGTCCCTGGGGGTCGTGGTGGCGGATGCGTTCGAGAAGTTGGACGCCGTGACCGCCGGAATCGACCAGAGGCAGCCTGCCTTTAAGGCGGTCGATCCAGGACGGTTTGTCGAGCGGAATCTGGTAGCTGGCCGGGTCGTTGGCTCGGGCGAGCTTGACGACGCGGCCGTCGGCCGTCGTGGAGGCACTGGTCAGCGCGGCGGTGGTCAGTTTGTCGTCAAACTGGCGCAGCGGCGAAGTTTCGGGATCGACAATGCGTCCCTGAGCCAGTTCGGGGCTAGCCATTTTGAGCCAGTATTCGCCCAAGGCGTACTGGTGGGCCAGAATGACGTCGAGGTGCCGGGTGCCAGGATAGGTTTTGATCGCCTTCTCGAACGAGTCCCGAGCGGCGGTGAAGCGTCCTCGCCGGAACTGGACCAGACCGAGCTTGAACTGGGCAGCCTCGCCCCAGGAGGTGTTTTCGTAACGACGGGCGAGCTTGGCGAAGGCCTCCTCGGCGGCCGCGTCGTCGCCTTGGGCGGCGAGCTGATCGGCTTGGGCGAGGGCGGCGTCGGCCTCGGGGTCGGGCTGTTCCTTGACCGGCGGCACCCAGGTTTGGGTCGTCCCTTTGATGGTGAAGGGTCGGGCGATGGTGTTGACGGTGGAACGTGAGCCGTCAAGCCAACGGGCCAGCAGGCTTTGGGGTTGCTCGACCCGTCCACTTTCGCGGGCCCTCATCTTGGCCTCGTCGAACTCGCGGGCCTCGACCGGGGCGACCAGGCCATCCCCGCCCGAGGCGGTTCGCCAAACCGTCCAGGGACTCGTTCCGGCGTGACAACCGCTCAAACCGCCCAGCGCCAGGAGAAGCACCAAGCTCTTCGGCCATCCCCCGTTCCCGTTCAAGGCGGGGCGCGTCGCCGCCCGCTTGGGCAAGCCGAACGTCGGCGGCGCGGCGGCCTGACAACGACCGTTGCTCATACGCTCAGGCTCCCAGATAGGGGAGGAGATGGGGACGCCGCCCCATCAAATGACTGATGATCGCCGAGACCGTGCCCCTTAGGGGGCCGAACCGGCCCGATTCGGGCGACAAGTCCAGGTTACGCCACTCGCCGCCGGGGGCCGCCAGCGCCCGCAACGCCGTCAGGGTGCCGCCATCAAGGACCGCGACGTGGGGTTGGCCGGGACGACAACCCGCACAGATGACCCCGCCGATCGACAAGCCGAACGCCACGTTGGTCTCCTCCCCGTTGCCTTGAACGTCACGCGGCGCAATCGGTCGGCCGCAATGCACACAGTTCTCCAGAGCCGGGGCGTGGCCCAACTCGCGCAGCAGCGCCAACTCAAAACGCAAGACGCGGTGCCGTCTTAAACGGGAATCGGCCAGATGACGCAACGTCACCCGGGCGGCCTCGAACAGCTTGGGATGGGGCACGTGATGTTCCGTCAGACCGTCGAGCAGCTCGGCGACGTAATAGCCCGCGTACAACGCCTCCAGATCGGTCTTGAGCGCATCGAACCGTTCCTCCAGGGTCGCCTCGGTCACCAGATCGAGGGCGTCGGTTCCTTTGTGGATGAGGACCATATCGCACACGCTCAGCAGGTCAAGGGCGGAATGAAACGGACTCTTGAGCCGCCGGGCCCCCTTGGCGATCGCCGAGACCTTGCCCAACTCCCGGCTGAAGACCGTCAGCACCTTACTGGTCTCGAAGACCTCGGTGGAACGGATCACCAACGCCAGGGTCCGAACCGTCGGCATCGCACCTCCCTCCGGTCGCGCCGGGAAGTTGTTGCGTTCTCCCGACCCGAGCTGTTGCCCCGCTCAACCCGCCGCGCCAATCCCCGCCGCGTCATCCCCGCTATGGCGCGGAAGGGTAGAGATACCTTCGCCGATCGTCAAGCCGAACCCCTGGCGGAACTGTGGTCCCCAGATTGCCAGTTGGTCCACAGCCTTGGCCTCAACCCCGCCAGCAACGGCCGCTCGCCGCCGATTCAACCGCTTTCTTGCGAATCGCTCGACTTCGTCCGATTCAATCAGGTCGATTTGGTCGGATTTGTCGGTTGGCGAATTGTCGCATTTTTTTTCGAAGGAGTTGTCGAGGGGACTTATGGGCGATAGACTGAAAGCGTCCAATCCGCTCAAACCGTCCACAGTAAGGTCGTGGCGATGCATCAAGGTGACGTTTCCCTCAAAACACGTCAGGTTGCCCAGGCACTCGGGGTCAGCGCCAGCACGGTGAAGCGCTGGGTGACCGAGGGGAAGCTGCCGGCGGCCCGCACGGTGGGGAATCACCGTCTGATCGCTTTGAGCGACGCGATTGCGTTTGCGCGCAACCAAGGGATGAACCTCACGCAACTGGAGGCATTGGCCGAATCGTACCGAAGTGTCCAAACCGCTCAAACCGATCGATCCAACGGCCATTCCGGGTCGGTGGTGGTTCCGCCGCCGTCCTCGTGGAGGGGGGGCTTTTCGACATCTTTGTCGCGTTCTGAGGTGGCGTCCGACGTGAGGGCAGTGGCCGGGTCCGGGTCGGGTTTGGGCGTGACCCTCGACGATTGCGATGAATTGTTTCGCGTGCTGATCGCTGGTCAGTCGCAGGAGGCTCGCGATCTGGTGTTGAGGCTGCATGATCACACGCGCAACGCAGCAACCTTGACCGAGCAGCTGATCGAACCGGTGATGCGACACATTGGCGACGAGTGGCAGCGTGGCGCGTTGGGGATCGACCAGGAGCATTTAGCCTCTCACATCATGTGTGGGATTATCTCGGAGTTGATTCGCCGGGTTCAGACGGATCGTGCGTTCGCCCGCTCCGCGACCCACGCGGCCCCGCGTCCTCTGGCGTTGGGTGCCACCCCGGAAAACGATTGGTCCACGCTGCCCAACCTGATTTGTGAGTTGGCGTTGCTCGAACAGGGTTGGGAGGTGGTCAACCTGGGCTGCAACCTGCCGATCGATTCGTTGGTCCGCGCCGCCCGCCGCGAGCGTCCCAACTTGGTCTGGCTGTCGGCGAGCCACTTGAAGGATCCTTTGGGGTTCATCAAGGGAATCATCCGCCTGGGTGAACATCTCAAGGCCCAAAACGCCCACTTGATTGTCGGAGGTCGCGCGGTCACCAGCGAGATTCGCTCGAAGCTGGTCAGCGACCTCACCAGCGACCTGGGGGAGACGGTGAGGGTGGGACATTCGATGACCGACTTGGTTCAGTCGGCCCGCGAGCTTCAGAGCGATCCGACTTGGCGGACCGCTTGACTCCCGCCCCTCACCGTTTGGACTCCAGGCCGACGTGGTTTTCACGCTACGTCCTCCGCTCGTGCTTTGCACCGCCGTTTTCCGCATCCCTTTCCCTCGTTTGTAGACCTGTTTCGGCTTCCTCCGGCCCATCGCGGGCAGACCCAACCAGAAGGGACGTCTCACCATGCGTTCGGTTCGACAGAACGGCGAGATCGACGGAATGGCTTCCTTGGCCGCCTTCGAAACCAAAGTCCTGGAGCCGGCCGAGGAAAAAGCGCTGCTCCGGGAACTGGCGCAGTGCAAATCCCAACTGGCCCAGGCACTGGCCAAAGCTCCCGGCTCGCAAATGCCCGCCGACGATCCCCAAGCGCTGGCCAACTACATCGCTCGGGAGCTTTCGGAAGACAGCCTGATGCAGGCGGAACTCGGCGCGGTCTACTACAAATATGTCGAACTGCGCTCCAAGCTCGCGCTGGCCAACATGAGGCTGGTGGCCCACGTCGCCAAGCGGTTCCGCGATCGCGGAGTCTCCTACTCCGACCTGCTGCAGGAAGGCTTCTGCGGTCTTCTGGAGGCGATCGACCGATTCGACTTGGCTCATGGCACCAAGCTGGCCACCTACGCGACCTGGTGGATCCGTCAGGCTATGCAACGCGCTGTGGCCGCCACCGCCTACCCGGTTCGGCTCAGCCCCCGCCACCTCCGCCAACTGGCCCGCAACCAGGAGGAGATTGAACGCGGCGGCCAACCGCGGACCCGCAAGAAAGCCTCCGACGAAGAGTCGGTCTCGCCCGAGATGATCCAACGCATTCACGCCGCCACCCGTCCCACCGTCTCGCTCGACGCCACGGTGGATTCCGACAGCTCCTTCAGCCTGCTGCACACCATGTCCGACCCTGAAGGCGACCGCACCGGCGAAGTGGACATGGACGAAACGATCGTCAAGCTAATGGAAAATCTGCGTCCCCGCGAAATCCAGGTGTTGTCGTTGCGGTTCGGCCTCAACGGCGCGACCCGTCACTCGCTCTCCCAGGTCGGCAAGGTGCTGGATGTGTCTAAGGAGCGGGTTCGTCAGATTCAAGACCGTGCTTTGGAGAAGCTGCGACTCTGCGTGCAGGAAACCAGTTTGGCCGAGACGTTGATTCCTAGCTGATTCACGGATGCGTTCTCCCGACAGTCGCCTGGTCCCTGACCCAGCAACGGATTGAACCATCCTGATCCTCGCCCCGTCCTCACTCCTCGTAATCGCAACACCGCACCGCACCACACCGCACCGCGTCCGCCCCGACTCATCCGTCCCCCGACGGAGGCAGCCGAGGCGGACGCGGTTTGCTTTGGGTTTGGATTGCGAGGTGGTCCCGCCCCGCCGTAGCCCGCGCCGACGACGATCGTCTGAGACAGCTCACCGAACTTCCAATCACCCCCTTGCGTGGTCGCCCTGGCTCGTTTACGATCGCCCGAGGACATGCGACAGACGTTGGCGGCATGACCTTGAATGGAATTTCAGGTTGCCCTCTTGACATGGGTGTCGCGCTTCATTTACGATCGTCTGAAAGCGTCGGCGGCGTCGCGTTAGGATTCCAAATGATTCTCTTGCGTGGTCGCTGCGGCCTACTTTGACGATCGTCTGAGAACGTCCGAGATTTTTCATTGGAACCAGGCGAGGTGAGGAATGGCCGAGGCAACCCAGGGTGGTTCGAGCCGCGCGGCGTCTCCCGAGACGACCCGGTTCATTCAAGCGATCCGCGACCGGGTAGGGACGGTGGTGGTTGGTCAGGAGGTGGTCGTCGAGCGCATCTTAATCGCTCTGTTCACGGGGGGTCACCTGCTGTTGCAGGGGGTGCCCGGCCTGGCTAAGACCCTGCTGGTCTCGACCCTCTCCAAAACGATCGACCTGGGATTCAACCGCATCCAATTCACTGTGGACCTGCTGCCTTCGGACATTCTGGGGGCGGAGATTCTCGACCCCCGGACCAACGAGTTCCGGGTTCACCGGGGGCCGGTCTTCACCAACCTACTGCTGGCCGACGAGATCAACCGCGCTGCTCCTAAGGTGCAATCAGCGCTTCTGGAGGCGATGCAGGAGCGTAAGGTGACCATCGGCGGGGTCAACTTCAAACTGCCCACCCCGTTCCTGGTCATCGCCACCCAAAACCCGATCGAGCAATCCGGCACCTTCGAGCTTCCCGAAGCGCAGCTCGACCGCTTCATGCTCTGCCATCGGCTGACCTATCCTCACACCGACGACGAAAAAGAGATGCTCAAGCGTCACCTTCGCTTGGGGGTGCGCCGCGAGGACAACGGGGCCGTGGCCCGCACCGAGTTCGACGTGTTGGACCATGAGCCGGTGGGCGGCACCGAGGATCTCATCCAGGCGATGGAGGCGGTCCACGAGGTCCACGTCTCCGACGCCTTTGTGGATCACGTCATGGAGGTGGTGGACCGGACCCGCCGCCACCCCAGCCTGGAACTAGGGGCCTCCCCCCGCGCCGGCATCGCGTTGCTCAAGGCGTCCCGCGCACGGGCGCTGATCCAGGGACGACGCTACGTCATCCCCGAAGACCTGTTCGCGCTGGCTGAAGACGTGCTGTTGCACCGCATCCGCTTGACCTACGAAGCCTTGGCCGACGGTCTGACTGGCGGCGGCGTCCTACGCGACCTGTTGGGACGCCTAGGCGCGCCGCTCAACGGCGTGCGTGTCAATTCCTCCGCTTCGCTCGCGCGCTTCTGAGCGTGGGTCCACCCACCCACACCGGGCCGACGCAAACGACACCAAACCAACGACACCAGACCAAACCAAACGGATGAGCGGTCCGCGCGTGGTACGCGCCTTGTAAGCTCAGGGGGTTGGCTTTGGAAGGACGCATTGACGAACAACAGGTTCTGGATTCGCGGCGGTTTCAGGTGGCGATTAAGCGGCTGGCCGACAGCCTGGGCTACGGCAGCGATCGCTCGCTGTTTCTCGGTTCGGGGATCGAATACGCTCAGTCCCGTCCCTACCAGTTCGGCGACCCGGTCAAGTCGATCGACTGGAAGGTGACCGCGCGGACCCGCAAACCTTACGTCAAGGAATACGAAACGCCCAAACGCCTGTGCGTTCATCTCGTGCTGGACACCTCGGCCTCAATGGCGGTCTCGTCGATCCCCCGCAGCAAATACGAAACCGCCGTGTTTGTGGCCGGCGGCCTGGCACTGGCCTGTCTGGAACGGATGAGTCCGGTGGGACTGCTCGGAGCCGGCGGTCGGCCGATCCGGGTCCAACCCAGTCTCTCCAAGGACCAGGTGTTGCGCTGGCTTCACCTCCTACGCACCTATCGGTTCGACGAACCAACCACCCTAGCCGACCGCTTGACCGAACTGGGAACCAGCTTGACCGAACGGGTCTTGATCATCGTCCTTTCCGACCTTCACGAACCCGAGGCGCTCGTCCGCCTCAAACGATTAGGCCAGCGTCACGACTGCGTGGCGCTGCGGTTTCAGGACCCAGCCGAAGAGTCGCAGCACCTAAGCGGAGCCGGGTTCCTCCGGGCCCGCGAGGCCGAAACCGGACGCGAGTTCGTCACCCGGGGCCGCGACGCCTTTCTGGAACCCGAAGAGGCCGATCGTCAGCTCAAACGCGCGGGGATCGATCACTTGACCATCCGGACCGACCTTCCCTACGCCGCTCGTCTGCGGCAATTCCTCCGCGCCCGCGACCTGCTGGGTCGAGGAGCACGGACATGAGCAACCTTGTTCCGATGTTGCCCCCCCCTCATCCTCGTTCTTGTGCTTATTATTGGCGGCGCGTCGCGCGGCCTCAGAGGGTCGTTTGGGCTTTGGTCCGCGGTCTGCTGCTCCTTGCGATCGGCTCCACCCCGCTGGTTGGTCCCGCGACGTTGGCCCAGGTTTCCGATTCGGAACAAACAGAGACGGAGACAGGAACGCAGACGCAACCCAACAACGCCGTGCCCACCGCCACGGTTGGAATGCCGATCCGTTTGGAAGGGATCGTGCTGCCAGGTTCGGAACTGGAGGCCACGCCGCTTTCAGACGACCGTGGCAATCGTCTGATGGTCCGGGTGGCGCGGGTCGATCGTCACGGGACCGGCTTCCGCTACACCTTCGAGGTGTACGGTCTGGAACCGGGGCGTTACGATGTGACCGAATGCCTGCGACGCAAGGATCGCTCCCCCTTAACGCCGGGGGAACTGCCGTCGCTGCCGATCGAGGTGACCAGCGTGCTGCCGGCGGGTCAAATCGTGCCCAGACCGGTCGAATTAGCCGAGTCGCCGCGTCCGGGGGGCTATTCCCTGGCGATGTTGATCGGCGCGGCGGTGTGGACCCTTGGTCTGGCTGGGATTCTGCTAGCCGGCCGCGCGGCCCGCGTGCGTCGGGGCCTGGCGGTTCCTGTGGCGACCCTGGCCGATCATCTGCGTCCGCTTTTGGAACAAGCCGCCTCCGGGCGTCTGGACCCCCCTCGTCGCGCCGCGTTGGAGCGGGGCCTGCTGACGCTCTGGCGTCGTCGCCTCAACCTGGTGGAGACCGACCCCGTGGAGGCGTTGGCCCGTCTCAAAGCCCACCCCGAAGCCGGCCCGTTGCTCAATCGTTTGGAGGATTGGTTGCACCGCCCTCCCGCCGAGTTCGAAGGCGGCCCCGCCGACAAAGCGGCGGTCGATCCCGAACTGCGGGCGCTTCTGGAACCCTATCGCCGTTGGCCCGCGACGGTCTGGGCCGAACTCGACCGGCCGGCCGCCGCTTCGCCCATCGGCCTTGAAACCGCGGGCACAGCAGGGAAGGGACGATCCTATGAATGAAACCGACGCGGTTCAGACAACCGAGTTGGTCCTGCGGCTGATTCCGGCGTTGAGCTTCCGCTTCCCTTGGATGTTGACTGCCCTGGCGATCCCTGCGGCGCTGGCGGTCTGGGTCTGGCGGCGTCGGGGCGGAGCGGTCGCTTTGCCGTTCGACCACGGACGCCTTCGCGCCGGAGCCCCCGCGCGGTTCTTCGTCAACCTTGCCGAAACCCTGCCGGCCCTCATCCTGGCGGTGGTCATTCTCATGTTGGCTGGTCCGGTACGGTTCTCCGAACCCCGGACCAAACGGGTGATGACGAACATCGAGCTGTGCGTGGACGTGTCTGGCAGCATGATGTCACCGTTCGGCGACGGTACACGCTACGACATGTCGATGAAGGCAATCGACAAGTTTCTGGATAGCCGCCGGGGCGACGCCTTCGGGTTGACCTTCTTCGGCAACAATTACCTGCACTGGGTCCCGTTGACCTCGGACGTGTCGGCGATCAAGTGCGCCCCACCGTTTATGAAGCCGGAGGTGGCCCCGCTCTGGATGTCCGGGACCGAGATTGGCAAGGCACTGCTGGGTTGTCGGCGCACCCTGGTCGAACGTCAGGAGGGGGACCGGGCGATCATTCTGATCTCCGACGGCGCGAGTTTCGACCTAGGCGGCGGCAACGACGAGGAGGTGGCCCGGCTACTCAAGCGGGACGGCATCGTGGTCTACGCCATTCACATCGATGAAACCGAGATCCCCGACCCGATCGTGACCATCTGTTCGATCACCGGAGGGGACGCCTTTGCGCCCGACGATCCGTCCGCGCTGGAGGCAATCTTCAAACGAATCGACCAGATGACCCCGACCCGCCTAGAAAAGACCCGTCCCGAAACCCTGGACGACTTCATCCCCTATGGCCTTCTGGGCCTGGGGTTGTTGTCGGTGGCGTCGTTGGCCCTGTTCGGAGCGAGGTACACGCCGTGGTGAGCGACGGTCTAGACCCTTCCTGGTGGAACCTGAGCCTCTCCCTGGGAACCGAGGCGATTCCCCCCCTTCTGCCGGAATTGATCGCCGCGGCGCTGGCCATTCTAGGGGCGATGGCTGAGGCTCTGCACGCCCGGCGGGTCGCGCGGGTGGCCCACCTTGCTTTCGGACCTCGGCGACGTCCCGCCGCCTGGGCGGTCGCCGCACCCGTGTTTCGAGTCCTCTCGCTGGCGGCGTTGGCTTGGGGGTTCACTACGTTGATCCTCGAACCACCCACGGTTCACGGCCAGATCGAGTTGCCCGACCGTCAAAAGCGGCACATTCTGCTGCTGCTGGACGTGTCGCCCAGTATGAGGCTCAAGGACGCCGGACCCGAGGGCAACCAAACCCGCCGCCGTCGCGCTGCCGAACTCATGGAGTCGTTCTTCGAGCGGGTGCCAATCTCCCAGGCGTTGGTGTCGATCGTGGCGTTTTACAACGGAGCCAAGCCGGTGGTCGTCGATTCCCGCGACCTGGAGGTGATCCGCAACATTCTCAACGACCTGCCGTTAGAACAGGCTTTTCCCACCGGACGCACCACGTTGTTCACCGCGCTTGAGGAGGCCGCAGCAATTGCCAAGCCGTGGAACCCCAAGAGCGCGCTTGTGGTGATCGTCACCGACGGCGACACCGTGCCGGCCCAAGGGATGCCGGTGTTGCCCGCCTCGGTGCGCGACGTGGTGATCGTCGGAGTGGGCGACCCCCGCGTTGGTTCGTTCATCGGCGGTCGTCAGTCGCGTCAGGATGTCTCGACGTTGCGTTCGCTGGCTGCACGTCTCAACGGCACCTACCATGACGGCAACGCCAAGCAGATTCCAACCGCCTTGCTCGCCGAGGTGATCGGTGTGGAAGAGTCCGGCGTCTTCGAGCGTCTAACCCGCCGCGACTACGCCCTGATCGCCTTGGGCGCGGGTGGCTTAACCCTGGCGGGTCTTCCCTGGTTGTTGCACCGCTTCGGCACCCGCTGGCGTCCCGGCGTGCCGTCGCCCGAACGGCGTCCCCGCCCTCTCGTTCCCGACGACGCTTGAGCCCCGACCCGGCTCGCCACCCTCCCCGCTTCTCTCGCCTCAGCCCATTTTCGCCTGGTTCCGTCCGCTTCACCCCCCCCACGTTTCCCTTTTTCCCTTCCCTCTTCCTTCCGCACGGAGTCTCGCCGATGCGAACCGTGGCTCTTCTAGCCTGGCTTTTGATCCCGCTGGCGGCGGTGGGCTACCACTACGGCCCCGGCCAACGCGAATTGGCGCTCGATGAAGCCCGCCTGATTCTGGTCGCCGCCGACCAGGCCGCCCTCGCGGGTCAGTGGGCCGCGGCGGCCAACGGCTACGACGCCGCGCTGACCAAGCTGCCGGACGATCAACGCGACACGATCCGCAAGGTACGCTTGGAACGGGCCAAGGTCTGGATGAAGGACGGCAAGTTGCCCGAAGCGCGGGCCGACCTCGAAGCCCTGGTCGAAGACCTCACCGCTGATCCGGCCGCCCCCGCCCAACTGCTCACCGAAGCGCGTCGGGTCCTGGCTCGGTCCCAGTACCTCATGACTTGGCTAATGCGTCTGGAAGGCCAGCCCCGCGCGGAGTGGGAACCCGAAATCGATTCGGCCCGGCAAAACTACCGCCTGCTGGCCGAACAGGCCGACCAAACCGAACGACCCGCCGCTGAAGGCGACCTCGAAGCCGCGATTCGCCTGGCCCGTCTTGACCTTGAGGAACTCCAAGGTTTGCCCATCCCCTCCGAATGCAAGAACTGCAAAAGCGGCCAGTGCAAAAAGCCCAGCAGGAAACCGATGAAGAATCCCACTACCGACAGCCGTAGCGCCGGCTCCGGCCCCCCGCCCGATGACTCCGGCTCCTGAGCCGCGATCCGATCGCCTCCTGTCTCCACCGGAATCGACGGCGACGGGCGGATGGAGTTGAGTGAGGTTAGGATTGGTGTTGAGGTCGGTATCATTACGCACGATGGTGTTTTCACAACCGGAAATGAGTTTATCTTATGAGCGCGCGGCGTGATGTGACAGCGGCGGCGACGCCGCGACCAATCGGGCGGAACTGGGGCAACGATGGCGCGATCACAGCGCTGGCGGCAGTGCTGGTCACGGTCACGGTCGCGGTGGGGCTCGATCCTCGGGGGACGCCGGCCCTGGGTCAGTCGGCGGCGACGGGAACGTCGGCGACCACGTTTCGGATTCAACCGCTTCAGCCCGCCCCTGCCATTCGCGCCGCGTCAGGCGGCACGGCGACGATGCGCTCGACGGCTCAAACCGTGGGTGGTTCTAACCCGGTCGCGGCCGCGTCCAACGCCGCGGCGTCCCCTCCGGTGGATCCCCAGGTCGCGGCGATTGCTGCCAAGTATGATCCGTTGGCCAGCTACGCCCGCTCCGGCTCCTCGGAGCTGCCTGACCCGTTTTCTCCGCCCGTCGGCGCGCCTGATCCTGTGACCGAGCAACGTCTCGCCAAAATCAATCAACGGACGTTTGATCGTCGGCCTTCGGTCATCCTGCGCGCTAAGATCGAACCTATGATTCGGAACAACGGGTCGGACGTCCCCACGTCCTCCGCGTCGCGTTCGGGCAGCGCGGCCGACAAGGCCACGCTCACCCAGGTGCTGGCGTCCAAGATGATCGTGAGGGGGGACGTGGTGATCGAGGCCGACGACCTTGATGCGCTAGCAACCACGCAGGCTGCCGCTTCTAACGCGGCTGGGTCCGAACAACCAGCGGACGCGGCGGTGCCCGACCCGTTCGACAAGGAGTTGGACGCTCTGGAACGCGAGGTAACACTGGGCCAATGGCAAGCAGCGCGCAATCGCCTGGCCGGGTTCCCCCCGCGATTGGCGATGGCCGCATATGATCGCATGATTCAAACCTTGCAGACCCCTCGGGAAAGCCGAATGATGCCGGTCATGGTACCGGTCGAGGAGGAAGGGGTCGATCGTTTCTTCTTCGGTCCCCGCTTCACTCAACAGACCTACGAATTTGGCGAGCGTAACCTATTCACGTTGGCGGATTTGCTAGGGTTGTTACAGGCGACGCCCGGCGACTTCAAACGCGACCAGGTCGAACCCCTAGGAGCGATCGTCCGCCAGGGGCTCGATGGTGGTTTGGTGACCGAGGAATTGGTGACTCGTTTGCGCCAAGAGATCGACCGCGACCCAGCGACCGCCAAACGGGTCATGGAGGCCGCCGACCGCGTCCGCGAGGCCGAGAGGCGGACCGATTCCCAGGACAAGGCCAACACCCAGACCAGGGCGAAGACAGTTCCAATGGGACTGACGGCCCGCTGGGTCTGCCGGATTCTGGACGCGGCCGATCTCGACGTGGAACTTGAGCCGTTCCTGCCCAGTTTGGATCAGGCCCGCGAGGCCGACGACCGCGAAGCGTTCAACCTCTGGGCCAAACTCGGATTGGCCCGGTTCGCTCAGACCGGACGCATTGTCGATCTCGAAGCGGCCTGGGAGGCGACTCAATCGGCTTTAGCCGTTGGCGAGATCGCTGACGACCAAAAAGCCGACGCGCTGACCCGCGCGGTGGACCTGGCCACCAAAGTCCGCGAGGAGTTGGGCCGGTCCTGGCTGGTGGAGAGTTTCACTAAGCGCCCCGAGCGAGGTCGGGAAATTCTGGTGGCCATCGGTCGCGGCGTGGCCCAGGCACTGCTGAGCGAAGAGGCCACCGACCCCAACGCGCGGCTCAAACGGCTGGAACTTCAGAAGAAGGCGGTGGAGATCCTCCTGGAATCAGCCCCCAACCAGGCCGACCAGTGGGGCGACACCCTCGACCTTCTGGCCGCCGGTTGGCTCCGTGAGGCCGAGTTCTCCCGCCGGTTTGACCGCACGCGGGGCGCGGCCGCGCCAATGAAGCGCGACCGCTTCGGTAATTTCTACTACTCTGACGATGACGACCCCATGACGGCGATGCTCGGCGGCAATAGTCAACTGCCCCGGCCAATCCCAGTGGATCGTTTGCTCGACCAAGCCCCTGATTCCCACTGGCTCGCGTTCGTCGAACCGGGTGTTCGACCTCGTTACGCCCGCATCCTGGCCCAACTCCACCTCAAGTTCGCCGAGGAGGACAAGGCGTTTCCTTATATCGAACGCCTCGCCGCCACCCACCCCGACCAGGCGCGGGGACTCGCCGAGGAATTCCTGGTTGTTTGGACCAAAAATCACAAGCTCAACGTCGCGCCCGAGCAGGAACGTAACCCGTATGTGTTCATTTTCGGCTTCGAACAACGGGCCTCGGGCATCCCCCTGACCCGCTCCAAGCAGGAGCGCAACCTCAAGGAACTGGCCGAGTATGTCGGCCGCCTTCGCGCCCTGGAGGGATTGGGCGACCTGGACGAACGCCTGTTGACCGAGGCGTTCACCGCCTGCCATAGTCCGGCGGAAGTCTATCGGATCGAGACGATCGAAACCGTCTTCGGTCCATTCGACCAACTCAAGCCACGCACCCTGTCCGCCTTCGCCCAGTCGATGCGCGCCAATCTAACCGGTCTGTGGCGCAACCCCGCCGTCCAAAAGACCCAAAAAACCAACCGCAAGCTTCAGGACATCAAGGCCGAGGTCGCCCGAGGTTACCAGGTCGCCCGCGCCGTGCTGGATCGGGCCGCCCAGGTCCATCCCGACGATTGGTCGATCGCCCTGGCTACTGCCGCGCTCGCCCACGACGAACTCGAATTCCGCCGCGAGGTGGCCGTCTCCAGCGATGACGTGCCCCAACGCCTGGCGATCTTCGACCGCTTCGCTCGCGCTGCCCAACTTTATACCCGCGACGCCGCTCACCGCGCCGAGAACGACGAATCGCTCGACCCGTTCCAAATCTGGTTCTATGCGAGTCTGGGGGCGTGCGACCTGGGACGGATCACCGAGGAGATGGTGGCCGACCCCAACCAACCCGCTCGAATCAAGGCCGCGTTGGAGGCGATGCCCGCCGAGGTGGCCGAACGTCATCGCGCCCGGTTCGCCTCCGACCTGTTTGCGCGGATGGGAGCGGTCAACCCGGCGGTCAAGTTCCGCTACCTTAAATCGGCCTTCCAAATCATCGGCGACCACGAACACGCCCGCGAGGCTCGACGCATCCTCGACTATTACAACGACCTCGTGACCGAAATCCGCCTCGAAACCCACCTTGACGGCGAGTCCTCCAACGTGGGCACCGATCGGCCCTTCGGCCTGTTCGTTACCCTGCGGCACACCCGCGAGATCGAACGCGAGGCCGGCGGCTTCGCCAAGTATCTTCAGAATCAAAACAACGGGATGATGTTCTATTACAACTATGGCCGTCCACTGGAGAACTATCGAGATAAGTTCACCGAAGCTGCCAAGAAAGCGCTGGAGGATCAATTCGAGGTGGTGTCGGTG
>Ga0209017_10000777_pt1 | contig 29134 bp, 24 predicted proteins | sample YNPBryunderm2012_FD_185812 | JGI IMG/M metagenome (GOLD analysis project Ga0209017, IMG submission 185812) | Anoxygenic and chlorotrophic microbial mat microbial communities from Yellowstone National Park, USA - YNP Bryant MS undermat 2012... ...
CCGAGTGTGTTCAAGGTGAATGGAAGCTATCCCCTTCCCAAGGGTGCCGAGATCGTCCAGCACCGGGGCAAGCCGCATGTCCGCATTCGTGAGCGGGGCGGAATGAAGCTATACCCGCTGACCGCTGACGGAACGAAGTATCTCAAGCCGTCGAAAGCATGGTATTTCACCGTTACCGATACCGACGGGCAGCGGAAGCGTATCAGGGGATTCAGTGACAAGGCCGCGACTGAAGCTCTGGCCGTCGAGACGCAACGCCGCGCTGACCGCCGACGGGCCGGGCTGATCGACCCCTGCGAAGAACATCTGAACCGACCGTGGCGGGAACTTTTAACTGGCTACGAAACCTATCTAGCCAGCAAGGGCACTACGGCCAAACACCGCACCGAGACGCTACGGCTGATCCGCGACGCGCTGACCGCCTGCGCGTTCACGACGCTAGGCGACATCGACGCGGGCAAGGTCGGCGCGTGGTTGACCGTTCAGCGGCGTGATCGACCCGCCGTGGAACTAGCACCGGGCGATTGGTTCCGACCGCGTGACGTGGCCGCAATGCTGGGCGTGACCCTCGGCGCGGTTGCTAAGCGCCTTCGCTCCCTAGGGCTGACCGCGACCGGCGCGGGTCGCGCCCGACGCTACCCCCGTGCCACGGTCGAGGCCCTGCTGGCGGGCAGCAGGGAAGGGATGGCACCGGCCACGGTCAATCACTACACCATCGCGCTGCGGGGGTTTGGCCGCTGGCTAGTGCGTACCCGGCGCGTGACCACCAACCCGTTCGAGACACTGGCCCTGGTGCCGACCGCGACCGACGTTCGCCGCCGCCGCCGGGCGTTGACCGATGACGAACTGCGCCGCTTGCTCGAAGCGACCCGTGCCAGTACGCGGACGATTGGCGGACTAACCGGCCAGGATCGGTACGCGCTGTATCTGGTCGCCGCATCAACGGGCATCCGGGCTGGCGCGCTGGCCGGGCTGACGCCGCGTGCGTTCGACCTGGGCTCCCCTTCCCCGTGTGTAACCGTACCGGCGCGGCTGAGCAAAAACCGCAAGATGCACGTCGCGCCGCTGCGCCCGGACGTGGTAGCCGTGCTACGCGGCTATCTGGCCAGCAAGCCCGCCGACGCGCCGGTCTGGGGCAGCGCGCCGGTCGATGGTCACGGGGCTAGGATGCTGCGTCGCGATCTGCGCGACGCGGGCATCCCCTACCGCGTCGAGACTCCAGACGGCCCGGCCTACGCCGACTTCCATAGTCTCCGGCATACGTTCCTGACCAGTCTGGGCAAGGCCGGGATCGAACTCCGCACCGCCCAATTGCTCGCCGGGCATTCATCGCCAACGATCACCGCCCGCTACAGTCACCGCTCACTGGCCGATCTGGCCGACGCGGTGCGGAAACTACCGTCACCAACCGGAGATACGGCATCGGTTATCCGTACCATATCCGTACCAACCGGGTGCGCTGAGGGGCATTCCGAGGCATCAAGCGACAACACCCAGACGATCAACCCACCATCGGGAGTGTTGTCGGAACCTGTTGCTGTGACTGGGTTTGACGCTAGCTGTCATCGAGAGGCAGCGGGGGGCAAGAGTGAAGGCGGTGGGGGTCGAACCCACGACCAGCGGATACCAGATCAGCTTGTACCGGGAATCGCGGGCCATTCGCTGAAAGTCAATGGAGACCGCAAACAGGGCATCGCGGACGGATCGGCCGTTTGCTCGTATCGTCGGCGGTCAGCATTCGGGGTGTAACCGCGGTCAGGCATAGAATCGCTACGAGTGCTACCAGGAGAGGTCGGTACATGATGCCTCCAGTTCAGAGTCAGGAAAGCTGAGTGTGATCATCTGCCGGTTATTCGCGGCCGTACAGTCGGGCTCGAAGATTCGCGTTTTCCACCATTCCCGGAATCAACAGCAAGTCAATCAACTGGCCGATGAAAAACAGCCCGAGTGTCAGCAGCCAGATCACGCCCGTCACCGGTTTCTTGAGATAGAAACGGTGAATGCCGCAGAATCCGAAGATACCCGCACACCACAACAAATAAGCAGTCCCGGTGGAATACACGCTATCCCCTCTGATCATCTGGTCGGATACGATCCCGTCATGCTAGCCGATTCAGCGACGATGACCCAGCCGACAATCATCCCGGCTGATGGGGAAATCGCCCCGCCTGGTCATGCCATCATCTTGCCCCGATCTCGAGATGAATTTACGCTGGGAAAGAGATTAGCTATGCTAGACTGATGCGTAGTCGTGCCAGGTCGGGAGAATTCTCATGAGCACTGATGTGAGCGTTGAGTCGAAGCAATTGCGGATGAAAGAATTTATGCAATTGCTACCTTTGACAGCAGAACTTGCTGGTCTGCCAAAATGCGATCCGCAGCGGCTGTTCACCCCGGACCAGCTGGAAGCACGGGCCACCAGCTTACGTTCCGCATATAAAATTGCCCGGCAACTGATTCGTGAGATCGGTGAGCAAGGCAGTTAAGCCCGGAGCCGCACCCCGTGGTTCCGTTCATCCATCGCTCATACCCCTGTCGAGGGAGGGTTGTTTCTCATCAACTCGGCGAGTCTATGCAAATGCGCCGTCAGCGACTCCATCGGTAAACCGATCACATTGCTGCAACTGCCTTCCACGACCGTCAGGAACGGATCCTCTGGCATTTGCAAGGCATATGCTCCCGAACAACCCTGCCATTGCCGGGTTTGTAGATATGCTTCCACCTCGGCTTCCGTCAAATGTTTCATCTCAACCAGGCTACGCTCTTGCCACGAAAGTTGCCAGTCGGCCGGCCGAAGCCACAGACAGACACCCGTCCAGAGTTCATGCACTCGACCCGAAAGCCGGTGCAGAATCCTGCGGGCGTCGGCTTCATCTTCCGGTTTTCCGACCACGCGACCATCTAGCCAGCCCACGGTGTCGGCGGCAATGATGACGCCTTCCGGAATCTGGCGGGCGACCGCGGCCGCTTTCAGCCAGGCCAGTTCTGCAACATAATGTCGGACATCCCCGAGCCGAGCTTCGGTCGGCTCATCGATGTGCGATGGCTGAACTGTAAACTCAAAGCCGTGCATCGCCAGCAATTCTCGCCGACCCCGAGAGCCGCTCGCGAGAATTAACGAAAACGGCAACGATGGCAGCATGACTGCAGCACCTCGGCAAGCATCGGCCAAAGTCGATCAGGAGTTAGTTCCTGAAAACAGCGAAACTGATGCGGGCAGCGTTTGAAGTAGCTGCCGCCGCAGGCAACGGTTGTTTCCACGCCCCCGCCGCTGACAGCGTACGGTCCGTGTTTCACCGTCTTCGTGCAAGTATACGGGGCAATGCACGGAAGACCGAGCGCTGCTGCCAGATGCAACGGTCCGGTGTCGTTCGCAATCATCATGTCAGCCAGCGAAAGGATGGCGGTCAGTCGCGGCAAGCTGGTTTTCCCAGTCAAATCAACGACCGAACCGCGGACCGACGTTGCCACTGTCGCGGACAGCGGGCGATCTTCGGCAACACCGACCAGGATGATGCTGCCACCGACGGTAGATAACGCCCTCCGCGCCAATTCCGCGAAGTACGCCGCGGGCCACTGTTTCGTCAACCATCGCGATCCTGGAGCTACGACCAGCCAGGGCCGTGGTAGACCCGCAAGCTCGGCTTCGGCCGCGGATCGTTCCTCTGGCGAAATGGGGAGCCGAAACTGTTTTTCCACCGCCCCGGCTCCGAGCCACTCCACCACATGCCAGTATCGATCCACAGCGTGAATCTGCTCCGCGTCCGGAACTGCAATCCGATGGGTGTAAAAATACCGGGCCCCCTCCCGAGCTTCAGCAAACCCCAGGCGAACAGGTGCCCCGCTTGCCGCCGCCATCAGACCTGTCCGCAGCAAGCCCTGTAAATCGATGACGAGATCAAAGCGATAGCGACGGAGTTCGTTGAAAAAACTCAACGTGCTAGACACGCCGACCCCGAAGCCCCGTCGGAAACTGCTCCGATCAAAGGCAATCGTCCGGGTCAGATCCGGATGGCCCTGCACCAGTGGCTCATACACGCGGTTGATAATCCAGCTGATCTCAGCGTCCGGGAACCGTTGTCGCAGGGCGGTCAGCACCGGCAACGCGTGGCAGATATCCCCCAGAGCACTCGGTTTGATCAGGGCAATTCGCTGAAAACGGTCCATCCGCAGGCTCTTCGACCATCAAAGGCGTCCCTCCCGGCCATGCCGGGCATCACACCCGGGGGAGCGTCCTCGTTCCATCGACCGGGTCAACTTAGCAGCCGCTCGTGCCGGCGGGGGATCATTTGTTCTCTCGGGTGATCATCACTGCCGGTGCCGGCGCGGTTCGGATGGCTGGCAGCAAGGCTAGGACCAGCACCATCGTTGTACTCGCCACCAGGTAGGGCAAGATCCGCGTATCACTGAGGAAAAAGACCGTGCTGCCGACCAGCGGACCGAAAATTCGCCCCAACGCGGAAAATGCCTGATTCACCCCGAGAACTTCCCCTTGTCGATTCGGATCCGATCGCTTCGAGACGAGCGATGCCACGGAGGGATTCAGGAATGCAAACCCGAAGACACCGACCGTCACACTCAAGTAAAAAAGTGGTTTCAGCCCGACGACTGCATCCGGAGACAGTCTCAGCAGATGTGCACCGTATGCCACAGCAATGAGTCCCCCCAGCCCCAGGAGCATCAGGCTGATCCCCAGGGTGAGAAGCTGTTCCTCGGATCGGCGAGTCGATAGCGGGCGGTAAATCCCTCCTTGTGCAATCATCAGCACGAAACCGATGTAGGCGAAGACCAGAAAATTATCGCGGTTGTCCAGTTGAAACGCCGCGGCGGTGAACAGCGACAAGGTGCCTTCGAAATTGGCGAAGGCAAAAATCGCCAGGAAATACATCAGCACCAGTGCCCCCACCGTCGGCATCCGCAATACCTCGATCGTCCGCTGCAGGCTGAAGAATTCTCGCGGGGGATTCGAGCCGGGCTGAAGCGTTTCCGGTAACAGCAAGATCGCCAGCAGTAAGGAGAACACCGACAATCCGGAGGCCATCACTCCCGGGGCCCACAATTCCCGCTCGAATAATTCCAGACCCAGGTAAGCGATCAGCGGACCGAAAGTAAAGCCGATGCCGAAGGCCGCCCCGATCAAGGCCATGCCTTTTGCCCGACGTTCAGGCGGGGTACAGTCGGCGATCACTGCCGCCGCTGTGCCGACACTGGCTCCAGCGATCCCGGCACCAATCCGTGACAGCAACAACAATCCCAGCGCCAGCATCGCCTGATTCTCGGGAAGTGCCGAGGCATACCCGAACAAGGCATAAAATACCACCGAGCCCGCAAGACTCAGCATCAGGATCGGCCGACGGCCGTAACGATCCGATACACGCCCCCACATCGGGCTGAAGATAAACTGCATTACCGAAAAGCTGCTATATAATAATCCGATGATCAGACCACGCGACTCAACCGGAAAACCCGTCAACAACTCCTGAGCAATCCGTGGCAGCAGTGGCAAAACAATCCCGAAACCAAGCAAGTCGATGAACACCACAAGAAAGACAATCAGTAAGGCACGGCGTTGGCCGGGCTCTGCTGCCGTCTCAGGTTTCGTCGCATCATCAGCGGAGATCATTCGCGCTTTCAAAATGGCAAGCAGGTCAATCGGAACTTTCCATCACCAGTCATCATGAAGATACCGTTTGCCTGGGGGAATCGGCCAGTCTGCTTTCTTTAGCGATTGCGGAAACACTGACATCTTCGGCCTTTCGAAACAATTTCTCGTTCTTGCCGAACCGCGAATGACTCCGAGAGAATCGCAGACTACGATGAGACATATCGGCCATGTTCAAACCCTTATCCATGATCGAGGAAGGATTCACATGGGATCTGGCATCACGGCAAGAGCCGTGGGGATAATCCTCACCGGCTTTGTTTCAACGGCTCCACTCCTGGCTCAAGAATCCCGCACTCATGACGTAGTACCCGCGGATTACTTCAGCTTGTCGGGCTTAGCCGAGGCCGCCTTATCCCCGGACGGTCAAACCGCGGCTTATATTGAAGCCCGCTGGGACACGGCCGATTCCCTTCGCAAATCCGATCTCTGGATTGTCGCCACCGACGGTCACGGCCAACCACGCCGTCTGACCACCGAGCGGGCAAACGATCGTCAGCCCCGCTGGTCCGCCGACGGCAAGGCCATTTACGTCCTCGGCAATCGCAAACATCCTGGCCACACTCAGCCTCCCTATGATGGTTCGACACAACTTTGGCGGATCCCGCTCGATGGCACCGAACCCCGCGCCCTGACTCGACACCCCGGCGGGATCGCAAGTTTTGATTATGCTGCGATTCCGGACAAACTGTTTTATACAGTCGATGCCAAGGTGACTGATACCGACCCGTTTACCCTCCTCCGCGAAAAATTTCCCAGTCTGGAGTACGGGCACGGTCAACGCACTGTTTCCGAACTGTATCAACTGGACCCGGTCAATTGGCGTGCCGAGAAGATTGTTGCGGAAAACCAGTACATCCGTGAATTCGCCGTCAGCCGAGACGGTCAACGGCTCGCCATGATCACGGCCAAGGATGACAGCGTTTTGCAGTCCGAGGGTTTTTCCCGGGTTGAAGTCTGGGACGCACAGTCGAAGCGAGTAACAGCCACCGACGAGGGCTGGAAAGCGGATGCCGGCTCCCCGTGGCCGTGGCTCGGGCATCTTGCCTGGAATCCTGCAGGGACCCGCCTAGCCTTCAATACCATCTTCGATGGCTACCCGGCGGAAATTATTGTGCAAACCTTCCGGGATGGCCGCTGGCATGGGAAACGGCTTCCACGACCCGACGGCCTTCATGTCCAGGGCTACGGCAGCCCTCTCGCCTGGGCCGATGACGACCGGCTGGTCGCCCTCGGGGAACGGCACAGCCGGGTCGGACTCTGGATCGTTCGTGCCAGCGGCGAAACCGAAGCAACGACCACCCCGAAACACTCGGTCATCGGCAATTTGGCCATGGTGCCGGGGATCGCCGACTGGCTGACCGTCCACGATCCCTACGGTGTGATGCCCTCACTCCGATTTGGACCGGAAGAACGGATCCTGGTCAGCCTGAATTCGCACACAAAAACCTGGAAACTGCCGACGATTCGGCACATCACCTGGAAAGCCGTGGATGGCAGCACCGTCGGCGGCGTGCTCGAACTTCCTCCCGGTTATCAACACGAAACCGGCAGAATCCCTCTGATCGTCGCCATTCACGGCGGCCCGACCACGGCCAGCAAGTCCGAACTCATCTTCGATCCGCACAATGGCCGCTTGTATTTCAGCACCGCTGGCTACGCCGTGCTCGCTCCGAATTACCGTGGCTCCACGGGATACGGCGACAAGTTTTTGATCGATCTGATCGGACGGGAAAATGATCTCGATGTGGGTGATATTCTTTCCGGCATCCAGCATCTCATCGCCCAGGGAATCGCCGACCCGGAACGAATCGGTGTGACGGGCTGGAGCAACGGGGGTTATCTGACAAACTGCCTGATCAGCCGCGGCGATTCACCGGTCCAATTTCGTGCCGCCAGTTCTGGTGCCGGGATTCTTGATACAGTGGCCGAGTGGGGCTTCAATGATGAACCGGCGTATCCGATGGTGTTCAAAAAAGGCTTGCCCTGGCAAACTCCGGAAATTTATCGGAAGACTTCGCCCACCTATCAGCTTGGCAACATCCGCACACCCACACTTATCCACGTCGGTGGAAACGATGTCCGCTGCCCCCCAGGCCACAGTCGGATGCTGTACCGGGCCTTACGAGAATATGTCCGAGTCCCTACGGAATTGGTGGTCTACCCGAATGAACCTCACGGGCTGACGCGAATGCCGAACCGCCAGGCCAAAATGGAATGGGATCTAGCCTGGTTTCGGCACTACTTTCGCGTTGAAAACTCGCCCAAGGAATGATGCCGTGCTGATCCCCTTGTCTGGGTTCGCTTATCGCCGCACCAGACACGGCTTCGGACACGTTGACCGAGATCGATTGTTTTTACTGGCCGCAGACACACAACGCTTACGACTTGCCGCCACCGGCCAGGGTGGAGCAGGCGGCGAAAGCTTAAAACTCACGGCTGATCGTTTGCTGCTCAGGTGCTCTGGAAGATGACGGAACGGGAATTTGCGACCGAAGTCGTGGCGCGCTTACAAAAAGCCGGCTACCAGGCATTCTGGGCGGGTGGCTGTGTCCGCGATGAGTTGCTCGGCTTGCCCCCCGCGGATTACGATGTCGCGACCGATGCCCGACCCGAGCAGGTGCAAGCCCTTTACAAACGCAGCCATAGCTTCGGAGCTAGCTTCGGGGTGGTCGAAGTTCTCGGCCCTCGCGGCCCGGATGGCTCGTGGCTGAAGGTGCAAGTCGCCACCTTCCGCTCTGATGGCGTCTACTCCGATGGCCGGCGACCGGATCAAGTCACCTTTTCGACCGCGGAAGACGATGCTCGCCGACGCGACTTCACCATCAACGGCTTGTTTTACGATCCGGTCGCTGGCAAATTAATCGATTATGTTGGCGGCGAAGCCGACATCCACGCCAGGATTCTCCGAGCGATCGGCGATCCCTTTCAGCGCTTCCGCGAAGATAAACTCCGGATGCTCCGTGCCGTGCGGATGGCCGCCCGCTTTGAACTGAGCATCGACCCCGGCACCTTGGCAGCAGCTCGGCGGATGGCCAACGAAATTCGCATCGTCAGTGCGGAACGCATTGCCGAGGAACTCCGCAAAATCTTGATCGATCGCCACCGGGCCGAAGGAATCCGACTGCTGCGAGAGTTTGAGTTATTACCGCCGATTCTGCCGGAATTGGTCCGCACCATCGGCTTGCCTCAAGGCCCCACGTTGACCTCCACCGGAGATCTCTGGGACCACTTGCTCAGCGTTTTACGGCTTCTCAGCGGACCAGTCTGGCCAGAACCCGCGGCCGTGTCGTTTCCGCTGGCTTTTGCCGCACTGCTGCACGACATCGGCAAACCGGAGACGTTCGCTCGCGCCGCCGACCGCTACACCTTCCATCATCACGAACAACTGGGTGCGCAAATCAGTGGGGAAATCTGCAAGCGACTACGGCTATCGAACGCCGAAACAGAACGGATTGTCTGGCTGGTCCGCTTTCATCAATACCTGGTGGATGCCCCGGTCATGCGGGCCAGCAAACTAAAGCCGATGCTCGTCCATCCCGGAATCGGCGAGTTGCTTGCTTTGCACCGTGCCGATGCACTTGCCAGCCAACGCAGCCTGGAAGCCGTGGAATTCTGTGAACGCCTTTTGCGGGAACACGCTAAAGAGGAATTGAATCCACCGCCGCTTTTGACCGGCAACGATCTTCGCCATCTCGGTCTCACCCCCGGACCAGAATTCAAAATCATCCTGGAACAACTCCGCGATGCACAACTCGATGGCCGGATCACAACCCGTGACCAGGCCGAGCAATTCGTTCACAACTGGAAAAATCCCCCGGACGAATTACGATTCGCAGGAGAAATTTCCGAAAAAAAACGCTCTTGAGTCCAGTAGAGAAAATCGCACTGGACGACTGCTAATCTTGCTTCTATAAATAGCATAAGGGTAGTACGATTTGTCAGGGTCCGTAATCAGGAGTACGCCGATGACGCTCTTGAGCCGAAAAGCGGATTATGCACTCCTGATTTTATCGTACCTGCATCGGCATCCGGGTGGCTGCAATGCCCGGGAAGTGGCCGAGCGATTCGCCCTCAGCCGCCCGTTTGTCGCCAATATTCTCAAGGAACTTTGCCACAAAGGCTATGTTCGCAGTCATCGCGGGGTCAAAGGCGGCTATGCTCTTCACCCGCAAGCGGTGACGGCCCGATTGGCAACACTGCTGGAAGATATCGACGAACGATTTCGTTTGACCTTGTGTAGCCCGAACTCCGGACACAACGAGTGTTGCTCTCTTGAAGCTGTCTGCCCGGTGAAAGCACCGCTGGCGGAAATCCATCAGCGGATTATGGAGGTGCTGCGAGGGGTGACACTCGGGGATATTTTCCCCCGAAGCGAAGACCCGGCAACGGCTCCTTTGAGCTTGCTGTCATTATTGCCGCCATCGGAGCCCTGCCCATCCGAACCCCTACCAGTGCCCCTTGCCGCCAAGCCAGTGACGGCGTGAATTGTTCTACTGGCTTATCGAGTGTGTTGCTTTTTCATCAGGAGTTAGCGCCATCATGGCCGTGAAGTTGCCGATCTACATGGACAATAATGCCACCACCCGCACCGATCCCCGGGTGGTGGAAGCAATGCTACCTTATTTCACCGAGCATTTTGGCAATGCCGCCAGCCGGAATCACCCCTTTGGCTGGAAAGCCGAAGCCGCGGTGGATGACGCCCGCGAGCAAATCGCTGAACTGATCGGGGCCAGCGGCAAAGAAATCATTTTCACTAGCGGGGCCACCGAATCGACCAACCTGGCGATCAAAGGCATCGTGGCGATGTACAAGAAGAAAGGGAATCATATCATCACCCAGGTCACGGAACATAAAGCAACCCTGGATGTCTGCAAACGGCTGGAACGAGAAGGCTGCCAAGTCACGTATTTGCCTGTGGATAAATACGGCCAGGTTAATCCCGAACAAGTTCGTGAGGCAATCACCGACAAAACGATCCTTGTCTCAATCATGGCAGCCAACAATGAAATCGGCACCCTCCAGCCGATCAAAGAAATTGGTGCGATTTGCAAGGAAAAAGGTGTCTTTTTCCACACCGACGCCGTCCAAGCGGTCGGTAAAATCCCCATCGATGTGATCGCGATGGGCATCGACTTGCTGAGCCTGACCGCACACAAAATTTACGGCCCCAAGGGAATCGGGGCCCTCTACGTCCGCAAAAAAGACCCCCGCGTCCGCCTCGAACCGCAAATCGACGGCGGCGGGCACGAACGCGGTATGCGTTCCGGCACTTTGCCGGTGCCGTTGATTGTCGGCTTCGGCATGGCCTGTGACATCGCTCGCCGTGAAATGCCGGAAGAAGCCCCCCGGACCTTCCGCCTCCGCGAGCGACTGCGGACTACCATCATGGAGCGTCTTCCCGAAACGTATTTAAACGGGCATCCCACCGAACGCTTGCCCGGAAACGCCAACATCAGCTTTGCCTATGTTGAAGGAGAAGGGCTGATGATGGGTATTAAAGATGTTGCGGTCTCCTCGGGTTCGGCCTGTACTAGCGCCAGCCTCGAACCCAGTTACGTCCTTCGCGCCTTGGGCGTCGGGGACGAACTTGCTCACAGCAGTATCCGTTTCGGCATCGGTCGCTTTAATACCGAAGAAGAAGTCGATTACGTTGCCGATCTGGTTGTTCGCGAAGTTCAACGGCTCCGGGAAATGTCGCCGTTGTTCGAAATGGTGCAACAAGGCATCGACTTGACGAAAATCGAATGGGCCGCCCACTAAGATATGTTATTGAACAACGTCCATGAAGGAAGGCTTATCGAAATCGCCGTCCACGGATTGTTTCTGATTGACCTCGACTGATCATGATTTGCTTGAGGAGTCTGCTATGCCTTACAGTGAAAAAATCCTCGATCATTATAATAACCCGCGGAACGTCGGCAGTTTTTCCGCCAACGACCCAACCGTTGGTACCGGCCTAGTTGGTGCCCCGGAATGTGGCGACGTGATGAAATTGCAAATCCGGGTGAATCCGGAAACCGGAATTATCGAAGACGCAAAATTCAAAACGTTTGGCTGTGGCAGTGCTATCGCCAGCAGTTCCCTCGCCACGGAGTGGCTCAAAGGCAAAACCCTCGATGAGGCCATGGCGTTGAAAAACACCGCGATCGTTGAGGAACTGGCACTCCCCCCTGTGAAAGTGCATTGCTCGGTCTTGGCCGAAGACGCCATTAAAGCCGCGATCAAAAATTACCAAGAAAAACAACGACAACTCGCTTCTGCCGAAGCCACGCCGGCTAGTGCCGCCACTTAAGAATGGCGGTGAGGGCGTGGCAGTGTGTATAATAGTGTTGTCCATCAACCTCCAGCGATAAGGATGCAATCTTATGTCCACCGTCTCGGAATCTTGCAGCGTCGGTTTGAAAACCGCCGAAACAAAACCCGCCGTGGAAATTCACCTGACCCCGAAAGCCGCCGACGAGGTTAAGCGGATTATTGCCGAGCAAAATCTGCCTGAGAAACTCTACCTCCGCCTCCGCGTCGTGGGTGGCGGTTGCAGCGGCTTTCAACACAAGCTCGATCTCGACCCTCAAGTCAACGAGAAACTTGACGATGTCTTCGAAATTCAAGGGGTTTCCGTGGTCGTCGACAAACGGAGCCAACTCTATCTGAACGGTGTCACCGTCGATTTCCACGACGATCTGAACAAACGCGGTTTCAGCGTCACAAATCCCTCGGCCAAGAGCACCTGCGGTTGTGGCAGTTCATTCTCGATGTGATCGCACCGAGGTCTTCACGGTCAATAACCATCGTCACCACGATGACTGATCATTTTCAACGCCTCGGATTGCCGAGGCGTTTTTCTGTAGACCCAGCGGCGGTGGAAGCCGCCTATCTGGAACGGTCCCGTGCCTGTCACCCGGACTTTCACAGCCTCGCCAGCCAAGAAGTTCAAAAAGCCAGTCTTGAAGAAACAGCCGCCATCAATGAAGCCTATCTGACAATCAAAGACTGGTATCGCCGTGCGGAATACCTGCTAAGTCTTTATGGCGGCCCGACGGCGTACCAGGAAAAGAACCTCGACCAAGAATTTTTACAAGAAATGCTGGAACTCCGCGAACAGATCGAGGAAGCTGCGGGCCAACCAGATCAGCTGGCCAACATTGAAGCAAATTTGCTTGAACGTGAAAAACAGTGGGCGAAAATCGTGGCTGAATCGTTCGAGCAACTCGAAGGGCGATCCACGACGGAAGCGACCGCAAAGGCCTCTGAGTGTGTCACAATCCGAAAAGCCTTAAATGCGGTGAAAACGATTCGCAGCCTCCTCCGGGATTTGCAAACCAAGTAAATCCTGCCATCGGGAAAGGGTCCGCCGATGTACGACATGAAAAATCTGAGCAAGCTGAAAACGTTAGAGAGCGCCGCTCCCGCGGTGATGCAAGCGTTTCGCGACTTTGATGCTGCCGCGTTTGCTGACGGTGCCTTGTCAGCGAAAATCAAGGAATTGATTGCCGTGGCCGTAGCCGTGACGACACAATGCCCATACTGCATCGAAATTCACGCGAAAAAGGCCAAAGCTGCCGGTGCCAGCGAGGCCGAACTCGCGGAAGCCACCCTGGTGGCAGCAGCGATTCGTGCCGGTGGTGCCGTGACTCACGCCACCCATGCACTATAATCAGATGCATTCGGGCGCTTAGCTCAGCGGTAGAGCACTCCCTTTACACGGGAGGGGTCACAGGTTCAAACCCTGTAGCGCCCAAACTTCTCTTGTGCTGAATTGAATAAAACTCTCACGGAATGCCTTTCATTCAAGACCACTATGCACTGAAAGCAATCCTCCGGCTGACAATCACTCGCTTTAATGCCCGTGGCCATCAACAATGTCCTTCAGGATGTCAAATATCCATCAGCTAAGGAACGAGGGATTCAGCGATCAATTTAATGTACAAAGTCGGCTGTGAATTCCGCCAAGCCATGTTTGCCTCCTGACTCCTAGGTACGCATTCGGTTGTTCACAAGCGGGCAGAAAAACCCTGAGGCTGGCAGATATTGTTGTGATGCTGCATCGGGAAGATCTCGTTATCGGAATATTCGTTGAATGAGCCACGCGACTGTCCGGTCCTTAACTACGAACAACCGGTCGCTTAATTGCGATTGCCAAGTCAGAAGAGTACGATTCCTGGGGTTTCCCGCGAATAACACTTCTCACATCGAACGGGATTAGCTACGTTAGCATCAATTCTCCACGATTCTCCGGCCCTAGGGCGAACCCGCAGGGTCGGTGTGCGACACAATCAGGAGCAATCCGGTGAGTCACTTCACCGAGCGAGTTGTTTCGCAGGTGCACGTGGCCGACCATCCCCTGGTTCGTCATCGTCTCGGGTTGTTGCGTCATAAGCAGACGCCATGTCCTCAATTTCGTTCGCTGGTGTACGAAATCGCGCAATATCTTTTTTACGAAGCTGTTCGTGATTTGCGAACGCAGCCGGTGATTATCCCAACGCCGTTAGCCGACTGCCCGGGGGAAGTTATTGCTGAACGAGTCGGCCTGATTCCAGTGCTTCGGGCGGGGCTGGGAATGGCCGACGCCATGCTCGACGCGATGCCCGAGGCGGCGGTCTGGCATCTGGGGTTGTACCGCGATCATCAGACACTTAAACCGGTCACGTATTACAATCGATTGCCAGCCGATCACGGGCTCGACGTGGCCCTGGTGATCGATCCGATGCTGGCGACCGGCGGGTCAGCCATTGCCGCGGTCGATATTCTGAAATCTGCCAGAGTCCCGCGCGTAAAGTTTGTTGGCCTTATCGCCGCTCCGGAAGGCGTGTCGGCGATGCAATCGGCTCATCCAGACGTACCGTTATATCTCGCGGCGATCGATTCCCATCTCAACGAGATCGGCTACATCGTGCCCGGGCTGGGCGATGCCGGCGATCGCCAGTTCGGCACTTGCTGAGTGTCGGCGGCATTAACCCCGCGAGAGTTTCGCCGAAATCGTCTGCCCGCACTTGTCGGCTTCTGCTACACTCAAAAAATCACTCAGCGTGGTGCAGCACGGTCTGATTCGGAAATCGCAAAGAATTCCGAGACAGCTGTTATTGAACCGAGCAAACGTCATCCCATGAAGCAATTACCAGTCATCGACACTGATTCCGGAGTTCAGGATTCCGCCAAGAAACTCGTAAGCGACAGCCGCGGAACGTATGCCTTCATTTCTCTTGGTTGCCCGAAGAATCTTGTCGATTCCGAGCGGATGCTGGGGAAATTGGCCCAGGAGGGCTACACGCTGCAATCGGATGCCGAGGGTGCCGATGTCGTTGTGGTCAATACCTGCGGTTTTATCGAACCGGCCCGGCAAGAATCGTTGGCGGTCATCCGGGAAATGCTTGCCTTGAAGGCACAAGGTCGGATCGGCTCGGTCGTCGTGGCTGGCTGCATGGCGGAACGCCATCGCGAACTGCTTTTCGAACAGGTTCCGGAAGTCGATCAGATTGTTGGCGTCTTCGGCCGCGAGGATATCGCCACCGTGGTGGATCGTGCGGTGGCGCAGCAGCACGAGCAACGCTCGCTGTTCCGCCCCGCTCCGGTTCAAGCCCTGCCAGACACCGCTCGCTTGCGAATCACACCCCGGCATTATGCCTACCTGAAAATCAGCGAGGGCTGCGATCGCTTGTGCACTTACTGTGCCATCCCAGCCATGCGGGGCAAACACCTCACCAAGCCGATCGAAGAAGTCATTCATGAAGCCCAGGAACTGGTGAGTGATGGCGTCCGGGAATTGATCATCGTCGCACAAGACACGACCTACTACGGCATGGATTTCTACGGTCGCCCCCGGCTCGCAGAATTGTTAAGAGAACTGGAACAGGTTCCCGGGATCGAATGGATCCGCATCCTCTATGCTTACCCGGAACATTTTACGGAGGAACTGTTTGACGTTGTCGGCAGGTCGAAGAAAATCATTCCCTACCTGGACATGCCACTTCAGCATATTAACGACCGGATTCTCCGCCGGATGGTTCGCCGTGTCAATCGACGGCAAACCGAGCAACTCATCGAACAGCTCCGCTCAGCGATCCCCGGGCTGGTGTTGCGAACCACCTTTATTGTCGGATTTCCCGGGGAGACCGAGGCCGAGTTCGAAGAACTTTGTCAATTTGTCCGAGAAACACGATTTGAACGCTGTGGAGTTTTCCCCTACTCGCCAGAACCTGGCACACCGGCGATGAAACTGGATGGCCATCTTCCCGAGGATGTCAAATTAGCGCGGCGTGATGCCTTGATGGCCGTTCAACAAGAAATCGCGTTCGCACACAGTGCCAGCCGGGTCGGCAGCGAAGTGCTGGCAGTGATCGACGGGCCGGACCCGGATTTTCCCAAGCATTTCTTGGGACGGACCACCGGCGATGCCCCGGAGATCGATTGCCTCATTCGCGTCAAAGGTAAGAATTTGGCTGCGGGTGATTTCGTCAAGGTGAAAGTCACCGCGGCGGATGGCTACGACCTGGTCGGCCGGGCCATCAGCAAACCGTGGTAAGCAGAGCAGGATGCTTTTTTCTCCGTAAGCACGGCACAATTCCTGCCCTGCCGAAAAGATGCTTGCTGTCTTTCCCAAGGGCGGACGGCGTCGGAACCACGGCCGGCAGCGGTTAATTCAACGGTGGATGATCACGCCCGGGAACTTCCTCAGGAACCGGTTGTTCGGCCGACACCGGACCTTTACCCCCGAGCACCAGTTGTACCAGGTCGCTGGCACCGACGGGGGTCGGCATTGCGAACAGTTCCCCGTAAAGAAATCCACAGCGAAAGCCGTTCAAACCGTTCGCTGAACGGACGAAGTGGCGAAGCCGTTCAAATCGTTGCGGATCGAATTGCGATTCATAACAGCGAATCGCTTCCAATTTTTGTTCGATCGTATCCGAGATATCAATTACAAAGGTGCTGTGCCAGTGGCGAATCTCGGCATCGGTGGGAAACGGAGCGTAGACCAGATGGGGAACGCGGTACGGCTCTGAGCCGGCAAAGCGGTCATTCCATTTTGTCAGTTGCGAGTAAAATCGGGAGGCCTCGGCGATTAAATGCCCTTGATAATGATCGGGGGAGGCCGCAGGTGTTCGCCCCGCCGCTGCAATCACCACCGAGGGACGGTACCGGCGGAGCTCGGTAGCCAGCCGGTACCGGGCTTCCGGACCATCCATCAACACCCGATTCGGGAGTTGCACGTTCACTCGGACCTGGACGCCAAGAACTTTCCGAGCCGCCTCGGCCTCTTGCGCCCGGATTTCCTCGCTGCCCCGGGGTGTCGGCTCACCGCTTGTCAGATCGAAAATGCCGACGCGATATCCTTGGCGAACCAGCTTCGCTAGCGTTCCGCCGCAGAGAATTTCGATGTCGTCGGGGTGTGGGGCCACGGCAGCAACATCGAGCCGGGGGTAGGGGATACTGACTTCCGACACGGGAATCTCCAGATTTCTTGATGACTTGGCCGACGGTCACCGAGGCAATCAAAAACCGACATCCTAGAATCGCCTCGGCCTCCCTTGTAAGCCGTGATCAGGCGGATAAATTTAAGTGTATGGCCAAGTGGCGGAATGGCAGACGCACTCGACTCAAAATCGAGCGCCCACAAGGCGTGTGGGTTCGACTCCCACCTTGGCCACAGCCATGCCTGTTCACACTCAGTGACAGCCACCCCGCCGGGCTGGGAATTAACTGCGACACGGGGGATTCAATTTCTGACATGCTCGGTTGATGCCATCTACAGCGGACAGTATCTGCCTCCGCTGATGCTAACGTTATCACCCTGGTTCAACGGTACGAAGAGGTTCAGGAAGCGATCAAACTGCTGTGAATCACGCGGCCATTCCATGTCAATGCCGAGGCATGCCAAATTCCGTCCGCCGATTTCGAGCGATACTCGTTGCCCAGAGCCACAGCGGGAACTTCCTCCCATTTCAGATTTTTCAGCGTCTCAAGCGCTCCTTCAACATCAGCTTGACCGGCGTCTTCCGATTCTTCGGCTTCAATCACCAGACCACTGAGCAGTTTTGACCAGACCTTTCGGCAAGTCGCAGGGTGGTCAAACAGATCAACGGAAACCACCTTATTCCCGACGATCGCGGCGAGGCCGACGGCACCCTCCGGGTAATCGAGAGCCATTTGATACTGATCAATCGTCGGTTTCAGCGACTCATAACAATCGGACATGGCCATTGTCTTGGTCGCTGTTTTGAATTTATCTAGCATCCGTTTGACTTCTTCCCAAACTTGCCCCTGATTGGCGGTATGGCCCAGCCCGGCTTTCAGCGATTCCTCGGTAGTCATCTTCAGCAACTTCCGGAGTTTCGGAGAAGCCTGACTGCCAGAATTACCAAAGTGACGGCTGGTATACCGCCAACGACCTTGTTCCACGCAGCTGACAGGAATCTTGATTTTTGACTTCCCCGCCACCAGAACGGTCGTATTCAAGACTCGATTCTGTTTTGCTCCCTTTAACTCTTCCCCTTCAAGGAATAAAACCGGCTCCGTGGCCGTGATTTCGACGGCAAGCTCGGGGACCGAGCCCGTGTTGCCGATTTCCTCAACCCTTGCGAGCCCTTCCGCCATGGCATCACTGGCGAGCAGATAACCGGGGGGCGTCGGGGTACTCTGCAAAAAGAACGGAATCACCGTTAACTGACCATGGCGGATTGGTTCACCGAGTCGAAGGAACGGAATGTTAACCATGATGGGGCTCCATTAAGTTAAGGATTCAGAGGGGAAGTCGTCGTTGACACAACCAGAGACAGGAAGCCATCCAAAAAAGTTCACGTCCGGATCGTATCTTTGACTTTTGCCCAGAGAATTTTGAGGGCAACGATCCCTTCTTGCTGGGGCGGTAGTTGATGCCCCGGATCGATCGAGGCCGAAGCCTGGCTTTTGAGGACAGTTTCTACTGTGTCGGTCGATAACTTCCTGAAAATTGACCCCACCATCGCGGGCCATCCGGGGATACTTGGATTTCCATGAACAGTCTCGGCTTTCTCGGGAATTCAACAATTCCCTGGAGATCCATCCGCTCACCCCGCTGAGCCGCTGCCAATTGAGGATGATGAAGGGACATTGCCAGCCGTCCGCGATAACGGCTGCCGATTTGTCTCCTCGGCCCGGCGACGAAGAATTTGTGAAGGACTGTCCTTGCTGGATGGCAAAGATGACTCCTGAAGGTCTGCGGGAAATGTCAGAATGAAGCTCGTCCCGACATCCGGAGTACTCTCGATCCGGATCGTGCCGTGGAGGCGATTGACATATTCTTGAACGATCGCTAGCCCGATACCAGCGTGGGCACCAGAACTGTTGCGTGAAGGATCCGCTCGGAAAAATCGCTCGAAAACTCGGGCTTGCGTTTCCGGGGTCATTCCGATCCCGGTATCTTTCACAATCAAGGTGGCTCCGCCCCACGGGGCCGCATGCACTTCAACCACGACGCTGCCACCAGGCCGATTATATTCAATGGCATTATGGAGCAGATTCATCAGAATCTCGCGAATTTTACCCGAGTCGCTAGTCACGATTACCCCGGGATCGCACTCCGTCGTCACGCTGATTGCCTTGACTTCCGCCAGGGGGCGAATCAACGCGACACAGGATTGAACAAGTTCAGGGAAATCCACTGGCTCACGGACCGGAGTATCCTTTCCAGAATCAAGCCAGGCCAGCGTCATGATCCGCTCGACCAGCACGCTGAGTTGTCGGGTGATCTCTCGGCACTCGCTGAGGGTCGCTTGATATTGTTCCGGCGTGCGGGGTTTTCGCAATGCGACATCCAACGTCGTCAGCAAGGCTGCAATCGGCGTCCGCAACTCATGGGAAAGGTCGGCAACAGCTTGTTTTTCGTGCTCGAAAGCTCGCTCCAACGCTTTCAGCGTCTGCGTCAACCGGGTGTGGATCGGCACCAGTTCTTGCGGCAGTTCAGCCGCGCTCATCGGTAAGCGAAAATCTCGCTCGGAAACTGCACTCACCGCTTCGGACAATCGGTTCAACGGCAACAAGCTCTGACGAATGAGCAAAGGCCCTCCTAGCAACGTCGCGAGCATCGCTCCGCCGGCGATCAGACCGAGCTTCAAGCGAAACTGCTGGCGATCGCGGCTGATATCCTCCCGAATCGCCTGCTGTTGTACCGTGCTGGTCTCTCGGATAGACGCAATCCGTTGTTCAAGTTCGGCGAGCGGTCGGGCATACTGAATGTAAATGCTCGGGAGCAACTCCCGATCCCGGGAGAAGACACGGGGCAGCGGCAGGAACAATTCCGATGTCGGAACGTTACTCGCCCGTGGAAAGGGAACGCGAATCCACCCCAGCGTCAGTGGTGTTTTCAAGATCACCCGGCGAATGCTGAGATCTTCGCCGATCGTCTGCGTATCGAAATGCCATTCAATCAACTTGCCGTTATCCAGCGCTTCGGGAGTGAACGGCAGGGTCATCCCCTTTAATTGTGGCGACCGCCAAATCCCCTGCGACGTATTCAACTGAATGAATTCAGGACCAGGATCATCATCGAGATGGCGAAGATACAGTTCATCCAGATGCAGATTCAAAAAATACTCGCGAATTACCGGGCCGCTGATCAGCCCGAACGGTGATCGCCGCGTCGGGGCCAAGCTGGCGGCCCAGACCGTGGCAGGTAGCGGACCGTTCCCGGCCGCACCGAGTAATTGTGTCACCAAGCCACACTGGAATTTTCGAGATTCCCTCTCGAAACGATAAAAATATTGAAATTGCATCACACGACCGATGCTTTGAGCATGCCCCAACAATTCTTGATCGAACTTGTCGCGACAATCTTTGACTTGCTCATCCGTACGGAGCTGAATCGCTTCCATGGACGCCGTCAACCGCGACTGCAACGTCAGTTCCATGGCCTTATCAGCCAAAATAAAGATGGAACCGAAGCCGATCAGCATTATCGCTAATCCGGAGAAAATCAATGATCGGCGGATCGATGTCATACCTACCTCAAACAGATCCACTTCCATTCAAATCGAGAATTTTAATTAATGGGATGTCATCAATCTCATCCGTGGTGAGCAGATCGATCTATGGCAGCGAACGCCCGGCGAACGATGAAACGGATTCCATCCCCGATGATCAATTCCGTCGAATGGAATTTAACCCATCGCTGACATAAACTGAAAGAAAATGACTTCAACTCACAATACAATCCATTGCTCCCACCTTTTCAACTTGTCCGATTGCTAGTTGTGAATCGGTGCTTTCCCTATTGACAGTGGCTGTTTCAAAGAAAAATATGAAATTTCATTCCGCTTGATCCCACCGAGGCATACCATGTCGTGCTCACTCCATGATATGGCGATTTTGCTCAGAATTTTTCTCTTCGTGATGGCTTGCCTCAGTTTTCCATGGCCGATACTTGCCGCGGAGCCGGCGTCGAAGGAAAGCTTCGATTTTTTCGAACGGAAGATTCGGCCGATTCTCGTGCGCGAGTGCCAGTCCTGTCACGGTCCGGATAAACAGCGTTCCGATTTACGCCTGGACCGGCCGTCCGGGCTCACCCGGGGTGGCAGTAGCGGCGAACCGCTGATTTCGCCGAACAATCCCGAGCAAAGTTATCTCCTTCGCGTCGTCCGTCACGACGCGGATGTGCCCGCCATGCCGCCGAAAAAAAAGCTCTCCACCACGCAAATCGCCGATCTGACCCGCTGGGTCAATATGGGGGCACCGTTTCCAGAACCTGTGTCGCAAAATCCTGCGGACGATCCCCGAAATCACTGGGCGTTTCAACCGTTGAACGACCCGCCCGTGCCCGATTATCCCGCCGCCAACCCGATTGATCGATTCCTCGGCGTCGCCATGGCGGCAAAGGGGTTGAAGCCTGCCCCCGCTGCCGACCGAGCCACGCTGCTTCGTCGAGTCACCTACGATTTGACCGGATTACCACCGACCACTGCAGAACTCGAAGCCTTTCTCGCCGATTCCAGCCCGGAAGCATTTTCTCGGGTCGTCGATCGCTTGCTGGCCGCACCGGCCTACGGTGAACGCTGGGGCCGGCACTGGCTCGATGTCGCTCGCTACGCCGACAGCAACGGTCTGGATGAAAACGTCGCGCACGGCAATGCTTGGCGTTACCGAAATTATGTCATCCATGCCTTCAACAGCGACAAACCGTTCGACCAGTTTCTCCGGGAGCAGATCGCCGGCGACTTGCTGCCCGCCAGCTCGGAACGTGATCGCCACGAGAAGCTGATCGCACTCGGCTTTCTCTCCCTCGGCGCTAAAGTGCTCGCTGAGCCCGATGCTCGCAAGATGGAACTGGACATCGTCGATGAGCAAATCGACACACTCGGTAAGGCCTTTCTGGGTCTGACCCTCGGCTGTGCCCGCTGCCACGATCACAAATTCGACCCGATTACCATTCACGATTATTATGCCCTAGCCGGGATTTTCACCAGCACCAAGACGATGGAATCGTTCAAAATCGTTGCACGCTGGCACGAAAACTCCCTCGGCACAGCCGACGAACAGAAACGGCTCGAAGAACACCTGCAAAAAATCTCCGCAGTTAAAGAGCGAATCAAACAGTTGCAAGGAAAAACCGACGAAGCGAGTCAAAAGGCCCGCGCATCGGTTCAGGCGGAATTGAAGTCGCTTGAAGAGACCACCCCGGAAGTTCCGTCGGCGATGGGGGTGACCGAAGGACACGTAGCGGATGCCCCTCTGCTCCGCCGCGGCGATCACCTGAATCCCGGACCAGTTATCCCCCGGCGATTCCCAGAAATCCTTGCCGGCACGAACCAAGCAGCCATTCCAAAGGATCGCAGCGGTCGGCTGGAACTCGCCCGCTGGCTGAGCCGTGCCGATCATCCGCTGACCGCTCGTGTGATCGTTAACCGCGTTTGGCGCTGGCACTTCGGCCGAGGCATCGTAGCCTCCGTCGATAATTTCGGCCTCCGCGGCGAACGACCGAGTCATCCAGAATTATTGGACTGGCTCGCCATGCGGTTCGTTGATTCCGGATGGTCGATGAAGGCGTTGCATCGCTTGATTCTTTTCAGCGATGCTTACCAGCGTTCCTCGGCTTACGATGCCAAGTCCGCTACTGCCGACCCACACAATACGCTGCTCTGGCGGTTTACACCCCGGCGGTTGGCGGCCGAGGAAATCCGGGACGCATTACTTGCCGTCAGCGGTCAACTCGATCGCACCCCCGGCGGGCCGGCGTTGACTCATGTCAAAAACCGCAGCTATCTCTTTGATCACACCTCGAAAGATCAGACCTCTTACGATTCCACGCGTCGAACCATTTATCTCCCGGTGATTCGCAATAACTTGTACGATATTCTGCAGTTGTTTGATGCCACCGATGCTACGGTGATGAGCGGAGATCGGCCGACCACGACCGTGGCCACACAAGCCCTTTTCTGGATGAATAGCCCGCTGATTCGAGACACATCCGCTCGGATTGCCGAACATCTGCTCAGTGCCAAGATGACCAGTGACGCCGAGCGGTTCCGGGAACTGATCCGAGCAGCATATGCCCGGGAAGCCACGACACTGGAAGTGGAACGCTACACCCAGGCTGTTGACGATTGGCAAGCCGAGTTCACGGCCAGCGAACCCGACCCGGGCAAACGCCGGGTCAAAGCCTGGGCCGCTGTCATTCAGGTGATCTTGTCCGCTAATGAATTCGTCACCATTCGTTAAATCCCGGAAATATTCGCCGCTTTTCGGAGTACACGGATGAACAGTTCAGCCTCCGTTCACGCCGCCACAATTCGCGGTTCGATGTCACGCCGAGCAATGCTCCGAGAGTCAGCCCTCGGCTTCGGTTCGCTCGCCCTAACCGATCTGCTCTGCCGAACTTCCAGGGCAACGGCTGAGAACTCCGGACCGGTCACTCCGCTGGCACCGAAACCGCCACACTTTCCCGCCCGAGCCAAGCGGGTCATTTTCTTGTTTATGAAAGGCGGTCCTAGCCACATCGACACCTTTGACCCGAAACCGTTGCTGGATCGCGACGACGGCAAACCGTTCCCCGGACAAAAACCCCGAGTCCAGTTCGCTCAGACCGGTGCCCTGCTGAAATCTCCCTGGAAGTTTCGACAGCACGGTCAAAGCGGCCTGCCGGTCAGCGAACTGTTTCCCGAGGTGGCCAAGCTCGTCGATGATCTTTGCCTGATTCACTCGCTGCATGGCACGAACCCGGCTCACGGCGGCGCTCTTTTAAAACTCCACACCGGTAGCGACAACTTTGTCCGCCCCAGCATGGGTGCCTGGATTGCTTACGGGCTCGGCACCGAAAATCAGAACCTTCCAGCCTTCATCACCATCTGCCCGACACTGTCTCATGGCGGCGTCAATAACTGGGGCTCGGCTTTTCTTCCTGCCGCCACACAAGGCGTACCGATCGGTAACGCCGGCATTCCCGTCGAGAAGGCCAAGGTCCGCTACATCAATCCGCTTTATCCACCCGAATTGCAACGCAAACAACTCGACTTGCTCGCCGAGGCCAATCGTGAGCATCTCGCCAATGCCGGACCGGATCAAATGCTCGAAGGCCGGATCGACTCGTTCGAACTCGCATTCCGGATGCAACGAACGATGCCAGAAATCGAAGATCTTTCCCGCGAAACCGAGGAAACACACCGGCTCTATGGCCTGGATGATCCCGTCACGGCTCCGTTTGGCCGGCAATGCCTGCTGGCTCGTCGTTTTGCCGAGGCCGGCGTCCGCTTCGTGCAAGCCACGCACAGCGATGCTGCCGTCCAGTGGGATCAGCACAGTCAACTCCGCGAAGGCCACAGCAAAAATGCCCGCGAGGTGGACAAGCCGATCGCCGGCCTGCTCACGGATCTGAAACGCCGTGGATTATTGAAGGATACCCTGGTTCTGTGGGGGGGTGAATTTGGCCGTACCCCTGTCGCTCAGGGTAAAGATGGCCGCGATCACAACCCCGAAGGCTTTACCGTCTGGCTCGCTGGCGGCGGTGTCAAAGGCGGCTTCCGCTACGGGGCCACCGACGATTACGGCTACTACGCGGTCATCGACAAAATGCACGTCCACGATCTCCACGCCACCATCTTACATCTCCTCGGCCTGGATCACGAGCGGTTGACCTTCCGCCATGCCGGTCGGGATTTCCGCCTCACCGACATTCACGGCCAGGTAGCAACAAAAATCATCGCTTAATTTCGAACGGATTCTCTGGAACTTACCCGAACGAGTTCCGCCTAGTTCGGGGCCAACCAAGCTTTTTCAGGAGGCGAATACAGTCGACGAAACCGATCCCATCAACTGCGGCTACTTACCGATGCAAATCAGGTGCTCCGCGGTGCGGAAATACAGGCGGCCGCCGACGACTGCTGGAGTGGCCACGGTGTACTCGTTCAGCGGATTCTCAGCAAGTAGCTCAAACTCAGAGCGAGAACGGATCACAAACGTTTCTCCATCCTCATTCACAAACAGAATGCGATCACCGACCACGAGGGGCGACGCCGAAAAACGGCCCCGGAGCCGTTCCTCCCAGAGCAATTCCCCCGACTTGGCATCCAACGCCGAGACGATGCCCGTATCCGAAACCAGGTAAATCCGCCCATCGTGATATATTGGGGAAGGAACATGCGGCCCGCCCAGGCGGTTTTTCCAGACAATGTGAGTCTGCGTGATGTCGCCCGTACCACCCGGCCGAACAGCGAAAACCGGACCGTTCCGCCCCGATGCGGAATAAATCAAGCCCCCGCCGCTGACGATCATCGGAATGGACTCACCCGAAGGCCCCGCCGTTCGCCAACGGACCGCGCCGGTCTCGGGATCATATGCAATCAATTCCCCCGAGCCGTTGTAAACCAGCTCATCACGATCACCAACACGGATGATGACAGGAGTACACCAGCAAGCAGCATTCCGCCGTTCCACTCGCCAACGTTCTTCCCCAGTCCGCTTGTCGAAGGCGGCACAAACCGATTTTCCTTGCGTCAGATCCTGGATCAGAATCACCAGATCTTTGTAAATCACCGGTGACGAGCCCGGACCGTGGATCGTCCGAAACAATCCGAGATTCCGGTGCCAGAGCCGGTTGCCGGCCAGGTCGCAGCAAAGCAGACCGCTGTTGCCGAAGAACGCGACCACGCGTTCGCCATCGCTGGCGGGGGTGCTTGATGCCAAGCTATTTTTGCGATACAGTTTTTCGACTTCCGGCGGTTCCGGAGCCGCGTGCTGCCACAGCAATGCTCCCGTCTTGCGATCGTATGCCAGCAACAAGCGCTCGGGTCCGTTTTTCCCCGCCGCTCCCTCCGCCGTCAGAAAAATTTGATCTCCCCAGATGACCGGGGAACTGTTGCCTTTGCCCGGCAATCGGGTCCGCCAAAGAATCGACTCGGTGGCACTCCACGTGAGGGGAATTTCCGTGTCGAAGACAAATCCCTGCGCGGTCGGACCGCGGAACCCTGGCCACTGCTTTTCCGCTCCCGCTGCTACAAGGTAAGGACGAATCGCCGGCGTAGGCGCGGGGGCCGCATCGTTTCGCTGCTCCTGTTTCGCCAGCAACGCAACCGAGAGGATTTCCGGATCGTCAAACGGTGGCTTTTGTTGACGTGCCTGATACGCCTGACGCAACATGCCGAGGAACTGCTCAGCGATCCTTTTCCGTCGTTCATACGCGGCTCGAAGTTGTGGATCGGATTGAATGCGTGCGAGCCCGTTATGCTCCTCTTGAAAACGTCGATAATTGTCCGGTGTGGCCACTCGCAACCACTCGGCCTGCAGGTCGGTAACGATCATTGTGGCCAGAACTGCCTGATAAGCCGGGCTTTGCAAATCCGCTTCAAGAGTCCGCAGTTGCCGACTCAGCGGATACGGATCGCCGGCCGATCCTGCCGCCCCCAACAGCCCGAGTGCCAGAGACACTAGGCAATACCGTCGAAACATCTTCATGTGAGAATTCCCGTGCCCCAGCCGAAGCAAAATTCCTCGATGCTCCGGCGTCTTTGGCAAGACTGCCTTACAATATCGTAATGAATGCTCGACGCAAGCAATCGCTGACGCCGACAGTCACCTTTCACGGAGCCGCCGGGACGGTCACCGGCTCCATGCATCAAGTCGAAGCGGCCGGAAAAACGCTGCTTCTCGACTGCGGACTGTTCCAGGGCCGCCGCAGCGAAAGCTATCGCCGCAACGCCCGTTTTCCCTTCCAGCCGAAGCAAATCGACGCGGTGATCCTCAGCCACGCCCACATCGATCATTGCGGAAACTTACCGAATCTCGTCAAACAAGGCTTTCGCGGACCGATTTATTGCACACCAGCAACCCGGGCACTTGCTGCCGTCATGCTCGGCGACGCGGCCAAAATCCAAGCTGAAGATGCGGCTTACCTGAACAAGAAACGTCCACGAGGTGAAGCCAGGATCGAACCACTCTACGATGGCCGTGATGTTTACCGGACGTTGCTCAAACTTCATGCCGTTCCTTATGAGCAACCGCGGACCTTATTTCCCGGAATCGAATTGACCTTGCACGATGCCGGCCACCTTCTCGGCTCCGCCATCGTTCACCTCCGCATCGATACACCCAAAGGCTTACGGCGACTCACCTATACCGGTGATCTCGGACGGCCAGGGGTACCGATTCTCCGCGACCCGGCTCCCCTTCCCCCGGCCGACTTGATTCTCAGCGAATCGACTTACGGGGGGCATGTCCACGAAGAGATTAGCGAAACCGCCGACGCCCTCGGTGCGATCGTTCGCCGCACTGTCAGCCGCGGCGGTAAAATGATTATCCCTGCCTTCAGTGTCGGACGAACACAGACGATTGTCTACTTTCTCCATCAACTCATACAAACAGGGAATTTGCCGAATATCCCGATCTTTGTTGACAGCCCGATGGCGGTCCGAGCGACCGAGGTATTTCAAGCACATCCAGAATGTTTTGATCAGGAAACCCTTGAACTTATCGTCGAGCATCCCGATGTCTTCGGTGAGGAACACGTCACCTACATCGACAAAGTCCACGACAGCATCGCGTTGAATCGCCGAACGGAACCCTGCCTGATCGTCTCCGCGAGTGGAATGTGCGAAGCCGGGAGGATCCTGCACCACTTGAAGCACAATCTCGACAATCCACGGAATACGATTCTGATTGCCGGCTATCAAGCCCCCGACACACTCGGCCGACGTCTGGTCGAAGGCCGATCAGAAGTCCGGATCCTGGGCAAAACCGTGCCGGTTCGCGCGGAGATTGCCATCCTCAACGGTTTGTCCGCCCACGCGGATCAACCCCAGTTGCTCGCAGCCTTGACACCACTTGCCGCTCCCACCGTGCGAATTCGCCTCGTTCACGGCGACCCGGACCGTGCTCACGCTCTCGCCGCCGCGCTTCGCCCACTCGGCTTTTGCGATGTCGAGGTTCCCGCACCCGGTGACAAGACCGCGATCGGTCCATCATCAGAATCAGACAGTGATAGCCGAAAGTCCAGTGAAAGAGAAAGCGTTACAGGATAATAATTCCTGCGTGGAACTCTTCGATGCTGTTGAGCGGTCGATTTGCCGGAATTCGCAGAACAGCTGCCGGGCAATCACTGCAATCCACGATCACTTGCCGCCCGTTCGGAACCAAATAACCCCCCTCCGTCGGGATATGACCGGTTACCAGCCACGCCGCCCCGACTCGCCGCAGAAATTCCGCCACATGCTCGTCATCGACATCGCGGCCCCACAGCAAGCTGTACACGAAACCGCCCGGTTGAAGGTCCGTCTCGTCGTAAGACTCTTCTGTCAGTCGCTCGACTGACCAGGAATCCAGCCACTTCCGTGGTGGCAAACTGTGACTCAGGAAAATACCGTTCGCGGTTTGCAACACTAGCGGGCAGGCTCGAAAAATCTGCAGGTAAAGCCGGTAAATCTCCGAAGCTGCATGGCGATACGCGGTTTCCACCCCTTCCCGGAATAACTCGTTGTACGATACCGCCCCTTTGACAATCGGCCGATTCGTCCACTGCGCCAATTCGTGATTACCCGGCAAATAATGCACGCGATTCGGAAACTGGCATTTCAACGCCGCGAATAAATCGACCAGTTGATGCGATTTGTCACCCCCTTCCGGATAACGGAACGGGCTGTGAATCAGTTCTTGCAAGACCAGATGCCGACCGGGATTCTCTGCCAAATTTGCTAGCCTTAAGATCGCTTGCATATTTCCGACATGTCCGTGCAAATCCCCCGCCACCAGAATCTCGTCGCATTCAGTCAGCAACAGGCGATGGCCCTGGCGGCCAGAAACGGCACGGATCGCCACCAAAGCATGCCGCAGCGTGGTCAACATCCGATCAGGCGAAGGCATTCTCCAGCCTCGATCACAGAAACATGCAACGGAAGTCATTCCGCCAGGATCCCGAACCACCCGGCTCACTCTTGCCAGCATCCGATTAATACAGACAATGCCAAATGAATACTCACGGTACGGGATTTCATACCCCCAGTCAGCCACGACCCGGGACAA
>Ga0209017_10000778_pt1 | contig 29113 bp, 21 predicted proteins | sample YNPBryunderm2012_FD_185812 | JGI IMG/M metagenome (GOLD analysis project Ga0209017, IMG submission 185812) | Anoxygenic and chlorotrophic microbial mat microbial communities from Yellowstone National Park, USA - YNP Bryant MS undermat 2012... ...
TTCCGTGAGCAGTACATTTGCGCACGGCGGCAGCGTAAAGGTCAGTAACTGAGTTTGTAAAGTTAACAAACGCAAGGACTTGTTGTCGGAATAGGGGTTTCGCTTGCCAGACGCCTTGTGTAAGATTCCGCCGCTTTTCTACGCGTCTATTGGCTCTTGCAACTGTGAGTCGGCTGCAATGTCTCTCGTCTGCTCCGCGCCTCGCTTAACCGTTATCGAACTGGCCAATATGTCGAAAGCCAACAACAGGGTGAAGCGCTTTCCCTGTCCGCGAACCAAAATCGATTTCCTCATTGCCGCTGACCGAAAGCAATTGTCTGCGGCTTATGAGCTTGTCTACCAGTGCTATTTGCGTCGCGGACTGATCGCCCCCCACGATGGCAAAATCGTGTACCGGCCGGCTTTCGGCCACCCGACCAGTCGGACTTTCGTCGGGCTGACCGAGCAGGGCGATCTGTTGGGAACTCTGACGCTGGTGGGCGACAATCCGCACGGATTTCAGCTCGAGCAGACCTTTGCGGACGAAATATCGCGGCTGAGAGCTTCGCAGCGACGACTGGCCGAAATCACCTGCCTGGCAATCAAGCCGATGTGCGACACTGCCGCCATGGCGGTGTTCTTCGGACTGACCAGGTTGATGATCCACTACGCCATATTTCAGCGGTTCGACGACCTGTTGATCGCGGTCCATCCCCGTCACCAGCGATTCTACTGCCGGCGGTTCCTGGCCTACCCGATTGGCCAGCCGCGCAGCCACCACGCCGTCAAGGGGAAGCCTGCGGTGTGCTGCCGGATAGAGCTGGCCCGGTTGCATCAACAGGGCGACCGAGGGTTATGGCAACAGTATTTCGGCCAACCGGTACCCGAGCGACTACTGGCCGGCGGCGCCATGCAGCTTGCCGATCATATTTACTTTTGCCGGCGTGCAGGAATTAGCGATTTTGCCGGCCAAGGCCGTTCCGAGTGCGATGCGCCGCCGGCAACCGCCCCCAGGCGACTTGCGTCGTAGGCCAGCCGGGTGGCTGGGTAAAGTAGAGTTGTAATGCACCGATGTGGGCGCTAGCCATCAAAACCCTGGTTGCCGATCGCGGCAAGCTGCTGACGGCGCTGGTGGGGGTAGTATTCTCCATCGTGCTGGTCAACGTGCAGGGGGGGTTGTTTGTCGGCCTGATTCGCAAAGCAGGGATGCTTGTCGACTGCGGCGAGGCCGACATCTGGGTGGGCCATCGCAATATTCATAACGCCGACCTTCCGCGCGACATCCCCGAACGCTGGATCCATCGCGTGCGCGCCGTGCCCGGCGTCCGCCGCGCCGAGCCGTATCTGATCGGCGTGACCGATATGACACTGCCCAGCGGCGCCTTCGAATGGGTGGTAGTCGTGGGCGTCGAGCCAAGCAGTTTGATGGGCAACGCCTGGAACCTGGTCGAAGGCCAGCCCGAAGCCATCCTGCAAACCGACGGAATCATCGTCGACGTATGCGAAAGCCGGAAGTTGGAGCATCCCCAAATCGGTTCGCTGCTTGAATTGGGGGGTCGTCGGGCACGGGTAGTGGCCAAGAGCGAAGGAATAATGGGCTTTTTGATCATGCCCTACATTTTTACCACCCGCCAGCGCGCAGCCGCCTATCTGCGCCGGCCGGCCGATGCCTGCTCTTATTTCCTGGTGGAACTAGAGCCGGGATACACCGCCGAAAGCGTGTGCGCCGAAATCCGCCGCCGCGTGCCCGAACTGGCCGCCTACTCCCGCCAGCAGTACAGCCGCATCACCATCGACTACTGGATGAAGCGTACTGGCTTGGGAATTTCCTTCGGCGCTGCCACTTTACTGGGTTTGTTGGTGGGTCTGATCATGGTCGCCCAGACCCTGTATGCCTCGGTTCTGGATCGGCTGGAGGAGTTCGGCACGCTCAAAGCCATCGGGGCCAGCGAGCGGCAGGTGTACACCATCGTTTTCGCGCAAGCCATCAGCATGGCACTGGCCGGTGCGATAATCGGCTTGCTGCTGGCGGGCACGATCCAGCGGCTGTTCAGCACGCCTTATGCGCCGATTATCATTCCCGCCTGGCTTTCGCTGGGCAGTTGCGCGCTGGTGCTGGGCATTTGTTTGCTGGCCTCGTTGTTGCCATACTGGCGCATCCGCAAAGTAGACCCGCTCATGGTACTGCAAGGATGACGACCACCACCAGCCAATGCGATGTTCGACAGTCCGGGCCGGTGATTCGCGCCGCAGCAGTGCGCAAGTCGTACCGCAACGGTGCGAGCATTACCCCGGTGCTCGACGGCATAGACCTGGAGGTCCGCCAAGGCGAGTGCGTTTTTCTGGCAGGCCCTTCCGGAAGCGGAAAGACCACCTTGCTGTCGATATTCGGGTGCATTCTCTCGGCCGACGATGGCCAGGTGGAGATTCTCGGCCGCGATGTGTCAAGCCTGTCCGCTTTCCAGCGCAGCCGGCTGCGGCTGGAAAAACTCGGCTTCGTGTTCCAACGCTTCCACCTGATTAAAGGGCTGACCGTGCTGGAGAACGTTTGCGTGCCCCTGGTGCTGCGCGGCACCAGTACGGCAGTCGCTCGGCGGAAGGCCGAAAACGTGCTGGAGATCGTCGGGCTGACCGGGCACGCCCGTACCAGTGTGCAAAACCTCAGCGCCGGGCAGTGCCAGCGGGTGGCGATTGCCCGGGCATTGGTGGGAGATCCAGAAATCATCCTCGCCGACGAGCCTACGGCTTCGCTGGACGGGGCGAACGGCCAGCAGGTGATGGAACTGCTCCGCCGGCTGGTCGTTCAGCAGCAACGCACGGCTCTGGTGGTGACACACGATCCGCGCATTTTCCGCTTCGCCGATCGAATTCTGCATCTGGAAAACGGCCGGATCGCCCGCTGCGAAATCCCCGCACAAGCCGACTCTGCTTCGGACCGAAACCTATATTGGCAGCCAGCAACCTTGGCACAAGCCGGCGCTGTGCAGCCGGCAGTCCTTCCGGCAGGAGTGTGACACCATGCTGAAATACCTGGTGATGGCACTGAGCGTGGTACTGATTGCTCTGCTGGCAGTGACTATCGACGCCCGCTCGCGCCCGCCCGTCAACCGCGAAACCCCTTCGGCGGTTCGCGACGTGATTTACGCGCCGGGACGCATCGAAGGGGTGACTCCGGAGGTCGAACTGCGCCCGCAGATCGCCGGCAGAGTAGCCGAAGTGCTGGTGGAAGAAGGGCAGCAAGTGCAATCGGGCGAGGCTTTGTTGCGGCTGGAAGACCAGCAGTATCGCCACGAAGTAGCACTGGCCGCTGCCGACGTGGAAACTGCCCGCGCCGAACTGTCCCGGCTGATCAACGGCGCCCATCCCAAGCAGCGGCTCGAGGCCGCCGCACTCTACCAGGCCAAGCTGGCCGAGTTCGAACGCGCACAGTTGTCGTGGCGGCGGATCAGCGAGTTGCACCAGTCGCGGGCGGTGGCCCAGCAAGAGGCCGACAATCAGCGCACGCTTGTCGATGCCCTTCGCGCCGAGGTAGAGGCGTTCAAGGCCCGGCTGGACCTGCTCAACGCGCCTCCACGCGAAGACGAAGTGGCCATCGCTCAGGCCAAGCTGCGCGCCGCCGAGGCCAGACTGGAACTGGCCAAGGTGCAATTGGAACGCACCGTGTTGCGGGCGCCCATGCGCGGCCAGATCCTGCGCCGCGACGCCGACTGCGGCGAGCTTACAGGCCCAACCGCGCCAGAGCCAGCAGTCATCATGGCCGATACCAGCCGGCTGTTTGTCCGCACGTTCGTCGAGGAACTGGACGCTCCCCGGGTGACAGTCGGCCTGAGAGCCACTGTACGAGCCGACGGCCTGCCGGGCAAGCAGCTTTCGGGCCGCGTCGTCCGTCTCAGCCCCAGGATGAGCCGCAAGCAACTATTCACCGACGATCCGGCTGAACGGTACGACACCAAGACCCGCGAAATATGGATCCAACTCGACGAACAGGAAGAACCGCTAGTGATAGGGTTGCGGGTGGACGTAAGCATCTACGTGCAAGAAGCGCCGTCCGGCCCGACGCATTCCACACCCCCGCCCGACGCCCCACCTTGATTGCACCGCGGAAGCTCCCTACAGGCCACCATACCCGAGCTGCCTAAGCGATTGGCCCCCGTTTTGCCGCGATGACGTCCAGTAAGCGTCGGCAAGCCGCGTGCCCGGCCGTCCAGCTTCTCCGCCTGTTACTGAAGCGGCCGCATGTCGGCAGACTTCGGATCCAGCCGCAGGGCGTACACGTGGCTGTCGGTATCGACGGCCCAGAACAACCGGCGCTTCTCGTCGTACATCAGCCCCAGCGAAACATTCCGGCCCTGGGGACCGTTCGGATCTTTACCGGTAATTCGCAGCGTCACCCAGCGGTTGGCAGCACAGTCGTAAGCCGGAGTGCGCCGAAGGCCGCCGTTTCGTCGGGCAGCTATTGATGTTCGCAAAAGGCAGCGACCGCCTGATATGACGTTTTTCTCGTGGTTGGTGTCACCACGTATCGCGAACGTCCACAGACGGCTACAGGAAGCTTTCCAGCACTTCGGGCGGGGCCGGACCGTAGGAGTGCGGTTCCATTGTGCAGGTGGCCCGCCCCTGTGTCAACCCACGCATGGCGTTGGAGTAGCCGAACAGATTTGCCAGCGGCGCATGTGCTTCGATGACTGTGTTGCGCCCGCGGTGATGGGTGCGCACGATCACTGCCCGCCGCTGCTGCAAGTCGCCTACGATTTCGCCCAGGTTTTCCTCGGGCACGGTGACCTCCAGTCGCATGATGGGTTCCAGCAGCACGATTCCCGCCTCGCGCAGCCCGCGGTCGAAAGCATCGGCGGCGGCGAACTTGAAGGCCAGCTCGTTAGATTCGGTCTCGTGGGTTTCGCCACCCAGCACGGTGGTCTTCACATGCATCAGCGGAAACCCCAGCGACCCGCCCCCTTCGCTATGTTCGCGCAGGACTTCCAGCGCGGCGGCCAGGAAGTTTTCGGGCAAATTCACATCCGGGCCTACCAGCACCATCGGTTTGGGCACATCGGGCATCGGCTCCATGCGAATCGTCAACCGTGCGAACAGGTTCTGGCCAGCCAGATGGCGGCGGCATTCGCCGGTGACTTCTACAGCGTGCTGAATGGTCTCGCGATAAGTGACGCGAGGCTTGTGAACCCGCACGTTCAGCCGATAATCCCGCAACAGCATATTCTTGATGATCTCCAGGTGCAGCTCGCCCATGCCGCTGATGAGCGTCTGCCCGGTCTCCTCGTTTTCCCGAGCTTTGAAGGTAGGGTCCTGCCGCTTGAGCATCTCCAGAACCTCGGCCAGCTTCTTGCGCTCTAGCGCCGATTCCGGTTCGATGGCCATGGAGATGACCGTTTCGGGAAAACTGATCGATTCCAGCAGGATCGGTTCCTGGGCGGTGCACAGCGTATCGCCGGTGACCGAGTGCCGCAAACCGACTATGCCCACAATGTCGCCTGCCGAGACGCGCTCGATCTGCTCGCGGCGGTCGGCCTGGATGCGCCAAAGCTGCGGCACGTTCTCCTTCTTGTCCTTGCCCGGATTGTAAACTCGGCTGTTCTGCTTCAACTCTCCCGAATACACCCGCACAAAATGCAGGTCGCCGTGCCGGTCGGCCTGTATCTTGAATACCAGGCCGCAGAATGGTTCGCGCGGATCGGGCCGACGGACGATCTTGGTCTTCTTCTTCGGATCGATTCCTTCCACTGGCGGGATGTCGGCTGGGCTGGGCAAATAGTCGGCCACCGCGTCTAGCACCGGCTGCACGCCAATGCCATCCAGCGCCGAACCGCACAGCACCGGCACGATGGCATATTGCAACGTGGCCTGGCGGATCGCGCGGCGAATCAAATCCTCCGATGGCGACTGGCCGGCCAGCAGTTGCTCGGTCAACTCGTCGCTATGCAGCGAAAGTTGATCGAGCAGTTGCGAGCGCCATAGTTCCGCCTCCTCCCGCAGCGGCTCGGGTATCTCGCCGCCGACCACCTCGGTGCCTTCGCCGGGCGGACGAAACTCCAGCATCCGCATCGTCACCAGGTCGATCACCCCGCGGAAAGCGTCTTTCAGATGCGGCGGCCCGCAACCGACCGGCAGATTCACCGGCGCAGGTGTGCACTGCAAACGATCGCGAATTTCCTCCAGCGTGCGATAGAAATCGGCCCCTTCCCGGTCCATCTTGTTTATGAACGCCAGCCGCGGCACACGATATTTGTCGGCCTGCCGCCATACGGTTTCGCTCTGGGCTTCTACGCCTTCGCGGGCACTGAAGACCACCACCGCGCCGTCGAGCACGCGGAGACTGCGCTCCACCTCGGCGGTGAAATCGACGTGGCCGGGCGTATCGATCAGATTGATTTGCACGTCGCGCCAGGGAAAAGTCACGCAGGCGGCCACGATGGTGATGCCACGCTCCTGTTCTTCTTCCAGGTAGTCGGTCACCGTAGTGCCCTTGTCCACCTCGCCCACCCGGTGCGTGAACCCGCTGTAGTAAAGCATCCGCTCGGTGAGCGTGGTCTTTCCGGCGTCGATGTGGGCGACCACTCCGATGTTCCGCAGTTGGCTCAACTGGCGCGACATATTCTGCCCACCACTGGCTGCGCATAACAACGCCGCGCCCGACTGTCCGCAGCCCGGCGCGGCGCGATCGACGAAAACCACTTACCAGGCGAAATGGGCGAAGGCCTTGTTGGCCTCGGCCATGCGGTGCACGTTTTCCCGCCGCGTCCACGCCGCCCCTTCGCGGTTATAAGCGGCGATCAGCTCGGCGGCCAGTTTCTCCGAGGCCGGCCGCCCCTTCTTCTCCCGCACCGCCATGATTATCCAACGAACCGCCAGCGACTGCTGCCGCTTCTTGCTCACTTGCATCGGCACCTGATACGAAGCACCGCCCACCCGCCGCGACCGCACCTCGATGTTCGGCTTGACGTTCTCCACCGCCTGGGTGAAGACCTCCAGGGGGTCTTTGTCGGGCAGTTTCTTCTTGACCAGCTCCATGGCTTCGTAGAATATCCGCTGGGCAACGCTTTTCTTGCCGTTCCACATCATGCTGTTGATGAACTTGCTCGCCAGCAACGACCCGTACTTCGGGTCCGGAGCAAGCATCGCTTCGCTGGCAGTCTTCCGTCCCATACACTCACCCTGTCAGCCTGAAAAAGTTCCCCGCGCTCGTTAGCCGCCTGCGCACTCAGCTCGACTTCTTCGCCCCGTACCGGCTCCGCGACTGTTTGCGCCCTTCCACGCCCAGGCAATCCAGCGCGCCGCGAATGACCTGATACCGCACGCCGGGCAGATCGCGGATGCGCCCGCCGCGAACCAACACGATCGAGTGCTCCTGCAAGCTGTGCCCTTCGCCGGGGATGTAAACGGTAACCTCCTTGCCGTTGGAAAGCCGGACGCGCGTTATCTTGCGCAACGCCGAATTGGGTTTCTTCGGCGTCATGGTCTTCACCTGGAGACACACGCCACGCTTCTGCGGACAACCGCCCAGGACGGGCGACTTGCTTGCCCGCCTCTGTACACGTCGCGGCTTGCGAACTAATTGGTTGAAAGTCGGCATCGGTGTTCTCGAAACGTTCCTTACTGCACCAAGCAATGCACAAATTAGCCTGTCGGCCAGCGACCTGCAACTGACGTTTGGCAGCCAGCCGAGCTACGATCGCAAACTGGAAAGCAGTTCGGCAATTGCCACATAGCAACGCAGTTGAGCGCCGCGCCAGCAAGCGCGCCACTGGCGACGACCAAACATCCAATATTGCCGTAAATCATGCAGCAGTCAAGGGTGGCCCCGGCTGGCCTGCGTGGCAACCCGCTCTGCCGGGGAGAAGGCAAACTCTCGCAAAACCGCCCAGGCCAGCCCCCAGCCCGGCTTGGTCCCTTTACGGCGTAACTTACGGCGTAACTTTTGCGTGTTTTGCGCGCATGTTTTCAAGTGATCTGCTGGAGGGCCACGCTCCGTCGTGGCCGTGTACTTTGGTTTAACTGGAGGGCCACGCTCTGTCGTGGCCGCACTAACCGCCTTTACCCGGCACTGCTGGGCTAGCCAGCAGTGGCACGAGGTGGACGCGACCACAGCGCGTCGCACCACTACCTCCATTTGGCCAGGGCGGTAGCCGGTTTCAGGAAGACCCGCCCGGACTTCCGCCGCTACCCAACAAGCTGTCAAGTCCCCCTGCCGGCTGATCGGCAGTAGCGGCCGAGGGAGCACCGCCGCTGCCGGCTGTATCCACCCCAGCGCCAAGCAACGGATAATGCTTGGCCAACACATCCTCTTTTTGGGCCACCAGCGATTCGAGGGCTTCGGGCCGGATGCGCACTTCGGCCTGCTGATAATTGCGAAACCCAGTCCCGGCAGGAATGAGGTGGCCGAGAATCACGTTTTCCTTCAGTCCTACCAGGCGGTCGACTTTGCCGGCCAGTGCCGCTTCGGTGAGCACCTTGGTGGTCTCCTGGAAGCTGGCGGCCGAGATGAAGCTCTCGCTCTGCACGGCGGCCTTGGTGATCCCCAGAAGCTGCGTGGTTGCAGTGGCCGGTTTGGGTTTGACCCCTCGGGCAGGCTCGCCGCCGAGGCTTTCGATCTGGGCGTTGATCTGCTCCAGGGTTTCCACTGGAACGATGGCTCCCACCTCGAAATCGCTGTCGCCCTTGTGGGTGATCTTCACGCACTTGCTCAGTTCCTCGTTGATCCGACGGAACTCGAACTTGTCGATGACGATCCCCGGCAGCAGATTGGTGTCGCCCACGTCCTCCACCTGCACCTTTCGGAGCATCTGGGCGACGATGATCTCGATATGCTTGTCGTTGATTTCCACCCGCTGGCTGCGGTACACGTTCTGGATTTCGCGGATCAGGTACTGCTGCACCGCTTCCTCGCCGGAAATGCGGAGGATGTCGTGGGGAACCAGCGGCCCTTCGTTCAGTGCTTCGCCGGCCCGCACGAATGTCCCCGCATGAACCCGCAAGTGCTTGCCGTGCGACACCAGGTGCTCGCGCTCGATCCCGCTTTCGCTGCGGACGATGATCGTGCGTCTGCCGCGTCGCTTTTCGCCCAGCACTTCGACGATGCCGTCGATTTCGGCGATCACCGCCGGGTCCTTTGGCTTGCGGGCTTCGAACAACTCGGTCACCCGCGGCAAACCACCAGTGATGTCCTGTGTGCCCGTTACCTCGCGTGGCGTCTTCGCCAGCAGCGCGCCGGCGGAGACGAACTTGCCTTCGGGAACTTCGATGAAGGCTTTTTCGGGCAGGTAATAGAAGTCGAGAATCTTGCCAGTTTCATCCTCGATGACGATCTGGGGATGCAGATCGCCTTTGTGCTCGATGACGAACATCCGGCTGTGCCCCGCCGCGTCCTTCTCTACCCGAACCGTCTCTCCCTCGATCACATCCTCGTAGCGCACCTTGCCGCTGACTTCTGCAAGGATGGGGATGGCATGGGGGTCCCACTTGCACAGCACCGTGCCCGGCTGAACCTCCTGATATTCGTTCACCAGCAGGGTGGCGCCGGCGGGGACTTCGTATCTTTCCAGTTCCCGTTCCTTGGGGTCGAGAATGGTAATTTCCCCATTGCGCGACAAGGCCACGTTTTCGCCCGCTTCGTTCTGCACCACATTCATGCGGACGAAATGCACCTTGCCAGCCTTCTTGGCCTTGATATCGCTTTCCTCCAGCGCGCGGGCGGCAGTGCCACCGATATGGAACGTGCGCATGGTAAGCTGCGTTCCTGGCTCCCCGATGCTCTGCGCGGCGATGATTCCCACGGCCATGCCTTCCTCTACCAGCGCGCCGGTGGAAAGGTCCATCCCGTAGCATAGCGCGCAGACGCCCAGCGGGGCGTCGCAAGTCATCGGGCTGCGAACCTGGATTTTCTCCAGGCCGAGTTGCTCGATCTTCCGCGCGATCGCCGGGGTGATCAACTCGTTTTCGCGGACGATGACTTCATCGGTGATCGGATGCACGATGTTGGCCCGGCTTACCCGACCCCGAATCGAATCCGCCAGGCTTACCTCCACCTTTTCCCCGCGGAAAATCACCCCTTTGGTCACGCCCTGGGTGGTGCCGCAATCGTACATCGTCACCACGACATTCTGGGCCACATCGGCCAGCTTGCGGGTCAGATACCCCGAGTCGGCAGTCTTCAGTGCAGTGTCGGCCAGTCCCTTCCGTGCCCCGTGCGTGGAACTGAAGTACTCCAGCACGCTCAGCCCCTCGCGGAAGTTGGCCTTGATGGGCGTCTCGATGATCTGCCCCGACGGCTTGGCCATCAAACCGCGCATCCCGGCCAGTTGGCGAATCTGCTCTACACCGCCCCGGGCACCGGAGTGCGCCATCAGATAGATCGGGTTCACGTACCCGGGGTAACGGTGGTCGTTCTCCAGCTCGCGCATCATCTCGCTGGTGATTTGTTCGCGGGCATGCGTCCAGGCGTCGAGCACCTGGTTGTAGCGTTCGCCGTCGGTAATGATGCCGCGCTGGTAGTTGCGGTGGGTCTGTAGAACCTTCTTTTCGGCCGCCTGGATAATGCGCTGCTTGCTGGGCGGTGTGATCAGGTCGTCGGTGCCGAAGCTCAGACCGCTGAGCGTCGCCTGGCGGAACCCGAAGCGCTGCATGGCGTCCAGCAGGTCGATGGTCTTCGCCCGCCCCAATAGCTCGTAACAATCCGAGATCACCGTGGCCAGGTCGCCCGACTTCAAGGGTGTGTTGTAGTAGGGCATTCCTTCGGGAAGCATCATATTGAACAACACGCGGCCCACGGTGGTGTTGATGAGTTTGCCGGGTTTGGCTTCCGGGTCATTCTTGACTTTGCGGTTGGCGGGCAAGCGGACCTTGATCGCGCTGTGCGTGGTCACCACACCGTGCGAATAGGCCAGCACCACTTCGTCGAAAGAGGAAAACACCATCCCGTCGCCCTTGCACTCCGGCAACGACATGGTCACGTAGTAGCAGCCCATCACCACATCCTGCGAAGGGCTGATAATCGGCGACCCGTTGGCCGGGCTGAAGATGTTGTTGGTGGACATCAGCAGCGTATGGGCCTCGACTTGGGCTTCGATCGACAGCGGCAGGTGCACCGCCATCTGGTCGCCATCGAAGTCGGCGTTGAATCCCTTGCACACCAGTGGGTGCAGCTTGATGGCGTTTCCCTCGACCAGTACCGGCTCGAAGGCTTGTATGCCCATCCGGTGCAATGTCGGCGCGCGGTTGAGCAGCACAGGGTGATTCTGGATCACCTCTTCCAGAATGTCCCATACTTCCTCGTCCTTGCGCTCCAGCATTTTCTTGGCGCTCTTGATGGTGTCGGCATGGCCCAGCTCCTTCAGCCGACGAATGATGAACGGCTGGTAAAGTTCCAGCGCGATCTTCTTGGGCAATCCGCACTGGTGCAGGCGCAGGGTCGGGCCGACCACGATCACACTGCGCGCCGAGTAATCCACGCGCTTGCCCAGCAGGTTTTCCCGGAACCGCCCCTGCTTGCCTTTGATCATGTCGGTAAGCGATTTCAGGGGACGGTTGCTGCTGCCCAACACCGGGCGCTTGCAACGGTTGTTGTCGAACAAGGCGTCGACCGCCTGCTGCAACATTCGTTTCTCGTTGCGGATGATGACTTCCGGGGCGTTCAGGTCCACCAGCTTTTTCAAGCGGTTGTTGCGGTTGATGATCCTCCGATACAGATCGTTCAGATCGCTGGTGGCGAAGTTGCCGGAATCCAGCAGCACCAGGGGGCGCAAGTCGGGCGGGATGACGGGAATCACGTCTAGCACCATCCATTCCGGGCGGTTATCGCTGTCGCGGATGGCCTCGACGATTTTCAGCCGTCCGATCAGCTCCTTGCGCCTCTGCTTGGCGGTGGTCTCCATCAGTTCGCTGCGCAGCTCCTGGGAAAGCTTCACCAGGTCCAGATTGATCAGCAGTTTGCGGATGGCCTCGGCGCCCATGTCGGCCTCGAACGAGCCTTCCCCGTACTGGGCCTTGGCGGCGCGGTATTCTTCCTCGGTAAGCAGTTGCTGATACTTCAGCGGGGTATCCTTCGGGTCGATGACCACATAGTCTTGGTAATAGATGATCTTCTCCAAAGCGGTGGTTTTCATGTTCAGCAAGGCCCCCAGCCGGCTGGGCAGAGCCTTGAAGAACCAGATATGCACCACTGGCGCAGCCAGTTCGATATGCCCCATGCGCTTGCGGCGGACCCGGCTGTGAGTGATCTTCACGCCGCAGCGGTCGCATATCATCCCCTTGTATTTCATTCCCCGGTATTTGCCGCAGGAGCATTCCCAGTCCTTTTCCGGCCCGAAGATCCGTTCGCAGAACAGGCCGTCCTTTTCTGGCCGGTAGGTGCGGTAGTTGATCGTTTCGGGTTTCTTTACTTCCCCGAAAGACCAGCTACGGATGTCGTGCGGCCGGGCCAGGCTGATCTTGACCGCCGAATAGTCGTTGATCCGATCGTAAGTGCTCTCGCCGATACTCACTGCCAGTCCTCCTTATGCTCGAAGGAGTGTTCGATGTCCACGTAGTCGCCGATGCTAGGGAACGGCCGGCCGCTGTAGGCAGCTTCCCCCATTGCCATACGCGGCCGGACGCTGCATCGAAAAACGCACCTCAACCGCAGTGGATCATTCCACATACCGGTTCTGTACAGCCACAACGGCTCAGATTCGCGCCTTTTCCAGTTGCATATTCAGGGCCAATCCCCGAATCTCGTTGGTCAGCACGTCGAAGCTGGCTGGTGTGCCGGCCTCGAGGGTATTCTCGCCCTTGACCATGGCCTCGTAGATCTTGGTGCGCCCTTCCACGTCGTCGCTCTTGACGGTGAGCAGTTCCTGAAGGGTGTAGGCAGCGCCGTAAGCCTCCAGCGCCCACACTTCCATCTCGCCGAATCGCTGGCCGCCGAACCGCGCCTTGCCGCCCAGCGGTTGCTGAGTGATCAGCGAGTACGGCCCGGTGGATCGGGCATGCACCTTGTCGTCCACCAGATGGTGCAACTTCATCATGTATATGTAACCGACGGTGGCCAATTGCTCGAATGGTTCGCCGGTGCGGCCGTCGTAGAGTTGCACTTTGCCAGTTTCGGGCAGGCCGGCCTCCTTCAGGCACTGGCGAATGGCGTTCTCGTCGGCGCCATCGAAGATCGGGGTAATGGCCTGGAATCCCAACTTGGCCGCCGCCCAGCCCAAGTGCGTCTCCAGAATCTGACCGACGTTCATACGGCTGGGCACGCCCAGCGGGTTAAGAAGGATTTGCACCGGCGTCCCGTCGGCCAGGAAAGGCATATCCTCCTTGGGGAGAATCTTGGCGATCACACCCTTGTTGCCGTGGCGGCCAGCCATTTTATCGCCCACCGATATCACCCGTTTGGTCGCCACCCATACCTTGACCATTTGCAGCACCCCGCTGCGCAACTCGTCGCCGCGCTTCATGGAGTTCAGCCGGCGGTCGCGGGCGTCGATGGCTGCTTCCACAGCAGGCCACATTTCCTTGTAGATTTTTTCCACTTCCGCTTTGCGCGCTGTGCTGCGGATATCCAGCGCATCGATGTTGAACCGCTGCGCCTGCTCGGCGATGAACCGGTGTTCCTTCCCCTCGATCAACGGTGTGCCGTCCTCGTCGGTGATCTTCCGCTTGAGCACATCCTCGATCCGGGAGATCATCTCGCCGAAGGCGGCGGCGATGCGGGAGTTCCCTTCCGCTTCGGCTTCCTTCAATTGCCGTTCGAATTCCTTGCGTTCCTCTTCCGAAAGGCTCATCCGCCGGGAAAACTTCTGGGTGTGGATGACGATTCCCTCCACGCCCGAGGGAACCTCCAAGGAATCGTTCTTCACATCCTCGCCTGCCCGGCCGAAAATGGCGTGAAGCAGCTTTTCCTCGGGCGTCAGTTCGGTCTTCGACTTCGGGGAAACCTTTCCCACCAGAATATCGCCGGGACGTACGTAGGTTCCCACCCGGACGATGCCGTTCTCATCCAGGTTGCGGAGCATTTTCTCGGACACATTAGGAATGTCGCGGGTGAACTCTTCGCGGCCCAGCTTAGTCTCGCGCACCTCGATATCGAACTCCTCGATATGCAGCGAGGTGTAGGTGTCGTTCTCCACAAGCTCCTCGCTGATGATGATGGCGTCCTCGAAGTTGAAGCCGTCCCAGGCCATGAACGCCGCCAGCACATTGCGGCCCAGGGCCAGTTCCCCATTGTAGGTGGCGGCGCCATCGGCAATAACCTGTCCTTTTTCTACTTTGTCGCCCACCTTGACGATCGGTTTCTGGTTCTGGCAGGTGCGCTCGTTAAGGCCGACGAACTTGCGCAGGTGGTAAACGTCGTTGCCGATTTCGATATGGTTGGCATCGACTTTGGTCACCATGCCCTTTCGCTGGGCGCGCACCACCATACTGCTGTGCTTGGCCACTTCCTTTTCCAGGCCGGTAGCCACCAGGGGAGGCTCGGTCACCAGCAACGGCACCGCCTGGCGCTGCATGTTCGATCCCATCAGGGCGCGGTTGGCGTCGTCGTGTTCCAGGAATGGGATCAAACCTGCCGAAACGCCCACCAATTGGGAGGGCGCCACATCGATGTACTGGATTTTTTCTACCGGGACGATGGCGAAATCGCCGTGATAGCGAGCGGTGATGGTATCGCCCACCAGGCGGCCATTTTCGATCTTGGCGTCGGCCGGCGCCAGATAGGCCTCGTGCTCTTGATCGGCCCGCAGCCACTCGATCTCATCGAGCAGTTTCCCGTTGCGGACTTTCTGGTACGGGGTTACCAGGAAGCCGTACTCATCCACGCCGGCGTAGATGGCCAGGCTGGAGATCAGGCCGATGTTAGTGCCTTCCGGGGTCTCGATGGGGCAAATGCGGCCGTAGTGCGAGATGTGCACGTCGCGCACTTCGAAACCCGCCCGCTTGCGGTTCAGTCCGCCTGGCCCCAAAGCCGAAAGCCGGCGCTCGTGGGTGAGCATCGACAGGGGATTTGTCTGGTCGACTACTTGGGAAAGCTCGCCGCGGCCGAAGAAGTACTCGATGGCGGCGGAAATGCTCTTGGGATTGACCAGGGTGCGGGGAGTCATGTCCTCCACGTCTTTGAGGCTCATCCGTTCCTGCACCGTGCGGCGAAGCTTCAAAAACCCCTTGCGCAGCTCGTCGCAAGCCAGTTCCTCGATCGTCCGCAGGCGGCGGTTGCCCAAGTGGTCGATGTCATCCACTTCCGCTTCCGGGTCGTTGCTGCACAGACGCACCAGATACTTGATGGCGGCGATGAGGTCTTCGGGCCGTAAGGTCATCTCGTCTTCGCTGATATCCAAGCCCAGCTTCCGGTTGATGCGAAAGCGCCCCACGCGGCCCAATCGGTAGCGGTTGGTGTCGTAGAACTTCTCGTGGAAGAGGGTTTTGGCTTTTTCCAGTTGGGGTGGGTTGCCGGGACGCAAGCGCTGGTAGATGCGCAACAGCGCTTCCTCGTGGCTGCCCGAGGGGTCCTCCTGCAAGGAAGTGAGGATCAGCTTGTTCTTCGGCTCGGCCATCACCTCGACTTCCTTCAGCCCCGAGGTGCAGATCAGCTCCGCCGCATTCTTGGTGATTTTCTGGCCGCATTCGACGATCACTTCGCCGGCGTGGGGGCTGTCGGGCGGGTAGATGACGTCGCCGACGGCCAGCTTGCCTTCGATCTTCGAAGCGCTGCGCGAACCGTGGATGGTTTCCACCTGGGTATCGTAGAAGGTCCGCAGCAGAGCGGCGTTGTCGCTGTATTTCGGGTCCATCGCCCGCAGCAAGGTCATCACCGAAAACTTCCCGCTCTGGTCGATGCGGACCACGAGGCTTTCTTTGCGCGAGACGTTGATTTCGATCCAGCTTCCTCGCTCCGGAATGATGCGGCAACTGTGATAGCGGCGGTCGCTGCCGGTTTCGGTTTCCACCACGAAGTCCACACCCGGGCTGCGGTGCAACTGGCTGACGACCACGCGTTCTGCGCCGTTGATGATGAACTCGCCTCCGCCGAGCATGATGGGAATGTCGCCCAGATACACCTCTTCTTCGACCGGCTGGGCTTTGGTCAAGCGGAGCCATACTTTCAGCGGCCTGCCGTAGGTCAGGCGGAGCTGGCGGCATTCGTCCGGTTCGTAGCGCGGTTTGCCCAACTCGTACTTGATGTATTCCAGACGCAACGACTTGTCGTAGCTTTCGATGGGAAAGATTTCGCGCAATACCCCTTCGATGCCTTGGTCCTTGCGTTTGTGGGGGGGCACCTCGTGCTGCAAGAATCGTTCGTAGCTTCGGGTTTGGATTTGGGTCAGATCGGGGATGGGCAAATGCGGCCGGCGGCTGCCGAAATGGCGGACATCACCGGGCAACAAACGCCTTTGAGCAACGGTAGCCATAGAGAGTCGACCTCCTAGGCAGAGAACAATACGGCCATGAAAGAAGCTGCAACAACAGGGGCCAGCCTGGCACAGCGGAAAGAACATCGAGCGTGCCCAAGGGACGCCAATGCGGCGCGCAACGCTAGCGCGCCGCCGGCGCGCAAGGCCAGTACGGCTCCGCAGGGACGCCGGAGACCAGCTACGAAAATCATTGCGTGGGCAAGAGCCTCGCGGTTCAGCACATCTTCTCCGCGTCCGGCAGCGGCTGTCGGCGCCGACCGCCGGACATCGGACCGTGGAAGCACGCCAGCGGCGGGGCCAGTTGGGTCACTTGATAACCACCGTTGCCCCGGCTTCCTCCAATTCTTTCTTGAGTTTCTCGGCTTCGGCCTTGGAGACGCCCTCCTTGACCTTCGCCGGCAGAGCCTCGACCAGGTCCTTGGCTTCTTTCAACCCCAGGTTGGTCGCCGCCCGTACCACCTTGATCACCCCGATCTTCTTGTCGCCGTATCCCTCGATGATGACGTCGAAGGTGTCTTTTTCGGGGGCGGCAGCGGCGGCCGGAGCGCCCGGCGCGCCAGCCGGGGCAGCCATCATCACCGCCCCGCCAGCGGCCGGCTTTATGCCGTATACCTGTTCCAGGTAATCGCTTATCTCCTTGGCCTCCCTGAGGGTCAAATTCATGATCTTTTCACCCCAATCCTTGGCGGTTGCCGAGAATTGGCGGGTGGCTTCTGCTGTGGACATCGTAGCTCGATCCTTTCTTGTCTTATATCGACTGTCTTGCACTCTGCCCGGCGGCTATCGCTTCGTGGCCGACGAGCAATTACCTACTGCCCGATTTCCTGAACCTGCTCCTTGACGGACCGGAAACAGCAAGGCGCGCCAGCACCGGCAATGCGACAACAAAAACCTTCAACTGCTGGTTCTTGCAGCGCGCCGATTGCTTCAATCCCGCTGTTTGCCGAGCGGATACCTATCTCCTATGTCGGCTCGGCCGGAGAGCTTTGTGCTTCCGGCTGCTGAGCGGATTCGGCCTGCTGGGCCGATTGCTTTTTTTCCGCTGCCTGTTCGATCTGACTGACAAGCGCGGCGCCTTGGGCGCTTAGTTGTCCGCAAAGCTGGTATGCTGGGCTGAGCAACTGGCCCACCAGTATGCTGAGCATTTCGGCACGGGTAGGCCACTTGCTGACGTCTTCTACCTGGCTTGCATCGAGCGGCTGGCCATCCATGACCCCTCTGCGCAGTTTGAATGGCGCGTACTGGTCGTCCTTGGCAAAGCGGACGATTTCCTTGGCCAGCGTGACGACGTCTTCGCCGCCCCAACAAATAGCCGCCGAGCCGTCCACTCCATCGAAAAGCCCTGCCAACGGTGTTCCAGCCACCGCTCGTCGCGCCAGACTATTCTTGACCACCATCAAATTGATATTCTTTGCGCGCAGTTCTGTGCGCAGGCGGTGGGCGATGTTGGCCTTCAGGCCAATCACGTCAACCAACAGCGCATCGCGCACGCCGTCCAGACGCTGGCGCAGGTGTTCGGTTATCAGGTTCTTGACGTACTTGCTCATGCTAACACCCTACTGCGGGCCAGGCCCGCGAGCGACCCTTTCGGATCATCTGTGCTCTGCTCGTCTGTGCTGTGCTGCCGAGGGCGTCGGGCTGCCACAGCGGCAAGCGGTCGGCAGGCACGGACGCAGGCGAGCGGATAGCCACCGGCCTGCATCCGGAAGGTTTGCATGACCGGAGCGTCCCGCCGCATTGCCGCAATTCATTGGTATTGCACCCGAATACTGGGACTCATCGTCGCGCTGATTGCCACGCTCTTGATGTACTGCCCTTTGACCGCCGCCGGTTTCAGGCTGGCCACATGACTGACGAAGGCACGAATGTTCTCGACCAGTTTTGGCGCGTCGAAGGACAGCTTGCCGACTACAGCTTGTACATTGCCGCCGGAATCGTTGCGGAACTCGACCTTGCCGGCCTTGTACTCTCGGACGACGCGGCCCACGTCGGGAGTGACCGTACCGGCTCGCGGCGAGGGCATCAGCCCGCGCGGGCCGAGAACCTTTCCCAGCGGGCCGACCACACCCATCATGTCTGGCGCCGCGATGCACACGTCGAAATCGGTCCAGCCGCCCTTGATCTTCTCGGCCAGGTCGGCGCCGCCTACTTCGTCGGCACCGGCTTCGCGCGCCTCGTCGACTTTATCGCCTTTGGCAAAGACCACCACCCGCAGCGTTTTCCCCAGTCCGTGAGGGAGCACGATCGAACCGCGGACCGCCTGATCGGCCTGCTTGGGGTCGATGCCCAAGCGGATGGCCACCTCCACCGACTGATCGAATTTCACGTTATCGAACGACTTGAGCAGAGCAACTGCTTCTTCCAGCGGCAAGGCTTTCTTGCCGGGAACCTTTTCCCGCAGTGCCCGCATACGTTTGCTAGTCTTTGGCATGTCACACGACTTTCGTTGTTCGGCTTCAGTTGTCCGGCGGCGCGGTGTCCGGGCGCCGCGTTTAGCGGCGGCAAAGGGCGTTTGCGACGATGTTTGCTCAGCCGAAACTCCCCTCGCTGTGGTGCGGAAACCAGACAATCGTGCCTCCACCCGAGCCGCTGTCGGCTGCCTGGCACGGCTGCAACATACGCACGAGCCTGCGAGGAACCACCGTTACTGGTCGACTATTTCAATTCCCATGCTTCTGGCGGTTCCCGCGATTATCCGGCGGGCATGTTCCAGGTCGCGAGCGTTGAGGTCGGCCATTTTGCGGCGGCAGATCTCATCGACCTGTGCCAACGTAACCTTGCCTACCTTCTCCTTGTTCGGCGTCCCGGAACCTTTAGCAAGCCCGGCGGCTTCTTTCAACAAAGCCGCGGCGGGCGGACTCTTAGTGGTAAACTCGAAGCTGCGGTCGTTGTACACCCGCACGATCACAGGGATGGGCATCCCGCCGGCGTCTTTGGTGCGTTCGTTGAACTGGCTGACGAACTGTCCGAGGTTTATCCCGTATCGGCCCAGCGAAGTTCCCACCGGCGGCGCAGGGGTTGCCTGCCCGCCCGGCACTTGAAACTTCACTTCCGCCACCAACTGCTTAGCCATAATTGCCTCACTGGCCCGACAGTGCTCTCGGCGCTAGTCACCAATGGCCGCGCCGGGAACGACAGCTTCACCTTACTATTGCTGGAGCAGACTGCCCAGGATGCCTCCTGCCGCCCGCCAGCGCTACACCGCCCCGATTTGCCAGTACTCCAACTCGACCGGCGTCGAGCGGCCAAAGATGTTGATCATCACCGTCACCCGGCCGTTAGTCTCGTCGATGCTTTCTACGTGGCCCTCGAAATTCTCAAAGGTGCCCTCGTGAATCTTCACCTGATCTCCAGGCTTGAAGGCGATCTTCAGTTTGGGCTGTTTTTGGCTTTTTTCTTCGTGCTTGGCCAGGATGCGGGCGACTTCGTGTTCGGGCATAGGCGAGGGCCGGCCGGCTGCCCCGGTAAAATCCCCAATCCCTGATGTATCGCGCACCAAATACCAAGTATCGTCGTTGATCTCCATCTGGGCGACCAAGTAGCCGGGATACAATTTGCGCGTCACTACCCGCTTCTTGCCACCCTTGACCTCGGTAACCTTCTCGGTCGGGATTATGATCTCGCCGAAATACTTTTCCAGACCGGCGATCTTCACCCGTTTAAGCAGCGCATCGCGAATGGTTTCCTCGCGGTTGCTTTGCACCTTCAGCACGTACCACTGCATATTCTTGGATTTTTCCTCGGCCGGCGGTTCGGCTGGCGACTGCGACGGCTGTGGCATTGCAGGGGCAGCTTCTTCCGCAACAAGCTGGGACTCTGCTGCCGTGTAGCCTGCGACAGCTTCTGCCCTCGGTTGTTCACTCGAAGGCTCGACCGCCACCGGTTCCTCTACTGCTGCCGGCCCGAGCGCTGAAGGCTCTGCCGCTTCCGAGTGCTCGATCTGGAACGCCGGTTGTTCTGCCGCTGGCTGGAACGGCGGTTGCTGTGCCGCTGCCGAGTCGGGCACGCCCGGCTCTGCCGACCTCGGCTCCGCCAGAACAGGCTCGCTCACCGGTGCTTCTGATGCCTGGGCCGAAAACGTTGTTTGCTGCAAGGGGGTTGCTTCCGGCGGTTCGGCCGACGCCACAACCGGCATCGGCTCCAGTGTTGCTTCCGTTGCAGCTTCCACGCTCTGTGGCTGTTTATCTTGTGCCTCGGCGCCGAGGATTTCTGCCGATGCATGTTCAGCCGATATTCCGGTCGCCTCCGCTGTCGGCTCGCCGGCGGCGTGATCAACGGCCTTCGGTGCCTCGGGCAGGTGCGCGGAATCCGCCTGCGCCTGGGAGGCCTCGCCCGGCAAAGCCCCTTGGAGTTGGTCAGCTCGGTCCATGACTGTCAGGTCACCCCTCACAGCCGGACAATTATGTTCGGCTGCGGCGCGCACTTAAAACAACCTTAACACGTAACGGAAAAACAACTGCCACAAGTAATCGAATCCATACAGCAGGAACGCGAGGAAGAAAATAACCACTATCACCACCGTCGAGTAGCGGAACAACTCGGTGCGGGATGGCCAAGAGACCTTGACCATTTCCGCTTCCACGGCAATCAGAAAATCTGCGAAACTGGGCATATTCACCAGCCGGAAAGCGGCCCAAAGCCCCGCCACCAACAGGATTCCCGGTATCCAGTAGTGAGCCATTGGCAGGTGTGCCGTCAGCCACGGGCTGAACTTGAGGCTGACGTGCAACCGCCACAAACCCAATGCTATCGTAATAGCAACAGCGGCGAAGGTCAGTTGCCGGGTAATTCTACCCTGACTGCCCTTGTAAACTCCAAAATGCACTAGTTCTTGAAGGAACTCGCCCACTGCAACATCCTATTGCGGCCAGCCGTAACAGCCCCTCGGCTGGGAATTGTTCAGCGCCAATCGGGTTAATAATCTTCTGCGCGAGATCAGGCGGACCAGTCGGTTTCCTTGCGGGACTGGCAAACAATGACCCGCGCGACTAAGCCGGTGTGGCGGGTCGCTCCAATCTTCACCAGCCGCCGCGACGACGAATAACCCATGCGCGAACGGGTCTGTGCGCCCGCGTACAACCGGTCTGGTGCGCCACCGCGGAAGCGGTCCCGATCGATGTAATGCTGCCTGCCGGAGCAGGGGCGGGGGGACTCGAACTCCCAACCGCTGGTTTTGGAGACCAGTGCTCTACCAATTGAGCTACACCCCTGGGAGGCGGCTTGTGCCGGCCATCTCCTGGCTTCGCATAGTCACTTGATGATCTTGGTTACTACTCCCGAACCGACGGTACGGCCGCCTTCGCGAATGGCAAAACGCACGTTGGCGTCCATGGCGATCGGCGAGATCAGCTCCACGCCCAAGCGGACGTTATCGCCCGGCATGCACATTTCCGCCCCACCCAACAGGTTCGCTGTGCCAGTAACGTCAGTGGTGCGGAAGTAGAACTGGGGCCGGTAACCGCTGAAAAACGGCGTGTGCCGCCCGCCTTCCTCCTTGGAAAGCACGTACACTTCGCCCTCGAAGGTGGTATGGGGGGTAATGGTTCCCGGCGCAGCTAGCACCTGGCCGCGCTCCACTTCTTCGCGCTTGATGCCCCGCAGCAGGCAACCGACATTGTCGCCCGCCTGGCCGACCTCGAGGGTCTTGTTGAACATTTCCACTCCGGTGACGACTGTCTTGCGCGGTTCGGGCGTGAAGCCGACGATTTCCACCTCGTCGCCCACCTTGATCGTGCCCCGCTCGATACGTCCAGTAGCCACCGTGCCGCGGCCCTCGATCGAAAACACGTCTTCGATGGCCATGAGGAACGGTTTGTCGATTTCGCGGACAGGCTGGGGAATGTAATTGTCGATGGCGTCCATCAACTCCTCGATGCACTTGGCCTTCTCAGGATCCTCCGGATGCTGATATGCCGAAAGCGCATCGCCACGAACGATGGGAATCTCGTCGCCGGGGAACCCATACTTATTCAGCATGTCGCGCAGTTCCAGTTCCACCAGCTCCAGCAACTCTGGGTCGTCGACCAGGTCGATCTTGTTGAGGAACACTACAATGGCCGGCACGTTCACCTGCCGGGCCAACAGGACGTGTTCCTTGGTTTGCGGCATTGGGCCGTCGGCTGCCGAGACCACCAGGATGGCCCCGTCCATCTGAGCCGCTCCGGTAATCATGTTCTTGATGAAGTCGGCATGGCCGGGGCAGTCGATATGGGCGTAATGCCGCGCCTCGGTCTCGTACTCCACGTGTGCCACATGGATGGTCAACGTCTTGGTGGCGTCGCGTACCGTGCCCCCTTTGGCGATGTCGGCGTACGACTTGAACTTGGCAAGCCCTTTACGCGACTGAACGGCCAGTATTGCGCCGGTCAGAGTAGTCTTGCCGTGGTCGATGTGCCCGATGGTGCCCACGTTCACGTGGGGCTTAGTGCGTTTGAATACTTCCTTGGCCATTCTTGCTCCCTATGCTGTACAACAGGGATGGTTCAACTATTGGACGATTGACTAATATAACACGTGCTGAACAATCACGCGACTGATCCCAAAGCTGCTGATGGGGATTGAACCCATGACCTCGTCCTTACCAAGGACGCGCTCTACCGGCTGAGCTACAGCAGCCTGCAACTGCCCACGCTCTACCCCTTCCGCGCCGAAGGAGCGGGTGAAGGGAGTCGAACCCTCGTAGGTAGCTTGGAAGGCTACTGCTCTACCGTTGAGCTACACCCGCATCCAACACTCCCTTTGTCGGACACTGGGGGGTACAGGATTCGAACCTGTGAAGGCATAGCCATCAGATTTACAGTCTGACCCCTTTGACCACTCGGGAAACCCCCCTTGGCTCGCAGCCGGGTTCGCCCTTGCCTGGCCAGCAGCAACTTATTTTAATGCAATCGCCTCGATATCCCAATATACAAACGCTTTCCCAGCCAGCAAAGTACGGCCGTCCGCTCGACCAAGCAGGCTGCTGCCTCGACTAGCTACCGCAGTCGGCCAGCAGTTGCAGCAGCGGGGGTTCGCCCTGCGAAGCTAGCGGAGGGACTCGAACCCACAACCTGCTGATTACAAATCAGCCGCTCTGCCGGTTGAGCTACGCTAGCAGCTCCGGCCCGCTATGCGAACCACTTAGTATAGCTAACTTCCTAGCCCACGCAAGCCTAGCGCCAGCAAAAATCTGCTCCTGTTTTTCGCGGCAAACCGGCACTGCAATAAAACCCCTCGGCAACTGCGGCCAAGCATGGGTTTTGCCAGTTCCGCAACGACACCCCCACCCGACAGTAGCAGAAATCGACGCAGTGCTCACTACAACTGCACTTTCCTGAGACCGCACGCTGCGGCTTGCGTAAGTCGTTGCTTGGCAATAAGTTCTAGATTTGCCGCGGCAAGAAGCCTGTAAGTCACCAAATATTACAGGGCAACGACTTGCGACTTTCGGCGGCAAGTGCAGTTCTAGGTGTGACCGTCCACAAAATAGCGAGACATAGTGGGAAGATGTGGCTAGATTTGTCACCGTACCGGGGTTGGCCGTCGATACGACTAAATCCCGATCGATTCCGACCGACCACCTTCACCCAGGCAGTTCGATCTTCTCTTGTTCGACTGCCTTTCGCAGTTTTCCTAAAGCCCGGGCTTCGATCTGCCGAATCCGCTCCTTGGTAACCCCCTCTTCGGCGCCGACTTCTTTCAGCGTCAGCGGTTCCTGGCCTCGTCCGAGGCCGAATCGGCGGATGATTATCCGCTGTTCGCGCTCGTCGAGCACGCCAAGAATCTTTTCGATATGTGCCTGACGCTGTAGCTGGGCCAGTTCCAGCCCGAACTCGTCGCTGCGCTCGTCTTTGGTGGCGCTGAAGGTCTCGCTAAGACTGGTGCGGAATCGCTCGCGGTATCGTTGTTCGTCGGGTATTGTGCGCGCAAAGTTCTTCATTATCGCCCAACTGGCGTAGGTGCTGAACTTGTTCCCTCGGGAATAGTCGAACTTGTCCACCGCGCGCATCAGCGACATATTGCCATCGCTTACCAGTTCGAAGAAACTCTGCGTCGGCCCGACGTGCCGCTTGGCAATCGATACCACCAGCCGCAAATTGGCCCTAATGATCTGATTCTTGGTCTCCACCGCCTCCTCGTAGTATCGCTCGATCTGGTCCATCAGACTGCGCCGGGGACGCGACACATCCAGCTTTTCCCGCAACTTGCTAGCCTTGTACTTCAAATAGTTCATCTTGCGGAACAGGTGCACCTCCTGCTCCTGCGTAAGCAAAGGTACCTCGTACAGGCTGGCCAAGTACGGAGGAAGTCCGGCAGGCAATCGCGGCTTCTTGGTCACCGGTTCGCCAGGTGGCATCGGACCGAGGATGGTTTTTTCCATCTTCGGCCCGACCCGGGCAAACAACGGGTTGGGTATGTATTCCAGCGGCAGTTCCATTATCCGCTGGGCGCGCATCTCTGCGATCACCCGATATATCGTCGCCCTAGTCCGGCAGTATGCTTTCGCCAACGATTCGACCGACTCGCCCCGCTTGTAGGCATTGAAGATCTTGTGCTTGGCTTCCGGACTGAGCGGTCCCATTCGGTCGGGGAAGATGGCCATGTCGGGGTTTTCCCGGTCGAACTGCTTGATCGTATAACGGATAGTTTCCACACTGCGGTTCATCCGCTCGGCGATACGTTTGGCGACCTCGGCGGGGCAGCCGCCAGCCTGGGCAAGCCTTCTTGCGCGCTGGATTATCTCGGCGCGCTCCTGCTCCGTCAGTTGGCTGAACTGCGAGCCGCGACGCACCTTTTCTTCGTTCATGGCCACAAAACGTTCCACCGAGCTTTGCAAGAATCCAACTCGCTTTCGGCCGTCGAATACGAACCGCCTGCTGACCAATCCCTGCCGCCGCCAACGAGATATGGTCTTAGTCGAAACATTGAACTGCCTGGCCAGCTCTTCGACCGTCAATACCCGTTCGCCCACAGCGCTGGCCGACACGCCGGCGGCGTCGGTAAGGTCTTCGACGAACAATCGCAGATCGTGCTGCGCCTCGCGGCCCAGCATCGTGGCGTGCGGATGCCGCGTGGGCCGATAGTTTGTGATGCGAAAGCACAAGTACTCATAGCTGTAGAGCTTCTCAGGCTCCAACTCCAGCAAGAGTCGCTCGGCCCGCGCCGCCTGCTCGATCTTCTTCTCCCGAGGCGCGAAGCGCACCTGCTGGTCCCGAAGTTCCCGAATGGCCGGGCTGATGTATTCGGTATGCATGGGCTGTTCCCCCTGTTCTTCTCCATAATGGCCGCAGCCAACGTCGGCTGCCGGCCAGCGCTGGCCACTGCCCGCGATAGCCGCCTGCACGACGCCAAGTTGGCTCTGATGACATTTATGACTGTCTAATATACTGAAATCCTTCGAGTTTTAACAGGGGTGAGTTGCGAAAAAACCGGCATCTTTCGGGTGGTGCCAGCCCTGCCATCTGTTGCAAGTCTTGGAGCGCCGGACTCGCCAGCCGGTCGCCTTCCGGCTCTGCATCGGCACCGCCAAACGCTGCGCAACGCCCGGAAAACCTCGATTAACACCCACCGCGCCCATGCCCAAAATTACATACGCAAATAACTTGCCCGCGGATGTATTACAAAACCATAAATGCCATAACCTTCTTCCGCAAGAAAGCTTAAACGCACAGAGTACCTCTCCGACCACCGAGTGTAAATACCCGTGGCAGTCTAAAGACATCCGCGTCGGGCTCCGACAGCCAACACCGGCGTGGGACTCTGATGCGCAGTCCCGGGGTTTTAAAAACCTCTTTAAACTCAACCGCTACCTAACGACGTCCTCGCGGAAAAGTTCCAAAGACGCCTCGGGCAGAAGGCGCGATAGGCCACCCTGCGCATGCCGCTGGGAGCTTCTCCGCCTATTTTGACGCCGCCGATTCACCCAAAGTTACGCCCATGCCTCAGATGGGCCGAAATCAGGCGTAACTGCCCCGAAGAGGCCCCTGACCAATCCCTGGATATGTAAAACACCAGCCACAGGTCGCATCTGCGATGGCTTCTGAGCCGAAGATGATGTAGCAAAATGCTACAACTGTTCAAAAATGCTACAGCAAGAAAAGAGCGGGCGGGCTGGGGGCCGCTCGGGCAACAACCCCCAACCCGCCTCATTTCGTCCGGAAGCCACTGCTTCCGCCGTCGGGATGGGACGCTTCTCCGTTCTGGAGGGGACACTCGAACCGGGAATCACCCGACGGTTCTACGGACCTGATACAGAGGTGCCTGCTTCTCCGTTCCTGTTGCTTCTCTGTTCCGGCGGATGGTAGCGTTGTCCGATAACCAACTGACACAAAAGCATTTAATGTTGCTTGAGCCAGTCGGCCTGCCTCTTCTCCGGTGCTTGCCTCTTTCCGCCGGCTACCCGCCTGCCACCAATCTGTGGCCTCTACCTCTCTCTGGCCGGCCCGACTCGCCAATTGCTAGTCGCCTAAGCCCGTACCACTTTTCACACCTGACGCCATTGATTATTGCAAACGCCGTGCCAAAATGGTGTGAGCACATCGCTTTTATTTAAAGTCGTTCTTGCTTGTATTTCGCATCTTCTTTGGTACCACTGAAGAGCATCGGCGGATTGCAGTTATGCGACTTGGAATTCTCGGCGGGTCGTTCGATCCGGTGCATTACGGACACCTGTTGCTGGCCGAGAGCGCCCGCGAGCAGTGCCAGCTCGACCAGGTTTGGCTGCTGCCGGCCGCAGTACCTCCGCACAAGCAAGATCGCCAGCTCACCTCGGCCGAACACCGCGTAGCGATGCTCGAATTGGCCATTGCCGGCGAAACGGCCTTTTCTGTTTGCCGCTACGAGGTGGATCGGGGCGGTATCAATTACACCTATGAAACGCTGGAGCGAATCAAGAACGAGCAACCGGATTGGCAGCTTTTTTTCGTGTTAGGCGCCGACATGCTGCACGACCTGCCCCACTGGCGAGAGCCAAGCCGTATATGCCAGTCGGCGATCCTAGTGGTGGTTGCCCGGCCTGGATTTGGCGAACCCGATTATTCGCTTCTTTCCGGCATAACTACGCCGGAGCGAATAGAGTTGATGCGTCGTCATCGGGTCGTGATGCCGCAGGTGGGAATCAGCAGCAGTGATCTGCGGCGCCGCATAGCGCAAGGGCACAGCATCCGTTTCCGGACGCCCCGTGCGGTAGAAGAGTATATTCGGACGCACGGGCTATACCAGCAAGGTTAGCCTCAGGGGCGACGAGCGCTCATTCTGAATTGCCCAGCCTATGGGTTTTGCCCATGGCCTGCTGGCTGCGCAGGCTTGCCAAATTCCCCAGATTGGCGTCTTGGCGGGACTGAAGCATCTGGCGCAACTGCTCCGAGATGGTCAACTGCTGTAGTTCTGGTTCCTGGCTGAGAACATCGAGCACGCGTTGAAGTTGTTCGTCGGGCCACAATGCCAAGTCGACGAACAGCACTTTTCTTCCACAAAGTTGGCAGGCACCGCCGCCGCTGCCGCCAAAATAGTCGTGGCGCACTAGAAAACCTAGGCGTCGGGCCAGCTTAAGGGCTTCGTCGAGCAACTGGGCAGTATGCACGCGAGGTTCCTCGACCGGGCCGAGTCGATTTTGACACCGCCGGAGCATTGTAGTGCGTCGTTCTTCAGTTGCCTAGCGCAGTTCGACGATACGCAAACAATGGGCGCTTAACATGTCTGGCGCCAATATGTTAAGCCGTAACGCCTCGCAAACGCGGTGAAAAGACCCCCGCTTTGCCGCTGAGTGAAAAACTGGCGTATACATCAAGCAGGCAATTTTGCAGTAATGGGAAGAAGGACGACTCGCCGTGTCAGACAACCAGCAAGCCGACATCGGTAAATTGCGGCAACAAGTGCAGCAACTAAAAGAGCAATTGGCTCAGGCACAACGACTAACTGCGCTGGGCGAGCTCGTCAGCACGACCACCCACGAGTTCAACAACGTGCTGATGACCATCATCAACTATGCGAAAATGGGAATGCGCCACAAGGACACCGTTACACGCGATAAAGCCTTCGAAAAAATACTGGCGGCCAGCACGCGAGCCGCGAAGATCACCAATAGCGTGCTGGGCATGGCCAGAACGCGCTCCAGCGGCCAGGAACCGACCAACATCACCCAACTGATAGAAGATACACTGATTCTGTTGGAAAGGGAGCTGAACAAATACCGGATCGCCGTTGACAAGCATTTCCAGCCGGTGCCGGAAGCCTTTGTCAACGCCAATCAAATCCAGCAAGTACTGCTGAACATGATAATCAATGCCCGGCAGGCTATGCCCGGAGGTGGTCGGCTGATAATAAAGCTCTCGCACGACCCGAAGGAAGACATGATCGACGTGGTGATCCGCGATACCGGCTGCGGCATTCCGCCCGATGTGCTGCCGCGAATATTCGATCCGTTCTTCACCACAAAGAACGGCCCAGACTCCAGCGGCAAAGGCGGCACCGGGCTGGGCCTGTCGATGTGCAAGGAGGTCATCGAGGCGCACCACGGCCGCATTCGGGTGGAAAGCACCGTGGGCAAGGGCACAGCTTTTACCTTGAAGCTGCCCACGGTGACCAAAGCAGCCAACAGGACGGCTGTGGCGCCGGCCGTACCAGTGATAAGTCCCCCCAGTCAGCAGCCGATTCAGAGCTGACGCAAGCTGCGCCCGCAACCAAATGGCGTTGTTGGCGGGACGCGCTGCGGTCGCGTCCGATAATACCGCGAACACGGCCACGACGGAGCGTGGCCCTCCAAC
>Ga0209017_10000782_pt1 | contig 29045 bp, 22 predicted proteins | sample YNPBryunderm2012_FD_185812 | JGI IMG/M metagenome (GOLD analysis project Ga0209017, IMG submission 185812) | Anoxygenic and chlorotrophic microbial mat microbial communities from Yellowstone National Park, USA - YNP Bryant MS undermat 2012... ...
AGCGACTTACTGCGTGGTGCGCGGATGGGGGCGATCTGCTCCCGCGGGCGACGCCGGCTCGGGGTCAGGACGATGGGTTCAGCGGACTTCCACATACGTGGAGTTCATATCTTACAGGATCCCCCATTTGTCAAGATGGTGTTGTTACATAACACTAGAGGCCGCATTCGATTGCCAGCATGGCCACGTCGTCGGCCAGAGGCGCAGGAGCACACCATTCCTGGACGCGCGCCATCACTTCTCCGAGGCTCTCATCGAGCGGGCGGCGCCGATTCTGATCGTAAGCTTCCAGCAACCTTTCGACACCGAACTCCTGCCCGGCGGTGTTCTCTGCCTCCGTGAGGCCGTCGGTCGCGAAATACAGGCGGTCTCCGCCTTCGAGTTTCACCGCCCGTTCTTCGTAGCTTGCCGCCGGAAGCAAACCAATGGGCAAACCGCCCGATTCCAGCTCGATCGGGGCCGCGCCGTGGCGCACCAGCACAGGGCCGCGATGACCGGCTGCCACGTAACGAAGTTCATGCATTTCCGCATCGAGCACCCCGTAGGCCATGGTGAAGTACTGCATTGTGGGGCGGGTGCTTCTGAAGTGCTGATTCAACCGCTTAGCCACCTCCGCCGGTGAAGCCACAACATACTTACCGGGGCTTTCCGGCACGCTCCGGTAGAGAAAGGAGCGATCGGCAACCGGCGACAAGAAGTGGCTCAGCGTCACAGACAAGAGAGCTGCCGCGACGCCGTGTCCGGAGACATCGAGAATGTAAAGACCCACGTGCCGGTCATCTAGGGAAATGACGTTGAGGAAGTCACCTGCCAGCTCCTGACAAGGCAAGAACCGCCACGCAAATCGGATGCCCGGAATCTGGGGCAATACAGTTGGCAGCAGCGAGCGTTGCACGGCGGCGGCTGCCTCCAGGTCCTGCCGGAGGCGACGATTCGCGGCCTCCAACTGTTCGTTGGCTTTCTGGAGGGCGTCCAGCGCATTTCTTTCCGCCGTTACGTCGGATTGCACGGCGATGAAATGGGTTACAGCGCCCGAGCGGTCGCGTACCGGCGTAATCGCAAGGCGGTTCCAGAAGGCAGTGCCGTCCTTGCGGTAGTTGACCAACTGCACGGTAATCTCGCGTTGCTCGCGAAGCGCCGCTCGTAATTGGTTCAACGTATCCCTGTCCGTCCCGGGACCCTGAAGAAACCGGCAATTGCGCCCCAGCACTTCTTCCGCGGAGTACCCCGTGAGTCTTTCGAAGCCGGCATTGACGTAGATCAGGGGGTCGTCGGGCAGCCGGGCGTCGGCGATCGCAATGCCTTCGGCAACCGACGCCAGGGCCCGGTCCTTGAGCTTGAGCAGCGCCCTGGCCCGCTTGCGCTCCCGGCTTCTGGCGCTAGCCCTCTTCGCTCTCATCAGACCTACCTGACCACGGGTGAGCCGCTCCGTGCAACCCGCGCGATCTGCTTGAGCATACCCGGGAACACGATACGATGGACCGGCCAGGAAGCGTACCAGTACAGGCGCCCCAACACGCCCCGCGGATCGAACACGGCGGTCTGCCGAATGACCGTATTCGAGCCATCCTCATCCACGCGAAACTCCAGCCAGGCGCGCCCCGGAAGTTTCATTTGCGCGGCGAGAAGGAGGCGGCGATTGGCCTCGTAAGCCGCCACGCGCCAGCAATCCACGATGTCGCCGATCTGGAGTTGCTCGGGATCCCGGCGGCCGCGGCTCAGACCCGGTCCCCCCAACCACATGTCCATGACGCCGCGCAGGCGCCAGAGCCAATCGGCATAATACCACCCGGTCGAACCTCCGATCCTGCGGATCGGGGCGAATGCCTGCTCCGGCGAAACGTTGACACTGATTTTCAGGGTATACACCAAGCGCAGCGCCTTCGCCGCGGTGGGATCCGCCCAGTCCTCGACCTGGTCGTCGGCACGCAGCGCGGCCGCGATGGCCTCTCGGTACCCCATGGGTCGGATCTTGAATTCGGTGAGCGCCGAGCGATCCCGGACGACCGTGGGGTGACGGATGCTGTCAATCAGCCGGCGGCCCACTCGAACGTGCAGCGGGGTGACCAGCCCCAACCACAGGCTGGACAAACGAGGCGTCAGAACGGGCACGGGGACGATCAGCCTCCGGAGTCCGCGCTGGCGTGCGTATTCCAACATCAGGTCTCCGTAAGAGACCTGGTCAGCGCCGCCGATTTCGAAGACGCGGCTTTCGGCACCCGGCAGCTCGAGCGCGGCGAGCAGATACGTGAGCAGATCCTGGATGCCAATCGGCTGCGCCGGCACGGATACCCAACGCGGAGTGATCAACACCGGCAAACGTTCGACCAGCGCCCGAATCATCTCGAAGGACAGGCTTCCCGATCCGATCACAATGGAGGCCCGGAACTCGATCACGGGGATACTCGAAGAGCGGAGTATCTCGCCGACCTCGTGCCGGCTGCGCAAGTGCGCCGACAGGTTCGCGGAAGTTTCGCCCAGCCCGCCCAGATAGACGATACGACTAATTCGGAAATCGCGCGCAGCGTCAGCAAAGTTCCGCGCGGCCTTGCGGTCCTGCTCTTCGAAAGATCCCACCGAGCCCATCGAGTGAACCAGGTAGTACGCGGTATGCACTCCGGGCAGGGCCCTGCGCAAAGAAGCCGGATCCAGCAAGTCGCCGGCCACCGCTTCCACCTCTGCCCCTCCCGGGATCCGCAGGCGTTCGGGACGCCGCACCAGGCATCGCACCCGATGGCCGGCGGCCACCAAAGCTTCCAGCAATCGGCCCCCGACGTACCCTGTGGCGCCCGTGAGCAGAATCAGCGGCTTCATCTTTTGTGAATACTTACCAACGCTTGACGTGCGTGGCCGCGGTCTGCAATCGCAAGTAAATGATCGCGACCTGCCTCCGGCCAACGAAGGCGGCCGCGAAAGTCCTCGTCAGCCAAGTCGAACCTCATTCATCAGCGTACCGCACAACAAGCTTGAGCTTTCTCTCGCGAACAAGAAAGACAAGCACGTGATCGAGCGCTCCTCGACGCGTTCTCAAAGAGGGCCCGGCCGCTCGGCCGGCGCGATAGCGCGGGAGACCTGAAGAGCCATGATCATAACTCCGCCATCCCTCCGGGGGGCGCCGGCGAATGGAGACCTTCCCGTTCCAGCGTACGCAGCAGGCCGGACGAAGGCTGGCGGGCTTCGCGGTTGGGGCGCGATGATGGCCCGGTTTCTTGGCTGTGAAGACGCCGTGGCGGATACCCGCCGGAATCTTCAGCAACCGGAGGTGGGCAAGCTGGTGCAACTGGCCCACCAGTTTGTGCTAGACTCTTTAGCGGCATACGATGCTTACCCGGTTGGGGGAGGCCGGGGCGCAGGCGTTCATGATAATGCCGATCGGCGCGCACAATTCGCTTGTGGCGTCGAAGCGTGACGCGCGTCCGGCGCCGGTTGAGCAGGCTTTCGAGAAGCCGGAGGGGCTGCCGCGGGCGAAGATGCGACATGTTGCCAAAGGGGACGCCGAGCCGCCGGGCGCCTTTTCCAGTCGCTTTTGTCCGGGAACGACCTGGGCCCTTAGCTCAGCGGTCAGAGCAGCGGACTCATAATCCGTCGGTCGCAGGTTCGAATCCTGCAGGGCCCACCAGAGCGCTTCGACATCGTCTCGCGGTGTGGTCGAGTGTTTGGATCGCGGCCGGACAGCAGCGTCCTACAAAGGCATCCGCCCGCGGACCAGGATCGCGTTGGCCGGCGCCGCAGGAGTGGCCGAGTCTTCGTCACTTCGCTGTCTTGCGCAAGGACGCCTGTCCACGCCGGGCATAGTCAATCGAGGCCGCCAGCACCCGCATCGCCTCCTGGGGAGCATGGAAGCCGGTCGAATTCTCGGCCTCCACCATGTCCAGGTAAAACTGTGCGCGTCGCTGGAACTGTCGCGCCTGGTTCAGCTCGGCGTCGGTTGCGCCCGCCTGGCGCGCCCGTCGAATGTCGCTGATCAAGTCCATCAAGGCGTCCAAGGCAACGTTACGGATCTGAAAAAACCGGCTTTGGATCAAGTCCACTCGAGCCTTGATCTCCTCTTCAGGAAAGTGGTGGCAGCCCTGGCAGGCGCGATTTACGTTCAGCAAGGGGCTGCGGACGTGATGATCGGAGATCTTGAGCCCGCCTTCGCGCCGGTAGGGCATGTGGCAGTCGGCGCAGGCGACTCCCGACCGTGCGTGCACACCCTGCTGGAACAACTCGAACTCGGGATGCTGCGCCTTGAGCAATGGCGCGCCGGTCTCCGCATGGGTCCAGTCGCTGTGCTTCACTTCCTCGTAGTGCTCATAGATTTGTTCGACGCGCAGGCCTTTCTGCCAGGGGAAGACAAGCCGTCGCTCTGCTCCCTTGAAGTAGTACTCGACATGGCACTGCGCGCACACGAAGCTGCGCATCTCCTGCGCCGAGGCCATGCGGTTGGGATCGTAATCGGCAACGCCTTCGGCGGCTTTGAGCGCACGGATGCCTTCCAGGAAAGCGGGGCGCGTGATGCGCAAACGCATGGTCTGAGGATGGTGACAGTCTATGCACGCCACCGGATGCGTGACGAGCCTGGCGGCCTCGGCATAGGGCATGCCGTTGAGCCGCTCGAAACCCTTGAAGAGGTCGCCTTCGCCCAGACGGATCATGGCGACATAGCTGGAGGCGTGACAGTTCAAGCAGGCGCCCGGCTGCTTGAATTCCAGCACGCGGCGCGTGTACCGGGCATCAATGAGCATGTAAGCATGGCCGCGTTCCTCGCGATAGTCCGCGGCGAAGGGAAATCCCGCCCACATCACTTTCAGCCGGGGATCATCCTCGAGCTTGTTCTGCGAGACCACGGATCGGGGATCGGCCTGCGTTGGCGAGCGGGGGAGAGCTTCCGATCCGCCGTAGCGCGTGCGCACCATGTCCACGGTGCGCTTCCACAGATCATAATGCTGCGGGAAGTTCTTTCCCCACAGGGCCGGGTCTTCGGCGTGCTCATCCAGCTCGACCACTCGGAAAAAGGTTTGCCGCCCTTCTTGTTTGCGTTCGATGATGCTCACCAGCAGCGCGGCGATGCTCAAGGCTGCGACGGCGCTGAACATCCCGATCCACAGCGCCTTGCGTTTCCAGTCTTGTTGTTTGATCCCCTGCATCGTTTCTGGTCCGGCTCCTCTAACGGTGTCCTACAGCCCTGTGACAATCGAGGCAGGCGATCCCGTCCCGGAGCCCGCGGCCGAGGGTCATCGCCTCGGCGATCTCGGCGTGGCACTTCAGGCACGACCGATCCGCGACACGCCGGTTGCGGACCTTGATGCGGAGTTGGTCGGGAAAATCTCCCAGGGTAAAGGCCAGAGAATGAAAGAACCCGTTGTAAGCCTTCACGGCGTACCTGGGAATGAATTCCGCCGGCGTGTGACAGTCATTGCAAACCGCCACCGCGCGGTGACTCGACTTGCGCCAGCTTTGCTCGTACTCTCGCATGACGTGGCAATTGGCGCAGGCACCCGGATCATCGGTGATGTAGGACGCGCCTCGGGCGTAACCGAAAGTGAACAGGCTCAGGCCCACACAAACGCCGACAGCCACGGCCGGCATGAGCGCAATGGGCGACATCCCCTCGTCGCGGTTCCCGCCTCGATTCGTATTCACATAACTCACAACACCACCGGATAGCATAAGGGCGGCAGCCCTGCTGTGACTTCGATCACAGCCGAAGCGCCGACGCAGCAGGCCCCACGGCTTCGCCCGCCTCAGGAGCCGTGAGATGCGCGAACCTTCCCGGTTTGCTCGCTCGAGGGGCGGAGGCCATCAGCAGGCGGGCGCGAGTTTCTCCGGCGCCCGGGCACGACCGTCCGAAAGGGGCTTTGAACCGCGCCCTCAGGCGGCGCGGGATCTCTCGCATCGGTCCTCTCGGGGCGAGCAGCAGCGTTCTCAGCCTCAGCCGGCAAGAGACAAGCTCCCAGGACCTCCCCTCGCGGTGGATCGGTCGGCGCGCGGCGGGCCCATCGGGTGAGTTCCGTGCAGGGCATGGAAATAATGCAGGCAGAGTCACTGTGGGATCGAGGGGGTCAGCACCCGCCGCAGCGCGCCATAATGAGCCTCTGCAAGTTCTCGCATCCGGGGAGCTCGCGAGCATCATCCGACGTGCGCAGGGGTGTCTGCTCGGTTAGCTTGCGGGCGACTCGCTGGGTGGCTTGGTCGAGTTCAAGAACCCTGAGCAAATCCGCGAGCAATACCCGCAGGGCGTGCGTGACCTCGCCGACGGCGGAACTTGGGACACGTCGGCGGGTCAGCTCACCGATGATTCCGAGATGGCGCTTGCCCTGGCCCGGGTGCCGGCGGAGCACGGACGTTACGACCCGGAGCATGCCCGGCGGGCTTACCCCGATTGGTTCCACTCGCGACCCTTCGACGTCGGCAACACGGTCAGCGCCGGTCTGAGGGGACATCCCCGAGCGGACAGCCAAGCCAACGGAGCGATCATGAGGGCCAGTCCGCTGGGCATATTCGGCGCATGTCATTCCTTGGAACGTGTGGCCGAGTGGGCGTGCCAGGACTCGCCGATCACTCACATCCACCCGCTCTGCCGGGAGGCCAATGCGCTTTATGTGATGGCGATCGCGCGCGCCTTCCGTAGCGGTTGCAGCGCCGGCGAGCTGTATGGCGAAGTCATCAATTGGGCGGAAGGGATGGCGAACGCGCGCGAGCTGCTCCAGGCGGTTCCTCGAGCCACGGAGGCGCCTCCCACAGATTATCTAGGTTCGCCCGGATGGGTCTCGGTGGCCTTTCAGAACGCCCTGTGGCAATTGCTGCACGCCCGCGAGCGGGGATGCCAGGCCTCCGCCGTGGATCGGATCCAGAAGAACGCGTTGGCTGGATTCGAGCGGGCGTCTAGCATCCGGGAAATGGCGGCTGCATGGCGGAAATGGTTTGCCGCCTCGATCGAGGAAGCGGCGCTCTTGCAGTCGGGCAAGCGGAAGAAGATCGTGGTTCGCGCCTGCCGGCTCGTCACGGAGCGCCTACAATCGGCCAGCGGCCTGCACGAACTGTGCGCCAAGACGGTGGCGGCTCAGATAGGCCTTTCGCGCAGCCACTGCAACCGGATCTTCAAACAGGAAACGGGCGAGACTTTTGCGCGCTATTATCTGATCGCCTAGCGCATAGAGCCGGCGCAGAGGTTACTTTTGGACCCGGCTTGCAACGTATCCCAGGTGGCGGAGCGGTGTGGCTACAAAGACGCCAGCTATCTGGCCAAAGTCTTCCGGCGGTTCCTGAGGTGCTCACCCATGGAGTCCTGCCGTGACCCGGCCGCGTACATCCTGTCCCGAACAACGGGCAGCTCGCAGGGGGAGACGCCGCGCGGCTTCCACGACTTCTAGAAGCGAGACGAGGACCTGCCGGCGCGCGTGACGCTCAAGGAGAAAGTCGGGCAGATGAACATGCCCTGCGTATTCCGCGCGGAGATGGGAGGCGGCCCCACGAACACGGGCGAGACCGTCCTGCGGCATGTCGAGGTCAAGAAGGAAGCATGCCGCAGGTTCGCCGAGGGAACCCATCTCGTCGGTCTCGGTCCCGGGGGCGGCTTTTTCACGCTGGCCGATCATGTGCTCCCCAACGGCCCCCGCGAGCAGGCGGAGTTCTTCAACGAGCTTCAGCGGATCGCCCTCAGCAGGACGCGCCTGAGGATCCCGCTGCTCCAGACCGAGGAGGGCACGCACGGGCTGATGTGCTCGGGCGGCACCGTTTTCCCCGAAGGTCCGGCGCTGGGCAGCACCTGGAACATGGATCTGATCGAACGGATCTACGCGGCGGCCGCGCACGAAGCGCGCGCCGTCGGCGTCCACCAATTGTTCACGCTGGTCATCGAGCCCATTCGGGATCCGCGCATGGGAAGAAATCAGGGGGCCAACAGCGAGGATCCTTACCTGACTGCGCGCATGGGGGCGGCCAGCGTGCGGGGCGCCCAGGGCGACGATGTCTCGAGGCCCGACAGAGTTGCGGCGGGCCTCTGCCACGATCCCGGCCAGAGTCAGCCGGTGAGCGGTCTGGAGCGCGGCGCCACGGAGATATCCGAACGCACGCTCCGGACCGTATTTCTTCCGTCGTGGGCGAGTCCCGCGAGACCAATGGCGTAGGCAGGGACGTCGCGAGCCGGGACCTGTCGGGTTTGCAGGAGGACCTCATCCAAGCCGTACACGCCGCCGGCACGCCGACGGTGGTCGTGCTCATCAACGGGCGGCCGCTGTCAACCCGCTGGGTGGCGGAGCACATTCCGGCCATTGTCGAGGCTTGGCTTCCGGGCCAACAAGGCGGACAGGCGGTTGCGGAGGTGCTCTTCGGCGACGTCAATCCCGGCGGGCGTCTGCCGGTTACCGTGCCGCGTCATGTAGGATAGTTGCCGGTCTCCTACAACCACACGGCGACGAAAGCCTCAAGACTGAAGGGCCGGGGCTACGTAGACATGAAAGGCACTCCCCAATGGGAGTTCGGTTATGGGCTCAGTTACACGCGCTTTGAATACCATGATCTGCGCATCAGTCTGGCCGAGATCCGGCCCGACGGCTCGGTCCGGGTGAGCCTGCGGGTGAGAAACGTCGGCCGGCGAGCCGGAGCCGAGGTGGTGCAGCTCTACCTGAACGACGTACAGAGTTCCGTTTCCCGTCCCGTGAAGGAGCTTCGGGGATTCGCCAAGGTCTGGTTGAAGCCTGGCGAAGAGCGGCAAGTCAAGTACACCTTGACTTCCGAGGACCTGAGTTTGCCGGATCAAAACATGAATTGGGTCGTCGAGCCCGGCAAGTTCGAGGTCCTGGTTGGGGCTTCCTCCGAAGACATACGTTTGCGGGGCAGCTTCGAGGTGCGATGATGCCGCCGGGGCGCACAAGAGGAATTCCCCATCAACCACCCGTTGCCCTCCGGCTCGCGAACGAAAGGGGCACAACAAACCGTGGTGAGAGAGTACATTTCGAGATGACAGTCGTCATTCAAGAACTCGAGCGCCCTGGGCATGCCTCAGCTTCTGCCCCGGAGCGACACTCGAGGCAAGGCTTCGCCTCCCGGGGTTGGACATGCTGATCCTCCCGGGACCCAAGTCGGCGCCCAACAACCTACCTGGGCGGCGGATGGGCTGCCGGACCAGCGCACGGAGGCGGCCGGACACGCGTCGCCTCACCCCATCCACAAACAGAACAGGCGGGATCAGGGGGACAGGTTCGCTTTTGACCCGCGAGGTCGGGGCTGCGTGGCACAATTAAACCACATGTCCTCGCCCACCACCGTCAGCACGGCGCCCCGCTTGCGCCGCGCGCTGACGCTCCGGGATCTGGTTCTTTACGGAATCATCGTCATCCAACCCACCGCACCCATGCCGCTCTTCGGCGTGGTGTATCAGGAAGCCCGCGGGCATGTGGTGAGTACCGTGCTGATCGCCATGATCGCCATGCTGTTCACGGCGGTCAGTTACGGTCGGATGGCGCGGGCTTATCCGGCGGCCGGCTCGGCCTTCACGTATGTGGGGCGGGAACTGCACCCCGCCTTGGGTTACATAACCGGGTGGAGCATGGCGATGGACTACATGCTCAACCCGCTCATTTGCACTATCTGGTGCAGCAAGGCGGCCGGCAACATCATCCCCGAAATCCCTTACGGTCTATGGGCGCTCTTCTTTGCCTGTCTCTTCACCGCTTTGAATCTTCGCGGGATCAAGGCTTCGGCCCGCACCAACGCCATACTGGCCGCGGGCATGGGCGCGGTTATCCTGATTTTCTTTGCGACCGTAATCCGCCGTTTGTTGGCCATGCCGGCGCTCGACGCCACTTACTTTGTGCGGCCTTTCTACGATCCCGAAACGTTTTCCGTTTCCGCGCTGTTCACGGGGACCTCGATTGCGGTCCTGACTTACATCGGCTTCGACGGCATCTCGACTCTGAGCGAGGAGGTCGAAAACCCCCGGCGCAACATCCTGCTGGCGACGGTATTGACTTGCCTGGCTACGGGCATCCTGGCTTCCCTGCAAGTGTACGCTGCCCAGCTCGTCTGGCCCGCCGGCCGCCCGTTCCCTGACGTGGATACCGCATACGTGCACGTGGCCGGACAGGTCGGCGGTTTCTGGCTCTTTCACCTGATCAACGCCACGCTGCTGGTGGCGACCATCGGGTCAGGCAGCGCAGCTCAGCTCGGCGCGGCGCGCCTGTTATACGGCATGGGGCGGGATAACGCGATTCCCAGGCGTTTCTTCGCGTATGTCGAGCCCCGGCGCCGGATCCCTCGCAACGCCGTCCTCTTTACAGGCTGTCTGGCGTTGATCGGAGCCTATGTGCTGAGCTTTCAGCATGGGGCTGAGCTGCTGAATTTTGGCGCGTTCATCGCCTTTATGGGAGTCAACCTAGCGGCGTTCGTACGCTACTTTGTACGGGGCGAAAAGAAGCTTCGCTACTTTTTCATGCCGCTTGCGGGTTTCTTTACCTGCTGCTATATCTGGTGGAGCTTGCGCTGGCCGGCCAAAGTTGCGGGGACCGCGTGGCTGGCGGCCGGTGTCCTTTACGGCGCGTGGAAGACCCGGGGGTTTCGCCGCGAGCTGGTGCGTTTCGAAGTCCCGGCTGACTGACCAGGCAGCGTCCGGGGCGCCAGGCCATCCCCACAGGGACAGGCGCTCCGTGCCGTTTGTCCGGGTGACCAGCGCCGAGCTGATTCTCGGCGAGGTCGCCCGACTCCATAAACGCATTTCTAACTCACGACATGACCGGCACGTACACGGGGCGGCGCGGCATCGGGCTGTGACACCAACAACACAACTTTGACCGCGCCGCCGTCGCGGTGCTCCAGCAGCGTGATAGCTTCGCCGACTTGCTCCAGGGGGAAGCGGTAGGTAATCAGGCTGGCCAGATCCAGGCCTCCGGTCGCCACCAGCTCCATCAACTCCTGCCAGCCGGTCCGATCGGGCAGCGCGGCGTGGATGGTCAGGTCTTTGAGCACTGCCTGATCCACCGGGAATTGCGGGATCGGTTGACCGTGCAAGCCATAGAGCACCACACGACCCTGGGGACGAACCGAGGCGAGCAAGTCCAGGACGGCTCGTGGCGTTCCCGCGGCCTCGAAGGCGGCGTCGGCGCCCGCGCCCGCGGTCAGCTCGCGGATCGCCTCCAGGGGCGACTCCCGGGTTATATCAATCGTGAAGTGTGCTCCGAGCCGGCGGCCGAGATCCAACCGGTCGCGGCGTGTCCCGAAAAGGATCACGCGCCCGGCGCCCCACGAGCGCGCCAATTGCACGGCGATCAAGCCTGCCGGGCCGGGACCGAAGATCGCGACGGATTCGCCGGGTTGAATCGCCAGTTTCCGCATGGCCCCTAAAACCTCGACGTCCATGATGGCTGCCACCTCGTCGAGGATGCCGTCTGGAAGCGCGTAAAGATTGCGTTCGGGAGCGACAACATATTCCGCCCAGCCGCCGGGACGGCTGATGCCGAGTTCGACGCCCTCAGGGCAGAATTGCGTGGCGCCGCGCCGGCACCAACAACGGCGGCCGCATCCGATCACGGAGTCGCACTTGACGCGGTCGCCCGGAACGAAGCGGCAGGCCGCGGAGGCAGATCGAACCACGACGCCTGCAATTTCGTGACCCAGTACGGCAGGTGGTCGGACCAGACCAAGCCGGCCCCGGATCAGGTGCAGATCGGTGGCGCAAACGCCGGCCACGGTGACGCGAATCAAGACGTCGCCTTCCGAGGTCAACTGCGGAGGGCCGTCACCGTCGTCGGAAACCTCGACTTTACCCACTTCCACCCAGCGCGCCTTTCGCATTTCTCTGCCAGTATCATCTCCCCGAGGCAGGCCGCACGTCGAGGCGCCCGAGATGATGGAAGTTGCACTTTCATGACGTCACGCGGAAGGGTCTGCGGGCAAACTGGCCCGGGGTGCATCCCACGGCCTTGCGAAAAGCGCGGATGAAGTAACCGGTGTTCGGATAACCGCAAGCTTCCGCCACCTGGCTGACGTTGTACACAGGATCGAGCAGCAAGCGTCGTGCCCGCTCGAGGCGTTTTTCGACAAGATACCGGCGGAAGGACACGCCCATGATCCGGCTGAAGGAACGGCTCAGATGACCGGCGGAAACTCCCAGGGATGCGGCCACAGACTCCAGGGAGAGCGGTTTGGAGGGCGTGGGATGCTCCACGCCCCAGTCCAACATGCGACGCGCGCGCTCGACAAGTTTCTCGTGCTTGCCCAAGTGAAGCCGGCGAACCTGCTCGAGCACCCCGGCGCAGCAGCGCTCCCAAGCCTCTTCCAGTGCGACCCGGCTAGCCGCGGCCTCCAGTTCCCTGGCGGCATCCTGACGCAGGCGGCAAAGGCTCAGCTCGTCGCAACCCAGGCGCTTGCCGCATCCGCAATCAGTTCGAGCGTAAAGTTCAACATGTGCCGCGCTGCGGGCATCGCCTCGGGTTTTGCCCCCAGATGGCGAAACACGAGCACCGGAAACCCGCGCAGCCGCTGGTCCGCACCGTCCCAGTCTCCGTGATCGAGTCGCCGGCAAATATCGTCCGTCTCGTCCCGCAACACCCGGATCGGCAGATTCGCAGGGCGATAGAAAACCACCGGATCTTCGGAACCGGCCAGAGCGTCGCGCGCACCCTGATACGATTCGCCCAGGCGCCGCCAACTCTTGACCAGGGGACCGACACCCACCCTGACGGACAAGCCGCAACGGTCGTTCACGGCATGAACGATCCGCTGGGCCAGCCGGCGGGCGCGGAATTCAGCCGGCTGCTCGGACTGGGCCGTCGAATCATGCCAGAACAGGCAGATTCCATGAGGGCGCAGGTGTGCGGCTGCGGCATCATCCATCTTCTCGGCGACGGACTCCACGGCATGCCAGACAGCGGTCCGGGCTACCTCGTAAGAAGACCAGCTCGGCGGGAGATCCGATTCGCTCTCCGGCTGCACGACGATAACCCGGTTAGGAGAATGCCGGAAGCCCAACTGGCGCAGCAGGGCACGAATCCGCTCACGATCGGACCGGCCTCCGCCAGACAGCATCAGGTGAGCGAACTCCAAACGGAGCAAGTCCGCCTCACGCAGCTTGTGTCGCTGGAACCGCACCGCATCGCGCAAGCGCTCCCACAGCCGTCCCAGCGACTCGGCGAAAAGAGACAGCAGTCGCGTAGCGTTGCGGACTCTCTCCGGCGGAATTACGGGTAGTTCATAGTAAGCTTTCCTGAGTTCGTCCAGGTCAACGTGCTGCAGACGCGCTGCACGGCGAGCAATGCGCGCAAAACCGGACTCGCTGGGCGGTTCCCGCAAGCACTGACCGCAGTGCAACGTTGCCAGGTAATGCGGTCCGCTGCGCACGGGCACCGCGACATCGGTGATACCGGCGTGGCAGGTGTACACCTGCACGCGCCCGGTGCGGCGGGCACGCTCGGCTGCGGCCAGATCCGAGAGCAGGCAGGTCTCTGCCTCGCGTCGGCCGTAATCGTTGATCAAGTTGCAGAACCGGGGATTGGGATTGCGGCGGGGCCCGCTCAACAGGCGCAGATGAGGGTTGCGCAGGGCCCGCGTCGTGCCTGTCCCTTGCCAGGCTGTCACCCGGCCCGAGCGCGCTTCGCTGGCCCAGATCAGGTCCACGTTCTTGAAAGGAAACGAGCGGTTGACCAGCAGGAGCACGAGCTCGAGAAAATCCAACTCCTTGTGGAAGGCCTCTACGAACAGGTCCTTTTCCTCGGCGGACAACAGGGCGACACCGGGAGCGCCGGCCGGTTCCGCCGCCGGCACGGCGCCTCCTGATCGCGAGTGGACTGGGGCGGTACGTGAGCGGGCCGAAGCCATGAGAGGCCAGCACATCATAAGAGTGCCATTTTTGTCAAGGCGGAGCCCTGAAGCCGCCCCACTCGACAGGCATAATCGTTGAAGGCGATCATAAGGGAGTTCATGCTTCGATTGATCTTTGCCTTTGTTTTCCTGCCGGCGGCGCTCGCTCAGCAACGACTCGATCTCGCGCCGTTCGCGCGTCCCTGCTGCGCGGAGGACCGGCATCAGCTTGCAACTACGTTCGATTACGCGCACCCGCACGGTCCGGTGCGCCGCGCGGATGGCAGTTGGGTCTAAGGCCTTCAATGGGCCGAGGAGCGCGACGTGGCGGAAGTGTGCGTGCGCTTCAAACCCGCCACCGTCCCGCGACCGCCGTTGGTTCAATACTGGTTCCGCAACTGGCCTTTGCCCAAGCCCCAAAGCCATACGGTCGAAGACCGGGTGGACGATCCGTGGCAAGGCACATGGTTGAATGCGCGCACGGACACGCGGTGCGAAGGCCCGGTGTGCAGGTTGACCTTTTTGGCCCTGGATCTCACCGAGAATCCTAATGCGAAGAACCTGCCTGCGGTGCGCTATCGCCGTACCTTGAAGCTGCGGCTCGTGTTCCCGGCCGCAGATCGTCCGGAAGTGGAATCGGTTGAGGTTTTCAGTGAATCGCGGCTCAAGGTTTTCCGGCTGCGGCTGCGGGTCCCGGGCGGACCGCCGCGACTGGAGGCGTACAACGGATGGATCCGGTCCGTCCAGCGTGCCGGCCGGGACTTCCTGGTGACGATAGACGGTGCGGATCCCCAACCGCCCGGCTCTCACGACGTGACCATCGTTAGAGTCCGCGCGGCCGCCGGAACCTTCTCCTTCGCTCCGGCCGATGCGGAAAAAGGGCCGATGTACTTGCCGGACTTCAAAGCGTACATAGCCCTGGCGGACGATCGCACGCCTCTTTCCCCTGCCCTCGTCTCCAAGGGGCGGCGCATACGCGAGCGCATCGCCGCGGAAGAGGAGCAAAGCTTCGAGCGCGCTTCGCGCGAGATCCCGCCGCTCGATCCCGTCGAGCGCAGCGGCGGTCCCCTGATGCTGATCCTCGCTCCGGAAGCGAGCTGGCAAAAGTTCGGGTTGCAATGGGGCGGGCACGTCTTCATCAGCAAGCGCGGCACCAAGGCCAAAGGCCACGAGCTGCGCCGCCTCACCTGGCCCGAAGACGCAATTTCCTGGCGAGTGGGCGCGGGCGAGAAACCTTTCTTCCGCGAGGGTGCCGCTGACTCGACCATGGCGCAGCTCGAGGATCACCTGCCGATCGGATGGGTCCGCTGGAACGCCGACGGACTGGAATACTTCGAAGAAGCTTTCGCCACTCTGCTGTCGGGCCCGCTGTCCCCGGAGGACCCGGCGCGCAGCGAACAAACGCCCGCCGTGCTGATGATGCGATTGCGCATTCGCAACCCGGCGGCAGTCACGCGGCAGGCCCACGTCTGGCTCGCCATGCGGCCGCCCGAACCGCTCGAATTCCACCGTGGGTTTTTGAAGGCCAACGGCGGGCGCGACGTGCGAGCCCATATCCGCGTGCCGGCAGAATCGCAGGCAGCCGTGGAACGCTGCCGCGACGGCGCCGCGAACGTTCCTGCTTTGCACGTGCAGACGGGAGTGGCCGGCGGAGCTGAAGCGGTGCTCGACCTGGCCATCCCCTTCGTCCCCGGTCTTTCTCAGGGCGAGAGCGCCCAACTGGCGGCGTTGGATTACGATACCGAGCGCGGGCGGGTGGTCAGCTACTGGCGTCAGGTCACCGCCGGTGCCGTTCCCTTTCGCGTGCCCGAGCCCCGGCTCAACAGCTTCGCTCAGGGCCTGCTGGCACGGATGCGCCTGTCCGTGACCAAAGATCCAAGGAGCGGCCTATACATCGTGCCGGCCGCCAGTTATCGCTACCAAGGGCACGCGAACGAAGCAGCGTTCCAGTGCCACTTGCTCGACGTTCTGGGTCATCACGGGCTGGCTGCAAAGTATCTTCACACGCACGTGGCGCTTCAAGGATCCAAGCCGTTCGCGGGCAGTTATACGGGCGACCAGAAGGACGTCTACCACGGCATGCGCGTGGACGAAGAATATGATTACTCGACCAGCCCGCCCTACAACCTGAACCACGGCGCGGTGCTGTGGGTTCTTGCCGAACATTACCTTTACACGCGGGACCGCGCCTGGCTGCAAAGCGTGGCAGCGAGCATGAAGCGGGCGGCGAACTGGATCCTCGAACAGCGCCGGCTCACGCAACGAACGCTGCCTTCGGGCGAGCGTTGTCCGGAGTACGGGTTGCTTCCAGCCGGCCACCTGGAAGACAACGACGACTGGGGTCACTGGTTTGCCGTCAACGCTTACGCCGGCGCGGGCCTTACCGCCCTGAGCCAGGCGCTGGTCGAAATCGGCGATCCCGAGGCGCCGCGCTACGCTCGTGAGGCCAGGGCCTATCGGGAAGACCTGCGCTCGGCCGTCCTCAGGGCTGCCGAAGAAGCCCCAGTCGTTCGACTGCGCGATAACACGTGGGTTCCTTGGGTTCCGCCGCGCCCTCACCAGCGCATTCGCATGTTCGGCCCCTTGCGAGTGGGGTATTACTCGCGTTACGGCCTCAAAGAAATGCCCACCTTCCGGCTTTCCGCCACCCGCGAGCTGCTGTACGGACCGCTGATCCTGGTCGAAACGGGCGTCTTCGATCCGCGCGATCGTCCGGCCGAATGGGTCCTGGACGACTGGGAAGACAACGCCACCATGTCGGAGCCGTTGGGCCTGCACGTCCATGGCTGGGTGGACGAGAAATACTGGTTCAGCCGCGGCGGTATGGTATTTCAGCCCAACTTGCAGAACCCCATACGCACCTACTTGCGGCGGGGCGAAATCAGGGCGGCCATTCGAAGCCTGTACAACAATTTTGTTTCCTGCTACTACCCCTCCGTCAATGTTCTTACGGAAGAGTACCGGCGGTGGGTCCATCCCAGCGGGCCATTCTTCAAGGTCGCAGACGAAGCCAAGTTTGTCCACCGCCTGCGAGATTTGCTGGTGACCGAGTTTCAGGACGACCTGCTGCTGGCGGCGGGTGCGCCAGAGCGCTGGCTGGAGCCGGGCCGCGAGATCGTGGTGACCCGCGCACCAACGCACTACGGACCGGTCAGCTATCGCTTGCAGGCCGGCCATGACCAGGTGAGGGCCGAGGTGACGCTGCCCGAAGGCACAACCTACCGCGAAGCGTGGCTGTATCTGCGCCTCCCCGGCGGTAGTGTACCTGGCCTGGTCACCGTAGAGGGAAAGTCCTGGCGCAATGTGGATCGTCAGGCCCGGCGCATTCGGCTCCCGCGCATCGGCGGGCGGACGATCCAAATCGTGGTCCGCAAATAAGCGGGGCGGCCTGAAGCCGCGCCGCAAGCAAAGTCGTAACCGGTTCTCCTCCCCACGGTTTTGCTGGGCACTAACTCGAGACGAGGAGGATAAGTAATTCCATCCCCGAACCTCAGGCTTGCCGGGGCCCGGAGGGCGACCGAAGCGAACCTGCAAACCGGCCGCGGCGGCAAGGGGAGCTGGTAGGCCGGGCGCCGGGCCCACGTGGTGCTCGAATTTGGGCTTCAAGGCTGGTCTTGGGTGCGCGGAAATCGGGCTTTTTCTGACGTGCCACGCCGAGGCTCGGGATTTGGGCGACGCCTGGGCGGCGCGGCTGCCGGTCACGAACCCGCTGAAAGCCTTCCGACAATGAGGGTGGCGCCGGTTAGCACTACGCGAGCCGCGCGCCGGAGCGCGGCGCCAGTCCCCTGTTCGCCTTCGGCGGCGTCGGCCCCGTGCTCCGGCGGCTGCCGTCATCCCGAAGCTTACTGTGAGGGCGTGCCCCGGCTCAATTTCGGACTTGGCTGCCGCAGGCCGGTGCGCCGTCTGCTCTGGCTGAGGCCTCGGGGCGATCGCGCGGCCGTCAAGAAAGGTCAATGAAGAGCATGAAATGACAGGGATCCCGTGCTTGTCCCGCGGCTAGCATGTTGTTCATGCAGGGTCTCAGCAGCGATTTGTTGTCAATCACTTCGGGAGGCGTTTCGATGCGTCATCGCGCATGGCTTGCTTGCCTGCTGGTAGTGTCATTTCCGGCCGCTTCGGTCGCGCAGCTCAGCAACGCGGCAATCGGCGGCGTGGTGCGTGACCCTTCCGGGGGAGTCATTCCCGGCGTCACCGTCTCAGCGACCAACATCGAAACCGGCGTGACCAAGCAAACGGTCAGCAACAGCGAGGGCCGTTATTTGCTGGCTGACTTGATCCCCGGCAAGTACCGGCTCGCCGCCAACTTCACCGGATTCAAACGCCTCGAACGCGAGGGCATCGTGCTGCGCATCGGCGACCGCGTCAGCCTGGACCTCCAACTGGAGGTCGGCGCCCAGGCGGAAAAAGTCACTGTAGTAGGTGAAGTGCCCCTGCTGCGAGTGGACGACGCGGAAACCGGCCTCGTCATAGACAGCCGGCGCATTGACGAGCTGCCTTCGGGCCGCAACCCCTTGGCGTTGGCTCATCTGGCGCCCAACGTCAACGGCACCGCGCCTCAGGTGGCCTGGAATTCGGACCTGCGAATCAACGGCGGCCGCACGGCGCAAGTTGAGTACGTGGTCAACGGCGTGCCTGTTACCACGGGGTTCCACCACGACGTGCCAGGCTCGATGCCTTCAATGGACGCCGTCGCAGAGATCAAGGTGATGACCAACGGTTTCTCGGCCGAATACGGGCGGCTTTCCGGCGGCGTCATCACGCTGGTAACCCGCTCGGGGACCAACGCGTTCCACGGCCGCCTCTACGACTACTTCAGCACGGACCGGCTCAACGCAACCCCGTGGAACACCAACCGCCTGGGCGGCAGAAAACCGTCGTTTCACTCCCATAATTTCGGGGCCAACCTGGGCGGCCCGGTCCACCTGCCAGGCCTTTACAAGGGTCGCGATCGCACGTTCTTTTTCGTGGACTATGAGACGACCCGTTCAACCAGCGGCGGAACCCTCGTCCTGGCCTCGACCCCAACCCTGCTGGAGCGCCAGGGCGACTTCTCCCACAGCCTGATTGACCGCGGCAAACCGGTTCAGATCTTCGACCCTGCTACCGGACGCCGCGAGGGCTCGCGGGTGGTCCGGGATCCCTTCCCGGGCAATCGTATCCCCGCCAGCCGCATCAACCCCATCGCCAGGCGTTACATGAGTTACTATCCCGAGCCCAACCGTAACCCGCTTCCTTTGTCTTCCAACGAGCAAAATTTCCTGGGAAGCCAGGTTACCGCCGGCAACCCGCACCGCTGGACCGGACGCCTGGATCAGAACTGGAGCCCCAGACATACCACCCAGTTCAACGTCAATCACTATTACTACTACCGCACCCAGAGTCGCTGGTTTTCTCCTCTTCAGGAGGTGCCCATCAGCGACACTTACTCCTGGACCGGCTCGATCGGGCACACCTGGACGCTCAGCCCGACTACTCTGGTGACTTTGCGCGGCGGCGCCGTGCGGTATATCGTCTATGAGAGCACCGGCGTGGACCCCTCCGTGGACATCAGCGGCTGGGGCTTCCAGCAGGAAGTCATCAACCTCCTCGGAACTTACCGCGGTCGCGTTCCGAAACTGGAGCGCGCCGATGCCATCACAGCCATCGGAGGAGGCAAAGTTACCGATTACCGTGACGCCTCTTACACCGGATCCGCGTCCGTTCAGAAGCTGGCGGGCAAGCACACCGTCAAGTTCGGTTACGAACACCGGCGTTATTACATCAATACGCCGGCTGGCGGCAACCTCTCGATGTCACTTGACCGGAGCACCACATCCCGCACCGCGCCCACCGACGGCACCGGCTCCGGCCTGGCCAGCCTGCTCCTGGGTGTTCCCAGCTCGGGCGGCGGCAACCAGTATGCCGGACCATCCTGCCTGCAATCCTATCACGGCGCTTTCTTCCAGGACGACATCAAAATGGCCCGCTCTTTGACGGTCAACCTGGGCGTGCGCTGGGACTTCGAGCCTCCCATGACGGAGCGGTTCAACCGGATTTACCTCTGGGATCCCAACTACCGCTGGGACTGGCGACCGAGCCCCGGTTGGAGCTGGGATCTCGTCCTCCAGCAAATGGGGAACATCCAGTTCCGGCAGCCGGACTGGCTTACCAGAGGAATTTACGGCCGCTTCGCCGCCATGGGAACGGACGAGTACCCGCACCGTACCATCGCCAAGTCCAGGCCGCGTAACTTCGGGCCCAAAGTCGGTTTCGCCTGGCAGTTTGCTCCCCGCACTGTGATGCGCGGAGGTTACGGCATCAACTATCTGACGATCACCGGGCTGGAAATGCTGAACGGGGCGCCCTGGAACGTGGGTTACGGTGACCTGGGATCGCTGCTCGGCACCGGCTCGCTGGATGGCGGCCTGACCTACGTCACCAGCCTGGACACGCCCTTCCCCACGGGCGGCGGCTACATAAAAGTGGTCAAGGACCAAAAAGCTCTCGGCGCGCAGTTACTGGGCGGCGGCATCAGCTTGATGGAAATTTACCAGAATCCCGGCCACGAACACGTAGTTCACCTCGGCTTCCAGCGCGAAGTCGGCAGCGGACCGAAATCTTGGGTCTTCGAGCTGGCTTACAGCGGCAACTTCGGTCGCGATCTGGCCTGGCCCAGCAAGGGGCTTCACATCATGCCCAACGCCTATCACATCCTGGGCCCCCTGGGCGACAAGCTCAACACCATGGTGGACAATCCCTTCTATGGCCAGATTTCGCCCAACATGGCCCGCGGCGCCCGGCAGCTCCGCTTCGGCCAGCTCTTCATTAATAACCCGCTTTATGGCGATATCTGGACCTTCGCCGCCCCGGGCGGTACCGCCAACTACAACGCCGGCTATTTCCAGGCCGAGCACCGCTTCGGCGCCGGCTTCAGCCTTCTGGCCAATTACACCGTCAGCAAGCTTCTCAACGACGTCGGAACCATGGACGGCCAGTTCGCTCAGGGCCGGCAGGTAGACGCCCATCCGCAGGCCGGTTTGCCTCTCAGTGAAATCTACGGCATTGCCAAGACGGACATCTCTCAGAAGTTCTTGCTGAATTTCCTGGTCGAACTCCCGGTGGGTCGCGGCAAGGCGCTGCTCAGCTCACCTTCCAACTTCGCCGCACGCCTCCTTGAGCACGTGGTGGGCGGCTGGCACCTCGCCGGAACCGCCACCTACCGGACTGGCATGCCCTTGGTGATCGAGCTGCCCCGGACCGCACCCGGAAGGCTCGGCGGCAACTGGTGGAACATCAACCAGGGCAAGGGCACCCGTCCACGGTTTACGGGCGAACCCTACCTGACGTTCGCCAGCGGTCACGAAGCCATGATAGGCTCGCCCAACTTCCGCTATTACGTCAACCCGAAAGCATTCCGCCCCCCGCAGGGAATGGAGATCGGCGATATCCCCAGCACGCTACCCAACTTGCGCAGCCCGTCCTTCAGCCAGTGGGATGTGACTCTCATGAAGGACTTCCGCCTGCCGCGCGAAGGCTGGGTGTTGCAATTCCGTGCCGAATCCACCAACGTACTGAATCACGTCAACGCGGGCGCCCCCGATACCGACATCACCCGGGCCACCTTCGGAGTCATTCAGAGGACAGCCAACAGTCCCAGGAACGTCACCGTAGCCGCAAAGATCACCTTCTGACCCGGAATCCGTTCGCAAGGGTCAGACCCGACCGCATTCTTGACGAATCGAATGTTTGATACGGAGCTGAGAGCGCGAGCCAGGAACCTGTCAACTCAGCTCCCAAGCGGCGTAGCCGTGCCGACGTGAGTCGGCTCGTCGAGGAGTACTTGAGCAGCGGCCTGAGCCTCAAGGAGTTCTGTCGGCAGCACAACCTGCACCGCAGCACGCCCGCCCACCCTGCCGTCTCGGGGCGTGGTCCTTGTGGTGGCCGGCGGGCGATTCATCGAGCCGGCCCGCAGCCTCAGCGCCGCAACCCGCACCTGCTTGGCCTTGGGCGCCACCGACCGGCGCCAGGAGTTCGACGGCCAGTACGCGCCGGTGCGCCGGCGGCCGGCCCCGCCTTATCGGGGCCGGTTGTGGTTGTACGTCAAAGGGCTGAAGCGCGGTCGTTTCCGTTGGTCGGTGCCTGCAGGAGGCGAAAAGCATGCTCCGGCTGAGCGCTGAGGAGCTGGCCGCCTGCCGGGAGGGCTGGATCTTGCCGCCACACAGCGTCGTACCTGATTCCGCCACCCCGTATGGGAACATCCCCGAAGCTCGCATGCCCAAGGCGGAGTCGCGAAGCAGTCGCACCGGGGCCTTGACAATAAAACATTTCGTGCCTGAATCGTTCAATCCTGCTCGCGCCCCGGCCCGCTCCCCATGTCACCGACGCTCCCAGGTGGCCGAACTCAAACACCCGCTGCGGCGTGCCCTCCTGAAGGTTCAGCTCCTGGAAGAGCCGGAGGGTCTCGAAAGCCGGGCGCGCGGCGGGGCTGAGCCTGCCCGAGCAACGCTCGCAGGTCGAGCAAAGCACCCTGCTCAGGTAACTGGCCGAAAACATCGCAGCCCGGCAAGCTCTCCATCGGGCGTTCAAAGACGGCGAGCAGGAAAGTCACAAGCGGCGCAAGGCCCTACTCGATTCCTACCGCGACCTTAGCCGGTTGCTCGAGCGGCAACTGCGCCTGAGCGACCAGAAACGCCGGCTCTGGCTCGACTATTACCATCCCCGCCACCTGCTCATCCAGCCCGGCCAACCGGCAGCGACAGCTCCAAAAACTCGAAGGACTGGGGAGCGCAAACAAATTTCCCCAGGTTGTGCGGCTCGCGGCTGCGGGGGCCTTTGGTCTCGCTGCGCAGGCCGGCTTCTGCCAGGCCCGGTAGGAGGTTGTCGCCTGGCGTGAGCTCCGGTGGCGCATCAACCGGGGAATTGGGGGTCGAGCCCTTGCTGAGACCGGCGCCGAAACAGGTCAAACTCCACCCCGGCAGAAGGCCGCCGCGCTTGACTGAGAGCGCGTCTTTCCTCGCTTGCCGGCAAGAATCGCCCCCGTCCCGAGAGGTCCTGGCGCCAGGAATCTCGGCTGACACACCTGCTCTCTGTTGCCTGCCAGCCGCAAAAGGCACAGCTACCGTTAACCGCTAACGTAACGCTGCTCCATCCGGTTCCCAGCCAACACGCCCCTGGCGCCCGAGCGCACCCCCGAGCCCGGCAAGGCGCCTGGTCGCTGCCCATGCCCGCACAGTCGCTCACTCGCAGTGGACCGAGTTCTCGAATAAGAGGACAACACGTGGCGATCCGCACGGCCGGCCAAAACGACTTCCACGGATGTTCGGCCGGCGCTGCTGGGTATTTGGACCCAAGGGCGGGCAGAAAGCGAACACCTGAGGCGGGCCAAAGCCAGGCTGGTTCGTCGGGACCTCAGCCTCGGCGCGGAGCGGAGCCGGCGGCAGGTGGACTACAGCCTCAGCCGCCTCGCGGATCGTCGCGCCCGCAGTCATGTGCTGTGCTGTGCTGCCTGCTTGCCCAAGGCCAATAATCCAGCCAAATTCCTGGCGCTTGCGTCGGAGGGCCTCCAAGACCTTTCTGGGCGCCACCACGGCGGCTTCGCAATGCGCCGCTTGCCTTCCCACCACTCGAAGAACTAGGTTCCGGGGGATCCCGGAGGTAGCGGTTGCCGGAGCGGGCGACGGTGATGAACGGCCGGCATTCAATCCCGAGGCGCATCTTCTCAATCAGGCGGACGGCGTTCATCGGTTTGCAGCCCATGCACTTGGTATAGGTTTTCGCGAAGTCATTGATACCGAGAGCAAGTCGCATCCGGAAGCCGTCCGAAACATTGCCGGAATTCAGGCATGGCAGAGACAGGGAGTCGCCGCCCGGTGAACGCCGAAATCCGCTAATAGTCCGCGGATAAAGCATCTTGTAGCCGACTACCGAACGGGTAAGTGGCTTGTTGTCAATGGACGGTCTCACAGAAGTGGACTTTGTCTACGGGCTGTCAAGCCCTGTTCGCAGGCCCTCGACTTTGCTCGCGCGTCAGGTACACGACAGCAGGGATGGTCCGCGCTGAGCCCTCTGTTAGACCGTCCGTGCGTACCCGGTTCACGGTACCCCTCGGATTCCACCGCAACCGGATCCCTCCGTACCTGCTGAGAAGGCCTCGGGCGGCGTTAGCGAACGCTGCCATTCGCTGACGAACCACCTGTTTTGCAGTTGCATCCCGACCAGCCGGCCCTGGCCTTTCGGTCTCCCACGGCGGCGCGGGAAGCGATCGTGGCTGACGAACGGCTCGCGTGCAGTGGCGCTGGAAGCTCACGCACGGCGCGGAACGGGCGAGGAGCTTGCGACAGGTGCATGCCGCACGGCGCGCAGGGCCTCCTGCGCCTGGCGCGCGATTTCGCGCCAGTCCATGCGATAGTGAGCCAGCAGCCGGGCCGCCTCCCGGCCGGAACTGGCAAACATATCGCGCAAGCCGACACGCCGCACAATAGCGGGACAGCTTTCAGCCACGACCTCGCATACCGCCGCGCCGAGACCGCCCACGATGGAGTGGTCTTCAGCCGTAACAATGGCTCGCGTTTGCTGTGCGGCCTCCAGGATTTGCTCACGGTCTATCGGCTTGATGGTGTGACAATCGAGGACTCGAGCTTGGATGCCCTCGCGCGCGAGTGCGTCGGCCGCCATGAGCGCCTGCGCGACCATGTTGCCGCAAGCGATCAGAGTGACGTCCTCGCCTTCACGCAAGCGAATCATCTTTCCGATGACAAACTCGGCGGACTCGTCATAGAGCACCTGCGCCACCTGGCGGCCAAGGCGCATGTACACCGGGCCGTCGTAGTCTGCGATGGCCAGGGTGGCCTTGCGCGTCATCACCGGATCGGACGGCGCCAGTACGATCAGGTTCGCGATGGCTCGCATCACGGCCAGGTCTTCCACGCCCTGGTGCGTGACCCCGTCGCCGCAAATCTCGACCCCCGCGTTAGTCGCCACGATCTTGACATTCAGACGCGGATACGCGATAGAGGTGCGAATGCCCTCGACGGCGCGCAGGCTGGCGAAGATCACAAACGTACTGGCGAACGGGATGAGTCCGGTGGTCGCCAGACCGGCCGCCATGCAAACCATGTTCAGCTCCGCCGAACCCAGGTCGAAGAAACGCTCCGGAAAGCGATCGCGGAATCGGTAGGTGTTGGTGGATTTTGCCACGTCGGCATCGAGCACCACCACCCGGGGGTTGCGCTCGCCCAGCTCGACCAGCGTCTTGCCGTACATCTCCCGGTTGGGCTGCGGGCCGATCACTGCCGTACCTCCCCGAGTAACTCGGCGACAAATTCCTCCGCCTGCTGAGGAGTAGGCGGAAGGCCGTGCCATTCGGGCTTGTTTTCCATGGAAGGCACGCCCTTGCCCTTAACCGTATCGGCGATGATGACGTGGGGCCATCCGGCCTGCTCCTGCGCGGCTTCGGTCGCCTGGTGGATCGCCCGAAAGTCATGACCATTGATGCGTTGCACATGCCAGCCGAAGGCTCGCCACTTTTCCTCCATGGGCTCGACGTTGATGATCTCCGCGGTGTAACCGTCGGTCTGGCAGCGGTTGTTGTCCACAAAGGCGATCAGGTTGTCGAGCCGGTGCTGGCGCGCGGCCATGGCTGTCTCCCAGATCACGCCCTCCTGGATCTCGCCGTCGCCCAGGATCACGTAGACCCGATAGCTCTTACGCTGAAGTTTTGCCCCCAGAGCGATTCCGGCGGCGCAAGCAAAACCTTGGCCGAGCGAACCGGTAGTCATATCCACGCCCGGCGTTTTGCGCATGTCGGGATGACCCTGAAGCGGGCTGCCGACGTCCCGCAAGGTCCAGAGCCATTCTTGCGGGAAGTAACCGCGGCGTGCGAGCGCAACGTAGAGCGCGGGTGCGCAGTGACCTTTGGAGAGGACGAAGCGATCGCGGTCGTCCCAATCCGGTCGCCGCGGGTCAATTCGCAGCCGGTGAAAGTACAAGTAAGTGACGAGGTCTATGACGGAAAGCGAGCCGCCGGGGTGACCCGAGCCGGCGTTGGCGATGATGCGGAGTATCTGCACGCGCAGTTCGCGAGCGATTCTTTCCAGCGCGTTGGGATCGAATGCGTCGTTCATTCGGAATGCTTGCGTGCCGCTTTTTCCAGGTATTCCTCGGGCAGCCGACCGGCGACCGTCCAGCCGCCGTCCACATAGAAGAGCTGGCCGGTAACGTAACTGGATTCATCGCAGGCCAGGAAAATGGCCGCGCCAATCATCTCTTCGGGGTGGGCTGCACGGCCCAGCGGCACCACGCGGCCCCAGGTCGCATCATAATCCGGATCGTCGCTGAGGTTACGCTCCACCAGCGTGGGCCCCGGCGCGAAGGTATTCACGCGGATCTTGTACGGCGCCAGTTCGACGGCCAACTGTCTGGTCATGGCGTGGATACCGCCCTTGCTCGAGGCATAAGCCACCAGATTTTTGACTCCCAACTGGGCGCAATTGGTGGAAACATTGACGATACTGCCGCCGCCCGTGTCCTTCATCCAGCGCGCCGCCTCCAGCGAACAGAGGAAAGTCCCGCGCAGGTTGGTCTCGATGACAGCGTCCCACTTTTCGACCGTGATTTCGAACAGCGGCGTCCAGCCCGTGATGGCCGCATTGTTGACCAGCACGTGCAGGGCGGGGACCTGGCTGCGCAAGAAATCGAACATCGCCCGAATCTGTTCGGGACGACGTATGTCCGCCTGCACGGTCCAGGCGCGCCGCCCTCGGGCGCGGATGGAACGCACGGCCTCCTCGGCGCCGGCTTCATCGCGATTGTAGTTCACGAAGACATCGGCGCCCTCCCGGGCCATCCCCAGAGCAATCGCCTGACCGATGCCCTTGCTGGCGCCAGTTACCAGAACAACCTTGCCTTCAAGTCTCATCGTAGTAAAGCAACACTTTCACAGCTTGCTTGCTCTCGCACAAATCGAAACCCTCTCGCCAGCGCGACAGCGGCAGCTTGTGCGTAATGAGCGGGGAAAGATCCAGTTTGTCCTGGCCGAGGATCTGCATGACCCTGACCCAGGTCCGCGCGGAGTAACCCACCGATCCCCACAAGCGGATTTGCTTGTACAAAAGCAGGTCGAAGGGGACGGTGATTTCGGCGCCCACGATGCCCAGTTGGACGTACCGGCCCAACTTGCCCAGCGCGTGCAGGCAGTTGCTCACGGAGGCCGCCGCCCCGGCGCATTCCAGCGCCACGTCCACGCCGCGGCCGCCGGTTTTGCGATCCACCACGGCCAGCAAGTCCTCGCGCGAGACGTCCACCAGGACGTCGGCGCCCAGCTCGCCCGCCAGCTCGAGACGCTTTCCGTCCGATGCGGTTCCCGCCACGATGGTCCGGGTGCGGTGACGCAACAGGAGCAGGCAAAGTAGTCCGATGGGCCCGGGCCCCGAGATCAAGACCGCGTCGCCGAAACGAAATTCGCCTAGCTCCTCCACAGCCTGCACGGCGCTGGCGAAAGGTTCCGCGAGCGCTCCGTCCTCGAGGGACAAGCGGGGCGGCAACGGATAGACCTGATCCTCCCGAACCACGACGAAGCGGGTGAAGCTGCCGTTGACCCCATGCCCCATCCCGCGCCGCACCGGACAGAACATGTAGTAACCCTGACGGCAGTAATCGCACGAACCGCAGATCACGGCCGAGGCCGGCAGCACGGTCACGCGGTCGCCCGGGCGCACGCTGTGGACGCCGGCCCCAACCTCTGTCACCACACCGGAAAACTCATGGCCCAGAATCACGGGTGGATAGTTGCGGAAGCGATCATGGTAAACGTGCAGATCGGTGCCGCAGATCCCGCTGAAGGCCACCTCGATCTTGACCTTGCCCGGCCCGCACTGAGGCTCGGGCACTCGCATCAGGGCGACGTTACCCGGTCCCGGCGCCGTCTTCACCACTGCCGCCATCGTCGCGATGGGGGCTGAGGGTTCGGCAGGGAGCGCCGCTGTCTCCGTTCCCATAAGCTTCATGTCCCTTCTGGCACTCCGATCCAGCGTCTCTCGGCCGCCGCCTGTTCGACGGCGTCGAGCACGCGCTGCACTTTCAACCCGTCGTGGAAGTTGGGTGACGGCAGCGCCTCCGTTTCGAGCGCATGCAAGAACTCGTAGTACTGATGGATGAAGGCATGCTCCCAGCCCAGAACGTGGCCGGGCGGCCACCAGCGTTCCAGGTAACGATGGACCGGTTCGGTCACCATGATCGTGCGAAAGCCCCGGGCCGCGCAGTCGTCATCCACGAAGTAAACCTGCAATTCGTTCAGGCGCTCCAGGTCGAAGATCAGGCTTCCGCGGCTGCCGTTGACCTCGAAGCCGAGCGCGTTCTTGTGTCCGGCGCTCATGCGGGAGGTACCGAACAGGCCGAGTGCGCCGTTGCGGAAACGAGCCAGGAAAGCCGCCGCGTCGTCTGTGGTGACCGTGCGCGCAATGCCGTCCGGCGCCGGCCGCTCACGCACGAAGATCTCCGTCGTCGCTGCCACCTCCACGATGTCACCGACCAGGAACAGGGCCAGATCTACCAGGTGGGAGCCTTTGTCAGCCATGGAGCCGGCGCCGGCGATCGCCCGGTCGAAACGCCATACGAAAGGAAACGCGGGATCCAACGGCCAGTCCTGCCAGTAGGTCCCGCGAAAATAGTAAATCTCCCCGAGTCGTCCTTGCTCGATCAGTTGTCGCGCCAGTTGCACGGCGGGGACCCGGCGATAGTTGAAGTTCACCAGGTGTTTGACGCCCGCACGCTCGACTGCCTGGCACATGCGTGCAGCTTGCTCCGCGTCAAGCGCCAGGGGTTTTTCACAAATCACGTGGCGGCCGGCCTCGGCAGCCGCGATCGCGATCTCGCAGTGCGTGTTGCCGGGGGTGGCGATGACAACGACGTCAATCTCCGGATCCGCCACCACTTCACGCCAGGAATGGGTCCAGCGCTGCCATCCGTACCGCGCGGCCGCCTCGGGCAAGTCGTCTTCCAGCCCGCAAAGCACCGCCCGCACGGGTTGGAACCGGGTTTCGAAGAAGAACGGCACGTCGTGCAAGGCCTGGCTGTGAGCCTTGCCCATGAACTTATGTCCGATCAAGCCGAAGCGCAAAGGTTGCTTCATTGCCGCACCTGCTCGCTCTCGCCGATCCAGGCGATCGCCTCGCCTACGGGGACGGTTTCGTTTTCGGCCCGCAAAATCTTCAGCAATCTGCCCTCTTCGGGCGATTCCACCACCATGACCACTTTGTCCGTTTCGACCTCGACCAGCGGCTCGCCCCGGCGCA
>Ga0209017_10000783_pt1 | contig 29040 bp, 23 predicted proteins | sample YNPBryunderm2012_FD_185812 | JGI IMG/M metagenome (GOLD analysis project Ga0209017, IMG submission 185812) | Anoxygenic and chlorotrophic microbial mat microbial communities from Yellowstone National Park, USA - YNP Bryant MS undermat 2012... ...
TCTTGGAACTGCTTATGCCCACGTACTACCTGGCCTGGGAGGAGCGGTGTGTGCATTATGGCGAGAACTTTGTCGATCTGCCCGATTCGATGCACGGGCTGTTCCTGACCCACGCGTTTGTCTGGAAGGCGTCCGCCGAACGGCTCGTCCGGGACACGGACCTTCCCTGGGTGAAAGCCGATCTGTTCCACATCGAGAAGCTGGTGCATGCCCTGGAAGCCCACGGCCGGCAAGCGGAGCGGTGATCGCCGCTAACGGTCCGTTGAAAGGGTCATTCCTGCACCACTGAACTTTGATATTTTCCCGCAGGGAGTATCCGAGTCGAAATGGTTCCGCAAAGGCAGGCGACGTCCCGAGAGTTCTGTTGCGGGGTATGCAGCAGCTTCGCGAAGATCCAGAGGAAGGCTGGGGCAGAACAACAACATGCTTTCAGGCCGCGGTGGTTCCGGTTATAGTAGAGGCAGTACGGTTGGAGATGGCGTGGCCAGAAGGGGGACCGAGTATGTTGAATCGTCGCGATGCCATGATACGGTTGGGACAGTTGGGGTTGGGGGCGATCACGTTACCGGGGTTATTGCGAGCCGAAGGTGCACAGGCAAACCCGCGCCCGAGAGGTTTTTCGCCAGGGGGTAAAGCCCGGTCCTGCATTTTCATTTTCCTCTGGGGTGGGCCGCCGCATCAGGACATGTGGGACCTCAAGCCGGAGGCACCGGAGGGTATCCGCAGCCTGTTCCGTCCCATCCGCACCGTGGTACCCGGCATCCAGGTGTGCGATCAGATGCCGTTGTTCGCCCGCCACACGGACAAAACCGCCATCATCCGCTCGATGACCCATGAGAGCAACAATCACGAGCCTTCGGTGTATCACACCTTGACCGGAAAGCGGAATCCGGGGTTGGTGGTGCCGGCGAATCAGCGGCGGCGGAGCGACTTTCCCAACCTCGCCGCCGTACTGACGCGGTTCAGCACGCCAGGGGCCTTGCCGGGGAGTGTCACACTCCCGCGACCGATTGGCCACGATGGTGTCACCTATGCCGGTACTTATGCCGGTTTTTTAGGTCCACGATATGATCCCCTCGAATTGAAAGAAGCACCCAACGCCAGCCAACCGGCTCTGCATGCCTGGGTGCCTCCGCCGGATGTTCAGGAAACCCGCCTGCTGGCCCGCCGGGGGTTGTTGCGCAGCCTGGAAGAGCTGGATCAACGCCTGCAACAGCATCGGGGGCCGACCGACTTCGATGAGTTCACCCAACAGGCGTATCGGATGCTGACCTCGTCCGCCGCCAGACGGGCGTTCCAACTGGATTGCGAACCTGCAGTGATCCGCGACCGCTACGGTCGTAATGAGTACGGCGAGAGCTTCCTGCTGGCCCGCCGGCTGGTCGAAGCAGGAGTGCGACTGGTTTCCATCAACTGGATGTACCTCACCAACGGAAGAGTATTCAACGTATGGGACAATCACGGAGACACGGCAGGATTAGGGTACCTCAACGGCTACGCCATGCTCAAGGAAAAATACTGCATTCCACCCCTGGATCAGGCTTATTCAGCCTTGCTGGAAGACCTGTCGCAACGCGGATTGCTAGAGGAGACGCTGGTGGTCATGGTGGGGGAGTTTGGCCGGACCCCGCGGATCAACAAAACGCTCGGGCGGGACCACTGGGGTGCGTGTTATTCGGCGGTACTGGCCGGCGGAGGTATCCGGGGCGGACAGGTGTACGGGGCTAGCGACGCCCATGCCGCTTATGTCAAGGACAAGCCGGTCGCCCCTGAAGACTTGCTCGCCACCATCTATGCTGCCTTCGGACTATCGCCCGATCTGGAAATCCACGACCGGGAGCATCGCCCCCACCGCATCTGCGACGGTCGGCCGCTGACCGCATTATTCGGCTAAACCCCATGTGCGCCCTGCTCCCTCGACTTTCTCCTTGCTCTTGACGTGGCGTCCGAGCCTTTGAACTGGTGGATGGGCACCGTCTGGTGGGGAAGAAGGCCAAAGGTGGTTCCGGTGATAACCAGGCGTGGGAGCCTTGGCACAGCTGGAGGGGTACCGTCCGGTGCCCATTGCTGCATTGTGGGTAACACAACACCCCGAGTGATTCGAGTTCCGTCCGCCGTGTTTGCCTTCTTTGTCCAGGTTGAAGCGGTTTGAACACTGCCTTGGGATATGGGAACAGCCTTTTCCTGAGTATCCTTTTCCTTTGATCGGATATGGGAACAGCCTTTTCCTGAGTATCCTTTCTCCTCTGGGCAGTAGGTGGTGAGCTTGCGATAACGACAAGGGGAAAGTCCTCACGCGGGGAGAGCCCGAGGCACCGGGGGCAGATTTACGCCCGGTGCCGCCCACTGTTCAGGGAATCGTACCATGCTGGATCCGGCTTACATTCTGGCTCATGTCGATCAGGTCAAGGAGAACTGCCATCAGCGGGGGGTGTCCAGCCTGCCGGTGGATGAGGTGGTCCGACTGGAGCAGCGGCGGAAGGAGCTGGTACGGCAACGGGGGGAGCTGGCCGCCCGCAAGAATGAGCTGAGCAAACGCTTTCCCCAAGCCGCCACGGCGGAGGAAAAGCAAGCCCTCAAGGCCCAATCGCAGGCTCTGGATGGCCAGTTGCAGCAGCTCGACCAGACTCTCCAGGAGGTGGAAGAGCAATTGCACGCCCAATTGCGGCTCATTCCCAATATGACCCACCCTGCCGCCCCGATCGGTCCCGATGCCTCGGCCAACGTCGTGTTGCGTCAGGTGGGGCAGAAGCGGCAGTTTGACTTTCCGCCCAAGGACCACGTGGCTTTGTGCGAGCAACTGCACCTGGCCGACTTAGAAGCGGGGGCCAAGGTGGCCGGCCAGAAGTTTTACTATCTGACCCACGACGGGGCGTTGCTGGAGTTGGCCCTGGTGCACTACGCCCTCAATCAGGCCATCCGGCACGGGTTCATCCCTATCATTACCCCCGACCTGGCCCGCACCGAAGTCCTGGAAGGCATCGGCTTCCTCCCCCGGGATCCCAACCCCAACACCCGCCAGATTTACACCATCGCTGATAGCGATTTGTGCCTGATTGCCACGGCGGAAATTACCCTGGGCGGTCTGCACAAAGATGAAATCCTCGAGGAAGCGGACCTTCCCCTGCGCTACGTGGGTGTTTCCCACTGTTTCCGCACAGAGGCCGGGGCGGCCGGCCGTGAAACCCGTGGACTGTACCGGGTCCACCAATTCACCAAAGTCGAACTCTTCGCCTTCACCACGCCGGAACAAAGCGAGTCCATGCATCAAGAAATCCTGGCCCTGGAAGAGGAAATCTTCCAAGGTTTGGGCATCCCCTATCAAGTGGTGGATACCTGCACGGGGGACCTAGGAGGACCGGCCTATCGCAAATATGACCTGGAAGCCTGGATGCCCGGGCGAGGCAGCCACGGCGAATACGGCGAAGTGACCAGCACCTCGAACTGCACGGACTACCAGGCCCGCCGCCTCAACATCCGCTACAAGGGGAAAAGCTTCAAGGGCACCCGCTTTGTGCATACCCTCAACGGCACCGCCATCGCCTGCACCCGGGCTATCATCGCCATCCTGGAAAATTACCAGCAAGCCGACGGTAGCGTGGTGGTTCCCGAAGTGCTACGCCCGTGGATGGGCAAGGAACGCCTGCTCCCTCCTGAACGTCCCCTGCGTCACGGCAAGTGACCGATGGCGTGCCTGAGGCTCCCATTCCTCGGGGGTTCCAACGTTCCCATTCCGGTGTGCCCGAGTGCAACGTTCGGGAACATTCCTCGGTTTGTGAATCGGCTTGTGAAAAGGTGATGAGAAATGCCTTCCTGCCGGGGATTTTCTGGTATGATTACGCTTGCGGTTTCTTGTAAGCCTGCCTAAAATTCAAGGTAGCCGAATGTGAGTTATGGAATAACACGGCTTCCCCCCCGGCCGGAATAAGTCGCTAAGGTTCGACTTTCTGAATCCTTCCGCATCTGGCCTGATAGACGCAGAGAGGCCCGAAACCCCGCCTGAAGGCGCTTGCCGATTCCGAGGATTCCTGAGTTGCCCCCACGGTGGTCCTGAGTTACTCCAACAGTAGCCTGAGTTGCTGCAACGGGAGAGAAAACGGTAGTATGGTGGATCGCTCCGCGCGTGGTGAGAGGTGGAACAGAGGCATGAGCAGAGGTGCGGCGGGAGTCTCTCTGAGCTTAGGAGCCCTCATTCTGCTAGGGGGTGCGGGATGGTGGTTCCAGCAGGGTCAGGCGTGGTCGAGGCTGCAAGGCGCCGAGGGAGTGGCCCTGACCCTGGATCAGGATGCCCCAACTCCGGCAGGGGGTGGCGGTGCAGCCCAGGTCTCGGCAGACGAGCAGACGTTTCAGAACCGGGTGATGCCCTTGCTCCGCAAGTATTGTTTCGACTGCCACCGCGGGGAGAAAGCCAAGGGCGGCCTGTCGCTGGATGTTTACGTCAGTGAAGCCCATGCCCGCAAGGATCGCAAGAACTGGCAGGCGGTCCAACATGTGCTCGCCTCGGGGGATATGCCGCCGAAGAACAAGCCGCAACCCACCACCCAGGAACGGGAATTCCTCATCCAGTGGATCGAGAACACTTTGACCAAGGTGGATTGCAGCGGGCCCCGCGATCCAGGTCGGGTCACCCTCCGGCGGCTCAATCGGGCTGAGTACAACAACACCATCCGGGACCTTTGCGGCGTGGATATCAAACCGGCGGATGAATTCCCCTCGGACGATGTTGGCTACGGCTTCGATAACATCGGGGATGTGCTTTCCTTCCAGCCGATTTTGCTCGAGAAGTACATGGCCGCTGCCGATAAGGTGCTTGAGGCGGCCCTGGCCATCCCGTCAGCGCCGAAGGTGTCCCGCCAGACCTACCGTCCTCAGAACATCAACACGATTCCCCGCACGGCGAAGAGTCGCGATCCGGTGCGGATTGTTTTTACCAGTGAAGGCTCGGCCTACCTGGAACGGTTCCACTTCCCGGCGGAAGGGGAATATGTGATCCGCTTCCGGGGTTGGGGCAGCCAGGTGGGGAACGAATTCCCTAAGGTGGCGGTGCGGGTGGATGGTCGGGACATCGGGCAGTACACGGTCGATGCACCGCAGGGCAAGGCCAAGGTGTACGAGACGCGGACCCGTCTGCCGGCGGGGGAAAAACGGGTGGCCATCGCCTTTACCAACGCGTTCACCGACCCGTCCACCAACCAGAGCCGCTCCTTCGGACTGGAATTGCTGGAGATCGAAGGTCCGTTTCAACCCAAGCTGCCGCCCGAGCCGCCTTCGGTGAAGTTGTTGCTAGTGGCGCGTCCCGCGGGTGACTCCCCGGAGCAAGCCCGGATCGCCGCCGAAAAGGTGCTGGCCCACTTCGCCCGCCGGGCGTTCCGCCGACCGGTCCGGCCCGAAGAGGTGCAACGCCTGATGCAGTTGTACGACCTGGCCGTCCAGCAGGGGGAAAAGTTCCCCCAAGCCCTGAAACTGCCGATGAAGGCGGTACTGGTGTCTCCTCACTTCCTCTTCCGCATCGAGGAAGACCCGAAACACCCCGACGAGGTCCGCCAGCTCAACGACTTTGAATTGGCCACCCGCCTGTCCTACTTCCTCTGGTCTAGCATGCCGGATGAAGAATTGTTCCAACTGGCCGAGCAGGGGAAGCTGCGCCACAGCGAGGTGTTGGAGGCCCAGGTCCGCCGCATGCTCAAGGACCCCAAGGCTAAAGCCCTGTCCGAAAACTTTGCCGGCCAGTGGTTGCAACTACGCAACCTGCAAACCTTGCAACCGGACAAGGGGCTGTTCCCGGCCTGGGATGAACTGTTGCGGCAATCGATGATCCGGGAAGCCGAGCTGTACTTCGAGTACATCGTGCAGAACGACCGGAGCATTCTCGAATTCCTGGATTCCAATTACACCTTTGTCAACGGTCGCCTGGCTCGGCACTACGGCATCCCGAATGTGCAAGGGTTGGACTTCGTCCGGGTGACATTGCCGGACAACCGCCGGGGAGGTGTCATCACCATGGCCAGTACGTTGACGGTGACGTCCAACCCCACGCGGACCAGTCCGGTCAAGCGGGGCAAGTGGATTCTGGAGAACATCCTGGGAACACCGCCCCCGCCGCCGGCTCCCGATGCTCCGGAATTGCCCCCTGTGGGTCAGCTCAAAGGGACCCTGCGGCAGCAGATGGAACAGCACCGGCAGAATCCCAGTTGTGCCGTCTGCCATGCCAAACTCGATCCCCTGGGCTTTGGCCTGGAAAACTTCGATGCCATCGGGGCCTGGCGGACCCAGGATAACAAGCAACCGATCGATGCCTCCGGAGTCCTGCCGGGAGGGGAACAGTTCAACGGCCCGGCACAGTTGCGTCAGGTGCTCCTGAGTAAAGCGGACCAGTTCCGCCGCTGCTTCGTGGAAAAATTGTTGACGTATGCCTTGGGGCGGGGTTTAGAGTATTATGACAAGTGTGCGGTCGATGAAATTGTGGCCGCGACAAAAGCCAACCAGGACCGTTTCTCCGCGGTGGTGTTAGGTATTGTAAAGTCCGACCCATTCCAGAAACGCAAAGGGAAGAGGAGCGAATGACCATGACCACCCATCGGATCACGCGTCGTGCCGCCTTGAAGGGATTGGGCACCTTGATCGCGCTGCCTTGGCTGGAGTCGCTGGCCGTGGCCGCTCCGCTGCGTAGTCCTGCCCCACCGCCCAAGCGGCTGGCGTTCCTGTATGTCCCCAACGGCATCCATATGGCCGATTGGACACCCAAGCAGGGCGAAGGGCCCCTGGGCGAGTTGCCGGCCATCCTTCAGCCGCTGGAACCGTTCAAGGAATACGTCAACGTCATCACCGGGCTCGCTTTGGACAAGGCCCGACCCAACGGGGATGGCCCGGGAGATCACGCCCGCGCCATGGCCGCCTTCCTGACCGGTCGCCAACCCCGCAAGACCCACGGGGCGGATATCCGAGTGGGGATTTCTGCCGATCAGCATGTCGCCTTAGCCATTGGAGATCAGACCCGCTTCCCCTCGCTGGAACTGGGGATCGAACGGGGAGCGCAAGCGGGCAACTGCGATTCCGGTTACAGTTGTGCCTACTCCTCCAATCTCTCCTGGCGCAGCGAATCGACTCCCAATGCCAAGGAGGTGGACCCGAAACTGGTCTTCGAACGCCTCTTCGGCGGCAACGACCCGAAGGAACTGGCGGAAGCCCGCGCCCGCCGCGAACTGTACCACAAGAGCATCCTGGACTTCGTCCACGACGATGTCCGTCGTCTCAATCAGGTTCTCGGCAACCGCGATAAGCAGAAACTCGATGAGTATCTCAGCAGTGTGCGGGAGATTGAGCAACGGCTTGAACGTGTCCGGCAGGCCAATTCCGCCCCGCCGCCCCAACCCAACATGCCCAAGCCCAGCGGTATCCCTGCCGATCTGCAAGAGCACATCCGCCTGATGATGGACCTGCTGGTGCTGGCCTTCCAGACGGACCTGACCCGCGTGGCTACCTTCCCCCTGGCCAACGACGGCAGCAACCGCCCCTACAAACTCATCGGCGTCTCCGAAGGACACCATGACCTGTCCCACCACGGTGGCGACCCGAACAAGCATGCCAAGATCCGCAAGATCAACACCTTCCACATCCAGCAATTGGCCTACATGCTGGAGAAGATGAAGAACATCCGCGAAGGCGACGGCTGCTTGCTCGACAACCTCATGCTCGTCTATGGCAGCGGCATCAGCGACGGCAACCGCCACAACCATGATGACCTGCCCATTCTGCTCATCGGCAAAGGTGGCGGCACCATCCGCGGCGGACGCCATCTGGTCTTCCCCAAGAAGGCCGATACTCCCCTGATGAACCTCTACCTGGCCCTCTTCGAACGGATGGGGGTGCCTACCAAATCGTTCGGGGACAGCACCGGCGTCCTGCCGATCTGACGGCTGCTCTTCAGGCCACGCTTGTGCTGATCAGGGTATCCCTTGTTCCTCCGGTGAGAGCACCGCTGTCCTGCCGAGCGGCCGTTTACCTCCGGGGACGTGGTTCCCTTGGTGTGGCGACCGGCCTCGAGTTCCCGGCTCGCTTGCCTCATCCCCCTGAGATTCCTCACCTCCCCCTGAGATTTCTCCCCCGGACTTTCTCGACCTCAACCCCCAGGGGGTTGCCTGCTTTCGGGAGGGCAAACCTCTTTCTCGCGGTAGCAAACCCTGGGGCATGCTGAGGGGCAGTGAGAAGAGTTCCCCCGGGTATGGGTTGAGTCCCACCGTGGATCCGTGAATTTTCCCCACGTGTTCTCTTCCCCTACCGGAGAGATGCCTACAATGCGTTAGGCGGCTCCCGGTCTGCATCCTAAGACACCGTCCGGGGTGCAGAGGGACAGATGTCCTGAGGATGTCCCGAAGAACGTATTCCGTGAATATCCCGAACATTATCCGCGGGAGATCCGGAGCGTACGGAGCAGGTATCTCAAACGCATTGCGACCGAGGACCTATGAGCACGGTGCGACCGACTACGTTGGAGCAACTCCGTCACAGCGGCTGGCGGTCCCGGAGTGTCAAAGAGGAACTGCGGGACAATTTCATCCAAGCCTTGCGGAGCGGCGAGCCTCTTTTTCCGGGGATCATCGGCTACGATGAGACGGTGATTCCGGAAATCAGCATCGCCATTCTGGCCGGCCATGACATGCTCTTTCTAGGGGAGAAAGGGCAGGCCAAAAGCCGCCTGATGCGGTCTTTGGTGCGCTTCCTGGATGAAGCCATTCCGTACCTGGACATTCCCGGTTGCCCGGTGCATGAGGATCCATACGCACCGATCACCCGTGCGGGCAAGGAATTGCTGGCCACCCAGCCGGAGGACAAAGTTCCCATCGCCTGGTGGCCACGGGAACAACGCTATGCGGAACGGCTGGCTCCGGGGACCAAATTTGCGGATATCATCGGGGAAATCGACCCGGCTAAGCTCGCCCAGGGCACCAGTATGTCCGCTGAGGAAGCCCTGCACTTCGGCCTGATTCCCCGCATGCACCGCGGTATCTTTGCCATGAATGAAGTGCCCGAGCTGGATGAACTGATCCAGGTCGGCCTGTTCAACATTCTCGAGGAGCGGGATGTGCAGATCCGCGGTTATCCGATCCAATTCAACCTGGATGTGCTGGTGCTTTTTTCCGCCAATCCCTCTACGTACAATCGTTCCGGTAAGGTAATCCCCCAGTTGAAGGACCGCATTGGCTCGATCATTCAGACGCACTATCCTCGGGATCGGGCCACGGGGATCGAGATCATGGAGCAGGAGGCGGGGTTGGACCTGGGGGGCGAATACCCCGTGGTGGTGCCGTACTTCATGAAGGAGATCGTGGAGCAGATCAGCATCAGTGCCCGGCGGTCGAAGTATGTGGATCAGGCCAGCGGTGTGAGTGCCCGCTTCAGTATTGCCAACTACCGGACGATGGTGGCCTCTGCCCGTCGGCGGGGCATCTTGCTGGGGGAAAAACCGGCGGTGCCACGCATCAGCGATCTGGGCCATCTGCCCGCTTCCGCCCTGGGGAAACTGGAACTGGACCTGATGGGCGCCCATCAGATGAGCGAAAAGCAGGTGTTGGAGGCGATCATTGCCGATGCCATCCGCGTGGTCTTCGAGGAGTATGTGGAGAAGCACGGCCTGGAGGAGATTGCCGAAGTCTTCAGCAAGGGGGTCAAAATCGAAGTCGGCGACATGCTGCCCAGCAGTGAATATGCCCGTCGGCTCAAGCGGGTCCCCAAGGCCTGGGATAAAGCCTTCGAGGTGAACACGGGCGAGTCCGAAGCCATGCGGGCCAGTTGCGTCGAATTCGTCCTGGCCGGCCTCTACGCCACGGATCGCATCAGCCGCAGCACCCGTCACGGCCGCATCACCTACGAAATCTAAAGACACGGAAAGCGGACCGAGGCAGAGTCGTACCCCAGGGCAACCGGACGGGGCGGCACCGGGTGGAAGGGCAACGGGGCGGCATCGGGTGGAGGAACGATGGTGCCGTGCACCCTGCCGCCACTGCAAACAAGTCTCCGCTGCTTGTTGCTTCAGCGGGCCTAAGGAACCGACCGAAGACATGAGGACGCGAACGCAGAGGAACCCACCTATGGACGACTCCTTGCGGCAAGCCCCCGGTGGTATCATCCACACGTATCAGAAGTATGATCCGGTGCGTTTTCCTTCTCCCACCGCACCGCCACCGGACCTGGTGATGCCGTTGTATGAGCACCTGCTCCGCTTCGGGGATGCCTCGGAGTACACAGAGGAACAACTGGCGAAAGCGATTCGGCTCGATGCTTCGCAGATTGCCGGTTTGGGTCCGAGCCTGGATGCCTTACGGGAAATGCTTCTGGAGCGGAAGCGGAAGATCCTGCAGACTTACGAAACCCGGCAGGTGCGTCAGAAAGCGACGCAGGCGTTCCGTCGGGCGGTGCAGAAGATTCACCCCCCCGCACGTTACGAGGAAGACTTCCGCCGCGCGGTGCGGGAAGAACAAATCCACGATCTGGAGTTACTCTACTTCCGCATCGGTCGCGATACCGATCCCTTCGCCCGGCAACTGGTACAGGTGATCGGCTTGCTGGGGGAGAAGTATCAGGTCGAGGAGTTGGCCGCCAAGTATGAGTTCACCGGACGGACCCCGATGGATGTGCCCCAGGCTTTGGCCGTCAAAGAGGAACTCGAGACGATCGACCGCCTGTTGCGACAACTCGAAGAGGCGAAAAAGAATGCCCAGTTGGCGATCATCGACCTGGAAGAGTTGCGTCGCTTTGCCGAGCCGGGGGACCTCGAGCAACTCTCCGCCTTGCAGCAGCAGATTCAGGATTACCTGCGTGAGCTGGCCGAGCAACAAGGGCTGGAGTATGCCGGCTCGGGGCGCTACCGCCTGACCCCCAAGGCGATGCGGCTGTTTCAGTCCAAGGTGCTTTCCCATATCTTCAGCCAACTGCAAGCCTCCAAAACCGGTCGGCATGAACAAGCCGTGGAAGGAGAAGGGGCGGTGGAATCTCCGCGGACGCGGCCGTATGAGTTCGGCGACTCCCTCGCACACCTGGACATACCCGCCAGTATGGTCAACGCCTTGCTTCGGGACGGTCCCGGCGTACCGGTTCGCCTGCTGCCGGAAGACCTGATCGTGCACCGTACCCGGGTTACCCCCAAGGTGGCCACCTGTGTGCTGCTGGATATGTCCGGCTCGATGCGTTACGATCAGCAGTATGTCAATGTCAAGCGTATGGGGCTGGCTTTGGAGGGGCTGATCCGCACCGAATATCCCGGGGATTACCTGCAGTTCATCGAGATGTACACCTTCGCCAAGCCCCGGCACCCCTCCGAGATCGCCCAATTGATGCCCAAGCCGGTGACCATTTTCCACCCCGTGGTGCGTTTGAAAGTGGATCTGAGCAATCCCGAGGTCAGCGAGATGCTCATCCCTCAGCATTTCACCAACATTCAGCATGGCCTGCAGACGGCCCGCCGCCTCCTGGCCCTGCAGGATACCCCCAACCGGCAGATCGCCTTGATCACCGACGGCCTGCCCACCGCCCATTTCGAGGGCAGCACGCTCTACATGCTCTATCCCCCCGACCCCCGCACCGAGGAAGCCACCCTGCGCGAAGCTCTGCTGTGCGCCCGGGAAGGGATCACCATCAACATTTTCCTCCTGTCCAGCTGGAACCAGTCGGAAGAGGATGTGCGCTTTGCCTATCGTCTGGCCCGGGCCACGCGGGGACGGGTCATCTTCGCCGCCGGTCGCGAACTGGACCGCTACGTCATCTGGGACTATCTGCAGCGACGACGCTGGCTGATTGCCTGATGCTTCCGCCCTCCTGACTGTTACACCGGCAAGTGCGAACCTGCACACCAGCAAGTTCAACCTTGCCGCCGGACTGGAAGACCTTGCTGCCCGACTCGAAGACCTTGCCGCCGGACTGGAAGACCTTGCAGAGTCTGCCTCATGATTGAGGTGAGGACGATGATTGCGATGCCGTCGCCACCGGCTCGGTGACAGAGCGGCGGGAACGTTCCGCTTCCTCCAGGATGGCCGGGCGATCCTCGAAGGCATCCAGGGCCAGGATTTCTTCATCGATGTGCACCTCCCAGGTCCGGGGGGCATAAGCCGGTCCAAGGACATCCAGCACCGTGGGATGAACCTGCGGCTTCTCCGGCGAAAAGAAGTAGCCATGCACCTCGAGCGCTTCGGCCCGATACTCCGGATACTCCAGCAACAGTTCGTGCAACTGCCGCAGGCGGTAGTGGGGCACCGTGCAGTACATATGATGAGGCAGATGGTAATCCTGACCCATCGGAAAGACTGCAAAACGGATCAGCGGACCTACGAAGAAACACCGCGTGTTGTTGATCCAACCCCGACCGCCGTTCCCATGCTGCACGATCTGCCGCAGGATCATGAAGAAGGCGAACGAGGTGAACAGGGGGACGATCCAGAGCAGCACCAGATAACCCACATAAGGGCTGCCCGTGGCTTTGGTGGCTACGGTAGCCGCGGTGAACAAAGCCGTGATCACGCCCACCCGACCCATCGACGTGTAGCGGGCATGAAAGACCGGCCGCAGGCGACTCCGGTGGAAGGCAGAGTCGGGAAGCTTCGCGAAGACGACGCACACCAGCAGCCACAACAGAAAGGGGATGACCAACAGAAGGATCAGGCTGTCCGAAAGGTAGAACAAGGCAGCGAGGGTCGCCAGCAGGACGAGCAGATACGCTGCGCCGATGCGGACGGCTCGTTGGGACGGAGGCTGGCCAGGAATCAGGTAGGGAGAATGATGGGTGCCGGTGGCATTGAACTGGGCCCGCACCCGCATGAAGCGGATGAGCCGGGGAAGCCACAACTGCCGCACCAGAGCCAGCACAGCCTGACGCCGGCTCAGCGGGAAGGGCAGCCAGTGCCCGCTGCGGCGCAACTGCGCCACGTCCGGGTCCCGTTCCGGATCGTTCACGAATTGATGGTGGGCCAAATGTTGCAAGCGATAGTGATACAGACTGGCAAAGATCGGGAACATGCACAGCAGGTCCCCCACCGCATCGTTGAGATACCGGTTGCGGAAGAGGATGTAATGGGAGGCTTCATGGGCCAATCCCGTCAATTGATGCTGGCCCGCACCGATGAGGAGGATGGCCAGCAGCGCCACCGGCACGTTCCACCACCAGGATAAACCCCAATCGGCCCGCCACTCGAAAAAGCTGATCGCACCGGCCAGCACCAGCCCCAGATATAGCCAGGTGCGCAGCAGATAGTACCAGTTGGTCCAATTGTCGGTCTGCCGCAGAGCTTGCAGCCGTTGTTTGAAGGCGGGGTCGGACAGTAGAGGAGGATTCTGGGTCGTAGCTGTTGGAGAGGTGGGGTCGGCCCAGGACGTTCCTGCTGCTTCGCTACCGCGGGGAAAGCAATCGGAAGCGGGCAGGGCTTACTCTGTGGGGATCGTCTTGGCGTTCATGTCGGCCTTTCTCCAAAAGCGGGGGGGACGGCGGGCTGAGAATCCTTGCGATCGGGCTGGGAATCCTGGCGATAGAGGGCCCGGATCTTCCGCCCGATGAGCCAGTCGGTCAGGCGGGGAAACCACCGCTGAAAGAAGAGCAATTGCCGCGCTTCCCGACCGATGACGACCTCGCGACGGTTCTGCTCGATAGCCTGGAGGATCCGCCGGGCCAAATATTCCGGCTTCATACCTCGGTCGAAGCGGATTTCAGCCCGCCCCTCTTTGCGCAGCAGATGCTGATCCAAGCCGCTATGGGTCAGACCGGGAACGATCGTGATCACATCCACCCCGAAGCGGACGAATTCACCCCGCCAGGCTTCGGACATGCCAACCAAGGCGTACTTGCTGGCGGAGTATTCGGACCAGGCGGGCATGCCTCGGCGTCCGCACATCGAGGTGATATTCACCACCGCCGGTTGGTTCCCCTGCATCAGATAGGGCATGGCCAGGCGGGTCAGTTCCACAGGCGCGAAAAAGTTGACCTCCATGATCGTGCGGAGAATCTCGGGCGTGGAGGTGTCGAAGTGCCCCCAACTGCCGATGCCGGCATTGTTAATGAGCAGGTCCAGCCCACCGAAGCGGCGGACGGCCTGTTCGACCAGTTCTTGCCGCTGCGAGGGTTGGGTCAGGTCCGCGGTCTGATATTCCACCTGGGCTTCCTGGGCCTGCAGTTGCCGGGCCAGCTCCGCGAGCACCTCCTGCCGCCGACCTGTGAGCATCAAGCGCACCCCCGCCTGGGCTAAAGCTGCCGCCAAAGCCCGCCCGATACCGCCGCTGGCGCCGGTCAGCACAGCCCGTTTGCCCGCCAGTTGCCGCCGCATGACCCAGGACTCCTCGCATGGACGCCTGCGATGCCCGTCATTCCTTCCGGGATTATCTTATCCATCATGACCGGTTTGCGCAGATTCCAAACCACCCGCTATTGGGCCGGCACCTCACCTAGGCGGTCGTTATCTTCGGACTCCCTCATCCCCCCTCCGCCCCGTTCGGTTGGGACAAATCCAGGGGAACGGCCTGGGGGCTCCAAATACCCCTGTTCCTTGCCCACTGTTCCTTTACGGGAGAAATCCGAGGCTCTGCGTCGCGGCTACGCCTGAGATTTCCACACCCGGCTACAATTTCCCTATCCCGGGAGATCTATTCCATACTCCTCGCTTGCTTTGCGCGTAATGACAAACTAGGAATGTTTTGACGTTGCCACACGTCAGGCAGGCGACGGTTTCTCGGGAAAAGGGCATTTTCGTTCCCCAAGGTCAACTGTGTTTCGTGGAGGCGAGGTCATGTCAAAGTCAGCATGGGCGTGGGGCTTGGGTCTTGTGGTCGCCGGGTTGATGCCGCTGTGTGTCGGGTTGATGCCGCTGTGTGCAGATGACCAGGAGAAAAAGCCGGTCAATCTAGTGGCCAACCCGTCGTTCGAGCAGACGGAGACCCTGCCGGTTGGCTGGTCCTTGGGAGGTATTGCGGAGGGCGGTCGGGCGAAATTGTCGGTCAGCGAGGAAAAACCCAAGTCCGGTCAACGCTGCATCCGCATCACGGGCGAGGCGGAATGGGCCACGTTCGTAGGGAACCGGATTCCCGTGGAAAAGGGCAAGTATTACGTCCTGACCGGTTGGGTGCGGGTCAAGAAGGGCACCGGCTACATCAAGATCGATTACTTTGACAAGGACAAGTGGCTGGACATGACCATGCCCGAGGGTACCGATTCGCCGGAGTGGATTCAGCAGAAAGTCCAGACCGAGGCGGACAAGCTGGAAAAGGCCACCCACATCACGGCGACGCTGGTGGGTGCCGGCGAATTCGAGGTGGACTTCGACGACATCGTCATCGAAGCCAAACCGGTCCAAAAGTGAGCCGGTTGGACCCCGGTGGGCATCTCTCGAGCCCTTCAGGCTGGAGTCAGTAAGGAGTTTCCGCGCCCTTCAGGCCAGAGTCAGCGGGCATTTCTTGCGCCCTTCAACGCCTCCTTCCAGGAGAAGCGGGAGGGACTCGGCAAAGACACCTCTCCATCCCCCCCTGCGGATCATCCGATCGTGTCTCCTCGTCCTGGATCGCCCGAGAGCGATCGTGCCGAATCAGCGGTGATCAGCGGGTCGGCTACCGCCTCATCGGCGGAGAGTAGCCGTCGGCCACCGTATCTCTGCGTCTCCATGGCCGGATCATGCGAGCTCACCTTGTCTGCGGAAGCGGGCGGGAGATGCGTTTCTGGAATCCCCATCCGTGGGGCAAGGGCAAAGCAGGCGATTCGGGTTGCCTGGTACGGAAGACCTCCGCAGGGGTGCCTGGCCGGTTCGTCTTTTCTGGGAGGCAGCTCTTCGTTTAGGATAGGGGGCCTTGGGGGAAGAGGAAGCGTGCATTGCATTGGTGTTAGGTGTGGCAGGGAATCATGCACTGGCTGCTGATCGGTTACATGTTTTTGTTCATCGACCGGCCGTATGAGGTCTGGCCGTGGTTGGGGGAAATCCACCTGGAGCGGCTCTACATGCTCTTCACCTTGGGGGTGTGGGTGCTCTATCCGCACAAGCGGTGGGTGGGGAATTCCCTGCAGGCAGGGGTGCTGGGTTTGGCGGCGGTGATTCTATTGTCCTGGCTGTTGAGTCCGTGGAGCGAGCGGGGTCAGCCGGTGGTGGAAGACTGGTTCAAGGTGCTGGTGTTTTACCTGCTGCTGGTCACGACGGTGCGGGACGAAGCGGGGTTGCGTCGGCTGGTGGTCGGCTTTGTGGGGGTGATGGCCCTTTATCAACTGCATTCTCTGCGGGAGTATCTGGGAGGTCGGCACACCTACCGGATGGGGATTGCCCGGATGATCGGGGTGGATCAGACGATGGGGGACCCGAACACGTTCGGGGCAAGCCTGGTGGTGGCCTTACCGCTGGTGTGGGCGGTGTGGCAAAGCCGAGTGGGGGGGCGATGGGGTCGGGCGGCATGTCTGGCGTATGCCGCGTTGTCGATCCTCTGCATCCTGCTGACCGGTTCGCGTTCGGCCTTTCTGGGTCTGTTGGCCTGCGGGGCTTTGGTACTGGGGAAAAGTCGGCGGCGCTGGGGGATGCTCGCCCTGGCGGCTCTGCTGGCCCCGCTGGTCTTGCTCGCTCTGCCGCCGTCGTTGCAGAATCGCTTCCTGACGATCGTGGACCCGAGCGTGGGACCGAAGAATGCCCAGGAATCGGGGCAGGGACGAATCGAGGGGTTTTTCACCGGACTGGCCCTCTGGCAAGCCTATCCGCTCACCGGCGTGGGACCCGGAGCCTGGCGGCCCGCCACGGGTAGCAAACTGGAATCCCATAATCTCTACGGCCAAATCCTGGGAGAATTGGGTACGGCGGGGTTGTTCGCCTTCGTCTGCTTGCTGGCTGCCTTCCGCAGCAACATCCGCCGCCTCCGCCGACTGGGACAAGAATACCCCTTCCTCCAGGATTGCCTGCCGCTGACTTTGGCCCGGGCGATCGGCATGGCGGTGCTGCTATTGCTCCTGTTGGGCCTCTTCGGCCACAACCTCTACCGTTACACCTGGCTCTGGTATGCCGGCTTCCTCATCCTCGCCCGGCATGTGGCGGAACATTACCTGGCAGAACCATGCCTGGCAGGACAATACCTGGCCGAACAATACCCGGTGGGACAATACTCGGTCGAACAACATTTGCCCTCCTGGCTGCTCGAAGAGCCGCAGGAAATCGAAGACCTTGCCGGCGAAGAAGAGGTTCAGGTGGGGGAAGCCCTCCCCGCCGAGGAACCAGGGGTGGATGAGAACGTTCGGGAAACGGAGCTTCCCCTGGCGACGCCCATTTCTGATCCGATTTAGCCCCGTGGGCCGTTGTCCCGACCCGGCCGGTGCTGCCGCCCTTCCTCCTTCATCTCCCCCGAAAGCGGAAAAACCGTATTACGGGGCTCCTCGTTTCATCCTTTTCCTTTCAGCATCGCCGTAGAAAACCTTGTGCTGAGCTCTTTCGTCGTCGGATATATAGAGGTGGACGTGAGAGGAGGCGCCGGAAACGGCGGCGGAGCTGGGACGAGGAACTGCAAAACCCGGCGGCTTGCCCGGGGGTGTGGGGTCTGGAATAATTTTCTCAAGGGTCCGACGGTGCCGGCTTCGCAAACGGAAAGGCATTGACAGCGGACCGCAGCAGGTAGCGGGAACGAGATTCTGCGTTGCGGGAGTGTGTGCCTGTGGGTGGCTCCAATATTTCACGCGGTATTCCACGCGATGGGTGGGGGACGATGCGTGCGAGGACGGGAGGGAGATCCCGGGTGCGGAGGGTTGGCCTGGGGGCGTGGCTGATCGCGCTGGGGGCTCCGCTGGCGCTGGGAGTTCCTCGCGGAGGTGTTGCGGGGGAAGCGAGGGCAGAAATTCCACTCCTCGTCCCACTTCAGCAGCACCGGCCGATTCAACACGGGAATGGGAACGAGGCCGATGAGAGCCGCCGGAGTGAGCCGGGAACGCAGCCGGTCGTCGATCCGTTCGGGGCGAGTGCCGGAGTCCCTGCTCCGGGGCCGAGGGAACATGATCTGTGGGCACCGGCCGTGGATGTCCTGCAGTTGAAAAAGTTTTTGGAGGAAGTCGGAGGGGGAAGATTGCCGCAAGAGCTTTCCCTAGAACAGCAATGGCAGCAACTGCTGCTGGAGCAGTTCCTACGCCAAGGGATCCTCTCGCCCGAGGAGCAGAAGCGATACCTGGAGATGTTGCAGCGCGATCGGGAGCAATGGGAGCGGTTACTGGCCGGAATACGTCAGCGTTTGATCGAGGAGGGCCGTGTGGGACCACCGCTGCCACCACCGTCCTGGCGTCCCATCTTGCCACCAATCACACCGGAGCGTCCGCCTGGCGTTTCTCCGGATGTGCCGCCTGGGGTCTCTCCGCCGCCTGATCATTCTCCTGTCCGACCGTTGCCGGATTTTCCGCCGCCGCCGCTGGATACCAGCCAGCCAATGCCTGGCCATCCGGACCCGCGTCATCGTTCCTGGGAGGCCTTCCAGGAGTTGTGGGAGCGCTCCATCGGTCCGCTGGACCAGACGCCGCAACTGCGGGAGCTTCTCCTGTACATGGTAGAACGAGGGGGGATGAAGTGGGACCTGCAGGATGCCTCCGGTCGCAGCTTCTGGGAAGTGCTGCGCGAACGACTCCCCGAGTCGCAAAACGGCCCGGGCGGAGCAGCGACGGACTCCAACGGCGGCGAAGCGCCCCAGGAGAGACGGTGGCGTTGGCCCCGATGGCAGTGGCCCCGCGGGAGTTGGTCCTGGCCCTGGAGAAAGTCCCACCACGACGGAAGCCGATCACTCTTCGGTGGGTTCAGCACTGGTGGGTGGGACTGGCTCAATCTGAACCGCCCTTCCTATCTGATGCTTGCCCTCCTGGCCATCCTGCTGCCCCTGGTCGTGGCCCTGATCCTCTGGCACAGACGGCTTAGGACCGCCGCGGCGGACGGGCCTTCTTCCCTGCGAACGATCCGAGACCTTGCGCCGGTAGATCCCCAACAGATTCGCACGGCAGCCGATGTGGTGCACGCTTTTGAGTGGTGGAGTGTTCAACTTCTCGGCCCCGCAGCCCGAAGCTGGACGCATGCCACCATCGTCCAGGCTTTGCACCGCAAAGCCGTTGTGCAGAAAGAGCAGGCCGAAGAGTTGGCGCAACTGTACGAACTGGCCCGCTACGCCCCGGAAGCGACCGAGTTGCCGCCGCAGGTGTGGAACCGGGCCCGGCACATCTTGTGCCAGTGGGCGGGGATATCGCCGGTATGACTCCAGCACCTGCCGATACTCTGAGGACCAAAGAGATGCCGCAAGAAGGGATGCCTCGGCTTCGAGCAACACTCCCCTTCCTTGCCGTGCTGGGAACAGCTCTGGCGGTGCCTGCCCTCAGTCTGGGGGAGGCCCAGGAGCAGAATCCCCAGTTTCCCCGTCAGATGGTCTCCAGTGAGGGGATCGAGTTGTGGGCTGCCCTATTGCACCTGCATGGCCTGACCTTGCAGGACGATGATCAACAGGCGGAGATCCATCGCGCGTCCGAAATGGTCGTGATCCACTTGGGGAGTGATCTGCGTTATCTGAATCGCCAGGACGATCCCCGGCGGCAGGAATGGGATCGTGTGGTCCACGGGGGTGGTGCTGCCCTGATCGCCACAGATGGAGCGTTGAACTTGCCGGAGTTCGGCTTGTATTTTCACCGCGGTCCGGTGCTCTGCGATGATGTTCGGCGGATACACCGCAGACGTCCCACATGCCTCTATCTTCTGCCGCAGGGAGTGCGGAACAGGCCGTTTTCCGGGATACCGCTAAAAGGAGGGATTGCTCTGCCACCCACCGGGTCTGCGGAGCAGCTATGGCAGGATTTGTACCGGGTCTGCTGCAATGTCAGCGGTTATCTCTTCGCCGATGCCCGGGTGGGCTCGTGGCGTCCCTTGGCTCGCTTTCCGCAGGGGAGCTATCGACAGTCGTCGGCTCAGTTCCTCGACGGACCGTTTTTTCCGGATGAGCATCCGCCCGTGCCCCAAAGGCAGGAAAGGCTGCCCTTGCCTGATACGGCGGTATTTGCCGCGGCCGGAAGAGGTACCCCGGCGGAAGCGGAATCCGCGTCGGCCAACCTGCTGGCGTTCGCCGATCACAGTCTGTTCATCAATCAGATGTTGATGGAACCGCACACGGATAACTGGGAGCTGGCGCGCCGCGTGGCGGTGTATCTGCGGGGTCCCTATCCGCGGCGCTACTGCCGGCTTTACGTCTCCGGAAGGAGAGTGCTCCCGCGGGAGACGTTGCAGAGTTTGTTGGCGCCCCCCGTGCCTACGGTGCCTACGGTTCCTCCGCCGCCGCCTCCCCCGTTGATCCCGGACTTGTGGTCCCTGCAACAGAAGTTGACCGAACTGGGGAATCAGGCACTGCAGGCTGCCCAGCGTCGGGACGTGCTCAACTACGTGCTTCTGGGTTCAGCAGAGGATCCGTTACGGCCGGAGAGGTGGAGGAGGCTGCTGGGGACGCTCCTCATCCTGGCCTCGGCGCTCGTATTATGGCGGTTGTGGTGTTGGATGCGTGCAAGTCAGCGGGTCGAGTCCCTGGGGTTGCGTAAACAACGTCAGGTCCGAGGCGGCCGGTGGGGGCGGTGGCACTCCAGGTCGTCGGAACCCGCCTGGTCCGGTGCGATGCAGCGGGTGGTGCGTGACTTTTTCGTGCGGGTTGGGTGGGATGAACGGGTCGGGTGGGATGATCCTGCCCGTCCGTTACCGCCTCTGGAGGTTGTGCCCCAGGCCGCAGCCCACGCCCCACGATGGCAGCAACAACTCCAGATCTTGTGGCGCTATGCCTGGGAGCCGGGACTGTCCCTAACCTTAAAGCAGTGGTCGGAGTGGGAAGGTGTGCTGGATGCGTTGATGCAGGCACACCAGGAGGGCTTATGGCGTCTGGTCCCAGTCCAGCAAGGCCAGGCATAACGGCGAAGTCTGGCAGCGGTTCATTCCTGCAAACGGCCCCGTCCGCCGCTGGTGACGGACCAGCCCCCGGGAGTGTGTCCGGGGATGGAGTCGGGCAGTTCCCGTCGGCTGATGCACTGCGCCAGGCCCAGGAGCTGGCCCGTCAGGCCCAGGAGTTGCACCGGCGGATCCGCCAGGAGGTGGCCCGGGTCGTGGTGGGCGTCGAAGAGGTGACGGCCCAACTGCTCATCGCCTTGCTGGCGGGGGGGCATGTGCTGCTGGAAGGTGTCCCGGGGGTGGCGAAAACCACCCTGTCCAAAGTCTTCGCCCGTCTGCTGGGGTGCCAGTATCAGCGGGTGCAATTCACCCCCGATCTGCTCCCCTCGGACATCACCGGCACCTCGATCTTCGATCGCAACCGCAACGAGTTCGTCCTGCGACGAGGGCCGATTTTCACCCAGGTCCTGCTCGCCGACGAGATCAACCGTGCGCCGGCCAAGACCCAAGCCGCCCTGTTGGAAGCGATGCAGGAATATCAAGTGACGTTAGAGGGGCAATCGATCCCCTTGCCGACCCCCTTCCTGGTGATTGCTACGCAGAACCCCGTGGAACAGGAGGGAGTGTACCGCTTGCCGGAAGCCCAACTCGATCGGTTCCTGCTGCGGATCCACATCGGCTACCCGGACTTCCCGCAGGAAGTGGAATTGCTCCGCTTGCACAGCCGACCGGTGCCCGAGGTCGAACCCCTGTGCACCGCGGAGACGATCCTCTCCTTGCAGAGCCAACTGACGCACGTGTATGTGGCGGACTCGGTGTACGTGTACATTGTCCAACTGGCGGATGCCAGTCGTCGGCATGCGGACGTAGCCCTGGGCGCCAGTCCGCGGGCTGCCCTCAATCTGTTGCGCTGTGCCCGAGCCCGGGCCGTCCTCTGCGGACGTCATTATGTCACGCACGAGGATGTGCAAGCCGTCCTCACTCCGGTGCTCGGCCACCGTCTCATCTTGCGCCCTGAAGCGGAAATCGAAGGTCGGCAGGCGGTGGATGTCCTGCGGGAATTGCTCGAAGCCGTCCCGGTGCTGGAATCCACCTTGGAACCCCAACCCCGCTGAAGCCGCTTCCTTTCCCCAGGAATGGCCCAGCTTGGAATTGTCTCGGAAGTAAACGGGGAAGCTCCCGGGGCCACACGGGAAGGATCAACGGCTGCGCCGACGGAAAGGATCATGGACCCACCCGATGGAAAGGATCACCGGCTCCGGTGGGAAGGAAAGGTTGGGAGCGAGGGTGTTGGAAGATCACGGTCCCGAAGAGCGAAAGGATCACGATTCCTTGGAGCGAAAGGATCACGGGCGGCGAAGGGTCCATCGCTACGGCGTCAGAAGGTGCTTTCGGAGTTTACTGGGTGCAGCTGAGAGCGGTTTGGTCTTTTCCGATTCCCACTCTTGATCGAGCAAGCCAATCATGCTGACGACACGTGGATACCGTTGGCTGCTGCTAATCACGGCGTGGACCTTCGTGGGGACTTTGGTGGGCATGGAAGTGTCTGTGTTCCCCTTCTGGACGGGGCTGGCGTTGCTGGTGCTGTTTGGATTCCAGGGGCTGTCTTTTGCCTTTCGGGTGGCGGGGCTACGTGGCCAGATCACGGTGGAACGTCGGCTCGGGCAGGGAGGAAGGCCGGTGACGCTCTTATGGGCCCGCCTACCGTTTACGGTGGAGCTGGTGGTCACCAACCGGAGCCGGTGGTTTGCGGCGGAGATGTTTCTCGAGGATGTGTTCGCAGCGGGGACGGAGGTGTGTCAGGGAACGCAGCGTTGGGCGATGCGGTTGCCGGCAGGTCAGCAGGTGGTGGTGCGGTATGAGCGGCGTGCGCCGACGTTGGGGAGCGTGCGCTGGGAAGGGGTGCAGGTGCTCCTCACAGATGCCCAGGGGTTTTTTCAGGTGCGGTGGATGATGCGGGAGGGTGGGCAGTGCTGGGTTCTGCCAGCGTGGAGCGATGAGGAAGGCCGGCAGCGGGCCGTCAAACCGTTCAATCTGCTTCCGCCGCCGGGGATGCATTGCTGGCGACGTCCCGGGACCGGCAGCGAACTGCTGGACTTGCGCGACTATCAGCCCGGCGACCCCCCGAAAATGGTGGCCTGGAAGGTGTCCGCCCGGCGTGAGCAACTGATCACCAAAGAGTTTGAAAGCGATGTGCCGGTGCGCTGTCTGCTGTTGGTCGATGGTTCGGAGTCGATGCGGTTGGGTGTGCCCGGCGAGCGTGGTGTGGAACGGCTGGCGGAAGCAGCGGCCGTGTTGGGTCAGGCGGCCGCCGGCCACCGCGACCTGGTGGGACTGGTCTGGGTCCAGGCGGATGGTGTGGAGGTCCTGCCGCCCGCCCGGACGCGCCAGCACCTGCTGCGGTTTCTGCTGAGTCTGGCACAGAAGGCTGCTCGCCCCGCCCGCTGGCGCGGCTTGAACGTGGGAGATGGGACCCGGCAGGTCTGGCCCTGGGCGCGGAAACTCTATCCGGAACTGCTCCAGCCGCTGTGCAATGACATGCCGCTCTCCCGTCTGTGGCGGCCGTTGCTGGACCACCGCTGGGGATGGATCATTCCGCTGATCATGGTAGCCAATCTCGTGCTTGTGGTTCTACTACCCCCCTGGCGCTACACCTGCCTGGATGCCGCGGCTGCCTTCACCCGCTGGTTGCTCCCCCAGAGCGGCTGGATTGGGCATCTGATCGTCTTCCTTCTCAGTGTCGTTGTCTTGTCGTTCGGCCCTCTCCTGCTGGCGGGATTGTTCTGGTTGGGGTACGGCAGCCGGGATTGGAGGGGAATGCGACGGCGACGCCAGACACGGCGCAAGCAACTGGCTGCTTTGCTGGCCTTCCTGCAGCGCCGCGGTCCTGCCGCCATCGAACAGCTGATGCAGGATGACCTGGCCTATCAGGCCGCTTTGAGTCGATTCCTGCAAGAGCATCAAGTGCCGGTGGTCGTTTCCTGGTACGATCTGCCGCAGAGGGAACGCTACCGCGAACCGCAGAAGATCACCGTGCTCGCGCAAGCGCTACTGCGGGCCGTGGGACAAGCCCGGGATAATGAACTCTACGTGATCCTGGCGGACCTGGCTCCCTACAGCAGTGAATTGCTGCCGTTGATCACGGCCTGCCGGGTGGCACGGGCCCGCCACCATCAGGTGCTGGTCATCATCCCGGGACCGCCTGTGCCGACCCACGGTGCACCCGCGGCCGCTTCCCGCCGAAACGGACAGGCTCCCGCGAAGACACCGGACCGACAGGCTCCCGCGAAGACACCGGACGGCGACTCCGCCACGGTACTGATCCAGCAACGCCTGATCCAACGGGACTATGAGCAAGCCTTCCGGCAGATACGGCGACAATTAGTAGCCGTGGGGGTGACGGTCCTGCGTCTGGATGCCGACGATCCCTTGCCGATCGTCCTGGAGCGTCTGGATCGCATACGAGGCTATCGGAGCCGGCGATAACCCCCCGGGTTCCCGGACAAGGCTATCGGAGCCGGCGATGAACTTGGGGAACACAGGCAAGGCTATCGGAGCCGGCGATGAACTTGGGGCTATCCCAGGCGTTCGGCTTTGAGGAACCACCGCGATGAATCCTGGACCTATATCCGCTACGGAAGAAGCCCGACAACGTTCGCCGCGCGGAGGACCTTCGGAAGGAGAACGGCCGTTGCCCCGGGTTATTCCCCTGTCCGAAGAGACCTGCCCCTGCCGACCGCTTTCCCTGGCGGAAGTGGGGACCACGCTGCGGGACCATCCGACGAGCTTGATGTATCTGCTGGCCAGTGGGGCCGCGTTGCTCATCGTCACGCTGTACTTTTTGGAGTTTGCCGAGGGGTGGGCGATGCTGTTCCCCCTGTTGGGATTGCTTGGTTGGATCCGGCTGTGGGGTGGGGCCGCCGGGGTTGTTTTGCTGCTGGGCTGCTGGCTGAGTTACTTCCCTCTGGGACTGCCGAATCCCGACGAAAGGCCGATCGGGCGACCGGTGGAATCGGGCTGGGATCCGCTCCCGAACCTGGATCTGTTCCTGGCCGTGCTGGCGATGCTGACCTACGTCTACTGTCAGTGGCGCTACGTCAGTCTGATGCGGGGAGCTCTCGGGCCAATCGCGTCGGGGGAACAGGAGCCGCTCGGCTGGCGTCGTCCTGCGCAGATCGTACCGGCCTACGAATGGCTCGTTGGCATCGGGCAAGCTGCTGGGGCGGCCGCGGTGGCCTGGGTGCTCGGCATTGTTGCCCACTCTGTCGTCCTCGTGCCGGGCTATGATCCCCCTTTCGCCTGGAGCTGGGAATCGCTACTGGGCTACCCGGAAGCACTGCCCGAGTGGTTGAGCCGCTTGATCCTGCTCAGCGCCGTGGCGGCGTGGGTCGTAGCCGTCTCCGGTGGTATTCTCTGGCTGCTGCGTCACCGCCGCCTCAACCCCGACGAAGCTGCCCTGCTGCTCCAGGAGCACGCCTGGGAACAGTTGCACCGCGAATGGCGACGGTTTGTCACCTTCCAGCGCCGCTTCCTGAGCCGTTCCCGCCGGGCTGAGGAGGACGTCCCCTCTTCTTCCTCTTCCTCCGCCGGAAGGACCAGGACCAGGCGGGTGTAACTGCAGCGCAGGGGGAAAGCGAAGGAATAAGGAACCTCGGCCTCCGGGCAGAAGGGAAGACCCTCACAAGGAGAACAGGCATGCGTGTGCTGCTGATGGTCCGCGAACTGGCAGGTTGGTTCCTGCTGTGTGCGGGATTGTTGGTGTTCGGTCTGGCGCTGATGCTGCTGTTGGAGCAGCGACTCTTCGAGGCGGTCCCGGCGGTGGGGGTAGGGTGGATTATCTTTCGCGGCGGGATTCACCTGCTCAAGTCCGCCTTGGCCCTCCAGGTGGTCTGGCAGATGTCGGCTCGGCCCGCTACCCCCCGACCGTATTCCTCCGCAGGAACATCCTGGGCAGCACTCCCCGCCTCGGCCGCTTCCGTCCTGCCCCGTACCGACGCCCCCGTGATGACGCACCGTTGACCTGCGCACGCAAACCACGCTATGTTCCCGATTCCCGCAGGACATCGTCGAGGATGACCGGGACATGGTATCGTGGCCTCGAATGATGCTGGAAGATGATGCTCCCCATTCCCATGGTGTACTGCGATATTCAAGCGGTGTACTTCGATGCGGTCGGCACGCTCCTGATTCCCGATCCGCCGGCTGAAGAGGTGTACGTGGCCGTGGGGCGGGCCTACGGAATTCCTGCGGAACGGACCGAGGTCCGTCAGCGTCTGTGCAGCGCCTTTGCCGAGCAGGAGGAACAGGACCGGCAGCGACACTGGAAAGTCGATGCGGCCCGCGAAGAGCAACGCTGGCGTGCCATCGTCCAGTATTGCCTGCCCACGGCCGATCCCCAACAGGGGGAAGCCCTCTTTCGGCAGTTGTTCGATCACTTCGCCCATCCCGACGCCTGGCGACTCGACCCGGAAGCCCCGACCGTCCTGGAAGAGTTGCACCGGCGGGGGCTGAACTGTGGCATCGCCTCGAATTATGACGCCCGCTTACGCTCGGTGATCGCAGGCTTTCCGGAACTGGCTCGTCTCCAACAACGACTCGTCATCAGCGCCGAAGTGGGATACCGCAAGCCGGCCGCCGCGTTCTTCCAGGCACTGGCCCAACAAGCCGGCTGCCCACCATCCCAAATCCTCTATGTCGGCGATGATCCGGTCCTGGATGTCCAGGCCGCCCGGGCCGCCGGTGTGCAAGCCCTCTGGTATCAGCCTCCCCAACAAAACGCGGCGAACCCTCCCCTGTGCCGGACGCTACAATCACCCGCAGAGGAACTTCCCATTCCCGAGGAGCTCAAAATCCAGCACCTAAGTCAAATCCTCCCAAGGGCAAGGCTTTGATCGACCAAACCCGGGATCGGCCAACGGTTGGGTCAGCTCGCCTGGGATTGGCCCGCCTGGGATTGGCCCACGCGGCGGTTGACCTTGTTGTCCTGATGTGGTCCAGAATGCACCCGAAGAGACCGGCGACAGCCACGGCATGAGCAGACCGAAGACTCAGGGGGCAGACCCCGGGACGACTTCGGGGGAAAGGTGATCCGTCGGCTTGAGTCGGCTGCGCAGTTCCCGGGCCAGGACGCGGTTGACCACTTCCAGATACGCCAGGGCGCTGGCTTCGATCACATCCACGCTCACTGCCCGCGCCCGCGAACGCTTGCCATCATGCTCGATCTCCACGTATGCCTCCCCCTGCGCGTCGATGTCCTGACTGACCGCCCGGACGCGATAATCCACGACTTTCAGCGGTGTTTGGGTGATGCGATTGATCGCCTTGAAGAGGGCATCGATCGGCCCATTGCCCACAGCTGCCTCGCGGTGGATCGTGCCGTCCTTGTGACGCAGGGAGACGGCCGCGGACGTCTGCGAACCGGTACCCGCCGTGCTCGTGAAACCCACAAGCGTCCAGGTGGCCACCGTTCCCGTCTGCAATTGGTTTTCCGCAAGAGCTTCAATGTCCGAATCGTAAATCTCCTTCTTCAGATCGGCCAGACGTTTGAATTCCTCGAACACGCGATTGAGCTGTTCATCGGTGAGGTGATAACCCAGATCGGCCACCCGCTGTTTGAGGGCATGACGGCCGCTGTGCTTGCCCAGCACCAGTTCTGTGCGAGGAATCCCCACATCTTCGGGGCGCATGATCTCGTAGGTGCTCCGTTCCTTGAGCAGGCCGTCCTGATGGATTCCCGCTTCATGGGCAAAGGCGTTCTGCCCGACGATGGCCTTGTTCCGCTGCACATGCATGCCGGTAATGTGGGCCAGTTTCCGACTGGTGGGGTAGAGCAGCCGGGTATTGATCCCCGTGGTCAGACCGAAAAAGTCCCGACGGGTCCGCAGAGCCATCACCACTTCTTCCAAGGCCGCATTGCCCGCCCGTTCGCCGATCCCGTTGATGGTGCATTCCACCTGTCGCGCCCCTTCCCGTAACGCCGCCAGACTGTTGGCCACCGCCAGCCCCAGATCGTTATGACAATGCACGGACAGGATGCACTTCTCGATTCCCCGCACCGTCGTCCGCAGATGGCGAATGATCGCCGCATAATGCTCCGGCACCGCGTAACCGACCGTGTCCGGGATATTGAGCGTCGTGGCTCCGGCTTCGATGACCCGCTCGATCACCTCCGCCAGAAAATCCAGTTCCGTCCGGGCCGCATCCTCGGGAGAAAATTCCACATCCTCGCAATACTCCCGAGCCCGCCGGACCCCCTCGACCGCCCGCTGCACCACTTCCTGAGGCGTCATCCGCAGCTTGAATTCCCGATGAATGGCACTGGTGGCCAGAAACACATGAATCCGCGGCCGGGGACAACCCCGCAACGCCTCCGCTGCCCGATCGATGTCCACCGGGTTGCACCGTGCCAACGCACAAATGATCGGCCCATGCACCTCCTGGGCAATCGCCCGCACGCTCTCAAAATCCCCAGGCGATGCTATCGGAAAACCGGCTTCGATGATATCCACCCCCAGCTCCGCCAGCGCCTTCGCCATCTCCATCTTTTCGCTCAGATTCATGCTGCAACCAGGGCTCTGCTCACCATCCCGAAGGGTGGTATCAAAGATCAGCACACGATTCGGGTCCAACGCTGGAGCCATGATAACACCTCACACACAGAGTTCTCGAGTCAACTACCCCTCAGGCCGACTAAAGCGGGGGCAAGTCCCCTCCTGAAATTCCCCTCCTTGTTCGATCCCCGCGTCCAACGAAGGCGGCCCCGGACACCACAACCGTGCGCCGGGGCCGTGGGGTTGCGTGCAAGACTTGCTCAAACCATACGCACCGCGAACCCGCCCCGGCCACGCCGGAGCAGACGCAGGTCCGATCCCACTCGTTCTTCTGACCCAACTGTCCGCATCACCTGCTTCTCCCGCTCGTTAGTCACTCTATGCACAGCACCTGCGGAAATCAACGACATGTCCGCCGCCTGGGAGCTTCGCCCCCCAAGAAGAACGACCCAGCCTGCCCCGCGATGCCCCCGCTCGCAAGCCGAAGTTTCGCCGCTGAGATGGAGGTCGTTTTTCCCTCCCGGCCGTGCAAACCGCCGCCCCACACCCTGGCCGCATTTTCCCCCACCAGTGGGGGACATGGACCCTCACTTCCGATTCCCCACTCTCCCCTCCCAATC
>Ga0209017_10000787_pt1 | contig 28977 bp, 22 predicted proteins | sample YNPBryunderm2012_FD_185812 | JGI IMG/M metagenome (GOLD analysis project Ga0209017, IMG submission 185812) | Anoxygenic and chlorotrophic microbial mat microbial communities from Yellowstone National Park, USA - YNP Bryant MS undermat 2012... ...
GTGCAGGAGATGCTCGGCCACGCCAATATCGCCACCACTCAGATTTATACCCATGTCGATTTGAACCGGCTGAAAGCCGTCCACAAGCGATTCCATCCCAGGGCGTAGAGCCCCCCATTCCAGAGCGTAACTATTTGGCCGACTGTAACAAAAATCTTGACTATATTCACCGGGAGCGACTGCCCCGATCTGTGGAGTTCCACTCAGTTTTAGCCTCTACGTAACACTTTAGCCGAATGACGCATCTCGCCTCTCCCCCGGCGGGAGAGGCCGGTTGAGGCAAAGCCGAAGCCGGGTGAGGGGATTTCGGCGCTACAAGGCGGCTGGATTCCTGCTTGCGCAGGAATGACACATCGGTTCGTCTGGGCCCCGTTTCCCTATTCCCGTCCTTCAGAGCATCTGGATTCCTGCTTACGCAGGAAGGACACATCGGGCCTTTCATTCGGCGGCGTGTTACGGCCGCGGTTTTTCGGACGGAGCGGCATGTTGGGGGCCGGGGCCTTCGGCAAGCACCGCCTTGGCGTGTCGGGCCAAATGGCCGCGGAGGTCCCGCGTATAGCGCTCCAAAATAGCCCGGCCCACGCCGCCGTAATCGCCGCATCGGTACAAGGCCCGGGCCAAGTGGAGTTCCCGGAGCGAATCCCGCCGAGTTTGCACCGCATTGGTCCCGCCCGGACTTTTCTGGTCGAATCGGCGGGCGTCTTCCACGGTTTCATGGACGTAGCCGGACATATCCGGTTGGGTAAGCAGCCCGGCCAAAACCGGAGCGGCCTGCCGATCGCCGATCAGTTCCAACGCCAACGCCACAGCCCGGTGGTGCGAAAAGGCGTCTTTGGCCGATAGCAACTTCGCCTTTTCCAAAATCGCCGGTACGGCCCGCTGGTCCCGGGTTCGGCCCAGAGCGATGATCAACTGATCCAACGGGCTTAGAGCTGATCCAAACTGGCCCATGCCCCGGTAGTCCCATCCTTGGTCCCATTTCGGGTATTTGCGGACTTCGGCGATCAGCGTGTCCAGGCCGGTATTGTCGCCCAGCACGGCCAGGATGCGGGCGTAGATCAGTTTTTCTTCATGTTTTTCGGCCTGCTGGTAGGCCTTTCGGAGCAGGGGCAGCGACTGCTGGGGATGGACCAAGAGCACGGCCACGCCTCGAAAGTTGTCCTTGACGCTTTCGACGGCCTGGGCGATTCGCTCCGGCGGCAAGGGGAAATCGTCCTTTTCTTGGAGGACACTTTCCGGCAAATTGCCGATTTCCACCAGGTGTTTTTGCAAGGCCCGGATATCGATTTGCCGGAGGGGCAGATTGGCCTGGGCGGCCATGGCCGCCGCCCGACCCGCCGCATAGCCGACGTTTTGAAGATCGGCCTGCATCCGAATCAGCGGCACGGCGTCCCGATGGGCGCTGAGGCCCAGGCCGACGACCAAAATCCCCTCCCAGCCCTTGGGCAACATGCACCGATACGGAATCCGTACCCGAAAGCCTTTGTGCTCCGGATGTTCCAATTCCAGATAAGGATCCACGGTATATCCATGCGTATCGTAATTGCTGTAGGCGATGCAGATGGTATCCGGATAGGTCCGCTCCAGGACTTCATCCAGCAGGGTTAAGACGAACTCGCCCCGGATGCGTCGGCGCTCGCGGGTGTCGATCAGTTGGCCTTGGTCGAAGGCATGGGCGTATTTCTCCTTGGCATACACGAATAGGTGCCAAATGTCCATCATATCCGTTTCGTCGGTGATGGTAAAATCGGTGTTCGTGTAGGCGGCACCCAGGCGTCGGGGCGGCAGGCCTGTGCCCTGCATGGCCAGTTCGGAGCTATCCGTGTAGAGGCATTCGGTGCCTGCGGCAGCGGCCAGGTCGCTATTGCCCGTAGCGTCGATGACCACCTTGGCCAAAAGCACGCCTCGGCCTTCCGGCGTGGCCACCACGGCGCCGCAGACCCGGTTATCTTGACCAAATGCGCCGCATCCGATCACGCCCATCCAGATATGACCGCCCGCCTTGAGCAGTTCGCTGCGCCACCACTCGGCCTTTCGTTCCGGGAGCCAGCGGCCGCCTTGGGATTCGGTGGGCACCGTGGCGGTAAAGCCGACGCGGTTGCCCCAGTAGTAGCCGGTGATATAACCGGCTGTGCCGACGCCGCCGAGCATGTGTAGTTGTTCACAGACGACGGTTTTTGCGCCGGCACGTGCGGCGGCAATGGCCGCCGGCGCCCCGGCCGTCCCGCCGCCGATGACCACCACATCATACCGGCCCAAGACGGGCAGGAGCCTGTCCGGCTGCGGGAGCGTCCGAAGTTCCTTCGGGTCGGCCAAACCGGGCCGAAGTCCCCGTAGTTCTTCCCGCACATCGCCCGGCGCAGCCGGTTCCGGGGCCGACGCCCCGCCCACCGGAACACCGGCGGCCCAACAGCTCCCGGAAACCTGCACCTTTTCCGGCGGTGGGGAGGTCCGTGCCTGTTGGGCGGCTGCCCGGCCTATTTGCTCCCCTAGCTCCATCAGGCGAACCGGTCGGAGCAATCGGGCCGCCTCCTGCCGGCTTACCCCCGCACAACCGCCCAGAATCCAGAGATTGGGTTTTCCTTTGGGGCGGAAGGCGGCCAAGCCGTCCGAGGTGCTCCCACTGGGTGCCGCTGTAGCCTCGGCGGCCTCGCTTTCCACCGGATCGGGCGGCACTTCGAAAAGCAGATCGGCGGTCAGTTGCTGATCCGGGTGATAGGTCATGCTGCGGGCCTGTTGCTCGGCCTGCGCCCAAGAGGCGAAGGAGTCGTCCGGCATAGGGAGGGAAAGTGTATATTCGATCACCGGCCAGCGGCCGCCCGATCCTTCTGCCGGGTTGGGCAGCATGTCCCAGACGCCCTGGCCAATGAGCCGATGCGACATGTTCTGGCCTGTAACCGGCTGGCCGCCAATGACCACCCGGCAGAAGGTATGCAGCCCAGCCGGGTACGGGGCAAACTTGGCCCCGGCCATCCGGGCCACCGTAGCCCGAGGGGTAGCGTCGATGACCGTCCGGGCCACCACCGCCTGCCTACCGGCTCGATTGGCCATCACGATGCCGCAAAGCCGCCCTTGCCCGTCCACCAACACATCGGTCGGATAGCAACTGTACAAAAACGGCACTTTGGCCGAAAGAAGCGCTTCGTCCAGGCTCTTTTTCACGTGCATGGGCCGGGCAATCCGAACCACCTTGGCCTGGCCCAGCGTCTGGGGTTCCGGAGGTCCAAACAGTTCCACTTCCCCAAGCAAGATTCGGCCGGCATGGGGGTCTTTTTTTACCTTCAGACGCACATACCGCGCTTGACGGCCAATCCGGCCGGTAAAAGGAACCGGCAGGTCACCCTCACCGGTTACCGGAGGTGGGGTAAGCAGCCCCGCTTCGGTCCAGGTTTGGCCGTCGTCGCTAGTGGCCAAACCGATCTGGCGGACCGCAAAGTTTTGGGCATCTGAGGCACTCTTTCGCAGAAAGGCGATCACCCGAATAGAATCGATCTGGGTTGGCTGGCCCAGATCGGCCGTAATGGTTACATCGCCGTCGTATTGGACGCTCTGTTTGACTACGTCGCTCCATTGGCCGTCGGTCAACCGACTGGGCGGATCCGTATCCGGATGCAGCTTGGCCGCGGGCCGATCGGTCTGATAGCGGAACCGTAGCCTCGGTCGGCCCACTTCCTCCGGCGCATGGGGGTCCTGGAGGAAAATCCGGCGGGCAAGCTCCGTGCTGGGCTGTTCGCTTTCTTCCAGCCATAGACGTAAGGTGGCGGTCATGTCTTCCCCCAGGTACGGATGTGGAGCGGCCAGGAAGACCTTGGCGCCTTCCTGGGCAGCCGCCACAGCCGCTGCCACCGCACCGGTGCTACCGCCTACGATCACGACATCCACCTCATAGGCAATCGGCACCTGCCGGGCGGACTCCCGCACCGCTGCTGGCTGGATGGAGGCCGATTCTCCTACCGCCGCCCTCTGGGGAGATGCCAACTCTCCTACGGCTGCCGTCGGAGCAGAGGTGGACTCCCCTCCGGCCGCCGCCGTCGGGGCGGGAGCCGACTCTCGCACGGCTACCGCTGGCGGGGCGGGAGCCGATTCCCGCACGGCCGCCGTCTGGGCAGAGGCCCACTCCCGTATTGCCGCCGTCGGCGCAGAGGCCGATTCCCGTATCGTTGCGGTCAGGGCAGGGGCCGGTTCTCCTACGGCCGCTGGCTGGGCCGCCCAAACTGAGGCCCCTTCCCATAGAACCGCATTCCCTACTCCCCAGACAGAATGCCCAATTCCTAGCCCTATTCCAAACACAATACCCAGAAACCAGACGTTGCGACCCATAAGGACGCCCTCCGTTCGGTTAAATCTCTCCGGTCGGTTAAATTTTTCCGTTTGGTTAACTGGCGCTATTTTGCAAGGCCGGTTGTTTTGCTGGCTTTTTGATTTTGTACCATTTGAGCCGAATGAAGGATACATGATGTGTCATTCCTGCGTAAGCAGCAGTCCAGGCTTGTTCCTGCGTAAGCAGGAATCCAGTAGGTGTCATTCCCGCGCAAGCGAGAACCCAGGAACCAAGGGCTTTTCCTCCTTTCTGGACTGCCGCTTGCGCGGGAATGACACCCTGGGTATTGCCGCCATGGGAAAGGCGAGTTGCTTCATTCGGCTAAAATGTTACTTGGTTTTTTCGGGTTTGGTTTTTTCAGAGGCTGCTTTGCCGGGCACGGCGCAGACCCACACCTTTTCGATCGCTTCGGGGAGCGGTTTCTGGGACTGGACCTGAACGATGATGGTCATATGATCCGGATCGGAGGCCAGTTCCAGTGGGTTGCCATCGGGTGGAAGTTCTTTGCGGATGGGCGGTGGGGTGGGCTGTCCGCCTCGTGGAACGCCCGGCATATGGAAGAAGATTTTCGCCTGGGGGTCTTTGCGGATCGCCCCGCACAGGTAGGTCATCCGGCGTTTTAGGGTGATCGGCGCGCTGGTGTAGGTGTTGCCCTGATGGGTCCAGCGGTCGGGGGTAGGACCAGGCAGAAGTTTCAGCCGGCCGTCCGGGTTGTACACCAGGTTGCCGGCCGGTTCGGCGCTTTGCAGGGAGATTTCCACCTGAGCGGTTTTGCCCGGCTGGAGTTTCACCTTGGCACTGGCAGGCTGAGAGCCGACCCGATAGACCACCACCGTGTATTCGCCCGGCGGGAGATTTCGGAAGGAAAATCGGCCTTTCCATTGTTGTTTATCGGTTTTCGGCAGGGTTTCGGCCAGGGTGGAGTAATCGGTATCGGCCAGGACGACCTGGGCCTCTTGATCTTCGTTGGCCGGTAGGGGCGGGGCGGAGATGAGGCCTTGCAGCCCGGCGGCGTCCGCAGGCGCTTGCCACTCCAGGCCGAGCTTGAACAGCGTGTAAAGCATGTCCGCGGTTACACGGGCGGTTTCCAGGGCGGACTCCAGGATAATTGGTTCCACCTTGGACCGGTCGGGTTTGGGGGCTGCCACCAGCGGCAAAGCCCGGTCGGCCCGCTCGGCAGAAAAGGCCACCAGGCCGTCGATCCGGCGTTTTAACCCTTGCCAGGCTTCGTCGTCGGTTTTGCCCAGAAGTTGCGGCCGGTAGCCTTCGATCTTGATGGCTTTGGGGTTGACCCAATTTTCCAGTTCGCCGTGATGGGGGCAGTTCGGCTTGGCATGAGGTGGGGCGCCGACGTCCTCGACAAAATGCAGGATCGGCCCAAGCTGTCGGCAGGCGTTGGTGGGCGTCTCGGTCCGAAAAGCCTGCAACGCCCGGCGGAAGTACGGCTCAAAGGCCAATTGCACCATCGGCATGGTATGGCCGATATGATAGGGCATTTTGCGGATCAGAAGGTAATCATCGGCGTAAAACGGCCCGAGGTCGCGGCCCCGGTGGTCCGGCATCCAGCAGTATTGGGTGAGCATGTGGATATTATGTTCACCGAGCATTTGTTTCCATTTGTCCATTTCCGGCAGGACATCCAAAGCGGCCTGGGTAATTTCCGGATGCGGCCCCCAAGCCGCAGCAGGCAAAACCCACCCAACCCAGACATTTCCGGCAGCCAATAGACTCACCAGCCACCACCATTTCTTCCCAAAAGACTTTCGCATCGGCAGGCTTCGGTTCGGCAGGCTTCGGTTCGGCATGGAGGAGCTCCTTGGAAAAAGGTGGGAAGGACGGATTTATTCCTCTTCGCAAAACCGAGAGACATAAAAGGGCCTGAAAATCAGGGAGTTTCGTGTCTCTACCCATTTGCGAAGATCAATAGGCAGGGCCGATCCTGGATCGGCTTCCGGTCAAGGAAGGAAAACGGCCAACCTCGGCCTCGGCATCCGGCGGGCAAAATCGCCAAGGCCGTTCAATGGCACCCACACCTTCTTGTAACATTTTAGCCGATGGAGGGGCACGCTTGGCGTGCCCGCTTCCCCTCTCCCCTGGCCTTCCAGGGGGTTAGGGTGAAGGGGCATAAGGGGAATAATAATGTGGACAGTCGCCTTCTTTTCTCCCCCTCACCCGGCTTCGGCTTCGCCTGAAGCCAGCCTCTCCCGCCAGGGGAGAGGCGAGTTGCTTCATTCGGCCAAAACGTTACAACCTTTTTATATCCCATCCTGCTTGCCAAGGCAAGCAAAAAGCTCCCTGCCTTTGCCTCAGGGGGCCGACGCTCTCCGCCACTCTACACCCTATCTTAGCGTCCCGTGGGAGGGGCCGCTTTACAGGACCTGGAGGACTTCCCGGCCTCGGCCTTGTTGGATAAGCGGCACATAGGTTTCCAGCAGCTGGTTGGTGGCCGGGTCGGTTAGATCCACCTTGGCCCCACGTTCGGCCGATAGATAGGCGGCCATTGTCAGCCGGGTGATCTCCAGGCCGTACTCCCAGTCCAGCAGGGCGGATCGGCCCTGTTGGAAGGCGGCCAAGGCGTCCCGATGTTCATCGGTATATCCGTACAGATCTGCCTCATTCGGCTGGACGCACAAAAGCCCCCGGCTTGCCTGCAACTTTTCTAGGGCCAATTCGGTGTCGGTGATGCTGGCTGCGGCCGCATCGCTGATGAACACTTCCAGCGGCGAACGCAGGGTATTCATCTCGAAGGCATAGCCCGGCCCAATGCCGTCCAAGGACAGGCGCAGCCCCTGTTTGTCGTACATCCAGGAAACGGTGAATTGGCCTTTGACGAGTTGGCCGGTTTCGGGATTTTTGTAGGTTACGATCCCGGTGGAGAAATCTTCGGCCGGAGTTTTGCTGTAATCGACGCCGTATCGGCGGAGCAGTTCCTGGCGCCAGCGGGGTTGGCCCCATTTCAGCAGGGCGGTTTCGGCCCAGACAGACTGGGGCTGCAAGAACCGGGGCGGCTTGCCCCAGGGTGTCAGCGCATACCAACTGACGGCCAAGCAGTGGCAGCCCATATCGCTCAGCACACCGCCGCCTTGTCGGGTGGGGTCCCAGAACCAGGCCGAGTGCGGGCCGCCGTGCTCTTCCCCGGACCGGGCCAACGTAGGCGGCCCCATCGTCTCCATGACCGGCCGAAGCTGCAACCGCTGTGCCTGGACCGGCTTCATGTGGATTTGGTTTTCAAAATAGGCCTCCGGCACGCCCACCGACCGGATCAATTCCACGACCCGTCGGCCTTCTTGCATATTGCGGGCCAACGGCTTTTCGCAAATGACGCCTTTTAACTGCGCCCCGGCTTTGACGGCATCGACAATCTGCTCCACATGCTCCACCCGGGCGTAATTGGGAGCGAAAATGGCGATGACATCCACCTCCTTGGCCATCTCGGCAATGCTCTGGTAGGCTTTCGCCTCTCCCAGCCCATGCTCTTGGCAATAGGCGATCAGCCGATCCACGGGGTCCAGGGCATAAAAGCCTTTCACTTCGACGCCGCGGACCTCCCGAAGCGCCCGCAGATGAAACGCCGCCACAAATCCACCGCCGATAAACCCGTACCGCAACGTTGCCATAAAAAGCCTCCTCTTACAAAGACCATCCAGACCCATTCCACCACGTGAAAACGCCAGGAAAACTCATAAGGTTCCCCTTCTGGACAGGTTTTCCTAAGCATGAACAGATGTCCTGCAAAGGGAGAACCTCGGCTTATGGGTATTTTCCGAACGCATAAGACCATCCTCGGGCTAAAACCGCCGGCCCCTTTTTCGAAGAAGGATGTTTAGAAAATAAAGGATGTTTATAAAATACCTTCTCCGGAGAGATTGCGATAGGGGAGGCCCGCGGGGTACAATACCCGAAGCCCGCAGAACCGGAAGGCAGCTCGAGGCGGTTTTATTCATCTTCGCAAAGCCAAGGGATACAAACGGGGCCGAAAACTAGGGAATTCAGTGTCTCTACAATTTGGGAAGATCTATAGGGGGTGGGACTGCCGGATTGCAAAAAGGGGACGGGCCTTCCATCGGGCGAAGTGGCCGGGTGGATCGCCCCCAACCCTTGGGAAAAGAAACCATGCCGGAGGAGAAAGCAGATGATGGTCCGCTGTCCGCTGTGCCGACGGGTGTTGACGGAAAGGGATCGGCTGCTCGGGCGATGTGCGGCTTGTGGGCAGTCGGTGCCAGCGTCTGTTCGGCTAGGGGCGTCCGGGGGCGGATTAGGCAGCGGGGTTTGGTGGGGCCAAGGGCGATGGGCCGGTTGGGCCGCGGGATTTGGGTTACTGGCGCCGGCGGCGATTTTGGTGCTGGATCGGCTGCTTCAGCGGCAGGCGATGGCCGATCCTGCTTTGGTCGAGCAGATGCGGCCCTGGCTTGGAGCGGCCTTGCTGCTGATGGTGCTGGCTCTGGTGGGGGCAGGGGCTGCTCTGATCGAGGGTGTTCGTCGGCGGGCTTGGAGGGCTGCTTTCTGCGCCGGGCTGGCCCTGGTGGCCAACGGGCTGCTGCTGGCCGCCTGGGCCGCCGGTAACCTGTTCAAGTCCCCGTAGCGGCCCTGCCGCGGCCATTGGCTCCCTCTTTCCCCAGCCAAACCCAATTGGCCTATCCTTTTCTTCTTCCGGCCTAGTAGGTATATTGAAAAGGAAAGCCAGATCGGACCTGACCAGATCTAGGGGATTCTGACCAACAGGTCGCGCCGGGTCTGACAAGCAGGGCCTTCCGGTGGAGGGTTCGGGAAAGAGAAATCTTTTCGGCAAGGAGCGAAGGATGTTCAACAGAAGGTTGCCGGGGTTTACTCTCGTGGAGCTTTTGGTGGTGATTGCCATTATTGGGATATTGATTGCGCTGCTGTTGCCGGCGGTACAGGCGGCCCGGGAGGCGGCCCGACGAAGCCAGTGTACCAATAATCTCAAACAGATCGGTCTGGCCATCCACAATTTCATGGACGAAAACAACCAGAACCTGCCCCAGGGAATTCCGGACAATAATCGACATGGGTTTTTTACATTTATTCTTCCGTATTTGGAATTGCGCAGCGTCTATGATCGGATTAAGCTGGACCAGCCCCCTTATGCCAGTTCGGAGCTTTACACCCCGGTTGCTGTGTACATATGCCCAAGTTATCGTGGACCTTCGATCATCCGCGGCGATCCGGCCGACTACAAAAACGGGGCACTCACCACCTATCAGGCCGTGGGCGGCAAGCTCCCCTTTACTGGCTGCGACAGTTCCACCACGACGGAAACCTGTGTGAAATCCTCCGCCTATGGGGATATGCCGAAAAACGGGCCGTTCGGCTGGAAACTGAAGCGCCGGATCGACGACGTCAAAGACGGCACTTCCAATACGCTGTTTGTCGGCGAGTTCGTCCATGCGGATAAAACCGGCGATTTTTCGGGTTTTCCGGGCAATGTGCGGGCCTGGATTCGCTCGAATAACGGCAGCTACGGTTCGTATACCTTTAAGGTGGTCGTCTATGGCGTCAATGCTGCGGTCGATCGGGTGAGGGACGGGATTCCGTATAACCACCTGCCTATGGGCAGTCATCATCCCGGCGGCGCCAATTTCCTGGCCGGCGACGGCAGCGTCCATTTCGTTTCGGAAAATATTTCATTGGATGTGTATAAAGCCTTGGCGACTGTGGATGGAGCGGAAAATGTCTCGATTTCAGACTGATCGGCAAAGGGTTTGGCTGGTGGTATTGGGGCTGATGGGTGGGCTGCTGGCCGGGTGCGGCGCCAGCGACTTCCAACTGGCCCCCGCCAAAGGAAAAGTAACCTATAAGGGCAAGCCGCTGGAGTTCGGCACCGTCATTTTCATCCCAGAAAAGGGCCCGGCGGCCACTGGACAGATTCAGTCAGACGGTACCTTTGTGCTGGAGACCGGCACCCAGGGGGGCCGGATGCGCAAAGGGGCGGTGGTCGGAAAACACCGGGTGGAAATCCGGTGTATGGATACGCAGCGGCCCGGCTACAAGGTGCCGGCAGGCCAAGAAATGCCCGCCGGCAAATCCCTCATCCCCACCAAATACAATCAAGCCGACACCAGCGGCCTGACCGCCGAAGTTACCGCCAAAGGGCCCAATGACTTCCAATTCGATCTGCAAGACTGAGCCTTGCTTTTCTTTGGATGCATTTGTTGACCATTTCGGAACATTTTCGCCGAATGGTAACATCTTAGAGGCTCTCCCGAAATTCCCTTTCTAGCCGGATGTAACCACCAACCGGCGGCCCCCGGACTGACAAAAACCTTAATAAAACAGGCCCGTTAGAAAACCTAAAGGGTTTGGAAACGGTCTGGACCCCCGCCGGAGTACCAATTTCGGCACAGCCTCTTAGCCGAATAAAGGGGGATCCAGACAGGACCTCCGCACTACCAGGGGCACCGGTGGGCGGAAATCTTGGCTTGGCTTTTGTCATTTTTCGTAACTCTTTGATTTGTCGAAATTTAGAACCGATCCCCTATTGGGGGATTCGCTCTCCTAACGGTAAAAATTTACAAAAAGTGATGGCATGCCTCGATTGGCAGGTGCCCAAAAGTGGCAAAAGTCGAGCTTCGAGGCTGTCCCAAACTGCCGGTCCCCTTGTCCGATCCTCCCGTGGAGAAAGGTTTCAGGGGCCAGAGAAATCCAATCCAGCGTGCACCCGCCTGATTTTAGCATAGGCTCTTAGAGGCGGTCCCAAAAATCTGTTTCCGCCGGCTGGATCACTCCCCACAGCCCCAAGCTTCACAAAAACCCCAAGAAAACAGCAGTTTGAGAAACCAGAACGATTGCCAAAAGAATCGAGGCCGCCGCCTAGCATTTCGGACCAGCCTCTAATGGTTTTCATGGGGATGGTGGCTGGCCTGGCGGAGTCCGTCGGTTGGCTTGTTTTGCCGCCCCAAGGGGGTTATGATAAAAGGCGTTTCCCACCTGGTATGTCTTTCCTCCCTTTACCTTCCTGAAGGAGTCTTGGCAATGCCACGTAGTAGTCCTAGTTTCACTGGAACGACCAGTCGGCGTGATTTTTTGAAGACGGCCAGTATGGCGGCTGGCGCCGGGGTGTTGGGCGGTTTGTCGATTGCCCGGAGTGCCCATGGGGCTGGGGCCAGCGAAGTGCTTCGGGTGGGGCTGATCGGCTGCGGCGGCCGGGGCACCGGCGCCGCACGGGATGCCATGGCCGCCGATAAGCAGGTCAAAGTGGTCGCCCTGGCCGACGCCTTCGAAGATCGGGTCCAAAATTGCCGAAAAGCCCTCCAAACGCAGAATCCCCAGCAAACCGACATTCCGGACGATCACCTCTTTGTCGGGTTCGACGCCTACAAGCAGCTTTTGGCCTGTGGGGTGGATGTGGTGCTTTTGTGCGAGCCGCCGCATTTTCGGCCCCGGCATTTGCGCGCGGCCGTAGAAGCTGGTAAACATATCTTCTGTGAAAAACCTGTAGCCGTCGATGCCCCAGGATACCGGTCGGTGGTCGAGTCTTGCAAATTGGCCGAGCAGAAGGGTCTAAGCATTGTCTCCGGCCTTTGCTGGCGGTATCACCCGGCGGTGATCGAAACGATGAAACGAGTGCAGGACGGGGCCATCGGTCAGATCGTCGCCATCCAGGAGACGTATTTGACCGCTCTTCCTTGGGCTCGGAAACGGGAGCCCGGACAGACCGAAATGGTGTTCCAGATGCGCAACTGGTATAACTTCCACTGGCTGTCGGGGGACCATAACGTGGAACAGCACGTCCATAGCCTGGACAAAGGTTCCTGGGCCATGGGCGACAAACCCCCCGTGCGGGCCTGGGGCACCGGCGGACGCCAAAGCCGAGGCCGAGAACCCGAATTCGGCAATATCTACGACCACCATGCCGTGGTCTATGAATACGAAAATGGTGCTCGAATGTACTCCTACTGCCGTCAACAACGAGGCGCCTGGGGCGATGTGTCCGATCATTTCCTCGGCACCAAAGGCACCTGTGTGGTCCTTCCGCAGTATAAAATCACGGATCGAAACGGGCAGGTGGTTTGGAAGTACGAAGGCCCCGGCGGCAATATGTACGAACTGGAGCACGAGGCCCTGTTCAAGTCCATCCGCTCCGGCAAACCGATCAACAACGGCCACTACATGGCCCTGAGCACCATGCTGGCCATCCTGGGCCGAATGGTAACCTATACTGGTAAAGTGATCACCTGGGAGGAGGCGATCAACTCCCAGGAGGACCTCTCCCCGAAAGCCTACCGGTTTGATGCGGATCCGCCGGTGATGCCCGGTCCGGATGGACTGTATCCGTTGGCCATCCCCGGCGTTACGACGTTCAAATAACGGTCGTGTGCTTCAATGCAGTAGGCCGCCCTGCCTACTCGGCGGGGTGGTTTGGTGGCAAGCGGCCAACCGCCCGACGTCTGTCCGCCCACGGACGCCGGGCGGTTTGGTTTCGGCAGGAAGGACGCACCGTCCCCCCGGGAAACTGTGCCTTGGCCTCCCAGCGACAGCCCCCCGATCTCTTGCCAGACCGGTCTGCTTTATCCCAATGCGGTTTGATTCGGGTTTTTGGGAGGCGAGGGGGTCGCCGGTTGGTGGTGCATCCGGCTCAAGAAGCCATTTTGGGGGACTCCCTGAGAGGCTGTCTCGAAATTCCATTTTACCCGGGAGAAAAAGTCCTCCTTCTACCTGCAACCTTCCGAAAAACCGCACAAAAACGGGACTTTGGGTAACCGGAGATGGAGGGGAGGGATCGGACGATGGTGTCCGGGAGACAATTTCGGGACAGCCTCTGAGAAGCCGCCGGGCCATCCACGAGCAGTTTTCCATTACTGGAGAGTGCTTCGGTCAATAGGCAGGCCGTCTTTGCGATTGCCCAGGCGACGGTGGATTTCCGGATCAATCGCATAGTTGATCCGATGGACCGAACCGTCGCAGAAGACCATGTGGAAGCCAGCCGGATGGGCGCTGCCAAACCGTGTTTGGCAGCCGCCGAACCCAGGCCGATCCCTCATCGGAGCACTGCCCGGCGTAGTCCATCGGGTAACATCATAATCATGGCCAATGTCCCAGCCCTGATCGTTGTCGCAGCCGATGCCGTCCAGATAGCGATCCGGGTCCAGGTAACGTTCGCCCAACAGATAGGTATTGCTGGTTCCGTCTCGAATGTGGGCGGGGGTTATTTCACTCCGACGGTAGATCACGCCGGTAACATTCGGATCGGGAGCAGTGCCGGGATACGTAGCGGCCCATTGCTCGTCGGTTAGGCTATCTCCCTCACTCAAGGAAGAGGGTTGAGGATTGACGGCAGTATTTCCATCGCCGCCGTTACATGCATAGTCGCTTCGGCCGACCGCGGGAGGCCGGTCAATGTTGAACCAAGGGGATCCATGGACATAGGGATACTGGATGGCCCGGCGTCGGGAGGGGCAATGGAAAAGGGCCACCGGCGTGGCAGCCCGTTGGGCGCCGGCAGCCCGATTGCCTCCACGCCCCATCTGATAGAGGTTTTCCTGTTCGATAAAGGGCAAGATATTATAGTGCCAACCGCCGGGTTGCTGTTTGCCGAAGCCTCGGTCGGGATCGCCTGCCCAGCGCCAGCCCCAGCCGCCCGTAGGAAAATGACCGTGCACACTCTGATGATTTAGGCAAGCCAGTCCAAGTTGTTTCAGGTTATTACAACACTGCGTTTGCCGGGCCGACTCCCGGGCCGACTGCACCGCCGGCAACAACAGAGCAATCAAAATGCCGATAATCGTAATGACGACCAGCAACTCCACTAAGGTGAACCCTTTTCTATTCCCCCCATCATACCGAGACTCCTTTTAAGAAAAGGGTACCATCCAGGGAAAAGTTCCCTACACGGGAGGATCCATGCCTTTTAATCTTCGGTAACATTTAGCCGAATGAACCAACTGGCCTCTCTCGTGGCAGCAACCCCCAGCGTGTCATTCTTGCGAAAGCGGCAGTCCAGAAAGAAGGAAAAACCCATGGTTCCTGGGTTCCCGCTTGCGCGAGAATAAACCTGGATTCCTGCTTCCGCAGGAATGACATATTGTGCCCCTCCATTCGGCTAAGTTCACTGTATCCGCCGTGAACTAGGACCACCATCGGGGGAGTTCGAGCCGATTTTTTTAGCTCCTCCAAAGCGGAGGGGTCTGGGCTAACAGCTACAATCCCACTAAGAGCCTATCCCAAAATCAGGCGGGTGCACGCTGGGTTGGATTTATCTGGCCCCTGAAACCTACCTCCATGGGATGATCGGACAAAGGGAGCGGCATTTTGGGATAGGCTCTCAGGTGGTTCGTTTGGTGCCACCGTTTTTGGGAGTTCGGGTTTCCACAGAAAATGGTTCCCAACGGGAAGAGGATGGAACCGGCCAGGGGCAAAGCAGTTGCCCACCAGATGCCAGACCAACAGCCCCTGATTTCCCGATCCTCATTTTCTGGATTATACCTACTTTTTCTTCCCCTGCCAGCCCCCTTGGACAGTCTCTTTCCGGTCCCCAAGCACACCCGGTGGGGAAAAAAGGCGGAGGTTCCCTGAAAGAAAGGACTTGGGCAGTCTCTTTCCGGGCCCCAAGCACACCGGGGGGTTACCGATGTTTTCTATCGGCGGTGGGGAGGAGGGGAATGCCCTGGCGGGGGATTTGGCCATCTACCATGCTGGGGGTGGCCAATGGTTTCTATCGGCGCTTTCGGGGGCCTTCAGAGGGGAGTTTCTTTTTGCCGGCCGGGCCGACCAGGCGGAAATCCAGTTCCCGGCGTTCCAGGTCCACACGGGCCACGGCCACCCGGACCACATCGCCTAGGCGGAATTGGTTGCCTCGGAGTCGGCCGGAAAGGCTGTGGGCGGTGCGGTCGTAGTAGTAATAATCGTCCACGAGGGAATCCACGTGGATCAGTCCCTCGGCCGGCAGTTGCAGCCCCTGGACGAAAAGCCCGAAACTTTCTACACCGGTAATCACGGCGTCCATTTCCATGCCCAGTCGGCTTTCCAGGTAGGCGAGCAATTTCCATTTGGTCAGTTCCCGTTCGGCCAGTTCGGCTCGTTCTTCCCGATCGGAACAGTGCTGGCCGAGGATGAGCAATTCCCGAAGGTCGCTTTGCGGCCGGCGCCCGTCGATCACGGCCCCCAGGAGCCGATGCACCGTCAGGTCCGGATACCGCCGGATGGGCGAGGTGAAATGGCAGTAGCAGGAGCTGGCCAGGGCGAAATGTCCCTCGGCTTCCGGACTATACACGGCCCGTTGCAGGGAGCGGAGCACCGCATAGTGGACGGTGTGTTGTTCGGGCCGTCCGCTCGTCTGCTGGAGCACCTTTTGCAACTCGAAGCGGTCTTCCAGGCCGTTGGTTTTCAGGCCCAGCTCTTGGACAAACTCGGCCAATTCCCGCAGTTTTTTGGTCGTGGGCGGTTTATGGATACGCCGCAGGAACGGCACTCCGGCATCCCGTAGTCGTTCGGCTACCGCCTCGTTGGCCGCCAGCATGAACTCCTCGATGATCTGATGGCTTTCGGTGTGTTCGATCAGGCGGGCGCCGCTTACCCGGCCTTGATCGTCCAGAAGGATTTTTACTTCCGGCAACACGAGTTCCAAGGCGCCTCGCTCCATGCGGCGGCGGCGGAGGGTCATGGCCAACCGGTGCATCCGGCCCAAAAGATCGTGCACCTTCACGCCGAGCTTTCGGCGCCAGGCGGCCGGGTCAGCTAAAAATGCATCCACCTGCTCATAAGTCAAGCGTTTCGTACTCCGGATGGCCGAATGGCAAAACTCCACCCCCACCCGATCCCCCTCCGGCGTATATTCGATGAAGACCGATTTGGTATAACGGAGTTTCCCCGGTTGCAGGCTGGCCAGACTGTTGGAGATCACCTCCGGCAGCATCGGCAGGACCCGATCCGGCAGATACACGCTGGTCGAACGATGCCGGGCCTCCCGGTCCAGGGCCGACTCCGGCCGCACAAAATACGACACATCCGCTATATGCACCCCTAACAGCCAATGGCCGTTGGGCAACACCTCCAGCGAAATCGCATCGTCAAAATCCCGGGCGTCTTCTGGATCGATGGTTACAATGGTGAGCTCCGTCAGATCCCGGCGCCAAGGCGGGATGAGTTCCTGGAAGGCTTCGGCTTCTCGACGTGCCTCTTCCAGCACATCCGGGGGGAACTCGTCCGGCAGGTCAAACTCCCGGATGATCGACAGGGTATCGACGCCCGGTTGGCCTCGGGGCCCAAGCACCTCGGTGATCACTCCTTCCCCTTCGTGCCAGGGGGAAGGAAACCGCACCATCTCGAAGACCACCTTGTCGTCGGGCCGGGCGTTTTTGGCCCCCGGATCGCCCACGGGAATAGGACGGCTGAACACGGTGCCGTCCACCTGAACATATCCCTGTCCGCCCCGCTCGAAATAGGTTCCCACGAATTGGTAGGTCTGGCGTTGGAGGACACGGAGGATTCGGCCTCGGAGTCGGCCGCCGGGGCCTCTGGCCCGGCTCAGTTCCACCAGCACCTCATCGCCGCTGGAAGCGTCGCCGGCATATTGGGCGGGGATGTAGATATCCTCCCGATCCGCTTCTTCCCAACCGGGCAGTTGAGGCCGGACAAAACCATGCCCGACCGCCATCCGCCGGAAAATGCCGACCAGTTGGTTGGCCGCAGCAGGAGACATACCTAGAGTCTCCGGCCCGGCCGGCAAGACCCGTCCGCCCACATAGGCCAGCACTCCCTGCTCGGCCAGCCGCCGAACGAGCTTGCGCAGCCTAGCCCGCTCCTGTTTGGAGAGCCCTAACATTTGGGCCAGAGCCTGAAGTTTCATCGGCTGATAACCAGGCCGACGTACCAGTTGCAACAGGGTTTCTCTTAATTCTGATTCGTTCATGGAGGAGAGGTTTTCCTTGGGTAGGAACATTTAGCCGAATAAAGAGGCGATGTTTTTCCCCTCTCCCCAGGCTGTCGAGAGGGTAGGGTGAGGGGGGGGCTATCAGAAGGGCAAGGTCGCCTTCTTTTCTGCCCCCTCACCCGGCCTCTCCCACCAGGGGAGAGGCGGTTTTTTTCAATCGGCTACCATAATGCTGGGATGGCGGATCAACAATGGATGGGGTTCACCCCCGCTGCGGCACGGACTCAAACAGCAACCGGTGCCACTCTACCTGAGGGGCCCGTTTGGAAAGATAAAGCATTTCGATCCCTACCACATGGCCGTTCTCGTCGTAATCGAGGATGATTCCTGGAGAAATTTCTTCGGATCGGCTCGCTGGGATTTCGCCCAAGCTTAAATAGAGGGCGTCGGCTTGGGGGTCCACTTTGAGTTTCATCAGGCCGGTCTCCTTCGGTCGAAAAAAGCGGTTACAATAACTGGTGGACTGTTTTGATATTTACAATCACTCGGAGAAGACGGTCTCCAAATTCCGGAAATCTTGCCATCCGGTGCTCTAGATCTGGGTCAATGGCATCGTCTTGGGTCCATTCTGGCTGATAGAAGGCTTTCTCTACCCACGCCAAAGCAATTTGGCGTTTTTGGAGCACATCTTGAGCGTGCTGGGTCAAGCGATAATCCACGTGATTCTCTCTTCGTTCGGCAGCAATCCTCCGCCGGCGGAACGGGTGTCGGGTTTTGCTTTGGAGAAAAGGGAACATTTTCACCGAAGGAAGGGGGCCAATGTGTCATTCCTGCGGAAGGAGGAACGACATGGTTCCCTGCATTCGGCTAAAATATATTATATCAAGGGAGTTTTCTGGCAGGACAAGTCTTTACCGGCCGGATAAGCCTTTCAAAGCCCGAAAAACCCCGGCAAGGGAGCACAGGAAACGCCCACCTCGATGGGTTTTCGGATGGGGTTTGAGGAGAAAAGGGCTTGGCTGCGGAACCGCCGTAGCAGGGCTACGAACCTTCTTTAATTGCCTGGATGATATCCAGGATGGCCTTTTTGCCGTCGGCAAAGTACATCAGCGTATTGTCCGCCGCAAAAAGCGGGTTCGGGATGCCGGCAAAGCCGGGGCTTAGGCTCCGTTTGATCACCACCACCGTCCGGGCCTTGTCCACATCCAAGATGGGCATCCCGGCAATGGGGCTTTTCGGATCGGTTCGGGCCAACGGATTGACCACGTCATTGGCCCCGATCACCACGGCCACATCCGTCTGCGGGAAGGTGGGGTTGATTTCTTCCATTTCTTTGAGTTTTTCGTAGGGCACTTCCGCCTCGGCCAAAAGCACGTTCATATGGCCCGGCATGCGACCGGCCACCGGATGGATGGCAAACTCGACTTCCACACCTCGGCTTTCCAGCAGGGCGGCCAATTGGCTGACGGCATGTTGGGCCTGGGCCACAGCCATCCCATAGCCGGGCACAAACACCACCCGCCGCGCACTATCGAGGAGCATGGCCACTTCTTCGGCCGTGGTGGCTTTGACCCGACCTCCATACACTTCGTCGGCCTTGGCTTGGTCCTCTTCGGCCGTAAAGACCCCAAAGACCACATGGACCAGCGACCGGTTCATCGCCTTGCACATCAGTTGCGACAGGATCACGCCGGACGCCCCCACCAACGCCCCGGAAATAATCAACACCGCATTGTTGATCACAAACCCCGTGGCTGCCGCCGCAAGACCGGAATAACTGTTGAGTATAGCAATAACCACCGGCATATCCGCCCCGCCGATCGGATTGACCAAAGTCAATCCTAAGACGGAACAAACAGCCACCAAGCCCAGATAGAGCCAGGCGTTGGTCGGCTGCAAAAAACCGGCCACTCCCAGTCCCAGCACCACCAGCCCCAGCAGGGCGTTGATCGGCTGCTGGGCCGGATACCGGATCGGTTGCCGGAACCATTTATATTCTTCCAACTTGGCAAAGGCCACCAGACTGCCGAAGAAGGTTACCGTGCCGATAATGCCCGAAAGTACCGTGGCCAGAGCGACATCCCAGGGGGTGGAAAGTGCTTTCAGATTCCGCTGAAGCAGTTCGGCCCCGGCCACCAACACGGAGGCCGCCCCACCGAACCCGTTCAATAGGGCCACCATCTGCGGCATCGCGGTCATCCGCACCCGGAGGGCCAAGATGGCGCCAATAACCCCCCCGACGATCAGCCCGGCCAACAGTACCCCCAGCGTACTGCTGATGGGTTTGCCGGCCCCTTCTTTCAAGGCCAACGGCAAGGTGGCCAACACCGCCAGCAGCATGCCCAACGCCCCGGTCCAATTGCCCCGTACCGCCGTGCGCGGATGGCAGAGCATCTTCAAACAAAAGATAAATAGCACCGCCGCCAAAAGATACACCAGATAACTCAGTTCCCACGGGATGTTCGGCATCGGCAAAACCTCGTTGGAATGTCTCTAGAAAGGGATTTTTGGGAAAAAGACGTCGTCTTTCTCCATTGTTCCAATGAATGCCTATGAAGTCTCAAAAGTCCATTTTTTCGAATAACCTAACGAAAAATATCTTTTCCTATACAACTGACAACAATGCCGATTTGTGTTGTTATGGACGCTTAAGAATGGGCAAGTCGACGTTGATAGGATTGTAATTCTTCCACGGAGATTTCTTCTGGAGGGACAAGCCGATAGTGCTTTTCCGAAACAATTTTAATTTCCTCATCGGTTTTCTCGAACTCAAAAAGAGCAATGAGACATTGTTCCATAAATTGGGCGCCAATAGGGCGACAAATAAGATCGGGGAATTTGTCGGCGCACATAGCGATATCTTGCTCAATTTGGACTATACTAAGGGAATCTTTACTAGCTTTGGCTTGGACAGGAAATACATAATGGGATCCTCTTTTATCTATGCCGATATACAATTCATCGGTTTCTATCTGTCCAAGATGGGGAACCGTAGTTCGGAGATGATTTTGGAGAGAGTAACAAGTCACGCCTGTAAAAATATCTATAAGTCGATTGTATCGTAATCGCGCAAGCAGAGCTTGTTCGTCATTGAGGGCGTACTTAGCAATGACGCCCGGAGTGGCATCGGGAATTTTGGTCTCCGCAAGGTTTGGAGTGGGTTGGATTTTTGCAAACGGCGCAGCAACAAAACAATATTTGCTAGGCCCCGCCGGTTTTATAACCCATTCCTTCCCAGGCGGAGCTTCTTTCCGGATAGAATCGGGAAGGGGGGTTCGATAGCGAAAGCTATAAATCATATCGCCGAGATTTTTAGGCAGATCGACTCCTAGTTGTTTTGCAACCTTCCTTATCTCCTCTCTCGTAAAGGGAATTTTGTTCTCTCCCAATCTGTTAATGGGAGAAGAAGATTTTTTCGATAATTTGGGCATACCGACTGGGAGGCTTACCCTTATTTTTCCGCCCCACGATACGATTCCTTACGGTTTGCTGTTTTTTTGTTGCATGTTGGACTCGCCTTCAAAACCCGGCCAGCGGAGAAGGAGCACCTCCTCTCGGAGTTGGTTTTTGGTTGCGGTGGCCAACCGCATGCGAAATAACTCAAGCCCGAGGACTTGGTATCCGAGGGATTCCGCGATCTTTGCCAATAATTGCCCCGTCCGGATCATGACCTGTAAATAAGACGCTTGATCGCCAACCACATAGGCCAAAAGAGCCCCCGGGTGCAGAACACTTCGTAGTTCGCTTAAGTGCCGCGTCATACCTCCGAAATAGAGTTTCGTTACCTTGTGGTATTGGCGCTCGAATCCCGAAGTTTTCCCCAGAGCTATTCTTCGTTTCTCGATTTCAGCGGCAATCTGTTGAATCTCCTCATTCTGAGCGATCCAAAGATCGTCGTCGTCTCCTTTATACACCCCTCTGGTATTGGAACGAATCAAACCCTGTTTCAAAGCCCGAAGGTCAGCCATATTGTTAACGAATCCCAGCACCACGGACTCCAACCGAGTCGTTCGTGTGTAGTCCTTTTCGTTCGGATAAGGGGGCGAAGTGATCACCGCATCAAACAAGCTTCCTTGCAGAAGCTCGGAAACCCTACGAGCGTCTCCATAATAAACTCGCGCAGGAACATGAGCGAGTTCATGGACTAATTGTAAATCTTCGGCGATCCTTTTCACCATACTCAGCCAGGGCCGAAGAACAGGAGCGTCTTTCTTGGGAACCCCTATCCCGACTTCCGGTCCAAAGTGAAGATTGCTTATAGAAAACACAAGGGTTTTTCCTAAGGCCAGAAGTTCGTGGTTTTTGTATCGGTCGTCGCGGCATAAATCAATGCACTCTAGAAGAACAAGCGTTTTGTGAAGAGGTAGAGGACTGATGGAATTTCTTAGCAGAAGGCGTTCCTTTTCCGGCGGAAGCTTTCGGAGGTTTTTCAGCCTGGTTGGAGAAGAACTTTCACCCCCAAACAGAGGCAGATCCGGCTCATCCTCAATTCCGTCAGAAAGAAGTTTCCGATGGGCTAACCGAACAATCTCCTGAGCGTGAGCCACCAGGCCCTCCGGCGATGGAGTCCAATCCGTTTTGACGCTCGTGACAAAATAGGCCCAAGGATTAGCTTCGATTCCTACACTGGGAATGCCTAATTTCTTGCATTCCACCAAGGTCGTTCCTGTCCCACAAAACGGGTCCAAAACTTTCTGATCTTTTCCAATCCCAAATCGCTCCAGGTACTCACGCACCAAAGGAGCAGGAAAGGACAGAACAAATCTATACCAATCATGGACCGCTTGGTCTTCCCCCCACCAGGGAGTCACCCTGGTCCTGGACCTCAGGGGCTGATCATTCATGATCTTCTTCATGTCCACTAGCGTCCTCCTGAAAATAAACTCTGCTCTTGTGTTCCCCTTCGGCCGAATATCCACCGACGATGTTCTCTACACGAGACGCCCACTCCCGTCGTTCATTCTAGGGATATTTGTAAAGCCAATGGAACGCATCGCCCCGGGGGGAACGCAAAAAATAGAGTTTCCCGGACGGGATCGGTTCCGTAGGGCGTTCCACGACCCTTAATCAAATCTTTCCGATCCCTCATTCTACTCCTTTCGTTTGAACATTTCCAACATCCGGTTGGTGACCAAAAAGCCGCCTACCACATTGATCGTGGCAAACACCACGGCCAAAAAGCCCAAAAGCGACACAGCGGCATCAGCCGACCACAGGGCCGTAAACCCGCTGCCAGCGGCCACCAGGGAGCCGACCAACGTAATGCCCGAAATGGCGTTCGAGCCGGACATAAGCGGCGTATGCAATAGCGGCGGAATCTTCGTAATCACTTCGTAGCCAACAAAACAGGCCAATATAAAAATGGCCAGGTTCACCACCAGCGGCGTTCGCACCGCCTCCGTGGCCGGCGAACCCTCCACCGTCGCCCACAAAGCTAGCCATGCTCCCACGGAATACCCACACATCCCTTTTTCTCCTATCGAGCTAGGGGGAAGGAATAGGATACGTTGTGCTCATTTGCTTGTCGATTCCGCCCAGCCCCTGCTGTCGGGCAGGGCGGAACTAGGTACGGCCTTTTTCCGTCGGGGCCTTTTCGAGCAGGGGGCGAATTCGGGGGTGGACGATTTGGCCTTGGCGAACCACCAACGTCTCCCGAAGGATTTCGTCGTCCCGATCCAGGTCGATCCGGCCCTCTTTATTCAACAGGTGCAGGAGAAAGGTAGCAATATTTTTAGCGTACATTTGACTGGCGTGGTAGGGAACTTCGGCAGGCAGGTTCACTGGTCCCAGGATGGTAACGCCGTTCTGGTGGACGGTTTGGCCGGGCTGGGTCAGTTCGCAATTGCCGCCCCGCTCGGCAGCCAAATCCACAATGACCGAGCCGGGCCGCATCCCGGAGACCATCTCCTGGCTGATCAACACCGGCGCCCTTTGGCCGGGGATCATGGCTGTGGTGATGACCACATCGCTATCGGCGACCCATCGGGCCATCATCTCCCGTTGTTTCTGGTAGAACTGGTCGCCAAGCTGCCGGGCGTAGCCGGTGCGATCTTCCGCCTCTTGGGTTTCCAGCCCCAATTCAACGAACTTGGCCCCAAGACTCTGCACCTGTTCTTTCACTGCCGGCCGAACGTCGTAGGCCGACACCACGCCGCCCAGCCGACGAGCCGTAGCAATGGCCTGCAACCCGGCCACCCCCGCCCCGATCACAAAAACCTTGGCCGGGGTAATGGTCCCGGCGGCCGTCATCAGCATGGGAAACATCCGGGGCAGATGCACCGCCGCCAAAAGCACCGCCCGATACCCGGCCACCGTCCCCATCGACGAAAGCACATCCATGCTCTGTGCCCGAGTAATCCGGGGCAATAGCTCCAGGGCAAAAACGTTCAGCCCCCGCTGGGCAAGCGGCACCAGCCCCTCCGGCTGGCCCAACGGATCGCACATGGCGATCACCACCTGAGCGGGCCGAAGTAGCGCCAGATCCGCTTCTGGCAGGGGGCCTGCCCCGCCGGCCCGAACCATCAGAAGCACCTCGGCCTGGAGGGCCTCGGACCGGGACACAATCCGACCGCCATGCGAGGTATACTCAGCATCGGGATACCCGGCCTGTTGGCCTGCCCCAGCTTCAATCCACACCTCCAGGCCCGCTTTTTTTAGTGCCGGCAGTACCCCGGGCACCATCGCCACCCGGGTTTCTCCCGGTGTTATCTCTCGGACGATACCCACTCGCACCATGAAAAACCTCACCTGCTTATTTATTGGGAGAACGACCCTTTCACCTCATCCGCTTCCAGAACGATGGAATGGTTAAGGGGTTTCTGGGGGACTGCGAGGTGAATCCGTTTTTCCAAAGCCCCTAATAAAGTACCAGAAGAATGGATAGACTGGCTTGTTCTACCCGCTGCTAGCCCTCCGACCTGACCGGTAGAGGTCTCTCCGGTCGAAATTCGGTGGGCTATAACGTGTTACGAAAGGGATAATTATACTCAGGCCAGCGGGACAGGTGGAGGGGGCCATAAAAAGCAGGGCCGGTTGTGCCGGTGTATCCTGCCACCCCCCGGAAAGCCCCCGAGAGGAGGATGGCTTTCCGATGGTTTGCTTCGTGCGTTGGTGCACAACCAGCCCGCTGCTTGCGAACCTTCTTGCCCCGCCAACGCCAACGGTAGGGGATGTTTCGTCTTCTCCTTGGCCGAGGGACTCCGGTCTGGGAGAAGCTATACCGAAACGAGATATTTCGCCCCCTAGCGTTGGCAAAATGACCGTCTTGGCAGATTCGTTAAAAGATATACCGATTGACAATATTTTCCAGCAGCTCTTGGCGGCCGCTTTGATTGGGGTCGGCTTCGCCCTTGGCCAGCATGTATTGCTCTAGGGTCTTGAAGTTGTGTTTGCCGGCCTCGATTTCAGCGCCGATACCGCTGTCCCAGGAGCTGTAGCGCTGGCGGAGCAAGCGGTCCAGTTCGCCGTCGGCCCGGATTTGGGCGGCAATTTTCAGCCCCTTGGCAAACGTGTCCATGCCGCCGATATGGGCGTAGAACAGGTCGATCGGCTCGAAACTTTCACGGCGCACCTTGGCGTCGAAGTTCACCCCGCCGGGCGCCAGGCCGCCTTTATACTTCAAGAAGGCCAACATGATCTTGGTGGTCAAATAAACATCGGTGGGAAATTGATCCGTATCCCATCCCAAGAGCAAATCACCCGTATTGGCATCCACCGAACCGAGAAAACCTTGCATCCCGGCATATTCCAGTTCATGTTCCACGTTGTGCCCGGCCAAGGTGGCATGGTTGGTCTCGATATTGAGCTTGAAATATTTTTCCAGCCCGTAGGCACGCAGGAAATTGATGCAGGCCGCCGCATCAAAATCGTACTGGTGTTTGGTAGGCTCTTTGGGTTTCGGTTCGATGTAAAATTGTCCAGTAAATCCGATCTCCTGGGCGTACTCGACCGCCATGTGCAAGAATCGGGCCAGGTGGTCCAACTCCCGCTTCATGTCCGTATTCCATAGGGTGGAATACCCTTCCCGGCCGCCCCAGAAAACATACCCAGCCCCGCCCAACTCCTTGGTGACCTCCAGGGCCTTTTTGACCTGAGCGGCCGCATAGGCAAACACGTCGGCATTCGGACTGGTCGCCGCACCGTGCACATACCGGGGATGGCTGAATAAATTGGCCGTCCCCCACAAAAGCCGAATCCCCGTCCGCTCCTGCTCCTCCTTGATCACCTGGACCACGGCATCCAGGTTGCGGTTGCACTCGGCCAGGGTCTGGCCCGCTGGCGCCACATCCCGATCATGGAAGCAATAGAACTGCACCCCCAATTTTTCGCAGAACTCAAAAAAGACCCGAATCCGCCGCTGGGCATTTTCCACCGTGTCCTGCCCGCTCTCCCAAGGCCGGATCATCGTCGGCGCTCCGAACGGGTCCGCCCCCGTCCCACGCATCGTGTGCCAAAAGGCCACACTAAAGCGTAGGATTTCCCGCATCGGCTTGCCCTCGACCAGCTCGTCCGGATTGTAATGCCGGAAGGCCAGCGGATTCTTGGAATTCGGCCCCTCATACTGAATCTTCGGAATGTCAGGAAAAGCACTCATCGTGATTCCTCCAGAAAACCTCTCTTACCACACCCATAAAACCCACATCGTTCCGTACTCTCCTGGATGCCCGCTGCTTCCCACGCAGCCGGCTCCACCCCTATCTGGTCCATCCATGCCCGATGGAAAGACCGACTGGCTCCCCCTTCCAAGATGCCCAGGGAAAAACCGTTCTACCCTGTCGGACTTTCGTTAATATACCACCGGCCCCCGGGCCGACAAGATAGGGGCCTTAGGAATCTGTTGCTCCCCCGCTTGAGACCCACAGACACTGACCATGACAGGCCTTTGCGATGCCGCTCCGCTAGGGGTAATCCATAGCCAAACGCAAGCCGGCCGAATAGGCAATGGGCCTTGGACCAGACGAAAGGCCATCTTTTACTTTACCGGCTAATAACATATAATAATTTCAATAACATTTTAGCCGAATGAAACGCCTCGCCTCTCCCCCGACGGGAGAGGACGGCTCAGAGCAAGACGACGCCGGGCGAAAGGGTTCATTCCCGCGAAAGCGGAAATCCAGAAAAAGTAGGAGAAGTCCATATCGCCTAGATCCCCGCTTACGTGGGAACAAGCCTAGATTCCTGCCTGCGTAGGAATGATACCGCCCTCACCCTCTTGGGCCACGGGAGAGGGACAATAGAGCTCTCCATTCGGCTAAAATGGTAGGAGATTGGTTATTCACAAAGAAACATAGCTGCCGGCGAGCAGCCAGCAGACTTTTGGGGACGTAGCTCAACCGGGAGAGCACTAGCTTTGCAAGCTAGGGGTTGGCGGTTCGAGCCCGCTCGTCTCCACTGGACAAGTTTGCACTATCTCGAAGGGATGGGAATGCGGCTCTCCGGCGGCCCAGGTGAACGTCTGGCAAGGTTCCGATTGAGGCCCAAAAAGCGGCCAGGATGCGGCTAAAAATGCGGCCCACAAGTGGCACAAAATGCGGCCAAGCAGGCGTCGGCGTCCGTTTGCGAAGAAGAGAAGTTTTTGACGCAACCCCTTACAGAATTCCGAGTTACGCAAAGTTTTTCAAACCCCCTCCAAATAGCGTAAATTTGTTCAATGCCCCCTGGAGGACTCGAACCTCCGACCCACTGATTAAGAGTCAGTTGCTCTACCAACTGAGCTAAGGGGGCGCTCCTATAAAAATCGGAACGATTCAGCCCGTAACCAGTTAGCCGAATGGAGGAACGATCTTTTGCCTCTCTCCTCTGGCGGGGCAGTGGAAGGGAAGAGGCCATAAGAAAGGGGCGGCCGCTTTCTTTTGCCCCATCGCCCGGCCTGGCATTCGGCCAAGTCGGCCTCTCCCGCCCTGAGGAAAGGGGAGTTACTTCATCCGGCTCAAATGTTCCTATTTGTCAAAACAAAACAAATTTTAGCCGCATAGAGGGGCGTGCTTGGCAGGCCTGCAAAAGCGCTGTTCCAAGGCAGACCCCTCCAAGCGGCCGGACCTCCCAAGCAGGTCCCTCTAAGGGCTTCTGCATTCGGCTAAAATGTTCCTATATTATTATATGATGGTGTCCGGAAATGCCCAGGGGGGCTTGCCCCATTCCGGGCCATTCCGCTCTAGACCCGCCTCCCACCCGTCCGACACCCACTTGGCACATGGGAGTTTGATATATCCCTTTATCCTGCCAAGAGTTAGATAAAGCGAATTCCCGGACACCTTTAGTGAGCCGAATGGAGAGAATATCTTCGGAAGGCGGACGTCTGGAGCTCCTTTCGAGTTTGACTGTATCGACCGGAAGTATTACCACAAGCTGTGGGGTTCGCGCCAATTTTACCCCCTACCAATTGAGGAGCCTAGCCGGTCGGATACAGCCAAATTAGGTGGGCCTTTGGCCCGCATTCCCAGCGGCCCTCCTCCTTCCTTCGGAGCTTCCCCATGCATAATACTACGAAACTCCATTGTCCCTAAAAACGCCCTTGACTCCCAACACAGGATCTTACCCGGCTGAGCCTTCGGCTCCGCGGTCCTTTCTCCTAAGAGGCTGTCCCGGAATTCCGTTTTTAGCCAGATGTCCTACCAACCGGCGGCCCCCAGACTGCCAAAACCCTCATAAAACGGGCACTTTGGTTAATCGGAAGGGTTTGGCAACGGTCCGGGCCGCCCCCGAGTACCCGTTTCGGGACAGCCTCTCAGGGGAGAGCCGAGCGGTTTCCTTCGGCGAAAATGGGTACTCCTGCCCTCCCCAGAAGGAATGTTTCTTTCCGGGACATCTTTGGTTGGCCCCGGTGCAAGTGGGAGAAGGATATTCTTCCCACCCTCCAGCCCAAGGGCGATTTTCACCTCGGTGGGTATGGTTTTTCTCGCCGCCGGGCCAAGATTCCTAGTATCACAAAGCCCAGAGCGGCTAGCCCAGCGGTGGCCGGTTCCGGAACCGGATTGGCGATGATCTGCAATCCGGCGATCCGTGCCCGGTCATCCAGCGGTGTGTTGCCGTTGGTCAGATAGACGTTGAAGTTCGGCCCGAAGAAGTCGCCCAGCACCACATAGTTGCTGGTCCAGCCCATTTGGAGGGCGGCAATGGCTTCGTCCTGCGTGCGAGCCGTGCTTTCCAGCAGACCCAGGCTGGGCGTGTAATTGCTGCCGTTGGCCTCGTAGGCCCATTTCACGGCCGTGTTGCCCAGATTATCGGTTACCCGGATTTCAAATGCTCCGCCGCTATCCGTGTCGTAATAAACGATCACTTTGTAACCAAACGGATTGGCAAACGCCTCGTCCAGCCCAACCACCCGAATCAAACTGCCGGCGGCATTGTCCAAATAACCTTTCAGCAGCAGACCGTCCTGGGTGCTGGTGTCGGCGCCGGAGTACCAAGTATTGGGCACATCGACGGTAATTCGGGCGGCGGTATCCAACCCATTGGAATCCTTTAGGGTTACATTGGTTACATCCGGATTGTCCCAGGCAGGGCCCATGATATTGTTCCAATTGCCCAGGGGCACAGCACCGGCAACGCCAGTAACCTGATAAGCGCCATAATTATTCTGGCCGCCGCCGACGAAATTGACGCTGATCCGGCCGCTGGAGATCGGCGGCTGTCCTTCGATCATATCCAGATGAAAGACTCGATCGCCGCTTACGGTGCTCGGAGGATAGCCGTTGTGCAAGGTGAGGGTTGTACCGCCCACGCCGTTGGCGCCGGAACTGTAGGCCACGCCCCCCAGATAGGCCATATTGTTGGTCGTATTGGAAGTAACAAACCCATTGCCTGCCGCACCGACATCAAATCCATAGAG
>Ga0209017_10000791_pt1 | contig 28869 bp, 18 predicted proteins | sample YNPBryunderm2012_FD_185812 | JGI IMG/M metagenome (GOLD analysis project Ga0209017, IMG submission 185812) | Anoxygenic and chlorotrophic microbial mat microbial communities from Yellowstone National Park, USA - YNP Bryant MS undermat 2012... ...
CCAGGACTGCGGCCAGCAGCGTAGGCTGGATCCATCCCCGAAGCGAACGGAGGGAGCTTTCGGGCTTGGAGGGCTGGGCCAGTTTGAGCCAGGCTCCGCCGAAGACGGCGAACCAAACGACCGGCGAGGTCCCCAGAGCGCTCAGCAGGGTAAAGAGCAGGATGCCGGCCAGCGAGCCCAGCAGGTCGGCGGTGTAGGCGGCTAGGCGGTTGGGGATGGCAGCGAAGGCCAGGCCCATCACGCGGCCCGGCCCAGCGAAGGCCAGCGCCAGCAGCGCGAAGACGACCGCGGCAGCCAGTTCGATGGGAATCTCGGGAACCGATTGGCCCGCGCCCGCCTTGGCCTGGTCTTCAGCACCGAAATAGACATGTTGGGGATTGGACGCATTGGAACCGACCTCCACCGACCAGCGTTGGGCCTGGAATTCCCCCTGGCTCCAGACCGCCAACAGCATCGCCGCGACCAGCGCTGGCAGGCTCCAGCGCGACCAGTCGCGTGTTCCCCGCGCGGCCATGAGGCCAACCGACATCCCCAAAACGCAGGCCATCAACACCAGGTTGGTGAAGAAGGTCAAGAAAGGGACGGTCGCGCCAAACCAACGGATGCAGGCCAACTCGAGGCCGAGCAAGGTGCCCGCGGCCCACGCCAAGCGCACCCGCGGCCTGGGGGGGGGTTGGGGTTGGGAGGCGTCCCCTTTGATCATTCCCGGCGGCGACTTCATGCCCACTTGATCGACTCCTCGCGTCATCTCGGCTTCGGCGGCTCGACGACCGGACGGGAGCAAGCCGGCGGGCCGGGTCGCCTCGTCCCTACGCCGAATCCTAATCGGCGTCATGTTGGCGTGAATTCCTGGCAGAGATCTTGGCGGCCCGATTGTGCGGTTCCTGAGTCCGCGCGTCCACGGGACGGCAGCGGGTTGCGCCAAGTGTCTCGGCGGAGATGGCCGTCAGCGATGGGCTCTGTGAAAGGACGTTTCATCAAAAAGACCATCATCTATCAATTTGACATGAGTGTCGCTGCGCCTTTGGTGGCGTCCATGTGCTGCATGATGATTTTGATGACCGACATCAGGGGGACGGCCAGAACCATGCCCACCGGACCCCAGACCCAGGCCCAAAACCCCAGGGAGATGATGACCAGCGAGGGGCTCAGGTCGAGACGGCGTCCAGTTAGGATCGGTTCGACGACATAGCCCACGACGTTGTGGACCACGAACAGAATCAGGGCGATTTGAATGGCGGGGCCGGTGGTGTCGAACTTGATGAGAGCCAACATGGTGGGCAGGACAATCGCAACCAAGCTTCCCAGATAGGGCACGAAGTTGAGGAAGAAGGCCAGCATTCCCCAAACGAGCGGGTCGTCCAGCTGGTACCAATGGGCCGTCAGGGTCGTCGCCACGCCGACGATCGCGCTAACGAAGGTTTTGACCCAGAGATAACCACTCACCGCTTGGTTGATTTCAGAAAGCACTCGCCGGGTCTCCGACGCGCGCTTGGGGGTCATAGCTTCGTCGATGCGACGGCGAAGGCCGCCGCTTTCGGCCATGAGGAAGATCAGGTAAATCACCACCACCACCGCGTTGGAAACCAGCTTGAAACCGGTTTCGAGCGCCGAGCGGACCAAGCCGAGGTTGCGTTCCAAGAGCGGACGATCATCCGCCAGCATCGCCGCCAGCCCCTCGCGGATCGCGCCGGGCAGATGCTCCGACTCAGACCAGCGCTGCAACTTATCGTTCAAGATGCCGAGATATTGAGGCATCTTGGTGGAGAGGTCGGCCAGACCGACCTGAAGCACGGCCGCCAGCATGAGGATGGTCAGTCCCAAGCCCGACAGCGTAACGGTGATGGCCAGCCAGGTGGGCAACCCCTTGTCGGTCAGCCATTGACGGATCGGGTTCAGGAGATAGGTCAAGAAGACCGCTGTGACGATTTGTTGGATGAGTCCAGCGAACTCGCGCAACAGATAAACGCTTGCGACCAACACGATCAGCCCGGCGGCCAACGCCATGAGGGTGTGGCGGAATCCTTCCATTTGGTCGGTGGTCACTCCTGACCAACCCGACACCCCAGCGACGCCCGTGGACACGATGGGGGATGACGCTGGGCGGGGACATTCCTGGGAAGCCACGGGTGGCGACTCGCTCATGGGATGAATCAGGTGGCGAAACGAGATGGGTTGGCCGACCAGAGTGACATCCCCCGCGATCCACGGAGGTTGGACATTCTCGAACCAAGATTGTCCCGAGACAATGGTGGAGAGTCAACCGGGGTCAAACGGTTGCTGGGATTTCTTGCTTGAGACGCGGGTTAGAATCGGGCCTGGGGGAGGAGATCGTCTTGGTTTTAGGGATGGATGTGGTTCAATGGATGAGGAGGGGTGGGCGCAATTGGCCTGGCTTCGCTCCATGACGCGGATTCTACGCTCTTGACTCTCGCCGGTTACAATGGAATGGGGATGGCGGTGGACTGATAGCGCGCGCGTGGTTGTGGCTAGAGGACGAATCGGATTCAACATCGAAGCAGTTGCTCCAACCAGACCGGAAAATCGCTTCGCTCTCGATTGACGGCGTGTTCCGCGTCATCGAGAGCATGGTGCGCAACCACTCATTCGCTTTGAGTTGGATTTTGACTTGAATTGAGAAGGGGGGGACCGCGACGATGGGGATCATACGAGAACTGAGTCCCTCGGTGATCAACCAGATCGCGGCCGGCGAAGTCGTCGAACGACCTGCCAGCGTCGTTAAAGAGTTGCTGGAAAACGCCATTGACGCCGGGGCCGACCGGATCGAGATTGCTGTCGAACGCGGTGGCAAGGATCTGATTCGCGTGGTGGACAACGGCAAAGGGATTGCCCCCGACGATCTGCCTCTCGCCTTCCGCCCCCACGCGACCAGCAAGCTCCGCGAGGCCGACGACCTGCAACGGATCGCCACCCTAGGCTTCCGCGGCGAAGCGCTCGCGGCTATTGCCGAGATTTCCAAGGTGTGCTGCGAGAGTCGCACTGCCGAGGCGGAGACCGGCTTCCGCCTGCGAATTGATGGCGGTCGGGCGGGGGCCGTTGAGCCGTGCAGCTGCCCGGTTGGCACGATCATGGAGGTCCGCCACCTCTTCTTCAACACCCCGGTGCGGCGGACCTTCCTCAAGTCCGACGCCACCGAGGCCGGTCATGTCGCCGAAATGGTCACCAGGCTCGCCTTGGCGCATCCCTCGGTCCATTTCACCTCGCGCTCTAGCGGCAAAGTGGTGTTCGACCTGCCAGCAACCACGTGCCTGACCGACCGCATCGCCGCCCTGTTCGGCCGGGAATTGGCCGACCAATTGATTGGAGTCGAACATGATGTCCCTGGGGTTGGACTCCGAGGATTCGTCAGCCATCCCTCGCACAGTCGGAGTTCCAGCAAGTTTCAATATCTCTTTCTCAATGGCCGCTATGTCCGCGACCGATCGCTTCAGCACGCGCTGGCTGAAGCCTATCGCGGGCTGTTGATGGTGGGACGATACCCCGTGGCCTTCCTCAACCTGGAGGTGCCGCTTGATCAGGTGGACGTCAACGTTCATCCCACCAAGATTGAAGTGCGGTTTCGAGAGGCCCATCTGATTTACTCAGCGTTGTATTCGGCCATCAAGCAGGCGTTTCTCAAGACCGACCTCCACGCCAAACTGCAAACCCGCGTGACCGCGTTCCAGGTGGGGTCCACCAACGTCGCGCCCGCTCTGGAATGGCCCACCCGCGCCTCGGTGGCCGACTGGTTTTCGGTCCCTGAGGAGGCTGCTGGTTCGTCCGTGGCGGCCCCCGCGCCTTGCAGCTCCGGCGCTACCTCCGAGGCGGTTGATTCGCTCCGGCCGACTCGTCAAGCGTGGGGATGGAGTTGGTCTGGCGACCAAGCCGCGATGTCCACGGGCACCGCTGGCGTGTTGGAACGCAATGGCTTGGACACGCCCCTCGCGTTTGGTCCCAACCAACTGCAAGCCTCCCCCGCTCCCACGTCAACCTTCGCGCTCCGCTCGTCCGAGCCGTTGGCTCGAAGGGTGGACCTGCCGTTCGCCGCCGAGTCGGAGGCAGAGGGTCGCAGGTCCAACTCGGACAGAGTTCCAATCCGTTCCATCCCGACTTCGACTTCGCCGCCCGTGTCCGCCTCCGGCACCGGACATTCGACCGATTCGACACGTCATGCTTCGTCGGCTGGCCACCCCCGCGCTTTGCAGTTCCACGACAGCTATCTGGTGGCCGAAACTCCCGAAGGGTTGATGGTCATCGATCAGCACGCCCTTCACGAACGAATCCTTTTCGAGGAGTTCAAGGAGCGTCTAGAACGGGGCGGAGTCGAGTCACAACGGCTGTTGATTCCCGAGACGGTCGAATTGACCCCTGCCGAGGCGGCCGCCCTCACCGAGCGACTCGACCTGCTGGCCAAGCTGGGCATCGAACTGAGCGGCTTTGGTGGCTCCACGGTGCTAGTTCACGCCCTGCCCGCCCAACTCAAGCACGTCGAAGCCGATCGCCTCGTGCGTGATCTGGCCGACCATCTCCTGCAACGCCCTCTGCCACCCACTCCCGAGGGCCTCATGATGGATCTGTTGAACATGATGGCGTGCAAAGCGGCGATCAAGGCTGGCCAAAAGCTTTCGCCTGACGAGATCGACGCCCTTTTAGAACGTCGTCACCTCGCGCGCGACTCCCATCATTGCCCCCACGGCCGTCCTACTGTCCTTCTGCTCACTAAGAGCGATTTGGAGAAACAGTTCGGACGAGTGTAATCTGAGTGGGCGAGTTGGGGGTGTTCCTTCCACAAGGGAACCGAATGTTTTGGCTCTCGTCATCGGCTCAGACCCTCGATGGGTGGTAGTCGAGAATCTCGAGGCCGTCGAGAGCCAGATCGGGTAGGACGAGGGGCTCGCAAGGCAACCCCCGCGCGAGAGTATCGGTGGGGTCACGGAGCAAGGGAGCCAAGCGGAACGCATCGCCGCCGGTAAGGATCACCCAGGGGGTTGGGGAGGGATCAGGATGGTGACGGGCGATCAGATGAAGAATCGCGCCCGCGGTGCCGTGGAGCAGACCGGCCTGGAGCGCTGGGAGGGTCGAATCGCCCCAAGGAGCCGGGATGGTTGAAGAGGGCAAGGCGTGGTCATCGGGATGACTGGTCGGTTTGTCGAAGTCGTGGAGCGGCGGGAGTTGGCCAGTGAGTCGATGGAGGGCTTCGGCGGCGACCCGCAAACCCGGCCCGATCGCGCCTCCGGTCCAGACGCCTCGGGCGTCGATGCGTTCGACCACCAAGGCCGTGCCGCAAGACACCACTGCGCCGGGACCGCGGCCTTGAGCGTAATTCAAGGCCGCGAGGACCTGCAAGCCGCGATCGGCCCCAGTGGCCTCTGGTCGAGTCAACTCGTGAGGAATCGGCAGATCAACACAGGAACGAATCCATCGCACTTGGGCGTCGGGACAATGGTGACGCAGCCAGGACTCCAGACGTTGGGCCGCAGTCGGGTTGACCGTGGCGATCTGCCAAGCGACCGGACGGGGCATTCGGGGATCGCTCCAGGTGGTGGTCCAGACCGTGATGTCGTCGGCTGGCAGACTCAAAACCTGGGAGGTTGGGGCGTCGCGGGGTTCGAGAAGACGCCAGCGGCACTTGATCCGACTGTTGCCCAAATCAACCTGCACGCGTGCCGGGGGCGGTTCGCCGCTCATCGCGCGGGGTCTCCTGCTGCGGTCGGTTCGGTGGCACGGTCAGCGTGAGGGGACGCAGGCGACTCGGGCACGATTAGTCCTTCTTGATCCAAGGAGGCGGGTTCCATTGTGTTCAATGGTGGTTGGGATGGCCCGTCGTAAGGGGGCAGGTCGGCGATCCGGGCAGGATCGAAGCGGACCGGGAGGGCGGCTTCCGTCCTGGCGGTCGGTTCGTCCTGGTCGGCGGCGACTTCGTTCAGACGTTCGACAATCCGGTTGAGCAAGGGGGGCAGTCCCTGACCAGTGACCGAGGAGACGCCAAACACCTCGCGGTCGGGCCCCAACGCAGCGCGGAACCGTTCTAGGATATCGCTAGGGGCGGCGTCCAGCTTGGTCAAGACAACGAGTTCGGGACGCTCGGCCAAACGCGCGGAGTACCGCGCGACTTCGTCGCGGATCAAATGATAGTTGGCCACCGGGTCGGTGCCGTCCAAAGGGGCGGCTTCGACAAGATGGACCAGCAGCTTGGTTCGTTCCACATGGCGCAGGAATTCGTGGCCCAATCCATGACCCGCGTGAGCGCCTTCAATCAGGCCAGGGATGTCGGCCATGACGAAGGCCCGTTCATGATCGAGTCGAACTAAGCCGAGATTAGGATATTTGGTGGTGAAGGGATAATCGGCAATCTCGGGGCGGGCGCGGGAGACGCGTGACAGCAGGGTTGATTTGCCGGCGTTGGGTAGGCCAAGGAGGCCCACGTCGGCAATAACCTGGAGCTCCAGAATCAGCCAGCGTTCCTCGCCGGGCTTGCCGAGTTCGCGGATGCGGGGGGCGCGGTTGGTGGCGGATTTGAAATAGTGGTTGCCTCGTCCTCCTCGTCCTCCCCGCGCCACGACAACCCAATCGCCAACCCGTTTGAGGTCGCGGAGGACCAGGTTACGATCACGGTCCTTGACGATGGTGCCGGGAGGCACCGGGATAATGAGGGGAGGGGCTGAGGCCCCGTGTTTGGTTTTGCCGGAACCGTGTCCGCCGCGTTGGGCCTTCCAGTGGCGTTGGTGGGTCAGGTGGGCGAGGTTGGTGAGTCCCTCGACGGCCTCGATGATGACATGGCCACCGTGGCCGCCGTCGCCGCCGTCAGGTCCGCCCCGCGGCACATACTTTTCCTTGCGGAAGCTGACGACCCCCTGGCCACCGTCTCCTCCCTTGACATACAGGATCGCCCGATCGCTGAACATGATGGCCAACCTCAGCCGAGGGCCCCACCACACCAATCGGGTGGCGGGCGACACGGCGCAATGAAAACCGAAACTCAAACTCAAACGCTCTGCCGGGATCGTGAGTGACTGGGCCGCCTGGCTTGCAGCCCAACCGGAGAAACAAGGGAGAAGAGGGAGGATCTTGGTTGGGAAGTCAAATGGCACCAGGAGGGAAATCGGCAGCAGAGCCGAGCGGGAACAGCCCAAGCCGCTCCCGCCAATCGACGTTCAGAAACGCTGGTCTAGCTCAAATCAGATCAACCGGCATCAACTCGCGTCGTCAAGCAAGCAAACTGTCGCGTCACCAAATGGGATTCGCCACGCCGAATTGATTACACGGCACGAAGGTCTCAAGTGGGATTCGGCTCTCTCCGCGTTTGTCGATCGGTTAGGGATGAACGAGCGCCACGCGACTTGGGGCCAGGACGATTCGGTGTCCAACGAGCAACAATCCCCGATTGATCCAGTGACGTTCCGGCTCAACCAACCCTCAAGATATCTTATCTTCTCTCACTCATTGGCTTCGCTTAATTCAGTTCAGTGAGAGGGATGATGTTGATGCGTCGTCCACCCTGGTCGAACTTTACATGGCCCTCGACTAAGGCGAAGATCGTATAGTCGCGGCCCAAGCCGACGTTGCGGCCTGGCCTCCAGCGCGTACCCCGTTGGCGGCAAATGATGCTGCCCGCCTTGGCGTACTGGCCGCCGTAGAGCTTGATGCCGAGGTATTTTGGTTGGGAATCCCGTCCGTTGCGGCTCGAACCCTGACCCTTCTTGTGCGCCATTGCGTTTTCCCTTAGAACAAGCATCACGACGGATGACATTCGACTGTCAATCGTCAGCAGAGAGATCGATTGACCGAACTTCGCTCGACCAAGGTGATCGCAACCCCTAACGTGGGGATCACCCGACTCAAGCCAGGTGGAAAACCGATCTCGCCTCACGCGTCGTCAAGCCCCATGATACCCCGAAGACAATCGGTTCGGCAAGGGCGGGAATCCCCTTCCGCGTGCTGCCGGCGTGGCGGGGCTGGCGACTCAACCCGCGACGAGACGACCACGATGGGGTGCCGACGTTCCTTTCTTCGGGCGGATTGGAGGTCCAAGGACCATGAGTGATGGAGCCAGCGGGAAGTCCCTTCCATCCAAGCGTCTGGACGTTCCAGTGGTGGTGCTGCTGAGCGGGGGGTTAGATTCGACCACGGTTCTAGCCGAGGCGGTCTCCAGGTATTCCATGCCTCATGCCCTGACGATTCATTACGGCCAACGTCACCAAATTGAACGCGAAGCCGCCCGAAGGGTCGCCCACGCCTTCAACGTTGTGCGGCATGTCGAGCTCGAAGTGGATCTTCGAGCCTTCGGTCGAAGCGCATTGACCGACGACCTGGAGGTCCCCAAAGACCGTTCCGACACCGAAATCGCCCGAGGGATTCCAATCACCTATGTTCCCGCCCGCAACACCATCTTCCTCTCCTTGGCGCTGGCGTTCGCCGAGTCGATCGGCTCGACTGACCTGTTTGTGGGGGTCAACTGCGTGGACTATTCCGGCTATCCCGACTGTCGCCCCGAGTATCTCCGAGCGTTCGAGGCGCTGGCTAACCTCGCTACCAAGGTCGGCGTCGAAGGCACGGGACGATTCCGCGTCCACGCCCCCTTCCTCCACGCCACCAAGGCCGACATCATCCGCCGGGGTCTGGAGTTGGGGGTCGATTACAGCTTGACTCACAGTTGCTACGACCCCGACGACCAAGGCCGCGCGTGTGGTCGTTGCGACTCCTGTCGCTTGCGTCTGGCCGCCTTTCGGCAGGTGGGCCGACCTGATCCCGCCCCTTATCAACCCGGCGCGGTGTGATCCGGCCCCCGCCCGTCAAGTTCGCCGTGCTTCGGTCAAGGACGCCATTTCGCGCTCAATCAATCGTCATTCTTCAATGCTTTGAGTCCGGCCGGTTCGTCGGTATCGCTCTCGGGAATCGTCCGCTCGCCAACAGGTCGGCGGAGCCGGTTCGTTCACCGCTCCACGACCATTTTCCCTCGTTCAGGTTCTGGTGACCGATTTCCCCGTGTTCGATTCGCAAAATCGGAGCCGTCATTCGATCCTTGGCCCAAACCGGGGTGTTCCCCGGCGATGTTCCGTTCCTCGTTTTCCCTCCCAACTTTCATACTGAATTAGAAAGAATATGACCGACGCGGACGCTCTCAAATTGATTCTCCGAGCCGAATCCCTGGGTTCGACCTCACTTGACCTAGGACGCAACCGCCTCAGCCGCATCCCCGCCGAAATCGGTCGATGTGTCAAGTTAACCCGGTTGATTCTGCGCGGCAACCGCCTCGCCGAGTTGCCGAGCGAACTGGCCAAGCTCACCAAGCTCAGCGAACTCGACTTGAGTTCCAATCAGCTGACTCAACTTCCTGCCGTCGTCACCCGACTACACGGACTGACCGTTTTGGATCTTCACTCCAACCGCTTGACTCAACTCCCGGCCGAGTTTGGACAATTGACCAAGTTGATTCGACTCAACCTTCAGGGGAACCAGCTCAGGCGGTTGCCCGCCGAAATTGGTAAATTGACGAAATTGATGGAACTCAACCTTCACCACAACAAACTGGAGGCGCTGCCGCCAGAGATTGGCAAGTTGACCGCGGTAGTCAAACTCTATTTGAGACAGAATCGGTTGAGGTCGTTGCCGCCTGAAATCGGTAAAATGGTTGCGCTTTCTTGGCTGAATTTGTACAACAACGAATTGACGTCATTGCCGCCCGAAATCGGCAAGCTGCGGCAGTTGGTCAAGCTGAACCTCGCTGCCAACCGGTTGACCACGTTACCCCCGGAAATCGGTCAATTGACTCGGTTGGGAACGTTGGACCTTTCCCACAACCCGTTGGAACACCTCCCCCCCCAGTTGTCCCAACTGAGTGGTCTGCGGCAAATCCTGGCCGACGGTCTTGATCCCGCGATCCTGCCCGGATCATTGAGCGAACTGGTTCGCGTGGGGTTCCGAAACACGGTGGATTGACCAATTGTTTGAGTGGTCGGCCAGGAACGGAACCCCTCAACTGGACCGACTCGACTCACCAATCGCTTCCAAAACCGCCGTGAACACCCGAGGCGTGCCGCGTCCACGAACCGCAGAGGCGGGGCGTCGGGTTCCACTCGAATCCGAAGCGGCGCGGAGGACGAAATCGAACCGACTCCAGCGCGACAGCACGTCATCGGGTTGTCCGCTTCGCTCAAGCGACATCAACCTCCACCGGATTGGCTCCTACATCATATGATGATCATAACCCAAGCTATTGAGCGGGGTTACCGGAACTCGCCCGCCGACAGCCAAGACCGACGAAGTCAACCCAGGTTCAGTCGAGATTGAAATCGGAGAGGGGCCGACGCGGTTGGGGTTGAGCTTGAGTAGAAGGGGATTGTTCGGGTGGCGCGGCCGTGGTTTGGTTGGTGGTGGCAGTCCCGTCCGGATTTCGAGGGGATTCGGCGTGCGAATCCAGGTCGAGATCGCCGTGGATCAGTTGACTCATCATCGTCTCGTCAACTTGACGGACGATGAGTTGACAGCCGCGTGTTCCTACGGCCCGCACGAGCTTGCCAGCGGGCACCAGACCTTCCTCAGCCAGAGCGTCGAGCCTTCGGTTGTTGAATTCCACTGCTCCCGAGGGTCGCAACGGCGTGAGGGTTTTACCGTACTCGCCCACCAGGCGATCCAGTCTGAGCGAACGTTCCGACTCCCTGAAGGATTCGGCGTCGGGTTCCTCCTCGTCTTCGCCGGGAGGCGCGAGGATCATTCGACGGCCTAACGGGGTGCGGGGCCACATATAGATCATGAACGAGACGACGAACGGAAGAACGATCGCCATCGTCAACATAAACGTCAGGCCCAGCGACGTCGAGTAGGAAAAGGCGTGCCAGAGCGAGAGGCCCAGAAACGTCAGGGCGGCCAAGCCGATCAGGCCACCCGAAGGAATGAACACCTCCGCCATTAGCATGAGAAAGCCGAGGGTCAAGAAGATCGTCGGCCAGAGCAGGTGGGCGGGGAGCATGGCGAGGTTTCCGGTCAATCAAGCGGTCGGGCTGAAGACTCGAGATTCGCTTCGAATCAAGTTGAACAACAATCTCGATTAATCCGATTTCGCGTCGAGGATTGGACCTGGTTGGGGAGGGATCGCGGCGGGGGGGGGGGGGGGGGTTGATTTGGGTGTCACTGTCGTTGTCCCGACGTGTCGGGAGGGAGGGAACTGGAACGCCCAAACCTAACCACGCCTTCCCGTGCGACGCGACCTTCCGGGCGTTCCCTCAACTGGGTTGGGAGGTTGGTTTAGACTGGGCGAACGATCACTTTGAAGCCGCGCACCTCGACCACCTCGATTGCTTGGCCGGGTTCGATGTAACGTCCGTCGGCATCGACGTCAATCAGGATGTCACCGAAGCGGGCTTTGCCTAATGGTCTCAAGGGGGTGGTCGCTCGTCCTACCTGACCAACTAGAGTCAACAGGGATGGATCGCTGATGACGGGGATCGGTTTGTCCGGTCCGACGAGTTCGGGATCGAACGGTTCGGGGTCACGGCCGAGGACCAGTTTATTGAGGACGGGAATCCGGTGCACGTATTTGACGAACAGGACGGCACCGATCGCCACCGCGGCCATTGTCCCGACCACGCTGGTCAAGGTGTCGCGCAGTTCGCGGTATTCGGCGGTGTCACTGGGCCAGATGAAGGTATGGCTGGCCATAATGATGCTGAGGAGCATCAGGACTAATCCGGTCGCGCCGAAGACCGCGACGCCGGGGAAGATGAACAACTCCATCAAAAGGCAGAGCAACCCGACCACGAAGAGGATGATTTCTAGGCCGGTGGCGGTTCCACCCAGGTAGTGGCTCCAGAAGAAGAGTAGGAAGGCCAGCAGCGAGGTGATCGCAGGAATGCCTACCCCTGGCAGCTTGAGTTCCACCACCAGCATGAAGAGTCCCACGAACAGCAGGACTGCGCTCATGAATGGGGTGGTCAAGAAGGTGACGAGTGAATCGACCCAGGTGGGGGATTGGCGGGGTACGGCTTGGCCGGAGAGGCCCAGATGGGTTAGCAGCGTCTCGTCGTTTTCCGCCTTCGCGCTGGCGAGGTTGACCGCCACCGCCTCTTCGGCGCTCAGACCCAGCACGTCGCCGGCTTTGTGCCAGGGGCCTTGCACCGCGTAGCGCTGGGGTTGGGCTTGAGCCGCCGATTCCTCCAGGATGACCACTGCCCCGGTGTCGTTGTCCTTTGCCTGCACCAAGGTGATGCCGGGATCGACCATTGCTCGGGCGATGGCGGGATTGTGGCCGTTCTGCTTGGCCAGGGTCTCCAGACGATCGGCCAGTAGATTGATTTCGGCGTCGCTTAGATCGGTGCCGCTGCCGTTGCGCCGGGTTTGATGCGAGCGGATGTCGCCCAGGCGGGCTCCGGTCCGCATCACAATCTCGTCGCAGGCGAAGACCGGCAGCGTCGCCACGTTGACCGCTTCGTGGACGTAGGCGACTGTCCGTGCCTCGCCAAGTTGGGCGATGGTGTCGGCCAGGGTGTCGGCGGCCGTGATCATACCTCCGTTGCTGTCGAACTCGAAGAGGAAGAGGTTGTGACCAGCCTGACGGGCCTGAAGGATCCGTCGCCGCAACGAGTCGGCCGACATGGTGGTGATCATCCCGCGCACGTCGATCCAGACAGGATTGAGCTTGCCGAGTTGAGATGGATCGTTGAGCGCCAGTTGGTTGTCGAGGCGGTAGAGGGCCTGAAGTTGACGGGGATCGTCGATGGTTCGCTTGGAGACGCGCCAATCGGCAGCGAGTTCAGCGGTGAGAACGCCTTTGCCGCCGGGCGGCCAGGCGGTGGTTTGCTCGCGGATATCGGGGTGGGTTTGGCGGAAGGCCTCCAGGTCACGGGCGAACACAAAGTGGGAGACCCCGTCAGCGGTAATGACCCGTCGCAGGTCTTCCTCGGGCGAGAGTAAACCCAGAATCAGACCTCGGTCGATCACTCCGTCGCGGGCCAGCAGCGACGCCAGGCTCTCCTTCTCGTCGGGCGGCAGAATCTCGCCCGGCGGCACCACGGGGCCGATCGCGCCGGCAGGCCCCATCACCAGTTCGTCACCCGCCAAGGCCGCAAGCGCGGCGTAGCCGGTGAGCGGTTCGGCGACATAGACCACCCGGAAGCGGGCTTGGGCCGTTTGGCGACTGATCAAACGGATCAGGTCACGCGCCGTGCCCAGACTGGTTTGGCCCGGCGGGGTACCTCTGGAGGCTATCTCGAAGATCAGCGTGGGCCGACGACCCGCGGCCGACTCGGTGTTGAGGTAGTCGCGCACCACAGCGGAGAGGTCTTGCAAGGTCTGGGTGGTGATGGGTTCGGCCACCAGGAAGCGGCGACCGGGATTGCCTGCCTCGCCCTTGGCAGCGGCTTTGTCCTCTTGAGCCAAGGCCGACGACCACGCCAACGCTATCCCAATCCAAGTTGATATCAACAATCTTGAAACGAGACCGTTCCACTGACCGACCCTGATTCCCAATCCACTCTTGAATCGAGCCGATCCCGGTCGATCCTCCCCGATCGAACCGACACGACGTGAAGGCGACGGCGACAACATGCGGCTTCTCCCGATGCCAAACGACCGCGCGGATCGAACCTACGTTGACCGATCAATCCGACCGTGGCCGGCTTTAGGCTCACCACAACCTAACCCTCTCCCTTCAACTCAACCCGTTGCTCGCAATGCCGGCCTCCCAGCACGTGGTCTTGGCCAGACCATGCCAGGTACTCGGATTCCGAGAAAGGACCGTTTATTGGCGGTCCACGGTGGTGAATAGTCTCTGGAACAGGGGTCGAGATCGTGGAACTCAATCGAGATTGTAGAAGTTACTGGGGCCGATCGTCAAACTTGAGCTTGATTCAATCCCACTTCCCATTCGGTGAGGCGGGCATCGTGTCCCGCTGATCCGAGTTCCGGCCTGGCAGCCCCTTGACTTCCCTCAGAACCGTCGTTATGCTTCGGACGCGAAGATGGTGCGTGTGGCCTAGCGGTTAAGGCACCAGATTGTGGATCTGGGTATCGCGGGTTCGAATCCCGTCACGCACCCTTCCGTCGCTGCCACTCATGCCCGCCCGATCCCACCGGTTTTCCGATACGGTGGGTTGTTTATTTCCTCGGCATCACGCGACGTGGTTGGGTCGTCTGTTTGGGTTCGACTCACTTCATCAATATCAATGATTAGAACGCCAATCGGCGAATCCCAAGTTGCCCGCCTCGTCCTTGGCGCGAAGGCGGACCCAACGCGGGGGGGCGTGGGGGTCTAACGGCAGAACCACCTCGATGGTCTTGCGATCATAAAGGCCGGTCGTGGGAAAGAGGGGTTGCCAGGGGCCGCCATCGAGCGCTGCTTCGACACCGACAATTCGGCTGGAGGCATCCCGAACGACGATACGCAGAGCGTCGCGGTTGGTGTCTTGAGCTTGGGGTTGGACCAGGGGGGCGTCGAAGTCGATCATAAAGGGAGGGCCGACCAACACGGTCTCAAACGCCTCGGCGGCCGGGTTGGCCGCGCGGTCGTCGGCGGTCACTCGGAAACGGTAGCGGCCCGAGGCCACGGTTGCGGGGTCCCAGGTGAACTTGGGTTCGTTGAGCGGGGCATCGCGGCGGGTCAGTTCCACCGCGTCGGAGTCCGGATCGCCCTCGCGGACCAAAAAGACCCGAAAGCGAAGGGGATCGTCGTTGGGGTCGGACGCCTTCCACTTGAGTTCGAGGCTGCCGGGATTGATTCCTCCGACTCGTCGAGGATGATCGAGCGACTCCAACGCGGGTGGTTGGTTGAGCGTCTGGTACGAGGCGGTCACGCTGTGAATCTGGGGTGTTTGTGAAGGGTCGCGGGTGGCGAGGGTCAGACGCCATTGCAGGAAGCGCCAAGGGGCGGTGGTGGCTTGGGCGAAGGTAGCCGGGTCGCTCCAGGCCGTCCAGGTGGCGTCGGGCTCAGCGGTGCGTCCCACGCGGACCTCGACGGCGATCTCGGTTCCCTCCGGTTGGACGGCGTCGAGTTCGACCCGCCCTAACCGGGCGGGCAACTTGGCGTCGAATACGCCGGACTCGATCCGCCCAGTTTGGCGATAGTGGGGAGTGAGGAGCGCCATCAGGGGCGGATCGCCGGCAGCGACTAGAACGGCCCCCTCCCCGGCGTGAGTGAGGGCAGTCACGGCATCACGGTCGAAGCGGGCTAGCAGCGTGGCCGAGGCGGGGTCTGGCTCTGAGGTTGTTGCGGAGTCGCCGATCGTGCGGGGTCTCAGTTCTAAAAGCCGTCCCTCGGGACGCAACCCCACCAGCAGCGCTGCGTCCTCCCCCTGACCGTGCTGGATCAAGGCGTGAACCAGGAATGAACCCTTGAGTCGCTCGCGAGCGGCCGAGCGGCCTTGGGGGTCGAGTTGGACCACCACGTTGGTCGAGGCGTTGAGGTCGGCGGCGTTGGTGTTAGGCGGAGAGGAGGCGGCACTGCTAGTAGATCCGCCCTCGACCCCAGCGGTGCCGGCGTAGAGCTGGCCGTCGGGTCCGAAGCTCAGGGCGTGGATCTCGGTTCGGGACGCTTGATGCAAAATCTCGAACGTTGATCCACCGGGAGCTAGCCGGGCGACCACCCCCGCGCCGTCGGTACCTACGACGACGCCGCCCGCAGGGTCAGCGATGATGCTCAGGAGGTGACGGCGGGGCAGGGCGGCGACCTTTTCCCAAACGGCTTTTTCGGGAAGCGGGTCAGCCACGCGACGGTACAGCCCCCCTTCGGGACCGGTGGCGGCCCAGAGGGTCCCCGCTTTATCAAAGGCGAGTCCCCACACATAACTCACCTGGGGGGCGATCAACTCGGTCCGCGGTGGACGGGCGGTGACCTCGACCACTTTGCCGTGGGGTCCGGTGCCCACCCAAACCGCGCCGTTGGGTCCGACCGCCAAATCAAGAGCTTGAAGGTCGCCGGTCTCGACCGTCTCGGTCCAACCGTTCTCGGGGAGCGGGCCCGCGACCGAAACCGGAGGATGAACGAAGACTCGGCCCGCCGAGCCGGTCGCGGCGAAGACCCGGCCATCCCCACCCACGGCCAACGCCCAGATCGGCCCCTCCTCCGGCGCAGACATGCGGCGGATGCGTGGGGCCAGCCTCACTGATCCCTCCGCGGTGGCGACCACCCCTTCAAGCCTGGTCGTTCTCCAGGCGGAGGCCTGCTCAGTTTTCCAAAAGCGGGTATCGCCGCCGGTCGCCTCGATTGCGTGCGTCAACATCATGATTCCAAATCCAAATCCGATCCCACGGCACAGCCATCTCCGTGGGACAAAACGACGGGTCCGATCAGCAGCGACGCGGTTCACGATCGGCGAACTCCTTGGCGAGTGGTGGAAAAAACGACCAACCGGACCCGGATGCTCCGGGTTGGACAACGAGGGTGAGACCTCAACCGGCGCGTGGAGAGCGGTGGTCACTCAGCGCGTCAGCGTAGCGGATTGAACCTTGAGTAAGAAGGAATTGCCGGCACTTTCGACTTCATCGAAGCGAACGCGGGGGCGGCGGGCAGTGCGGGATGGGTGGCACGACGTCGTCCATCGGTACGACTAGCGCCAACGACACGCAGTGCGTCTGGCCTGATTGACGAATCGCAACCAATCCCGCATGATTTCGGAGTGGGACCGGCTCCCGAAGAGATCCGGGAAACCTTATGATTCCTGTGAAGGACGGGGGATTGAACGGCGTTTCACCGTTCCGGGAGGTGATCCGGCCTCGCCCTCCCGATCGCGTTTTCCTCCGCCCTTTCGTGTTCGATCCCACTGGCCGAACGGACTCGAAACGAGACCTCTTCCCTTGCCAACTCCACCCCCCTTGACCGCTTCGATGCAAGCGGTCTTCGAACAAATGATCCGCGTGGTGCGCGACACCGGATCGCACGGTCAACTCGAAGACGTGCGCGATCGCCTCAACGCGGTGGTCAAGGATGACCGCCCTTTGACGATCCTCTGCCCTCACGCCGACGACGGTGCGATCACTGCGGCCTGTCTGCTGCACGAGTACGCGGTGCGTCGTCGGTTGCCGGTCGTCGAGGTTCTTGTCTTCGCCGGCGAGCGCAATGTCGCGGCCCCCTGGCTCAATGATCAAAAGAAGGTGTCGGTGCGCGAAAGCGAATTCCGGCTGGAATGCAACGTGCTGGGAGCCGAGGCGGTGATCTGGGACCTCAACGCCTACCGCAACCCTGGCTACGAGCCGGCCCCCGGCGATCTGGAAAAGGTTGCCGATTGGTTCTGCACCCGCACCCCAGGCGCGCTGATTGTGCCCCCCTCCAGCGACGCCCACCTCGCCCACCGCATGACCCGAGCCTACGCCGCCGGCGGCCTGGTTGCCGCCGGTCTGCGCGATACGTTAGTTCTCTCGGGCTGGACCCCCTGGGGGCCGCTCTCTCGCCCCAACGCCTACTTCACCTACGACGGCGAGGCCGAACGCACCAAAGAGTGGGCCATCCACTGCCACGCCTCCCAGGTTTTGCTCACCGACTACACCGAATTCTGCACCCATCTGGGACGCGCTTACGCTGCCCTCACCCGCGAATGGGCCGAAGGTCACACCATCACCGGGCGCGCCCACAAGCGCGCAAGCGAGTCGTTCGTAGGGGTCGAACTCTTCGAGATCGAAACCTACAACCCCTCCTTGTTCGACATGAACCGCGACCCTATCCAACGCGCGCTGGGAATCCTCAACGGCCAGCTGCCGGTCAACCCTGCCGACTCCTCCTGCTTGTCAAGCTCCTCCTCGCAGACAGGCAAACGCCCCGCGTCCGAGTCGCCCGTCCCGGCATCCTGAGTCGGAGGTCGCCGTGGGATGGATGTGTTGATGAACTCCAAGTCGGTTTACCGCCTAGCGCGTCGGGGTATTCAGATGATTTAGTTCGTTGGTGTGTGTGTTCTCCTCGTTGGATGTTCCTCACCGCTGTCGCGTTCCGGTTTCGCTCGCCCCGAGTTCTCCCCATGCTTGAACCGTCCATCCGTCAGGAAACCCGACATCGGGGTTTGACGCTCATTGTGGCCGCCACAGCCCACGATGCGGCTCTCACCGCGGCCCGAATCATCCAGGGAATTGTCAACGAAGCCGATCGCCGTCACGTTAAGGCCACCCTTGGCCTAGCCACTGGCAAAACCCCTCAAGCCATTTACGCTGAGCTTGTCCGCGCCCACCGCGACGAGCGGATAAGCTTCCGTCACGTCGTCACCTACAACCTCGACGAGTATTATCCGATCTCGCCGCGCGACCCGCTCAGCTATCGGACCTACATGCATCGTCATCTCTTCGCGCAGGTTGATCTGCCACCCGAGTCGGCCCATGTGCTGGACGGCTCGGTGCCTCCGGCCTTCGCCGACGAGGCATGTCAATTTTTTGACCGTTGGATCGACGCCGACGGCGGCCTCGACCTGCAACTGCTTGGCATCGGCCGCAACGGCCACATCGGCTTCAACGAACCCGAACCCCACCGAAGCGTCGCCGAGTTCGCCGCATTGCCATCCCGCAAAGTCACCCTCGACGTGGTGACCCGAGCCGACGCCGCCGCCGACTTCGGCGGCAACCTCGACGCTGTACCCAGATACGCCCTCACTGTGGGGCCTCGGGTGATCCTGGCGGCCCGGAGGATCGTCATGGTCGCCCTCGGTTCCTCCAAGGCCCGCATCGTGGCCCGTGCCCTAACCGAAGACCCCACGACCGAGGTCCCCGCCTCGCTGCTGCAACTGCCCGAAGTCGCCCCCCGGGTCACTTGGATCCTCGACCCCGACGCCGCCTCGCTGCTGCCGGACTTGACTTAACGAGACGCGATCTGAACTCACAATCTCATGCCGGCTTCAACAGCCGCCTGGCCATGATTGGGCGTGAGATGTTCGCTAACCGACGGGTTTTCCCATTCTGATCAACATGGTTGAGGTGCCGCTTAGTCGCGGATTCGTCCTCCAAAGAGCGATCGACCAAGCGCAAGCACACGACGTAACCTACCTGGGCAGAGCGTTGGCTGTTCTTCCCAAGTGCGAGCATCTCATTGTCATCAGTCATCACCAACGAGCAAAGTCACGACACGGTGCCCGATCGAGACGGTTACCTCATCAACGTGGCCAACGCCCGGAACAGTGTAGGCTATGGGACGTGGATCGACCTTGGCGGCGGGTCGGACAAAGTGATGGATGACATCGTTGCGTTGGAAACCACCAGGGAAGAGGCGGTGGCGGTGGTCTCCTCTCCATCGCGCGCTCAGTGAGCTTGGAGGGCGAAACGGGTCTTGTGAATGCCTCGAAGCAATTGACAGACGTCATTTGGGATTAAAGTGGAGGCGGCGGGAATTGCACCCGCGTCCCGAAATGCATTAAGGAGGGCCTCTACGCGCGTAGCCAACCTTTGAGTTTTCGTCGCTTTTTCCCCGATTGGCGGGGGTCCAAGCGCTTAGCCCGTCATGACGTTTAACTCGTGCCGCAACAGGCGGTTAGGCACGAGCGATCCCGCATTGGCGAGCACCGGACAAACCCAGCGGGAGGAGGGTTCGTCACGGAGCCGTCTGCAACCGCGATCAGGCGGGGCCGCGATTAGGCGGCGAGACGGAGAGAGCTGTTGCTCTCGGCAGTTCATTTTTGATCGGCTTTTTACGAGGCCAGCCGACCAACCTCGGCGCGCCACCTCTCCTCTCAGTCATCCGGTCGATCCTAGTTCGCCCCCAATTGTCAAAGAGCCGACGACAAGTCGTCGCGTATCGTGTTGTGAGGAAGACAGTTCACCGCATCGACTGGAGAGTGTCGCGGGAGTTTGTCCCCAGCAGATTATTCGCGGCGTGGGTGTCAATCTTCAAGAGGAGTGTGGAGATTTTCTTCCCGCGCCCGATGGTGAGAACGAGGCTGCGCTCCAGCGATTCGACGCAGGGTGGCGATCTCTTGAGGAAAAAATTGGAAATCGTGGTTTACCAAATCGAAGGCTTGGGGTAGCTTGCCGCTCGCCTGGGAACGTGAGGTGGAAGGTGGGAACGGAATCACCCGTTGCCACGTCACGCCTCAATCGAGTGTTCCCGAATGCCGGTCGGTCCCACGGACCTGGGACGCTCGCGCCTTGAACCTGTTGGGGTGTCGAACCTGAACTTGAGCCGGTCACGTCTGGCCTCGCCGTGGACCCAAATCCGGCGAGGTCGCGGCGGAACTGGCAGCCAGGGTCTGACGCCCCATTCTAACCGGGCAAGGTGACGTTGACATGACATCCACGCGACCGGCCGAAGGCCATGCGATCAGGAGGATCATACCAATGACGACCACCCCACGATGGGCTTTCGGGAGATGGGCCGCGGTTGCCACCGGCTGGACTCTGGCCCTGGGCGGTTTGGGACTGGCTTGGCCAATCTCGGCGCGGGGCGACGAGATCACCACCAATCTCGACAACCAAACGGTGGCGGAAACCCTGGCGAGCGACACTGGATTCACCTACGAAACCTTTGGTGAGTTCGGTTTTCATGGGATCGTTGGTCCCAACCTGGTGAACTTCAACAACACCGCCGCCACGACGTTGACTCCTCCCTCCGGAATGCTCAACCTAGGCGAGTTTCGCATTGGCACAGCCCGTTTGGGCGGCGAGGCGACTTACACGGACGCTCCCTTCAACGTGACGATCACGGGAGACGACCCCAATCAGATTCCGGTTCGGGTCTCGGGGGTTCTCAACGGTCGAATCACCCGCACCGGTACGAACTTAGTCGCCACCTTCCGCAGCATTGACCCCACCGAGATGCGAGTGGGCGACCTAACGGTGCCTCTGAGCCTGGAACGGACCAGCGTCCCTCTGGAAATCGGCTCCAACCCGCTCAAGGACGTGGTGCGACTCGGCTTGCCCCAGGAGATCGCGCCGGTGCCTGAACCAACCACCTTGGCCATTCTGATGGCCGCCGTCGTTGGCTACGGTTTGCGTCGTCGCCTGGTGTTGCGACGCTCCTAACTTGAGGATTCGCCCTGGCGAGACCCCCTTTCGTTGAGAGAATGATCTCAATTCCAGGGTTGGATTTGAACTTAGGTTCAGTTTGGAGCCCGGTTCACGTCGATCAAGGCGGCATTTGTGGATCGGGTTCCTTAGCTTGATCCCGATGCCGGTTTCCGATCGCCGATTTCCTCGGGACCATCGTCACGGACCCGGAACCTCGCGTTCCGGGTCCGTCTCCGCGCGGTTTGGCTTGTGGTTTAACCACGTCAGCAGATCCTCCCAAACGAAGGGGGGAGGAGCTTCCACTTCGATGGGTAGAATCGAACGAGGACGTTCCGGACGATCTTCGACAGCCCCCATGCCGCCTTGAATCATCCGACCTTCAGCCATCTTTTGGGCCCGCGCGAGCAGAGCGGCTGCGTGTTGGAGACGCCCGCGGCCGCGCTCGAAGCCGGCGTACTCGCGGAGCAGGATGGGCTCGTCGGGGCGGAGGCTCCGGGCCTTCTCAAAGCATTCGGCGGCCTGGCGTTCGTCCCCCTGGCGGCGCGCCCAGCGGGCGCGGAGCAGCCAAGGGGTGGCGCGGCGGGGATCAACAGCGATCGAGGCGTTCCAAGCGTGTTGGGCCGCGTCGAACTCGCCTCGTTCCAGCGCGGCTACGGCCTTGAGGTCGAGCAGAATCGGCTGGTGGTCGCACTGGGGATCTTCCAACCAAACCCCGGCCAAGTCGGACCGACCGTCAAGCAGGAGCAACTCGGCCCCCGCGCGAATCCGTTCCACATGCCGATCCCGCCAGATGGAATCGTTCGATAGCCTGCGCCACCAGGGGTCGGTGCCAACCAGGCGGACCACCCAGTCGCCAGGTCGTCCCAACACGTATCCGACCGCCAACGCCCACGAGGCCGACTCCGGTTCCAAAGGATCGGTTTGGAGGCGGCCCAGCAAATCAGCCAGCGCTTGGTTCCAGCGTCCAGCGTGCAACGCTTCGGCCAGACGCCGCCGATCGGCCTCGCTCCAGCCCGACCTGACTGGAGTTGCACTCGCAGCGGAGCCAGGGCGAACAGGGGTGGGATTGGCTCCGCCGCACCCGACCAGCGTCACGAGCAAACCCAGCGCAAGGACGTCTTGGACGAACCCCCGACACACTCCCTCACGCTTGATGGCGACTTCAACCACCCTTGACGCCGCCCCAACCGCGGTTTGACAATGACACAACCCTGATTCCAACACGTCTGCCTTCCAAGACCGTCCCGCTCCGATTCCTCTCCTCCGATTCGAGTTTGAATGATGACGCCTGACCTCCGCGACGTTTCGAACACCCCCGCGCCCGTTGGCACGAAGGGGGCGCGCCGCGGTCCGCTTCGTGTGTTGGCGGCCGTCCTCTATGTGGTGGTGTGCTTGGGTCTGCTGGGTTGGAACCTGCGGTGGTGGTGGGTTCATCAACGAGTCCTGCCGGAATTGACCAGTTTGGAGGCGCTTTTGCGGCACGGTCGCTACGCCGAGGCCGAGCCGGCTCTACGCGACTGGGTGGCCCGTTCGCCCCACGACGGTCGGGTGCGTATGATGCTGGCCCGCTGCCGAGCCGGCCGCGGCGACCTCGCCGGTTGCGCTGAGCAGCTGATCGCCGTGCCGGTCTGGTGGCCGGAGCGGATCGAAGCGGTGTATCGCGCTGGCGAAGCCCTCTATCAGCTGGGACGCGCTCGTGAGGCGGAAGCCGTCTGGCTCGAAGTGTTGAAGGATGATCCACTTCACCCAAGTCCCCTGGACTATTTCAGCGACGCTGGTCTCAAGATCATCACCCTGCGGATTCTCCAGGAACGAATCGACGAGGCCAAGGAGCTGCTTGCCTTGGCCCTAAGCCGCGCTGATAACCCGGCCGACCGCACCACCCTTTTAGGAATGCGCATGAGGTTGGAATTTCAGCGCATCGACCCCAACGAAAAGATCACCACGTTAACCCCGTTCGTCGAGGCCGATCCCAACGATTGGGATTCCTGGCTCGGACTGGCGATCGCCTACGACGCCCGCGGCGATAACGCCCGCGCTCGTGAACTCTACGAACGCTGCCTCCATGGTCACCCCCGCCCGGATCGGGTCCGCCGGTTCCTCCTAGAAGGCCTGGTTCAACGCGAAGCCTGGGATGAACTTCGAACCCGTCTCGAACCCCTTGATGTCTACCCCCCAAACCTCAACGAGGCCATCGAAGCGTCCGCCCGCGGCCGTCTGGCTTTGCAAGACGGCCGCGACGATCTCGCCGAGGCCATGTTCCGCCGGGCGATCGAACTCGATCCCCGCGACGCCGAAAGCCACTACCGTCTCGGCTTGCTTCTCAAACGTCGAGGAATCCTCCAAGACGCGCTGGGGTTCATCCGACGTTCTCAAGAGATCAACGACGCCCGGTCGGAACTTGATCAAGCCTACAACGAGTTCGCCTTCGCCGTAGCTGAGACCCAACGCGACCTCCCCAACCGCCCCGATCTGATCCGCCGAATGATCCAGGCTTGCCGAATCCTCCAATTTGACCAGGAAGCGGACGCTTGGCGCGATCTGCTTGGACCAGAACCGGCCCCAGCTTGGAGGATTTTTGACTCCGAACCGTCCCAAGTCTCCAACAAGCCCGTGATTTCATCCTAAAGTTTTCGAGGGACGTGGGAAGCGCAGGTGGTGCACGCCACCACCGCGACACATACTCACTCGGCCCCAACCCCTGTTGCCCAACCTCGGATCATGGATCCGTCGCGCCGGCCCGTCCCATCCGCGTCTCTCCTCTTGGTCTTCGAAGCGCCTTGGGCTCGCGGCTCTCCCCTCCTGCAGGATGCAACCGCGTGATTCCCAAGGGATCAGCTCCAACGTCACGGACGACTCTAACCTTCACGGACCACTCGGAGCGATCTCACGTCATTTTCCGGCGTGGGGTTAACCCCGATTGAAAACCGAACCGAACCAGGTTAGGGTGGACGAGGGATGGAAATATATGTCGGACAAAGGTTAGGGAAAACCAACCGCCCATTTCGCAATGATCTCTGAGGCATACGCGCATGTCACTCGACAAAGGTTTACAAAAGGTCATGAGCGAGGTTCCAGGCTGCATTGCCTGCGGCTACGTGGACATGGTCAGCGGGATGAATCTCGGGGTGAAGACTGTCGAGTCACACCCCGCCGAAGTCATCGAACTGGTCGCCGCTGCGACTGCCGAGATGTTCCAGGGCCAAACCATCAGCATGATTGAGCGCCTCTTCAAGAAGGCGCGTGGGGTCAAGGACGATGGCAGTCACTTCATCAATGAGATTATCTTCACCAGCGGCAATTTGATCCACGTGATGCTTCGGGGCAAAAAGCACACGGAACACGCCTTGGTGGTGGTTTGTCCCACCTCGACCAACCTTGGCATGGCCTTGTCCAAGGCGCGGCTGGTGTTGGAATCGGTTGAAAACTCGCTCTAATCCAAAACCCGCGACCAAGAAGGGCGGGCTTCCCCGCGACCAAAAGGGCTTTGGTTCAACAAGGACCGCGTATGCCAACGAGCCGGGATCAAGCGGCAACTCCGCAGTTGCCGCTTGATCCCGTTAGTTTCAGTTCACACCTTGCAGGACTCGCCGACATGAACCACTGTCGGTCAGGCCAGAATGGGTTTGATGACCTCGCCGTGAACGTCAGTGAGACGAAAATCCCGACCCTGAAACCGATAGGTCAGTCGCGTGTGATCAATTCCTAACTGATGGAGGATGGTGGCGTTGATATCGTGGATGTGGACCGGGTTTTCAGTGATGTTGTAGCAAAAATCGTCGGTCGCGCCGAAGGTGATCCCCGGCTTGATTCCACCGCCGGCCATCCAGATTGTGAAGCAACGCGGATGATGGTCACGCCCGTAGTTGTCCTTGGTAAGGGTGCCTTGGCAATAGATCGTGCGGCCGAACTCGCCGCCCCAGATCACCAGCGTGTCCTCCAGCAACCCGCGCCGCTTGAGGTCGGTCACCAATCCGTAGCAACCGTGGTCGATATCTTTGCACGACATCGCCAGACCTTTGGGCAGCCCACCGTGGTGATCCCAATCACGCATGAAAATCTGAATAAAATTGACCCCGCGCTCCGCCAGACGCCGTGCTAAGAGGCAATTGTAAGAGAAGGTGCCGGGAATCTTTGATTCGGGACCGTAAAGTGCCAGAGTTTCCTCGGTTTCGCCCGAGAGGTCGGCGAACTCGGGGACCGAGCTTTGCATTCGGAAGGCCATTTCGTACTGAGCGATTCGAGCGAGGGTCTCGGCGTCGCCGTGATGGTGGTGGCTCTGCTGATTGAGCGCGGCCAGGCCATCGAGCATTGTCCGGCGGGTCGAGACGTCCACTCCGTCGGGGTTGGAGAGATACAGCACCGGGTCGCCTTCGGAGCGAAGACTGACGCCTTGGTGCTGGCTGGGCAGAAATCCTGCGCCCCACAAGCGTGCATACAGCGCTTGGGTTGAAGCCTTGCTGCTCCAAGAGGAGTGTAGGACCACAAACTCGGGCAGGTTGCGGTTCGAGGTGCCTAAACCATATGACAACCAGGCTCCCAGACTGGGCCGTCCTGGAATTTGGCTTCCGGTCAAAATGTAGGTAATCGCTGGGTCGTGGTTGATCGCTTCGGTGTGGACGCTGCGAATCACGCAGAGATCGTCGGCCAGCTTGGAGGTCCAGGGCAGCAATTCGCTGAACCAGGTTCCAGCTTGACCGTGACGCGCAAACTTGAAGATCGAGGGAGCGATCGGAAACCGCTTCTGGCCTGAGGTCATCGTGGTGATACGCTGACCCATTCGCACCGAGTCAGGCAAGTCTTTATCGAAATACTCGGCCATCTTGGGTTTGGGGTCGAACAGATCCATTTGCGAAGGACCGCCCGACATAAACAGATAAATCACCCGTTTGGCTTTAGGAGGGAAGTGCAGGCGAGGAAGGGCTCCCGGCTCGGCGCCACCTACCACCGAGCCGCGTGGGGTGGCGTCGCCTGCACTCGTTGCGCTTGAGGCCAACGCTCCCAAACCCTCGCGCTGGACGATCGACGCCAACGCGATCCCGCCCAATCCCAACCGGCCCGCCTGGCCCAGGAATTGACGCCGGGTTTGATTCAAGGCCTGTTCCGCCCAGGGGGTCATCGTTTTCTCTCCTCTCAAATATTGGTGGAGACGGCCGCATCCAAAGCCTTCGCTTGCTCTGGCGTGAAGTTGAAATCCGACGAGTCGGCGTTGGAAACGACGACACCTCAAGGCCGGGTGAGGGCTTCGTCGAGATTGAGCAGGAGGTTGCAGATGATCGTCCAGGCCGCGTGTTCGACCGGGTCGAGGTGCTCGGCCGCGGGGGCTTCGCCTATCTTGACCAGACGACGGGCCTGCTCGACGTGAGCGGCGTAGTGGTGCCGGTGGGTGGACAGTTGAGTCTGGAGGATGGCCAGTTCGTTGGTCGTGGGTTCGCGTCCCACCACGAGGCGGAAGCCCCAAACCAAGCGAGACTCGTCAGCAGAGGCAGGGCTAAGGGCCGTCGGGGAGTAGGCCGCGGCCGGGTCGAGCAGCCTGGCGGCCATGACGCGGGCGGCTTCGACAAACTGGATGTCGTTCATCAACGCCAAGGCTTGCAGCGGGGTGTTGGTACGAGGACGACGCACCACGCACGACTCACGGGTAGGGGCGTCAAAGAGTTGGAGCATCGGTGGGGGCGAGGTGCGCTTCCAGAACGTGTACAGGCTGCGACGATACAACGCCTCGCCGTGATCCTGAACGAATTTGGCGGTGTTGCTGCTGGTGAACCCGACGGCTTCCCACAGGCCGCTGGGTTGATACGGTTTGACGCTCTTGCCGCCGATTCGCTCGACTAGCAGACCCGAAACCAGCAACGCTTGGTCGCGGATCACTTCGCCGTCCAACCGGAACCGCGGCGCCCGGCTCAGCCAGCGGTTGGATGGATCCAGCTCCAACCGCGATGGGTCGATCGCCGAGGATTGTCGATAGGTCGCCGAGCTGACGATCAATTTGAGCAGGTGACGCACATTCCAGCCCGATTCAACAAACTCAACAGCTAACCAGTCGAGCAAGTCGGGGTGGCTGGGACGATCGCCTTGAACGCCGAAATCTTCGGTGGTCTTAACCAAACCAACGCCAAAGCACTGTTGCCAGAAGCGGTTGACGGTGACGCGGGAGGTGAGAGGGTGGTCAGGTCGGGTCAACCAAAGGGCCAGTCCCAGGCGGTTGGGTGGGGCGTCCGGGGGCAAGGGTGGCAACCAGGAGGGAACCCCAGGTTGAACCGGCTCGGTGGGCCGGTCGTATTGACCACGCTCCATCACATACGCCTGGCGGCGCTCCGCGCGTTCCTGACTGATTAACGTGGCGGGAATCGCCGCGTCGGCGGCTTCAAACGCCGACCGGGCCTGGTCGCGCTCGGATTGGACCGCGGCGAGGGCCGCTTGAGTGAGCGGATGGACCTTTGCCAAAAAGTGCATTCGAATCGTCGCGCGTTGGGAGTCGTCCCGTTTTTCCGGCTCGACCGCCAGCGCCTGTTTAACAGGGTTGGGCAGATCGGCGGAGGGGCGTCGCCGTTCCCGTTCCGACCACAACGCCAGCGACTCGCGGACCTGGGGACCCTGAGGCAATCCCGAGACAATGCCGGCGGCATCCCAGTAAACCGTCCCATCGTGCTGGGTGAAGGCCCAACCATCGACCACCATGCCAGGGGTCAATCCAACCTGGGCGGCGTCCACTTCGAGTCGAACCCACTTTCCAGGAGGAGGCAGGGGACCCATTGGCCGGTTGGCGGGGGTATTGATTTCTCCAAAGGGGATGAGATTCTCACCCCAGTGGACGCGATGATTCCAATTTCCTTGGGCGTGGAATTGGAGCATGATGGCCTTAGGTGGGTTTTGGGGGTCGATCCAGACGTAGGCAAAGAGTCGGTCCCCCTCGTCGATGGTCAGGCCAAACGCGGCGTCGGTGAAATAATGTTGGTCGAGACCCTGGGCAGTGCGGGTGTGGGCCCGTTGGCCGAGGAAGACCGGTCCCTGATCCTTGGTGATGAAGGTCCAGGGTTGGGTGCCGTTGGCGGTGGGCTTGGCGCCGTCGGGCAGGTCGTCGTCAATCCAGACCTGATAACGCGGCAGCCCATTGGTCAATTCGGCCAGTTGCGTCGGGCCAACCGGGTCGCGGTAGGGGAGGGTGGCGAGCGCCTGGTTGAACGCGGCCTCGGCCTTCTCCAAACGGTCGCGGGCCTCGGCCAACGCTCGTTCCTGTTCGGGAGTGGGCACCTTGATCGACGGCGGCGGCAACAAAGCGTTGCCATCCATCGCGGCATCGGCCATGTTGTAGAAGAAAGCGTAAAGTTGATAGAACTCTTTTTGAGTCAGCGGATCATATTTGTGGTCGTGACAAACCGCGCATCCGGCGGTCAAACCTAGAAAGACCGTCCCAACCGTCTCGGCTCGATCGACCGCGTAGCGGAAATCGAATTCCGCGTCGATAGCTCCACCCTCACTGGTGGTGACGTTACAGCGGTTGAAGCCGCTGGCCACGTTCTGACTGACCGTCGCGTTGGGCAGCAAATCCCCCGCCAATTGCTCGATCACAAATTGGTTGAACGGCAGATTTTTGCGGTACGCCTCGATGACCCAATCCCGATACGGCCAAATCGACCGTTCGTTGTCGAGGTGAAGGCCGTGGGTGTCGCCGTAGCGGGCCGCATCTAACCACAACCGCGCTTGGTGTTCAGCGTGTCGGGGCGACTCGAGAAGACGATCCACCAGCTTGTCGTAGGCTGCTGGATCACGGGCCGTTTCGGCCACGAAGGCGTCGATTTCGTCGGGCGTGGGTGGCAGGCCAGTCAGGTCGAGGGTGACGCGACGGATCAAGGTGACCGGATCGGCAACGGGATTGGGAAGTAGTCCTTCGCGTTGCAGACGGTCGCGGATGAAGGCGTCGATGGGGTTGCGGATGGGTTCGGCGTGGTCGCCGGGGATGGG
>Ga0209017_10000792_pt1 | contig 28776 bp, 23 predicted proteins | sample YNPBryunderm2012_FD_185812 | JGI IMG/M metagenome (GOLD analysis project Ga0209017, IMG submission 185812) | Anoxygenic and chlorotrophic microbial mat microbial communities from Yellowstone National Park, USA - YNP Bryant MS undermat 2012... ...
GCTGGGCAACACTGTCGGCGAAATTTCTCTCCCCTTCAGTATCCAAGCGAGAGTGCTCAGCGGCTCTGTTCATGCAACTTTCAACTCTTACACACACAGTTTTTGCGGAATGACGTTGCAATACTTATTGTTCTGGGGCATGGAAAGCGGTTTGCTGCTTTTGCGTGAACGGCAGCGGAGTCTGTGGCTACGCCTTCGAGCAGCACCGGTGCCTTTGTGGACAGTCCTCGTTGGCAAGACGCTGTCGACCGGCTCAATTGCCTTGCTCCAAGTACTGGTAACTTTTGCCTTCGGATACCTCGTCTTCGATGTGCGGGTGTCGGGCTCTTGGATCGGGTTCGCACTTCTTGCCATCGGCGTGAGTTTCCTTGCCGCGGCCACGGGATTGCTCGTCGCGGCCATCGGTGGAACGGAAGCCCGCGCCCGAAATGTTTGCATCCTTGTGATTCTTGGCGTGTCGATGCTGGGGGGATTGTGGCTTCCCTCGTTTGTCCTGCCTAGCTGGGCTCGGGATCTCGCGCTGTCGTTGCCGACCACCTGGGCGATGCGAGGCCTGGATGCCGTCACCTGGCAAGGACAAGGATTCCTGACAGCCGTCCCAAGTATCGGCATGGTTAGTGTCTTCAGTGCGGTGTTCTTAAGTGTGGCGGTGGCCCGACTGGTTTCCTCGGAGACGCGCCGACGGCGCGGACTAGCATGAGCGGTTCTGTTCGATGTTTGTGGGTCGTGCTGGCTGTGCTGACTTCTGGGGTAGTCTGGGCCGCAAAGCCAATGCCGGCCGAGATCGTTCCCGCTGCTGCCATTCCACCAGCTGCCGAAGCCCAGGAACTGATCCTGGAAGATCAGTTCGGCCGAGAACAAAAACTGTCGGCGCTGCAAGGGCGGGTTGTTGTTCTGGTGTACGGCGATCGTCAAGGGACAGACGTGTGCCGGGAATTTGGCGAACAGTTGCACATCTTGTTCCATCCCAGCGCCAAAGGAAAATCGCCAGCCGAGGCCCGGCGAGCGCCGGTCGCTCCGCTGCCGGGATTGCGAACCGATCAGGCGTCGCCAGACGTTCTTGTCGTTCCGGTTGCCAGCACCGGCAAGGTTCCTCCGATTGTCCAAGAATACATCCGCAACTCCATCAAGAAAGCATCACCCGAAGTTGTGGTATTGCTTGATTTTCATGGAGTCATGCAAGAGCGGTTCGGGCTGCGAAGTGGCGAACCGAACCTGGTGGTTTTTGATGCCCGTGGTCGACTACGCTATCGCGTCCTGGGCATGCCGGACGCGAGTGTCGGACAGAAGATTGTACAAATGATTCAGGATCTTCGGGCAGAAGCGGTTCCATCGGGACCGTAAATGACATTTGTGAGCTGAATCGCAAGCTCGACTCTTTTCAGCTCACGAAAGCGGTTCTACAATGTCACCATGCAACGCAGTGAGCGAGATTGGGTAAAAGGCATGGCACCGGTAAGCTGGGGGGAATTTACCCCCCTTCCGGAAAACAGCACCGCAGTTCGGGCAGCACGCCGGTTGGCCCGGTGCCTGTGTCGTGGCCGAGCCGCGGTCGAGCCGCTTGTTCTCTATTTTCACGGACCTCCGGGGACGGGAAAGTCGTTGTTGGCACAAACACTCGTCGATCAAGTCGCCAAAAGCAGCGATCGGACCGCATTCATACTTCCCGCCCGAGAACTCTTCAGCGAACCGGCCCACAACCGCCAATTGCAGGGATGTGATTTGCTGGTGATCGAGGATTTACACCATCTTCGGGTCAATCACGCAGAGCAGTTGTGTCAGTTACTCGATTGGCGCACCAATACTCGCCAGCCAACCGTGATAACAGCAGCGACTGGCCCCGCCCAGCTTTCCCGCTTATCCCGGCGACTGACTTCTCGTTGTGCCAGCGGACTCGTGCTTCGGATGAATCCAATCGGAAGGAAATCGCGTCAACTCGTGATAGAACGTTGGGCCAAAGCACACCGCTTGCACTTCGAAGCCGATGCGATCGACTGGTTGATTGATCAGACAGGGCCCGGAGGATTGCGGGCATTGCTGGGCCGGCTGGAGCAAATCCATCACCTCGCCCCACAAGCCTGGTCCTACGATCAAGCCCGCCTCCGCAGGATTTTCGCGGACGATCCAGGACAGTCACCAGACTCGTTGAAACAGATCCTGCATCGGGTGTCGACGCTTTATGAGGTCTCGCCGAATGAACTGGTCGGACCGCGGCGAATGCGGACGGTCACCGAAGCCCGTCATGTGGCGATGTACCTTGCTCGCCAACTGACCGGGGCATCACTTCCCAGCATCGGTCGCTTTTTCGGCGGCCGGGATCATGCCACGGTTTTACATGCCTGCCGAGCCGTGGAAGCCGCGTTGCCGAAGAATTTGCGGATGTCGCAGACAGTTCGGGATGTGATTGCCGAACTGAGGTGAGCTTAGTCAGCCGCGACAATCCCACCGTTACTTGTCTTGTGGAAAAGCTGATCAGAACTTGTTGCAAAGCTGTCGGCATCAGGCAATCGCATCCGCTCCCCCTTCCGAGCCTGCAGCAGGCAGTTTCCTTTCACCGCATCTGAGAACACGCCGATGACAAGTGAATGCCGGATTTTCCACAGGGGCAGATAGCACGTAAACTTAAGATTCTCGGGTATTTTCGTTCCCCACCCAGACAATAAAATCAAATTCGCCGGGAATATTTTTAACTCCAGTGTTGAAACTTTTCCTTCAGGAATCTGGAAGTAATTCCTGGCCAAATACGACTGAGAAAGACAGTCACGAATCGCCGAGAATCGTTATGAAGGTAACTTGCCGGCGTGAGCATTTACTGACGGCGTGTCAGATGGTAGCGTCGGCCGCGGCAGCGCGGTCGACACGGCCGATTCTCACGAATCTGAAAGTGATCGCTGAGGATGAGTTGCTGGTGCTGATGGCCACCGACATGGAACTCGGGATTCGCTATGAATTGCCGGGAGTCACCGTCACGGAGCCCGGCATGGCCATTCTGCCGCCGACGCGGTTCATTCCGATTCTGCGAGAAACCGCAGATGAACAAATCACATTGAATGCTAGCCGGGAGATGACGCTGATCCGGTTGAGCAGTGGCCGATTCGAGCTTCCTGGGGGTGAACCGGAGCAATTTCCGGATTTGCAACCGTTCAATCCGGGGAGCCGCTATCACGAAGTGACGGCAGGAGCACTGCGGCAATTGATTCGCCGAACACTCTTCGCGGTTGAAAAGAAAGAAAGCAATCGCTGGGCCATCACCGGTGTGCTCTGGGAAGCTGATGCTGGACAGATCCGACTGGTTTCGACCGATACCAAGCGATTAGCCATTGCACAAGGGCCGTGTACAATTCACGGGGAACCCCGTTCCGGAAGCGGAGAAGCGCACCTTGTCCCCGTGAAAGCGATTCAACTGCTTGATAAAAATCTGGTGGATGATGGGGAACTGGTTCGAGTGTCTCTGAGTAGCAACGAGGCGTTGTTTCAAACCGAGCGGGCGCTGATTCATTCTCGGTTGGTGGAGGGTCGATTTCCGCCCTATCGAGAGATTTTGCCGAAGAAAGCGCCGATTCGCCTAGAATTACCGGTGGCTGAGGTGTTTTCACGCCTCCGACAGGCGGCGATTATGACCGATGACGAATCGAAGCGGGTCAATTTTAGCTTTGAACCGGGGAAGCTGACGTTGCGGGCTCGGGGCGCGGAAACCGGCTCTTCGGAAGTCGAACTGCATCTGGAGAATTATGACGGGCCGACGCTGACCATCGGTTTCGATCCCGCATATCTTCTCGAAATGCTCCGCGCCATTGAAAACGAGCCAACGGTGATACTCGAATTATCGGATGATTCCAAACCGGCTGTGTTCCGCCTCGGCGACCAGTACACGTACCTGGTGATGCCGCTCGGTTCGGCCTGAATGGATCCGAGCCGCAGTTTTTTCAGGTGGGGACAACCGAATTGCTTAGGGCCTATTTTCCCCATGGCCAAGCACCGTATCTTGCGGGTGTAATCCCGCGCGCACAACACCGGCCTCGTTGTGGTAAATGTGATCGCCATGAATCCCTGCGTACGGAGTAACCATGAATCGGACCGTACCACCGGTGTACAGCACATTCTGACCGTGATGATGGATCGGCTGGCCTGAACGGCCTGGAAGATCGGCAGCAATCGGCAGCCAATCGGCTGTTTCATAACTACCGATGTCGCGCCGCAAGCCCTGTAATTCTCCGGCCGGAGTCAAATAGCCAAGGCTGTAAGCGAAGCTGGCGCGGCGAGTCTCGGTCGCAATCTCGGACCGGGAACCTGGCTGGTGCATCGCCGGCAGGGCTGGACAGAGAGGCGGCGAATCCGACGGCAAATGCCCAGTTCGCTCGAGTTCCGAGAGAAATGCCCCCGCAACAGGAACTCGCGGCGTCCCCACTTGTGGGAAACGACCGTCATGGACTTCGCTGTAACTCACCAGACCTCGATAGACCTGGCGTAATTGATCCTGACAGGCGCTGATCTGGTGGTTGTGGCGCAGTTTCTCCAGCCCGACGAGACTGATGCCAATGGCCAAGAAGGCAATGACGGCCGCCACGGCGAAATCGGTCCGTTGCCACCATGTCGGAAACCAGGGATCGCTGAATTCGTGGAATCGGGAGCGAATTCCAGACGCCAGGGATGGCGGCGCGGTCCGGCCGCGCAGCGGTGTTATCGGCCCGGAAGGCGGTACGAGTTGATCGAGAAGGCCGTGGGCGACGGCGTATTCCGCGGTGCGTGCCAGGGTACGCAGCGTCAAATCCGCCGCTGGCCGCGGCGCCGTCTCATTTGATTCGCGGAGCAACACGAGGAGTTGTTGCCACTGCTCGAGGCGAACGCCTTCCTGACCAGCCGCCGGCAAGCATTGCCGCAACTGCTCTTGCTCCTCAGCGGATAACTCGTCTAGTAAATAGCGAACAATCAGATCGTCCATGGTCGTCGGCTCGGATCGAAAAAATTCCAGCGAGGTTCAGGCGTTGCCCGTCGGCGAATCGCGGTGGGATCGGTTCATCATTTCCTGCCAGACTTCCGCCAGTTTGCTGATCGCTGTGTGCAGCCGAGATTTGACTGTTCCCAGCGGGATTTCCAGAATGTCTGCGATTTCCTGATACTTCAAGCCATCAAAGTAAGCGAGATGAATCACCTCTTGCAAAGCTCGCGGAAGCTCGTGAACGGCCTTGCGGATGGCTTGTCGAAGTTCCGCGTGTTCGAGTTGCTCGGCGGGCCCGGCTCCGGATTCGGGGAAATTTTCCCAGATCGCTTGGGAATGTTCTTCTGCCAGGTAATCGTGGTGCGACGGACAGGGATATCCTTGCCGGCGCAAGCGGGCTCGGTGGGCATCAACCGCCAAATGTGTAGCGATCTGGTAAATCCAGGGTTTCGCGGGCCTGCCCGGTTCGTAGTACTGAATCTTGGCGAAGACTTGCGTGAATGTCACTTGAAAAACGTCCTCCGCCAGTTCGTAATCGCCAAGTTTCCGCCAAAGATATTGAAAGAGCGGAGTTTCATAGCGTCGGATCAGCTCTGCGAACAACTCCCAGTCACCGGCTTGTAAGCGGGTAAGGATTTCCTCGTCCGTAAGCGACGCCGGAGACTGGCCAGATTCTTGCACGTAACTACATTCCTTTACGCCAGCAAACCGGGGAAAGTTCACAGGAAAACGCCCTCGCGTGAGCACTTACGGGTATCTGATGAGTCGCAAATCGGCCTGTCAAGGGCGGTTCGCGCGCGGGAAAATCGACGACTGCACTGTGTGGTTTCCTTTGTCGTCTAAGCGATTTTTCGAGGAGACATGCCGACACATTCGAAGCTGTCAACAAACTGGAAAAGAAAATCCTGCAGGATTGCTTGACGCCATGAAAATAGGTTCCTAAGAAGCGCCTACCTTGAATGGTTGGTGTTGGCTGCCACGAGCCAACAGCCCGAAGCGGTGCGTGGAAAATTCCATCTGGAAGAAATTTTTGCCGAGTGACTTCCAGCAGAAGCTCGCGGGAAATGAAACGGGCCAAATCGGCTGAACAATTTGAACCTGACCGCCCGACTGTTGCTCAGTCCGTGCGTTGTGCCTGGAGTTTTTTACCGTCGATCGCCGAAACGGTTTTGGGGAATCGATCGCCGGCTCACTCGTACCGAGGTTTCGTATGCCTGCACGACTTCTGACAGCTATTCCTTTTTCTTCTGCCTGGGGCGATGAAGCCATTCCGGAGCAGCCACCCGTTTGGATCGCTCTAACACTTAACCGGATGGCGGATGACGATGAAGACGACGATGACGATGAGGACGACGATGACGATGAGGACGATGACGAGGATGAAGATTTTGACGACTTAGACGATGAAGATTTGGATGACGACTTTGACGATGATGACTTAGACGATGAAGATCTGAATGACGAGGATGAAGATTTTGACGACTTAGATGATGAAGATTTGGATGATGACTTTGACGATGACGATGACTTTGACGACGATGAGGATGATGAGGACTTGGACGAAGACGAAGAGTGAGTGTGCCGCCCAGGGGAGTGTGCCCCTGGGTTTTTTATTTGTGCCGAAAACCTGTTCGAAGTCGATCTTTTTATCACACTTTGCTTGACGCTATAATTTCTTTTAAAGACTGAGAATGCCTCTTCAATGATCTGATCCAGTGCAATTTCAGTCTCTCCGAATTGGAGGGCTCTGATGCCGAACTCTCATCCGACTCCCGGCTCTTCATCTGGTCCTGAAATGTTTGGCAGGTCGATTTCCCGGCTTGCCGAACAACCACAACTCGACTTTGAACTGGAGTTCTTCACACAATTATTGCAGCGGCTCCCTGATTTTGCCGAGGTTCTTCGGGTTCAGGCAAGCAATTATTCGCTGAAGGGGCTGTTGACAGAAGGATTGAAGGTCGATCAGTATCTGGTGAAAATTCGGCCGACAGACCCGACTGCGCATTATAATTTAGCGTGCCGGTATGCCTTACTGCGGCAGCCCGATCTTGCCTTGAAGACCCTTCGCCGTGCCGTCGAGCTGGGCTACCGCGATTTTCGCTACATGAATCAGGATCGCGACCTGGAATCGATTCGAAAAGATCCACGTTATCGGCAAATTTTGCAGGAATTTGCCAAGCGTTAAGCGTCCACAATCGCCGTGTGATTTTTTAGGTCAGCGCTTGCTTTCGCCCCGGTTTCAAGAATTATCAATCAGATCGGGTAGGCGTGTCGTTGAACATCCTCGATCTGTGAGAAACCCTTATGGCGCGAACGATTGATTGGCTTTACCATCGAAAATCGTGTACGACTTGCAAGAAAGCCCACGGCTTCCTTGACCGTGCCGGGGTGACGGTCGCTGAACAAGCGGATGCGACGAAACACAAAATTGACGGGGAAGCTGCACTGCAGCTCTTGAACGGGCTGAAAACCTTGATAGCGGTCAAAGGTAAGAAAATCGAGCGGGTAGATCTGGGGAAACCGCAGGATAAGGAAAATCTGTTATCGTTAATGATCGGACCGACCGGAAATCTGCGAGCGCCGACCGCTCGAGTGGGCAAAACCATGATTGTCGGTTTCAGCGAAGAGGCGTACTCGGAAATTTTCTCGGGTTGAAGCCATCCTGATGCTTCGAGTAGCAGATAATCTTGCATCTCCTTGATCACAACGGCACCGATTGACAAACGGGCCGGTCGGGTGATAGCACTGGAAGGGTTAAGACGACCTGTCAGGCTGGCGATCACCCGAGGAGTTCATGTCAGCGGACTACCTTTCGCAGGACCGACTTCCGCCACAAAGCCTTGAAGCAGAAAAAGGTTTGCTCGGAAGCTTGCTTCGCGACAACATCGTGATCAACGATGTGTTAACGATCATTCGCGGAGACAATTTCTACTACGATGCTCATCAGAAGATCTTTCAGGCCATCATCGATCTTTACAACGAAGGTAAGCCGGTTGATCTGGTCATGTTGCATGATCGATTGGCGCAACGCAAGCAATTGGAAGATATTGGCGGTGTTGGTTATTTGGCAGAACTCTGGGACGCGGCCCCGACGGCGGCGAATGCCCAGTATTATGCTGGCATCATCCGGGAAAAAGCGATTATCCGCAATTTGATTCATGCCAGCACCGAATTATTGCGAGATGCCTACGATGGGGTGATTCCCGCGGATGAATTGCTTGGCCAAGCCGAGCGACGGATTCTGGAGATTGCCGAGAAAGGCACCACCGGCGAGACGCATACGTTAGCAAAAACGCTCACAGAGACGATTAACCGAATCGATGAGCGTATGATGCGTCAGAATCTGCACGTCACCGGAATTGCCACCGGTTATGCGGATCTGGATAATCTGACTGCGGGCCTGCAGAACAGCGAGCTGGTGATTATCGCGGCTCGACCGAGCATCGGCAAAACGGCGTTCGCTTTGAATCTGGTCCGTCATGCCATTCTGGAAACACGGATTCCTGTCTTTTTTGTCAGCTTGGAAATGGCACGGATTGAAATTGCCGAGCGTTTGTTGGCCTGCCAGTCTCGGGTCAACTGCTTCAATATTCGTCAGGGGCGGCTAAACGCTGACGATATCGGCCGGTTGATGGAGGCAGGAGAAGCGTTGAAAGGCAATTCCCGAGACGGTTATGTCAAATTGTTTATTGACGACACACCGTCGCAAACGATGTTACGGATCGCGGCAAACGCTCGCCGGCTGAAACTGCGGGAAGGGTTACGGCTGGTGGTGATTGATTATTTGCAGTTGATTGAGCCTGAGAATCGCCGGGATCCACGGCAAGAGCAGGTTGCACAAATCAGCCGTCGGCTGAAATTCCTGGCACGAGAATTAAACATCCCGGTTGTGGCACTCGCGCAGGTGAATCGGCAAAGTGAAGATCGGCAAGATCATCGCCCCCGGTTATCCGACCTGCGAGAATCTGGCTCGATCGAGCAAGACGCGGATACCGTGATTATGCTGCATCGCCCCGGGCGGTATCAGGACGATGACAACGATAATACCGTCGAAGTGAACATCGAAAAGCAACGGAACGGCCCGGTTGGCCGCGTGGTATTAACCTTCATCAAAGAGTACATGCGGTTTGAGAATTACGCTCCGGATACGTACAGTATCGGTGCGGGCATGTAACGGCACAGCCAGAATCAGCGGGGTTTCGGATTTCCCGCCGAGGTCCGCGCCGCGCGGATGCGTTCGAGCAGGTTTTGTTTGGCGATCGCCGCCGGGTCGAGCGTTGGGGCGGTGGGAGCGGGTGTGCTCACCACCTCGGCTGGGGCCGATTCCCCTTGTTGCTCTTTTTCAAAGCGTTCTTCAGAATCGAGCGCAACCGTTTCCCCGTACATGCGGCGAATTTGATTGATTCGAACGACACGATCCAGCTTGATGTAGCTAATTTCTTCGTAGGGCACGAAAAAAGCGCGGCCTTCATCCGTGGTTCCGCCTTCTCGCCCGCGGAAGACAAGATAATCCGCTTCCGCTCGGATCACTTGATCCAGCGTCAAATTACTACCGCCTTTCAGAACCAGTACCGTCGTGGAAATATCCGATGGATTCATTACGCCGAGGATTCCGAGCACATCGTCTTTTCGCATGCTACTCCTCACATCCGCTGGAAGGATTTCTTCGATCGATTCGCCCGAAGGTCTTCCTTTTCGTGCCCTGAGTTCTGATCGTGATCCACACGCCGTCGAGGCGGAAGGTAGTATACCCTTTGCTAGAACGGAAACGGTAAGCGGTCAACTTCTCGCAGCTTCTGGCCCCAGAGAATTTCCAGCAGAGCATACGCAATTCGCTCGGATGGAAGATGATCAGGTGCCGGAGTCCCGCAGTTCCGGGAAGACTTCGGGGGGGAGTCCGGCGGCTTGCATCGCCTCGGTCAGTTTTTTGATCGCCGCAAAGCGATAATTGGCAATTTGTTGCTCGCTGAGTTGAAGAAACTGCGCGATTTGCCAGTTTGGCCAACCTTTGACAAAAAGTAACTCCAGGACCATGATTCGCTTGAATTCGCCTTTGCTGCGGAAGCCGGCGATCAGTTCGCGGAGTGCCCGAGCAACGGCAGCGGCTTCGAGTTCTTGCCGTTCTTTGCCGCGGGCAATGCTGGAGGCGGAGGTTTGCCGATGATCAGGTTTATTATTGAATTGTTCGTCGGCTTCACCCGAGGGCAAATCACGACGGCGGCTGCGTCGACGAAGCTGATCGGTGACTTTGTGCGAGGCGATGGTAAATAACCAGGTTTGCAAATCCCGATGGTCGTCATAATTCTTCAGACTGTTCACAAATCCGAGAAAAATTTCTTGGACAACATCGTCACAAAGCGCCTGATCCGTGAGCCGTCGGCGGACGTAGGCACGCAAGCGACCCTCGTAGCGGTTGACGAATTCGTCCCAAGCAGCGCGGGCAGCTTCTCCTTCCGCACGAAGTTGTGCGATCAGTAACCGATCAGAATCCGCGGACATGCTACGCCACTCCGGCTGCCGGTGGATCGCGACCACTTATTTTGCCGAGCTTTGCCAACGCTTGGAGTTATCGCAGCATGGCCAGGACGGCAGCGGCGGCGATGACCAGCAACACAGCCGCCACCCCTAGCATGGTAGTCAGATAACCTTTTGTCAATGCATCGAGGCGGAGAAAGCCGTAGCCGGCAACCACGCTGACAAACGCGAGTGTGAACCACAGTCCGGCTTGCATTCGCCGATGGTTAGCAATTAGCAACCGTAATTGTTCAGGGCGAATTTCGACATCGAGTTCGACCCAGATTCGGTTCGGTTCCAGGTTGGCAGCTTCCCACTCGGCTTTGATTTCTGGGGGTGGTTCGATCACTCGAACTGAATCGGGAATCAGGTAGTCTTCGCGGATTTTTGACAGTGGCGGCGGATTGAGCAGTGGGGAGTGCAACGCCTGCAACTTCTCGGTGAGCTTTTGCTGTGCGACCAATAAGGCATCAGTCAAGGCACGATCCTTGCTGGTGTGGGAACGTTCGCTGCGGATACGTGATAAGCGGATGCCACCGCGGGGTTGTGTGATCTCGTCCAGCCCTGAGATGGCGAATTCCGAGGAATCTGTGCGTTGGCGAAGGTCCTGAAGTCCGCCAGCCGCGGCCGCCACGACCACATTCGCGCTGACATATTCCTGAAGTCGTTCGGGTGACATACGCACCATCGGTTCCGGTCGCGGCGGAGCATAAACGCGATCTTTCCGTTGTTGGAATAAGCTGATGATCCCAGCAGCAAGGCAGGACACGAGCAAAATCCACAGGATGCGCTTTCCCGTGCCGACGGAAGGGCGAGTGGGAGGCACGGCATCCGGGCGGTAAAAGTGACGGTGCATGGCAAACCTCTGCGTGATCCTGGTGTTTCAGTCTTGTTTTCACCCTCGGTGCGCGACCAGTGGCAAGCGTTGGTGTTCTGCCGGTGAGGGTTTAGCCACGCCAGCGTAAGCGTTTTGGCGGTGGTGGCGGCGGCTCAACCCAGGAGCTCGCCAGTTGCACAGCGGCCACGGCGATGACCAGGGGCACGATGGCACCAGCTACCGGAGAACCGGATTCCCAGGGCCAGAGAAAAATCAGCAAGCTGCTCCAGAAGCCGGCGGCAAAAAGTGGGAAAAGCCCGAAGCGGTCCTTGCGATCGCGTGCCGCCACGCGCCACCATCGTCCTACCAGAAGGACGCCGCCGAAGTAGACCAGGTAATGCAGAGCAACAGAAATCGACTCTGCGGGCATGTCGAGCATGCTGAAGAGATACTGTTCGTGGCTGCTGGAAGTCGGCCAGATCAATCGTGGCATTGGCCAGCCGTCGAGCCAGTAGACAAAGAGGCCCAGGAGCAAGCCGAGTCCTCCGAGCCGTAATCGTCGCCCCCAGGAATCTGCGATCCGGTAACTCGCACCACTGGAGCCGAGGAGAATGGCCCAGGCGAACGCCACGGTTTCGAGGAAGAGTTCGCCGAGTCGGGATACATCCGAAGTGTGAGTGACAACGGCATAAGGAATGATTCCGAGCAACACGAAAAAAGGTGCCCAGGCGAGGGACTCGGCGAGACTGGTCAGTCGATCTCGCAGGCTGCCGCCTGAGGTGACTGCGGGGGCAGCCGGGGCGGTGTATTGTCCGGGTGGAGGCGCTGCCGAGCCACTGCCCGAAGGTGACACGGGACGAGCAACAATCACGGATTTCATTCCCTGGGGTGGCGGTGGCTCCTGAAGCGGTTTCGCCACGGGCGGCGGCTCGGAGACAGGGGAACCGGCCGGTGTCCCCGCCTGTGCCTCGGCGGCTGATTCCACGGCACGGGCAAACTCGGTCATCGTGGTGAAGCGGCGGACCGGGTTCTTGTCGAGCGCACGCGCAATCACCGGGCGGAATGGCTCGGGAACACGTGATAGATCGGGTACGGCCGTCAGATGCTTCATCAGAATCTCCCCGTCCGATTCGCCGTCGAACGGGACCACGCCGGTCAACATTTCATGCAAAATCACGCCACACGAATAAACATCGATTTGTTTATTGTAATTCCCGGTACTGATTTCCGGGGCCATGTAATGGACGGTGCCGATGTTCCGCGTCTGTTCTCGGTGGCTGTTGCCAAGCGCTTTACACAGACCGTAATCACCGACTTTTAACGTACCGTTTTCGATGAAGATATTCGCCGGCTTCAAATCCCGGTGAACGACGCCATGATCGTGCAGAAACCCGACCGCTCGGCTGAGGTTGACGAACCACTCTCGCACTAGATTCAACGGTAGGCCGTGGGGATGGCGGCTGATGACCTGGGCCATCGACTCGCCGAGAACGTACTCCATGATCAGCCAAGTGTCCCCGAGCACATCAGTGCGGAGATCGTAAATATGAATCAGGTTCGGGTGTTTCAGGTTCAAGCAGCTGGCGATTCCCCGCAGTTCAATATCGCGGTGACCACGGAGCAGTTTCAGGGCCACTTCCTTGCCGCTGTCAGAGACGGCAAAGTAAACCTCGCCGAACCCACCCTGGCCGACTCCCCGCTTGATGGTGTAACCTTCCAGGGGTCTCTGGCCGCAACGGTAGGTGAATTTCATGATGAAGGTCTCCCCCGGCAAACGGCCTTGAACGCCGCTTCATCTGAGTAGTTCGCAGCCAACGACATAAGATTTTACCGAATTTCCTGCTTGCCGAGGAATGATCAATTCCCCAGCGGCGAAGAGGCACGACCGGGCCGGAAGAATAGACGCGGGCGCTGCCACGACGCCGCCTCAGAGCCGTGGCCCGACCGGTTCCAAGGCGAAGGAAAAACCCTCGCCCCACACCGACACAGGCAAAGGCAACGGCGAGCGACCCTGGCAGTGTCGGCCGTCAACAAAGAATGGCCGCTCAAACCGGATGTTCAGTCCGTCAGCTGATCGGTAGATCATCAGATTCTCTGGGAGTACCGGTAATGTCACGTGGACACGACTGCCTGGTCCGAGAATCAGCGACTCGGCCATCAGCAAAACTCCCGTGATTGCCAGCGGAAGTCGCTGGCCGCTGACAAGATCCAGTCGAGCCGAGAGACTGAGCGGCACTGGTAGATGAAATTCAAACTGGCAGGTTGTGCCCAGAGTCAGCCGGTCGCCGGACTTTAATGCCGACCGTTGCCTCGGCACACCGTTCACCTGGATATCTCGCGCGGATTCCACCACATACCCCTCGGCATCGCGGCTTAGTTCGGCATGAATCCGGGCGACATCGGCAAACAACGGAATGTCCACCGGACCGTCCGTGGTCGCTTGCCCGAGATTGACCCGGGCACTCAGGCAGACGAGATAACCGCCGACGCCATCAATCCACAGGTAAACGCGTCGGGGAACACCAGCCGCTGAACCCGTGGATTTGTTGAGATTGGCCGCCTGTTGCGGGTCGACAACGGTCGGCCTTGGTTCTCGGTTTGGCTCAGGGTGATAGCTCAAAGTCGGGCGGTTCGGAGAATTCGATTCGGGCGCGTGCGATAAGACGAGGGGGACGACACTCCCCGGATCTTCGCTGATGTCGCCACACATCGACAACGTTGGAGCCGGGAAACCATCACTGATCTGGCCAAGGGCAGCCCACGCTTTCGTACGAAGCGACCGGCTTTCAGGGTGATACGGCGCGGCGGCGGTAGCCTCGTCGGCCCAGGCGACCGCGGCTTGCCAATCACGGGATTGCATGGCCTTGTTCCAGCCTTCAATCGCTTGCCGCAACCGCTCGTGCCGCTGATCCAGTTCCGCCAGGTGACGATCGATCCCCTCGGTGCGATGTGCTTCGATCAGACCGCGGGCTCGTTCGAGGATTTCCCTCGCGCGTAAAAATTCACCGCGATCCGCCAACTCCAGTGCTTGCAGCCAGTCAGCAGCGAGCTGATCGAGATGATCCCACTCTTCACCACGAACACCGCGATCCCGCAGGCGGGCAATGATTTCCCGAGTGTGCAGGGGACGGCCAGCCTCGAGTGCGGCGCGGGCCTGGGCAAGCCCCAGTCGGCACAAGGTTTGCCGAAACGCGATCAGCCGGGGATTTCCTGTATTCAATCCTTCCGCGGCGAGGAGTTCCCGCCAGGCTGCATCAACATCCTCGGCTCGGAGATACCGCTCCGCCAGCGACAAGTGCGTTGCGGCTACCTCGGGGATCATCTGCACAGCTTGTCGATAACCCTCGGCCACTAGCGGGTCAAGCCACCGCCGGGCTTCTTCCGGCTGACCCGTTCGCAGGGCTTCCCGCGCTTGCTTCAGGGCCAACCAAGGAGATACAGCCATGATGAGTAAGCAAACGAGATAAAGAGTCGAAGCGGATCGCGTAGCGGGCACTCCGCCAGCACCGGATGGCTTCTCCGTTGACACCGGTGTAATTCGCAAACCACACTCTCAAATTACAAAAATCGGTGAGAGAATTGCTTTTTTCATCCAGATTCTGGATTCACAGCGACCGGATTCAATCCTGATACCCTCACGCGACGCATCAGTTATATCTCTTATCGAAAGCGAACGCACGCTGCAATTCGCCTGCTCGATGAGCCCGGCTTGATGCTGGGTTGAAGCTTGCCGAGGCCAGGCTGTCGCAGGGCAGGAACTGGCCCGTGAGTCTGGCATCGCCGCTCAACTCAGCGTCACACTGTTCAAAAAATCGGCGTTGCATTTATGCTTGCTGACCTGCTTCAGTAGCAGTTCCATCGCCTCGACCGGATGCATGTCGGAGAGAACCCGGTGGAGGATATGAATCATTCGCAGTTCATCCGGAGAGCGGAGCAATTCTTCTTTGCGGGTGCCGCTGCGATTGACATCGATGGCGGGGTAGATTCGGCGATCGACGAGCCGCCGATCCAAGTGCAATTCCATGTTGCCGGTGCCTTTGAACTCTTCAAAGATGACATCGTCCATCTTCGAGCCGGTATCAATCAAAGCGGTGGCGAGGATGGTAAGTGAGCCGCCTTCCTCGACTTTGCGGGCCGCACCGAAGAATCGCTTCGGTTTGTGCAGGGCGTTGGCGTCGAGACCACCGGAGAGAATTTTGCCGCTCGTGGGAATTTCCGTGTTATAAGCTCGGGCCAGGCGGGTGATACTGTCGAGGAGAATGACCACATCGTAGCCGTATTCAACGAGCCGTTTGGCTTTTTCGATGACCATCTCCGCGACTTGCAGGTGCCGGGCTGTCGGTTCATCGAAGGTGGAACTGACCACCTCGACTTTCGGCCCTCTAACGCTGCGAATCATGTCCGTCACTTCTTCCGGACGTTCGTCAATTAATAGAACGATGACGTAACATTCCGGATGATTGCGGATGATCGCGTTTGCCATTTTTTGCAAGAGTACGGTTTTCCCAGTTCGGGGCGGTGCCACGATCAAGCCACGTTGACCTTTGCCAATCGGGGTAATCAGGTCGATGATTCGCGTATTCAATTCGCTTGGGTCGGTCTCCAGGCGGAGCCGTTCTTGCGGATGGAACGGTGTAAGATCATCAAAGACCGCTTTCTGGCTCAGCAGATCCGGGTCGTGATAGTTGATTGCCTCGACCCGCAACAGGGCAAAGTAGCGCTCATTTTCTTTCGGAGGGCGGATCTGACCGGCGACCACCGCCCCGGTTCGCAGCCCGAAGCGGCGAATTTGGCTCGGTGAGATGTAGATATCATCCGGGCAGGGCAAGTAGTTATAATCCGGGCTTCGCAAAAATCCAAAACCGTCCGGTAAGACCTCGAGTGTTCCTTCGCCGAACATCAAGCCATTTTGTTTCACTCGCTCCTTGAGGATCCGGAAAATCAGATCCTGCTTTTTCATCCCGCTCCATTCTTCGCGGGGAATCGCATCTTTGACGGCCTGCTGTTGCAGTTGAGCCAGGGTCATCTGCTGCAGTTCGGTGATGTAGGTGCTGCCCCGCTTAATTTCCTCGTAGCGGTGGTTGGTCTCTGCATCGAAGCCGAATTCGCTGCTTTCCGGGGGGGGTGGCACCGGGGTGACTGATTCCGGGTTTGACTCGGCTTCGGCATCGGCCGTGCTGCCGGGCTCTGTTTCTGCCAGCGTGTCGGTCTGAGAGTGCTCATGTGAGGGTGCCTGATCGGCAGTTGCCTGAACAGAATCCGTGGCATCGTCCGTCGCTGAGGATCTGATGCTGGGAACAGGGGCACGGCGAGCGGATTTGCTTTCACCGGGGATATCCGCGGAAACATCATCCTTGGTATGCGCTGGGAACAGGGAGGGGACTGCAAGCGGCGCGAGTCGTGAATTCTGCACGTCTGACTGGGGCGGGTCGAGTGAGACTTCCGCCGGGGTAGGGTTTGCTTCCGTCAATGCAGCTTCGTGTTCTCCATCTTCCTGTGGCTGAAGGGAGTACGGTGTCGGAGTCGTAGCTTCCGAGGAGCGCGGTGTCGGGCTCGCAGCATCCGGGGAAGCGGCATCGAAGGCCACAGCATCGAGAGAAGCTGCCGGCGTGGTCAGAACTTGTGTGCCGATTTCCGTCGGGACAAGCGCGGTCGAGGGAACCGTTTCCGGGGCAGCAACGGGCTCGGTTTCTGGGGCAGCAATGGGCTCGGTGGCAGTCACACTTTCTTGGTTTGAGTCCGCTTTTGTTTTGCTCCGGCGGCTGGTACCGCGAGCGGATTTGACGTTGCGTTTGACATCGGCCATGGGTCAGTTCCTTCACGGGCCTCAACAAGGTCGATCCGACCGGCCACGAAGGGGTCGGCGACGGATCGGGGGAGGATTCAACAGGATAGAACGGTTACAGTTTTAGGGCAGCGTTCGACCAGCTCGTTAACAGGGGCTCTTCGCAGATACAGCGGCGAGCCCCCAAGAGTTCACTAATGAATCGACTTGTTCCGCAAGCATCTCGACAGAACCTGAATTATTCAGGATCGCATCGGCGAATCGTCGCTTTTTTGCCAGTGGCCATTGTGCTTGTTCGCGCCGGGCCAAGTCCGCGGCGGTCCAGCCACGGCTGGCCTGAACTCGTGACCAGCGGAGTTCGGGCGGGGCATCGACCAGGATGATCCGGTCACAAAGCTTTGCCCAGTCTGCTTCGAGCAGCAACGCCGCATCAAGTACGATAAACCGGTAAGCCGGATCGGCATCGGCGGTTTGGATGGCTTGTTCGACGCGGCGGCGGATTTCTGGGTGGACCAGGGATTCGAGTCGCTGCCGTTCCTGCGGCTGGGAAAATACGACAGCGGCCAGAGCACGGCGGTTCACGCTGCCATCCGATTTTATCATGTCGCTACCCCAGCGTGAGACAATCTGATTTTTAATCTCAGGAACCTCCAGGGCCTGGTGACCGAGGGCGTCGGCATCGATCAGCGAACCGCCGCGGTCGGCCAAGATGCGGGCGACGGTGGATTTCCCCGCACCGATACTGCCGATGAGCCCGATGATTGGTTTGTGGCCTGAAGTCATGGGCTGCTCTCAGGTGAGCGTAGTCCGATCGGTAAGGCACGATGTTCCGGCCGTGGGCTCGGTGCTGCCGGTGGCGTGGTCGATGCGATGGACTTCCAGGACGACGGCCATGGTGATAACATTTCCTTTGCATGCCGCATTCGAGTGGGACAATCACTCATTCGAACCTGTTTCGGCGAATCAAACCTCTTGCACATCCAGCCAGTTGGGTCCGGCGGCCACATCCACTTTGAGGGGGACAGTGAGAGTGAGTGCGGAGTTCATATCCTCGCGGACCGCCGCGGCGAGTGCGTGAATTTCGCTGGGCGGGCATTCGAATACAAGTTCGTCATGGACGGTCAACAGCATTTTTGCTTGGAATCGCTCTTGGGCGAGTCGTCGGGAGACAGCGAGCATGGCCCGTTTCATCAGGTCGGCGGCAGAACCTTGAATTTCCATGTTGATAGCTTCGCGTTCTGCCGTGGTCCGCTGCTGATAGGAGGAGTTGGCTCGGATTCCCGACGGATCGAACTTGCGACGTCTCCCTAAGATTGTATTAACATAGCCTTTTTCGCGCGCATTGGCTAGCAGAGTTTGCTGATATTCGAGGACTTTGGGATAGCGGGCGAAGTAGGCATCGATGAAAGCTTCGGCTTCGCTGCGGGGCATGCCGAGGCGAAGTGCCAGGCCGTGGGCACTCATGCCGTAAATCACGCCGAAGTTGACCGTTTTGGCCATGCGGCGTTGCTGGCTGGTGACGGCCGCTTCCGGGACTTTAAAGAGTTCGGCGGCGACCCGGGTATGAATGTCCCGATCTTCGCGAAACGCTTGTTGCAAGCTGGGATCAGCGCTGAAATGGGCCAGCAACCGCAGTTCGATTTGTGAGTAGTCGGCGGTGACAAGGCTCCAGCCCTCCTTGGGGAGAAACGCTTGGCGGATTTGCCGGCCCTGTTCGGTGCGGCTGGGGATATTTTGCAAGTTCGGGTCCGAGGAACTGAGTCGTCCGGTGGCAGTCACGGTTTGATTGAAGGAGGTATGGATGCGCCCGGTTTGGGGATGAACCAGTGCGGGCAAGGCATCGACGTAGGTCCCCTTCAATTTGGCAATTTGCCGATGCTCGAGGATCACCCGGGGTAATTCATGGCCGAGGACCGCGAGCCGTTCCAGGGATTCCTGGTCGGTGCTCGGTTCGCCAGTGGTGCTGGTCCGTTTCTGAATGGGTAACTTGAGTTCTGTGAACAAAATTTCCCGCAACTGTTTTGGCGAGCCGAGATTGAACGGTTTTCCGGCCAGTGCGTGGGCCGCGATCTCCAGGTGAGTTAATTGTTGTTGCATTTCCGCCGAGAGTTGGGCGAGACGGGGCAGATCGAGGCGGATGCCGGTGAATTCAAGGTCAGCGAGGACGGCGATCAGGGGAATTTCCAGGTCGTCGTAGAGGGTGCGAAGTCCGGCGGGTGCGAGTTCGGCTTCGAGCAATTCGGCGAGCCGCCAAGCGGTGTCGGCGTCTTCCGCGGCGTATTCTTTCACCTTGTCTGGTGGGACCTGGTCCATGCTGATTTGCTTGGTTCCTTTGCCGATAAGGTCGCTGATCGGGATATTCTCGTGGCCGAGATAGCGGCGGCTGAGTTCATCAAGCCCGTGCGAACGTTCCCCGGCATGCAGCAGGTAGTCGGCGATCATCGGGTCACTGACGACACCGGCGAGGCTGACTCCGGCTGTGCGTAGCACGAGTTGATCAAACTTGATGTTCTGATTCACCTTGCCGATCGCGGGATTTTCCAGCAGCGGTCGCAATTGTTCCAAGGTGGCGGCGGGATCCAGAACCTGACTGCCCGCTGGTCCACGCACGGGCAGGTAGTAAGCGCGCCCCGGCTGCCAGCAAAAGGCGTAGCCGACGATACTGCCGCGGAGCGGATCCAGGCTGGTCGTTTCCAGGTCGAAACAGAATCGCGGCTGGCGCTGAAGTTCTTGGAGGAAGCTGGCGAATGCTTCGCTGGTGTTGATCAGGCGGTAATCCGCGGACCAGGCTTCCTGTTTCGGCAATCCGGAAGGCTCGGCCGAGCGGTTGGCACCGAAGGGGGATTCCCGTTGTCTGCCACGGTCGGGTTCGTCGGCGTGGTGTTCCTTGATTTCGAGGGAGTGGAAGAGATCGCCGCCGGCGGTTGTGGCGGGTTGCATCCGTTTTGCCACCCGAGAATCCGTGGGGATGGCCGCAGGGATGCCTGCCAGGGCCAGGTTGGCGGTGTTTGTTTGCCGGCCGCTGGCGGTGAGGGTGCTGCGAACTTTATTGGCAAAGCTGCGGAAATCGAATTCCTGGAAGAGTGCCAGCAGTCGCGGATAATCCCAGTCTCGGCGTTTCCAGCCATCCCAGTCGAATTCGAGCGGGACGTGGGTATTGAGTCGGACAAGCTGGCGACTTTGTTCGAGGCTGCCGTCGGCGATGGCCTGTTTCAGAGCCTGACGAAGTTTTGCTCCGCCGAGGTCATCGACGTGGGCGATGATGCCTTCGAGGTTACCGTATTCTTGCAGCCATTTGGCGGCGGTTTTCGGTCCGCAACCGGGTACCCCGCGGATGTTATCCACGCTGTCGCCGACGAGTGCCTGGAAATCGACCACCTGCTCGGGTGTGATGCCCCACTCGGCTTGTAAGCCGGCGACATCGAGAATCTGCCCCTTGCGGAGGTTGAGAATGTGAATCTGGTCGGAAAGCAGTTGCCGGCAATCCTTGTCACTGGTGCAGAGGAACACCTTCAGCCCCCGGGCCGCTCCGGCCACGGCAAGGGTCGCCATGATGTCGTCGGCTTCGTATCCGGGCGTTTTCAGGATCGGAATTCGCATGGCCTCGAGGATCTGATGGATCATCGGTTCTTGGACGAGGAGATCGTCGGGTGGTGGCGGCCGATGCGATTTGTATTCCGGGCAGAGCGTGTGTCGGAAGGTGGGTTCAGCGCTGTCGAAGGTGGCGATGAGATAATCGGCTCCTTGATCCTCGAGGGACATCAAGGCGCGGGTCACGCCGAAGACGGCGTTTGTCGGCCGGCCATCCGGGGCCGACATGCCGTTCGGGATGCCATGAAACATCTGAAAGAGCAGCCCGTGGGTGTCCAGCAAGTACAGGGTGCCGGTCACCGCCATGGGGGGTGCAGATTCAGGGGTGGTCGCCGCCACGGGAGGGCCACTCTCCAGCTACGAAGAAACACGGTTCTCGACGGGATCAAACAGTTTGTGACCGGGGTCGACCTCGGCATCTCACGAACGGCTCGTTCCCGCTTCCTGCGGATCGCTGCAACCTATCATCCTGCGATCCACTTGTACGGAATCGTTCATTCACCCAGCCGACGACGTCGTGACGGGTAATCAGACTTCGCGCCTGTATCGGCGGGTGGTGTTGATGTCTGACTGTCGCAGTCTAGGAGTGAATCGCCTGGGATGTCAAGATCGGAAGCGTTGGCCGCGGCAATCTCTCATCATGGTAACATGTTGAACTCACTGGGACTTAACAAATTTTCGTCGATTACCTTTTCTCGTTCCAGGCGGGGTTACGGTAGCGTTCCGTTTCGCGTTGCCGACGCTGCGTTTGTTCCGTTTCGGTCCAGTCTTCGGGCGTGAGCGTCCAGCCGGTCATCTGGGAAAACGTGTCTGCGATCGCCCTCGCCACGGTCTGCGGGGAATGCTGAAACCCTGTGAGTTCCCGCAACCCGGGCAATTCTGGCGTCAATTCGCTCGTGGCCAGCAAAATCCCGCCATGCTGGAGCAACGCGCCGCGCTGTTTGCGTTGTGCACTGCCGACGACTTTATGTCCCGAGGCTAGCAAGTCCCCCGGAGTTTGATGCAGGAAGCAAAGAATCGGTCCGAGACGCCGTTCCCGGCCGCAGGCGACTGCTTGGGTAACGGCACCGAGCCGACTTAAGGCCAAGGCAATCATCTCGTGCATTCGGCAAAGCCAGGATGGTTCTCGGGATTGCCACGGCGTACCGGCCGGAAGCGCCAGAGCATACGTCAACTCGTGATGATGGACCAGGGCGGAACCCCCGGTCGCTCGGCGTACCCACGGTAACGCGGCCAACCGGGGATTGCGAGCGTGTTCCGCCGCGGGTTGAAAATAGCCCAGGCTGAGGGTCGGTTCTTTCCAGGTGTAGAACCGCATGGCGGCTCGGCCGGATTCTGCCGCCTGCCAGAGCAAGACTTCATCCGCGGCCATGTTTGCCGGGCCGTCTAGATCCGCAAACGGAAGCAGTCGCACTGACGCCATCTTGCTAGGTTATTCGTGACAAGAGTCGGCACGGAAGCAACAGTGCCCAATGTGTTTCGAAAATTTCCAAAGAAAGGACCGTGGATGCAAGTCGCGTTTTTTGCCACCAAGCCGTATGATCGTCGCTCATTTTCCGCAGCCAATCAAACTTACGGCTTCGACATTCACTTTTTCGAACCGCGTCTGGATTCGGAGACGGCGCGGCTGGCTGCCGGTATGCCCGTGGTCTGTGCATTCGTCAACGATCAATTGAACGGTCACACGTTGCGTGTCCTTTCGGACGGCGGTACACGCATGATCGCCCTTCGGTGTGCCGGCTTCAATAATCTTGACCTGGATGAAGCGAAGCGGCACAACCTGACCGTCGCCCGCGTCCCCGCATATTCCCCTCATGCCGTTGCTGAACATACCCTCGCTTTAATTCTGACGCTGAATCGGAAAACACACAAGGCGTATAACCGCGTTCGGGAAGGCAATTTTTCGCTCGACGGCCTAGTTGGCTTCGATCTCTGTGGGAAAACAGCCGGGATTATCGGAACAGGGAAAATCGGCACCCTGGTGGTAAAAATTTTGGCGGGGATCGGCTGCCGCGTGCGGATGGTTGATCCGCTTTGCAATCCCGAGGCGGAGGCCGCGGGTGGGCAATATGTCTCCTTGCCGCAGTTGCTTGCAGAATCGGATATTCTCAGTTTACATTGCCCGCTGACCCCGGAAACCCGCCATTTGATTCAAGATTCAACGATCGCGCTGATGAAACCGGGAGTGATGCTGGTGAACACCGGCCGGGGGGCGTTGATTGACACCGCCGCAGTGGTTCGAGCCTTGAAAGCCGGAAAGATCGGTTCCCTGGCTCTGGATGTCTACGAAGAGGAAGAAGCTGTGTTTTTCGAGGATCGCTCGGCGGTGGGGCTGGATGACGATCTTCTCGCTCGGTTATTGACCTTTCCGAACGTGTTGATCACGGGGCATCAGGCATTTCTGACTGCCGAGGCTTTAACCGCCATCGCCGAAACGACTCTGGCAAATATTGCGCGATTTCGCGATCAGTTGCCTTGCCCGAACCGGCTGCTGGGATAACGCCAAGCCAGCAGAAAAGCCGAGGGACAAGGTTTTGATCCTTGAAACGCGATGTCTGCAGTCGTCGTCATCGGCTTGTGGGCCAAATCGGCCAGGATGAACCCCGGCGTACCGTTTCCTTAAACGGGCTGGCCTTTGCCGTAACGGGTTTCCGGCACATCCGGTTTGTCGGCCTCGAACCAGGCGGGCTCAAACTCGATACGCTGTTTCTTGTCCATCGCCATGTTCGCGGTCAGGGCAAGGATCGCGTCGGCCATCGCCACTTCACCGTGACAGCGTGGGACTTCCTGGATGAACTTGCCGTCTTTCTTCTCCCAGCCCAGCGACTTGTCCCACTTCCGAATACAGTACGCGAAGTGTTCCATCTCCGAGCGGTAGCCCCGGACATTCGTATCCCAGCGCGGAGCATTGGCTTGCTTGATCACCGCGGAGCCGGCCCCACCCCAGGTCGAGCTTGCCTCCAGCGCGGGTTTTCCGTCTTTCAGGCTGGTAATGGCGACACTCGTTTCCTTACCGCCACTCTTGGCTTTGCCCGGCTCGTTTTCCTTGAACAAGTAGACATCCCGCTCTTCTTCGACAATCAGAGTTCCTCGGCTGCCCATCAAGCACTCACCGTAACTTTCGAAGCTGTTGGTGTTCATCGACGAGTAGGTGACGACGACGATGTCGCTGGTGTCGGTGCCGCCTTTGCCGGCCTTCGGATGCTGCGGCCCGGGGAATTCGAAGGTAACGAAGACCGCATCGTCCGACTCGCGATCATTGCGGCCGGGACCGTAAAAGAACTTCCCGCCCACGCCTTGGACAGCCAACGGCTTCACTTTGCCCAGAAAGATGCTGGCAGCATCAAGTTGATGGCTGCCAAGTTCGGCCATCAGTCCGCCGCCCGTGCGATCGTAGAGTCGCCAGCGGACAAGCTCGTTGATAGATTTGAAACCGGCTTTCTTCAAGAGATCACGATCGTTCAAAAACGGCTCGGCGTCTTCTTTCGGGATCGGCTTGCACCAACCGTCCCGATAATAAGGAATATCACAGTGACCGCCATCAATATCGGGGCCGATGTACCAGGCTTGTTTCTGGGCTTCCGTCGGATTTAGCGGCCAGGAATTGTTGCGATGCCAAAGGGCGCGGATATGCTTGATGTCGCCAAGCACCCCGGAATTCACGACTTCCAGGGCATGAGCATACAGCATGCTGTAATGACGCTGATGGCCGATCGAGAGTAATAATTTGGAATCGTAGGCTTTTTTCACCATCTTCTTACAGCGGGTAATGTCGCGGGCCATCAGCTTTTCACAGAGCACATGCAGCCCGGCGTCCAGGCATCGGATCGTCGCGACATCGTGCAAATGCAACGGTAAAGCAATAATCACCGCTTCCAGGCCAAGCGATTGAATCACCCCAGGATCAAGAAGCTCTTCATAGTGGCCAAACTGGCGGATCGACTTGATGCAATCTTTGCCGTAGTAGCTATTCAAGCCTTTGCGTGGCGACGGCGGTTTTTCTCCTTCGAAGATCCGCTTCAAATTCGACGGGCGAATATCGGCGACAGCGACGATTTCCAGAAATTCGGGGTTATGATCGCCGATGAGCACGCCGCCTTCGTCCCCACAGCCGATCAGGGCGGTTTTCACCGCTTTATTCCCCTTCCAGGAGTCGTATCCGAAATAAACCGCCGCGGAAAGCGGGACGACGGCGGCCCCGGCGGCCAGACTTTTCATCAGGTCACGCCGAGTCAATTCACCGGCCACGGCCTCGAAATTTCTTCGGCCCAGTTCTTTTTGTTCTGCAGTTAAATCGAGTGCCATGCCGTTTCACTCCCGAGAGGTCAGAGAATTGCAGTCCCAAAAGCAATTACCGTTCAATAATGATGTCTTTTGAATGCATCCCTTGATCCTTGGAATTAGCGCTGCCCTCACTTCGATCGGCCGCTTAATAGACGCCCGGCCAAGCCGAGCCAGGCATCGAGCCCCAGCCAGCGGCCGGTCGGGTGGACGGCGATGGTCAGTAAGGCCAGGCATTCAATGACATTTTTGTTGATAAACAGCGGATTGCCTTCTGTATTCGGCGGCAGCGGATACCATGGGAATGGCGGATGCGTCAGGTAAGTGAGAATCAGAAAGCCAGCCCCGGCCAAGCACGCCAGCGGGGTGAACAGTCCGAAGAGTAAGCAGGCTCCGATTCCTGTGATCGCATACATCGTGATCTGATCCAGCCGTTCAATCGGCTTCGGGGCGGCTGGCGTTGGCTGACCACCCGCGGCAAGGATCAACTCGGCCAGGAACGCCTCGGCATCAGCGGCTAGCCGGGATTCCGCCGCTCGAAGTTCGGCTCGGGCCGTGGCCAGCCGTTTCTGGTCGAACCCGAGACCGTTACCTAGACCCTGCCGTTGCCGATCTTCCAGCTGCTCAACTTGGTTACGCATTAAAGCCAGATGACGAAGACGATCCGCAGCCGATTGCGGGACATCCCCGGAAGAGACATAGGGGACATCCGCATCCCGGCGATCCGTGCCGAACACCCAGCGGGCAAACGCGGCCTTGGCTTCGACCTGCTTGGCCGGATCGAGTATTGCCGATTCAAGGAAGGCTGCGGCCGCGGGCGGCACTGCTTCCGCTTGTTCACTCGGGGTGGTTGTGTTCCTGAATTGCTCGATCACTGCCGGGTCACTCGGTGTCAGTAAGGCAGTGATGACCGCTTGCGGATCGCCGAGTTGGGTCTTGCGAACATACTCCCCGAACGGTCCTTGGGCCGAGGCGAAATACAGCTCGCTACTGAAGGGGCGATTCCACTCGGTGGGGCCGACGATGTGGGAATGGATCTTATGCAGCCCTTCGAAAAGAAAATGCCAGCCGATGGCCAACCGCAAGGCGAGCAGGAAGAAGACACGCAACGAGCAGCCATTCGTTGCTGCGGCGACAATCAGCGCCAGCAAACTACCTGCCAGTCCGGTATAAACGACTTCCAGCGGGATCGGAGAAATCATGCTTGCCACCGGGATGATCAGAGCCGTGGTTCTGAAAAAGGGACTCGGGTCGATTCTCTCTCAACCATCGAACAAACTCACAAATTCCGGAATCTGCTCCCGGACTCCGGGCGGATCGTAGCGATCCGGACCGAGGTTGACAGGGCCGGGAGCGGCACCTGGGGTATCTGGCAGCAACACGGCGGCGAAATCGGGCCGCGACTGGCAATCGTTCCGGGCCGGTGTCGGGCCAAGCACAAAGTAGGCTGTGGAAAAAGCGTCTGCCTCGGCAGCTGAAGGCGCGATTACGCTGGCCGAAGCAGAGCCAGTCGCCGGCCAGCCGGTTCGGGGATCCAGTAGATGCCCGTATTTTCGACCATCCTGCTCAAAAAACTGGAAGGTCGCTGCTGAAGTTCCGAGAGCACAATTCCTCAGCCAGACCATCCCGAGTGTTTTTGTCTGGTCCCAAGGGTGGCGAATACTGACACCCCAACCACGCGGGATGCCTGGAGGCGATCCGATGGCGACGACACTGCTTCCCCCAGCATGCAGCAAAGCCGAGCGAATGCCCCAGCGTTGGCGGAGGTGTTCCGCTGCTCGATCAAGAGCATAACCTTTGCCGATGCTGCCGAGGTTCAATTCCAGTCCGAATCGTCGATATTTGATCGACCGCTCTTGAGCATCGAGGATCACATGTTTCATACCGGAAACGGCACGGGCTTGGGCAAGCAACTCGGGCTGGGGCAGCCGCGGCGTGCGTTGAAAGAATCCCCAGCATTTAATCAGCGCCCCGGTGGCGACATCAAATGCCCCGGCGGTTTCTTGACTGATGGCGGCCGCAAGTTGCAACAGCGAAAACAGACCGCTCTCGACCGGAACAGGTTCCCGGCTTGCCCGCCGATTCAATTCCGAGACATCGCTGTCGGCCCGGTAAACGGTCAATTGTGATTCGAGGGCATCAATCTGATCGAGAGCATCCTCGGCCGCTGCGAGTCCGTCGGGGGTACCGTAAGGCAAGGTAATTTCAAAAGTTGTTGCCATGGCCCGGCGCCAGACACGCAGGAGAGCGATGTCGCGGCATGGCTCGGTCACTTCAAACCGCAGCGGTCGTGGTGAACTCCGCTGGAACAGCCGCGCTGAATTCAGGAACCGTCTGGGAGGGAAACGCATGCTGCAACAATAACATCCAGAGGTTTTCTCGGAAAGGGGCAACGGCAGCAGAAGGCCACGAACGCTCTGTCGGCTCTGAGTGATGCTCAGAAATCAGGAATCTCCGTAAAGATCATGTAACATCGGGTCCAGCCGCTTGGTGTTTCGCTCGATGGCCAAGACAATGGTTTGCTCTTCCATGCCGTCGGCCGAGGTGGCGACCGCTGGGATAATTTGCCGACTGTCGGGCAGACTGTAGCGTTGGGCGAAGGTGCCATCCGGACTGATTTTGACCGGTTCGTTGTTCAACGTGACGGTAGCCGTCGGATCGGTGCGGCCGACAACAATGAGCTGAGCATCCAAGTCGAAAAAGAACTTTTTCAGTTTGCCTGGCAACACCGCACCCGAGCCGAACGGAGTGTCTTTATTGCTTCGGCGTTGCATGTCGTCGAGGTCCCGAGGTGTCTGCCCCGAATCAGCGGTCGCCGCGGCCAACAGCATTCGCTCGGTGACTTTCTCGTGGAGATCACTAGTCCAGTTCTCATCCAGCGTCTCACTGGCCCCGGCTTTTGGCGGGCTGACCACATTCGAACGACACAGGGGGAAAAAGCGGCCGTTGCGACTGCGATAGCCGATGTCGATCCGGTACGATCGGGGCGGTTGCGGAATATCGATATACCAGTGGTTGCAGCCGCTGTGGATTTCAATATCCCGAATTGGGGCTTCCGACGTGCTGGTTGTATCGTGGCTTGTCACATCAAATAATCGGAGGATCGGACGTGCTCCGAACCAGTCCTGAGCGAGAGCCGCTTCAGCACGCTGAAGCGATTGAACAGAAAGTTGCCAGTACGCATGGAGCCAGTAAGGATCAGGAACGGTCAGAACAATCTGATCTTTGACCGGGGTTCCGACTTTGGCCGGTCGTGCGGGCAGATGTTTCTCGCTCGGCAGCGAATTCTCGGCGATCGGTGTCATGACGGGCTTCGACTTCGCCGGGGGTTTTCCTGGAGAAGTGTCGGTTGAGGTAGCCGGTTTCTCGGTTGGTCTCGGACTGACGGGTGTGGAACTCCGAGTGTCAGCATGATCATTCTGGGTGGCTACGATGTCGGCCGCGGGTTTTTTCTTGATCTTGGCAGGTTTGCTGGTCGCTGGATTTGCGGGCCGGCCCGGACCGTTCCGACTTGGACGTTGAGTCACCTTGGGGGAAGGTTTAGCGGCTACCGGAACCTTGATTTTTGCTGGAGAAGTTTTTTTCGTTGGCTTTGCTTTTTTTGTCGGCGTTGCCGAGGATTCTGCAGAAAGAGCGGCAATCAGTTGCTCTTTCGTCATGCTCTCCCAGCCTGGTATGCCTCGCCGTCGTGCCATGCTGGAAAGTTCTTTTTTCGAACGGGTCCGCAGAGAAGGTTTTTGATTCATACGAACGCTCCGACTGACTCGGTAGGCGAGCCGGGCGGGTGGGGTTAGATCCATTCTGATTGATCGCCGCGGAGTCCATTCCGTGACGTGGGAGCAAGCGATA